>Ga0326727_10011745_pt1 | contig 20230 bp, 16 predicted proteins | sample MB2enrmetagenome_FD_207643 | JGI IMG/M metagenome (GOLD analysis project Ga0326727, IMG submission 207643) | Lab enriched peat soil microbial communities from McLean, Ithaca, NY, United States - MB29MY | ecosystem: Environmental > Terrestrial > Soil > Wetlands > Peat | place: USA: New York...
CGGACTTGATGGTCATCGGCAGTCACTGCGTCGGCCTCGACGTGCTGATCGGCCGGCTGGCGCGCGAGGGGCTCACGGCGAAGGTCCTGTCGGTCGGCAGCACGGCCGGACTCGCGGCGGCCAAACGCGGCGAATGCGACCTCGCCGGCGTCCACCTGATGGACCCGGCGACCGGGATCTACAATCGTCCGTTCCTCGACGACACGCTGCGTTTCGCGCCGGGCTACGCGCGCCTGCAGGGCGTCGTCTGCCGGCCGGACGACCCGCGCTTCGCCGCCGCCGCCAACGCCGTCGAGGCCGTCGCCGCGGTCGCCGCCGATCCGCAATGCCTGATGGTCAACCGCAACGCCGGCAGCGGCACAAGAATCCTGATCGACCGGCTGCTCGGCGGCGCGAGGCCGGCGGGCTATTCGCACCAGGTCAAGTCCCACAACGCCGTCGCCGCCGCGGTGGCGCAGCAGCGCGCGGACTGGGGGTTGGCGATCGAAACCGTCGCCAAGCTCTATGGTCTGCGCTTCCTGCCGCTGCAGCCCGAGCACTACGACTTCGTCATTCCCGCGCAGCGATTCGCGCGGGCGCCCGTGCAGCGCTTTCTCGCCCTGCTCGACGACCCGGAAGTCCGGCGCGCGCTCGCCGACCTGGGCTTTCCGCGCCACGCCGAGGCGTGATCCCACGGCGCGTCGGGTCCCCTCGGGGAGCGCCCGCGGTCCCGTCTCCGCCGGCGGGCGGCGAACGCTTGGCGCTTGTCTCAGCCGCCCGGCGCGCCGACGCCCGAGAGCACATGGAGAGCGGCGCGGGAAATGCGCACGGTCGCCGGCGTCCGTTCCGTGAGCCCGCGCGCTTCAGGCCGTGGCAGCGCGGCGACCAACCGGAAGCCGCAGTCGAGCGTGACGCGGGCGACCGGGCCGAGGCGGACGACCTCCCGCACCACCGCGTCGAGCGAGATCACGCCGTCGCCGCTCTCGGGCCGCGCGCCCCCGGGCAACACGTCGACGTCCTCGGCGCGCAGGCACAGCGTCGCGTCGGGCGTTCCCGGCGTGAGGCGACGGGCGGCGGCGCCGGAAAGGATGTTTTCGACGCCGGTGCTGTCAGCGACATGACGGTTCGCCGGCCGCGAAAAGACGGCGTCGACCGAGCCGACCTGCTGCAGGGCGCCTTCGTGCAGGACTGCGACCCGATCGGCGAGGACATGGACGTCCGACTGGTCGTGGCTGACGAAGATCGCCGCGAGCTTCGCCTCACGCAGGAACTGTCGCAGGTCGTCGCGCAGAGTCTCGCGCATGCGGGCGTCGAGGGCGGCGAAAGGCTCGTCGAACAGGAACAGGCTCGGGCGGCTGGCGAGCGCTCGGGCAAGCGCGACGCGCTGCTTTTCGCCTGGGCTCAGGTCGTGCGGCAGCCGGTTGGCGAGCGGTCCGACGCCGAACCGCTCGAGCATCCTGCCGACGTCGATGCGCTCCGCGCCGGGCCGCGCGCGAATCGCGAAACCGACGTTCCCCGCGACGCTCAGGTGCGGAAACAGGGCGTAGTTCTGCACCATGAAACCGACGCGCCGCCGCTCCGGCGGCAGCCGGGTGACGTCGCGCCCGACGATGCGGATGCGGCCGGCCGCGGGATCGTGGAAGCCGGCGATGGTCTCGAGCAGAACCGACTTGCCAGCCCCGTTGGGTCCGATCAGCACGAGGATCTCGGAGGGCGCGAGGGTGAGGCTGATGTCGCGCAAGGCGAAGGCGCCGAGCGAAACGGCGAGGCGCTCGATCTCGAGGACCGGCGCGGTCATCGGCCGATTCCCGTAGCGACGCGTTCCTGCGCAACGAGGCGGAAGACGAGGAACAAGGCGAGCGAGACGACGAGCAACAGCAGCGCCACCGCCGCCGATTGGGTGAGGCCCTGCTGAAGGAAGAGTTCGTAAATCTTGACCGGGGCGGTCATCGGGTAATAGGCGAGGATCGCGACAGCGGCGAATTCGCTGATCGCCCGGGCGAAGGTCAGTGTCATGCCGATCATCACGCTGCGCCAGGCGAGCGGCAGCGTGACTGAGACGAGCGCGCGCCACGGGCCGACGCCGAGCGTGCGCGCGACCTGCTCGAGACGCGGGTCGACCGACTCGAAGCCGAGCCTGGCGGCGTTGACCGTGTAAGGGGCGGAGACGAACAGCATGCCGACGACCACGCCGGCGAAGCTGCCCCAGAAGCGCAAGCCGAGCAAATGTTCGGCCGGCCCGCCGATCATGCCGCGACGGCCGAACACCAGCAGCAACGCGATCCCCGCCACGGTGTGAGGCACGGCGAGCGGCAGGTCGATCAGCGCGGCGAGCGCCGACTGGCCGCGAAAGCCGCCGCGGGCGAGCACATAGGCGAGCGGCACGCCGGCCGCCGACGCCAGGGCGGCGGCGACAAACGCGGCGGCGAGGCTCAGCCCGATCGCCTCGCGCACGTCAGGCATCGCCGCGACGGCGGCGAGCACGCCCGGCGACTGGGTGGCCGCGAGGCCGACGAGCGGGGCGAGAATGAAACCGATCAGCAAGCTGCCGACGAGCCAGCCGGCGAGAAAGACGCCGTGCGACCCTCCAACCGGACGAGGCGTCATCAGCGGCTCGGCCAGCTGACGACCATGTCGCGCAAGCCCTCGGGCATTTGGTCGACGCCCGTCGCATAGGGCTTCTCCATGACCCCGAAGCCGTTCCTCGCCATGATGGCGCGCCCCTCGGGCCCGAGCAGAAATGCGACGAAGCGGACGGCTTGCGCCGGGTGCTCGGCGTTCGTCGGGATCGTGACGGCGTAGATGATCGGCTTGCCCTTCAGATCGCCGTTCTTGGTGTGCGCGACCACCTGAGCGTAGTCGGCGGAAAAGGCGGGGTCGCTGAGATTGATCGCGGCGGGCAGATCGAGAGATTGAAGGTGATGCTGCAAGGCGTCGGAGCGGTAGATCGCCAGATAGTCGATTTGCCCTGTCTGCAACGCGGCGACGAGATCCGTTTCCGTGTCGCGCATGTTGCCGGGCGGCGAGTTGGCGAGGACCTGCGCCGCGGCGCCCGGGCGATTGTAATGCCGCTCGGCGAGCGCGAGCATCTGCAGGGTCTGGTAGCCCGACGGGTCGGTGTCGGGATTGGAGCGGCCGATCTGGACATCCGGCCGCGTCAAATAATCGAGCCAGTTGTCGGCGTTGACGTCCTTCGCGTACTTGCTGTCGGGCGTATAGACGAAGGTGATCGCGTTCTGCGCAAACCCGACGTACCAGCTCGCGTAGCTGGTCTGGCCCGGCGCCATCAGATATTTCGGGATCACGGTGTAATCGGCGACCGCCAGCAGGTCGGCCGGCTGATGCAGGTCCGTGATATGGCGGGCCATCATCACGCTGCCGCCGAATTGGGAGCGCACGACGAGGTCGGGGTTCTTGGCCTCGAACGCGGCTGCGACCTCCTTGAACGGTTCGGCCAACGTGCCGGCGCCAAGCAACGTAAGCTCGACCGGCTCGGCCGCCACGCTTACGGCGGGCAAAGCGGCCGCGCAGATCAGGGTTAGAGCGAAAAGGCGGCGTGGAAATTCGTTGCGCATCGGAAACCCTCTATTATCCCGTGATCTACCGGTCAACGCAGCCTTGTTCGAACGCCTTGGGCAAGCGGCTGATCGACGGCCGCGGCCACGAATTCGAGGGCATGAAGACAAACTTCAAGGTCCCGCCGTCCAACCAGGGCCGGCGTCCGTCCTAAGCCTCCGAGAAAGGCGCTGTGGTCGAGAGGCATCGCGTCAGCCCTGCCCCGCCGGCCGGGCGCCGGCGGCGGCTCGCCAAACTTTGGCTAGCGCCTTTCCTTGGCCACCTCTGTCGGCCGGGCGACAGCCTCGATGGGACGACGGCGCTCGCTTCGGCGCGCTCGGCGACGGGCCGCACACCCCTCCGCTGAGCGACGTCGATGCTTACATGTCCGCGCGCCACGCCCCCGCGACGAATTCATCGCGTTGATCAGTTTCGAGCGGCGAGTCGGCCGAGCGGCCTAGCGTCAGTGCTCGATCCCGACCATCACGTCCGAGGACTTGATGACGGCGCTCGCGTTCTTGCCGACCGCAAGACCAAGCTCGTCGACAGCCTCGTTGGTGATCGAGGCGGTGACGACGGCGCCGCCGGCGAGTTCGATCTTCACATGCGCGGTGGTGGCGCCCTTGGTCAGAGCGATCACTTTCCCGGGCAGCACGTTGCGGGCTGATAGCTTCATGGGCGGACCCTCCCTACGATCGGCCGCGCCGCAAGCATGAGGCCGGCCCCAACACATGGATACACGCTTTCGGCCGCCACTGTCTATTTGACGCAGCATCGCAATCCGCCGACGTCAGGCGCGGGCGCGCTCGGCAGTCGCGGCTCGGCTTCACAAGGCTGCGCCTGGGAGAATTCCAAATTCCGAGAACGGGATGAACGCCACTTCGTCGCCTTCGTGGATTGCCGTCGCGTCCTCCGGGATTTCGATCAGGCCGCTCGCCGCGCGCAGCGACGAGATCAGGCCCGAGCCGTCGCGCGAGTAACTCCTCGCCACCGTCCGCTCGCCGGCGGGCTCGAGCCAGCCGCGGAGGAACTCGCGCCGCCCTGGCTTGCGCGCACGGATGTCGAAGCCGGCGGGGAAGGAGAACCGCCGCGGCTCGATCCACGGCTCGCCCGCGAGGCGCCGCGCGGCCGGCCACACGTAGAGCAGGGCGCAGACCATCGCGGCTACGGGATTGCCGGGCAAGGCGAAGCACAGGCACGAGCCGATCTTGCCGACGCCCATCGGGCGGCCGGGCTTGATCGCCAGCTGCCAGAGGCTGAGCGCCTCGGCTCGCTTCAGCGCCGCAATGACATGATCCTCGTCGCCGAGGCTTGCGCCGCCGGACGTGACGATGAGGTCGTTTTCGTCGGCCGCGGCGTAGAGCGCCTCGCGAACGGCGTCGAAGCGGTCGGGGAGAACGCCCCCGTAGCTTGCCGAAAGGCCGAGCGGGGCGAACAGCCCGGCGAGCATCGGACCGTTCGCGTCGTAGACCTTGCCGAGTGTGAAAGGCGCGCCCGCCGCCAGCACTTCGTTGCCGGTGGAGAAGATTCGCAGGCGCGGACGTCTCACGCAGGCGATCTCGCCGAGTCCGCAAGCGGCGAGCGCGGCGACGTCCTGGGGGCGAAGCCGGCGCCCGGGCTCGATCACGGCGGCCCCCTGCGCCACGTCTTCCCCGGCGAGCCGGCGGTTGACGCCTCGCTCGAGTCCTCCGCCGATGAACACGGAATCGCCCTCGACTCGACAATCCTCTTGCATGGCGACCGTGTCGCAGCCTTCGGGCGTCACGGCGCCGGTGAAGATGCGCACTGCGCATTCCGGCGCCGGCGGGCTCAGCGGGGCGTCGCCGGCCGCCGCGCGGCCCGCGAGAGGAAAGACCGCCCCGGAATTCGGATCGTAGCGGTCGAAGGCGAATGCGTAGCCGTCGACCGCCGCGTTGGTGTGGGCGGGAATTGAGCGAGGCGCCGCGACGGTTTCCGCGCTGACCCGACCGGCCGCTTCGCCAAGCGCGACCCGCTCGCTCTCCTTGGCGGGGATCGTCATGGTCTTCAGCAGGGAAATCGCCTCGGCGTGAGGGAGGCGGCGTACTGCGGCGGCGAAGCTGCCGGCGAGCGCGGTCATGCTTGTTCCCTATCACGAGCGAACGCGCCGGACGGCGCAACTTGCAAGGTCGGCGGTGGGTGCGTCATCGTGCTCTGCCGGTCCGACTTCGTATCGGCGTCGCGGATGGTCGCGTATCGCCTGGGCGCGGCGCCTTTCGTCGCCGCGCGGGCCGCGCGCCGGCGGCGATCCGCTGGTTTTTGGATGCATCCAAGCTCGATTCGCGGTTGCCGAAATGATCCAGATCATGTTCGGCGATCGCGCCACGGGCGAACCGTCGGCCGGCGGCGGCGCGGACATGGAAGCCCGGGGCGAAGATGGAAGAGAATCCCTCCTTGCGCCCGTTTCGGCGCGCCGACGGGGGGCGGCCTGCGGACCGGAGGCGTTCATGGTCACAGTGCGAATTTTCCTGAAGCTTTCGCCCAACACCCGCATCGGCCTGGGCAAGATCGAACTGCTCGAGGCGATCGAATCCGCCGGCTCCATTTCCGCCGCCGCCCGCAAGCTCAAAATGAGCTTTCGCCGCGCCTGGGAACTGCTCGACCAGATGAACAAGGCCTTCGGCCGCCCGGTGGTCACCGGCCACGCCGGCAGCGCCGGCGGCTCGGAGCTGACCGAGCTCGGACGCGACGTCATCCGTCGCTACCGCCAGATCGAGGCGGAAACCTTGGCGCTCGCCGCGCCGCACCTCGCGGCGCTGGACGCCGCCCGGGCGATCGATGAAGCGGGCGGCGAAACGGCTTGAGGCGAGCGCCGCTCGGCGTCCGCCAGGGCCGGCGCCGCCGGCCGTCTCAAGAAGAGCGAATACGCCTTCCAAGACATAATTGAATGATATCGACGCGACTAATTGTCGCAGGGTGTAATCGGACGATAGAATTCAATTATGACTTAACAAACAGAGTTTCCATGCATCGCGGATACTCATAAGAACACTGCCACGCCGACCACGCTTCGTGGGCACCGTCAGAACCGCGCGGCAGAGAAAGGCTTAGCGCAGCTCTCCCGCCCCACTTGGCCCAACAAGAGAGGATCTCGGCATGGTTAAGATCATCCGCGTCAACATGACGGATCGCACCGTCCGAGTCGAACCCGTTCCGGAGGCCTGGCTCGGATTGGGCGGACGCGCGCTCACCTCGGCGATCGTGGCGGCGGAAGTTCCGCCGACTTGTCATCCGCTCGGCCCGAGCAACAAGCTCGTCTTCGCGCCCGGCCTGCTGTCGGGCACCGCGGCCGCCAATTCGGGCCGTTGCTCGGCCGGCGCCAAGAGCCCGCTGACGGGCGGCATCAAGGAAAGCAACGCCGGCGGCACCGTGGCGCGCCAGTTGGCCCGCCTCGGCATCCACGCGCTCATCATCGAAGGCAAGCCGACCGGCGAGGCCTGGTACAGCATCCGCGTCGACAACAACGGCGCCGTCGTGGAGCAAGAGACCGAAACGATCGGAAAGGGAAATTTCGCCGTCCTCGAATCGGCGAACCGGCGCTGGGGCGAGGAGATCGGCGTCATTACCTTGGGGCCGCCCGGCGAGCATATGATGGCGATCGCCAATATCTCGACGAAGGACCCCGACGGCAAGTTGCGCAGTTTCGGCCGCGGCGGCCTCGGCGCCGTCATGGGCTCCAAGCGGCTCAAGTTCATCACCCTCGACGATTCCGAGGCGAAGAACGTCCCGATTGTCGATCGGCGCGCGTTCCTCGACGCCTCGCAAAGGTTCGGCCAGACTCTGGTCGACCATCCGGTGAGCGGCAAGGGTCTGACGGTTTACGGCACCGCGGTGCTGGTCAACATCCTCAACGAGATCGGCGGCTTGCCGACGCGCAATTTCACCACCGGCCAGTATGCGGACCACGACAAGATCTCCGGCGAGACGATCCACGACACGATCGTCGCCCGGCACGGCGAGCCGACCCACAACTGCCAGCTCGGCTGCAAGATCCAGTGCTCGCAGATCTACAATGACAAGGACGGCAAGTATCTGACCTCCGGCTTCGAGTACGAGACGATCTGGGCGTTGGGCGCCGACTGCTGCATCAACGACCTCGATCAGATCGCCGAGGCCGACGCCATCATGGACGACCTCGGGGTCGACAGCATCGAAACCAGCGTCATGTTCGGCGTTGCGATGGAGGCGGGCATCCTTCCCTTCGGCGACGGCGCAGGCGTGCTGCGCCTGCTGCGCGAAGAGATCGGCAAGGCGACCCCGCTCGGCCGCATCCTCGGCGGCGGGACGGGGGCGGTCGGCCGGGCTTACGGCGTCACCCGCGTGCCGGTGGTGAAGAACCAAGCGATCCCGGCTTACGACCCTCGCTCCGTCAAGGGCATCGGCGTCACCTACGCGACCACGACCCAGGGCGCCGACCACACCGCCGGCTACACCATCGCCACCAACGTCTTGAACGTCGGCGGGCGGGTCGATCCGTTGAAGAACGAGGGTCAGGTCGAATTGTCGCGCAACCTGCAGATCGCCACCGCGGCGATCGATTCGACGGGGATGTGCATCTTCATCGCCTTCCCGGCGCTCGACATACCGGACTGCCTCGTGTCGTTGATCGAGATGGTCAACGCGCGCTACGGGATCAAGCTGACCGCCGACGACGTGACCGCGCTCGGCAAGAACACGCTGAAGATCGAGCGTGCGTTCAACCTCGCCGCCGGCATCGGGCCGGAGCAGGATCGGCTGCCCGAGTTCTTCGAGCTCGAGAAGATCGCGCCGCACGACGTGAAGTGGGACATGCCGACGGAGGAGCTGCAGTCCTTCTGGAAGGCGTTCGCGGATTGAGACAGAACGTATCGTAAGCGCGTTAAGGGGGCCCGGCGTCGAAGGCGGCGGGCCCCCTTTTTGAGAAATAGGCGAGCGCGCATGCTGAGCGAAGACACGGTCACAATCACCGTCAGATTGTTCGCGTCGTTCCGGCCCGGCCGCTTCCGCGAGGCGTCGCGCGGCTATCCCGCCGGCGCCCGGATCGCCGACGTCATCGCCGATCTGGCGATCGACCCCAAGGAGATCGGCATGATCTTCGTCGCCGGCAAACACGCCGATCCCGATCGCGCCCTCACAACGGGCGATCAACTCGCGCTGTTCCCGCTGCTCGGGGGAGGCTGAGGTGACGGAGGCGGATCGCGCGTTTCTGCTCGCGCAGGGCGGAGACGGGCTTCTCTCCTGGGCCGCCCAGGTTCGTGTCGCCGAAACCCTCGGCTTGTCGCTGGGGGAGGTCGAGGAGGCGGCCCTCGCCGAAGGTCTGCTGCCTTCGCGCTACCAGCGCAATCGCACGACGTTTTCGATCGCCGATCAGCTCAGCTTCCGGCGAGCGCGCGTCGCCGTGGTCGGCTGCGGCGGGATTGGCGGCTATGTCGTCGAAGGCCTCGCGCGCATCGGCGTCGGAACGATCGTCGTCGTCGATCCCGACCATTTCGAAGAGTCCAATCTCAATCGCCAGCTGCTGTCCACCATGGCCACGCTCGGAACGGCGAAAGTGGACGCGGCGGCGAGCCGCGTCGCCGCGATAAACCCCGCCGTCACGGTCGTCGCGTGGAGCCAGCGGCTGACGCGCGAAAATGGCGCACGGCTGTTCGAAGGCTGCGCGGCCGTCGTTGACGCCCTCGATTCGATCGAGGCCAGAAAGGAGCTGCGCGGCGTTTGCGACGACCTCGCAACGCCGATGATTCACGGCGCCATCGCCGGCTGGTACGGCCAGCTTTGCGACGCGTTTCCCGGCGACGCGACGTTGGACCGCCTTTACGGCTGCGGCGGGGGGCCGGGCGAACAAACGCGTCTGGGCAATCCCGCGTTCACGCCGATGGCGGCGGCGGCGTTCCAGGTCGCCGAGGTCTGCAAGATCATCGCCGGACAAGGCAGGCCGTTGCGCGGCCGCGCCCTCATGCTCGACATGAGCGAGGGCGAGGTGGAAGCTATAGAATTCGTCGACGAATCGCGTTAGGCCGCAGGGGGAGGCGTGGCCGTGGCGGGCGCGATCGAAGTCAGGGCGTTCATGCAGCTCTCGGCGTTGTTCGCCGCGCGAGGGTGGGGCAATCCGCGCGCGCTCGAAGTCGAGAGCGACATCACGGGGAAAGAGCTGTTGGCGGCGCTCGGCGTTGATCGCGAGGACGTCGAATCCCTGATCGTCAATCGCCGCGCGGCGCCCGTGGACGGGGCCGTTCTCCGGCCCGGCGACCGCGTCGCCCTCGTCCCGCCCGGCGCGCCGGGACCGCATCGCTTGCTGCTCGGCCTGTGGGGTGGGCCGAGGCCGCCCAAAGCGTAGCAAGAAACGGCTTGGCGCTGCGAGCGAATGGACCACCGCCGCAACCGCCTGATCTAACGGACTCGCGTTTGGTTGCGCGGGAAGCTGTGACTATCGCAGTTCCCGGCCGAAAGCCGCCGAGCCACGCGGCGCGCCTCAGTTCACGTTCGCTCTTCAAGCTCGCTCTGCAAATTCGCTAGGGCGCGCAGCATTTGCTTGGAATCGCTTGCCGCCCACGCACCTCGTCCTGAGGCGCCGCGAAGCGGCCTCGAAGGACGCTCCAGAGCGCGCGACCGCCGGAGCCTTCTGGAGTATCCTTCGAGGCCCTCGCTGGCGCGAGGGCGCCTCAGGATGAGGTCCGCGTAAGCCTGAACGCAACGCGCTCTAATCTGCGACGATTTCGGCGTCGGCGTCGGAACTCTCTTGGACCGCGAGTTCCTGGGCGCGATTAAGGTCGACTTTCCCTGATCCCAGAAGCGGAATTTGGGCCACACGGATGATCTTGCGCGGCAACGAAAGCTCCGTCAGCCCGTGCAAGCGGAAATGATCCGGCAACACGCTGGCGTCGACCGCGTCGGATTCCGTCAAAAGGACGACAACCTCGCCTTTACGGGCGTTTGGCGCCCCAACGGCCACATGGCGCGAGGCGGGCCATAGGTCGGCGATGACGGCTTCGACCGCGGCAAGAGAGACCATTTCTCCCGCTATTTTGGCAAAACGCTTGGCGCGTCCGAGAATTGTGACGAAACCTTGCTCGTCGATCGAAACAATATCGCCGGTATTGTGCCAGCCGTCCTTGACCGGCTGGATCACCCCGGGTTCGTTATAGTGGATATAGCCCAGCATGACATTTGGGCCTTTGACCGCCAGTTCAGCTCCGTCCTTGACGCCGTCGACCGGAATCAGCCGAATTTGCATGGCAGGGACGACGCAACCGACGCTTCCTGCCTTGTAATACATGGGCGCGTTCGCCGCGATGACCGGCGACGCTTCCGTCGTGCCGTAGCCCTCGAACAGCCTGACGCCGAATTTTTCGCTCCAGATCCGGCGCGTTTCGGGCTTGATCTTCTCGGCGCCGCCGATCGCGAAGCGCAGGAAGTACAAATCATGCGGATGAGCGGTGCGCACATAGTTGGCGAGAAAGGTGTCGGTTCCCAGAAGCAGGGTCGAGCAAGTGTCATAGATCAGTTCGGGGATTTCGCGATAGCGCAGCGGAGAGAAATATAAGAAAGCCCGCGCCCCGTAGAGCAAGGGCATGAAAAAGCCGAGCGTAATTCCAAACGAATGGAACAAAGGCAGACAGGCAAAGGCCTTGTCGCGCGCGGCAAACCCGATGCGCGCCCCGAACTGGAAAGCGTTGGCGACGATATTGCGGTGGCTGAGCGCCACTCCCTTGGGGGCGCCCTCGGCGCCGGAGGTGAAAAGAATCAGGGCGGGGTCGTCGGCCTTTTGTCCCAATCGTCCAACGATCCAGCCTGGCGGCGCCCGGCTCTTCACCAAGGCGGCCGTCTTGGCGGCCCACCCCTCGGCGGCGACCAAATCCTCGTAATAAATGATCGCTACGCCGTTGGCCCGCAGTGTATCCGCGATCTGCGCCAAAGCGCCGTCGGCGACGAAGGACTTCGAGGTGACGACGGTCTTTATCGCCGCGGTGACGCAGGCCCTCGCGCAATGTTCCGGGCCGGAACTGAAGTTGATCATCGCGACAGTCAAGCCCAACGCCTGGACGGCGAAGATCGAAATGGCGTTGGGGAGGCCATTGAGCATCATCACGCCGACGACTTTTTCTTGCTTGTCCAACCGCTCTTTCAACGGGCGGGACAACGCGAAAAAGGCGCGAACGAAAGCGTCATGCGTCAGCGGTCGCCGCTCCGCGTCCTCGAGACAATCGCCGCGGCCGCCCCGGATGGGCCGTGTGGCCAGCACGTGATGAAGAATCGTCTTGTAATCGATGCTCTCGACCGGCAGGCGCTCCATAATATCGTAGAGTTGCGTGCCGGCGGCGACGCGTCTCTTATGGCCTTTGACATGCGCGGGCAGACACAGTCTTTCCGGCGGTCGCACAGTCAACGTCACTTTCGGAAACAGCCGCCGCCGCACGACGCCGCCGAGCATCGAAAAATACGAATATTCCAGCCCGTCAATCCTGATCGGCAAGATCATCGCGTCCGCCTTGTCGGCGATCATGCCGGGGCTTTCGTAAACCTTCATCAAGGCGCCGGTGGTGGTGGGGCGCCCCTCCGGGAAGATCATGCAGGTGCGCCCCTGTTTGAGGGCGTCGACCATCATCTTGGCCGTCATGGGATTGGCTTGATCGAGCGAACAATCGTCGCCGATGCGCCAATACGGCTTCAGCCACCATCGAAACGCTATGTCTGCGTGCGTCGCAAAAAGGATTCGGCCCGGCAGAAGAGCCGAAAGCACGACGGCGTCGAGAGAGGAAACGTGATTGGCGACGACGAGAACGCGCGGCCCGGCGGCGGCGAGATGCTCGAGCCCGCGGATTTCCGCGCGGAAAAACAGCCGCAGGGCGAAACGCACCAGAAAGAACGGCAGAATCCTGCGCAACCAGCGGGATACAGGAGCGATCATCAGAAAGAACAACGACGCAAGACAGCCGGCGGCGAACCGGAAACGACCCCGGACGGGGCCCGAGTCGAATAGGGCCTTCGCGAAAATACCGCAAGAGGCGCGCCACTCGGCGGACGTCTGCGAACGCCGCCGGACGCAATCATCCGACCCGCAATCGCCTGCTCCAGCGTCGGAGCAAGCTCGTACGGGCCGAATCTCCGACTCCGGCCTGTCCGGCCCGAGGGGTCCGCTCCAATCTGAGGCCCGCCGGGGCCGCCTGACGAACTCGGCTCATGCCGTCAAACGGCGCGGCGGCGCCGATGTTGCGGCGCTATCCTCTGGGGCGGGATTGGCCGGGGTTTTCGCCGGCTGCCGGAAGGCCTGCGGCGCCGCTTTTCGCAACGGGCTGCGCAGCCGTTTGTCGGCGCTCGTCGAACCGACGTGGAACTGCCGGATCAGACCCGACAGCTGGTCGGTTTCCTCCGACAGCGAATGGCTGGCGGCGGTCGATTCCTCGACCATCGACGCATTCTGCTGCGTCACCTGATCCATCTGGGTGATCGTAATGTTGACTTGCTGGAGCCCGGTCGCCTGTTCCTGCGCGCCAGCGGCGATCTCGCTGACGATCCGGTTGATCTCGGTCACCTGCGTCATGATGCGCTCTAGCGACTGACCGGTCTCGGCCACAAGCTTGACGCCGTGATCGACCTGGGTGGTCGAAGCCGAAATCAGCCCCTTGATCTCTTTGGCCGCTTCCGCGGAACGTTGCGCGAGCGCACGCACTTCGGAAGCCACGACCGCGAAGCCGCGACCGGTGTCGCCCGCGCGCGCCGCCTCGACGCCGGCGTTGAGGGCGAGCAGATTGGTCTGGAACGCAATCTCGTCGATGACGCCGATGATCTGGCTGATCTGCTGCGACGACTCGGCGATGGCGCCCATCGCCTCGACCGCTTGGCGCACGACCACGGCGCTCTTCTTGGCGTCCTCGTCGGCAGTGGCGACGACCTGGCGCGCATGGGCCGCCCCTTCCGCCGATCTCTTCACTGTCGTCGTGATTTCCTCGAGCGTCGCCGCGGCCTCCTCCAGGCTCGCCGCTTGCCGTTCGGTGCGGCGCGCCATATCGTCGGAAGCGGCCGACAACTCCTGCGTTCCAGAGTGGATCGTGCTCGTGCTGCCGGTCACGTTGGTCATGACCATTTCAAGTTGCGCGATCGCCTCGTTGAAGTCGGCTTGCAGCTTGCGATAGGCTTCGGGGATGTCAGCCGACATGCGATAGGTGAGGTCTTTCGCCGCGAGTTTCGACAACGCGGCGCCGACCGAATTGGCGACGACCGCCCGTTCATGTTCGATCGCCTCGCGCTGCGCCTGTTCGTTGCGGGCGCGTTCTCGCTCCGCCTGCGCGCGGCGCTCGGCCGCCTCCGCTTCGAGGCGCGCGATCTCGGTCGCCGACTCCTTGAACACGAGCACAGCTCTGGACATCACGCCGATTTCATCGCGCCGATCCTGACCTTCGATCTCGACCGTCAGGTCGCCCTTCGCCAAGGCGCCCATTCGCTCCGACAACCGCGACAGGGGACGCGCGATCTTGGATGACGACAGCCACAGCGAGAAGGCGCCGGCGAGCAGCGTCGCCGCGAGCCCGGCGACGCCCATCGCGACCAGCGCGGCGCTCGACTGCGCGCGCAGATCGGCGGCGGCCTGAACGTTTTCGGCGAGCAGCGCGTTGTCGAAATTCACGATTTCGTCGATCAGGCTGCGAATTTCCGTGTCGACATTGCCGAACAGGCTCGCGCCTTGGGCGAATTGATCGAGCGTCTCGGGCGTGAGGCTACTGCCTTCCCACAAGGCGTGCCCGCCGTCGCCGATCTTTAAGATCGCTTTGGATTTCTCCAGCAGCGTTTGAAAGCGATCCTTGAACTTGGCGATTTCGGCGGCCCGATCGGGGGCGAGCCTCATGGCTTCGTCAAGACCGGCCGCCGTATTCGCGGCCGCCTTCTCGAACCGTTCAGCGGCGCTTCGCCCTTCCGGGCTGTCCGCGCCATTCAGCAACACCCCGATCGCAGAATGCGGGGTTTCAAGCATGTTTCGCGATGTGAGAACGAGCTGGAACGCCGTCATATCGCGACGCTCGATAATTTCGCTTGCTTTCCCGCTAACGGCCGCGAGCTTGGCGGCGCCGAACGCCACCATCCCGACAACGACAAGCGCCATCAGCACGACGGGAATCAGAACCTTGGTGCGTAGCCTGAAATTATCGATATGCATCGTCTTCCCCTGCTCGTTGTCAGGACGCGCGTCTTGTTTCAGGCGCTGCGCCGACGGCATTGTTGTGGAATGGGCGACGAAGAATCCGGCCCGGAACCGGGATGGACGCACGGCCTGACGCCGCCGACCCGCGGCACGGCCGACCGGATCGACACGTCATGGGAATACTTGAGAAAATAAGATCTCGCCAATTTGTGTGACAAAATATGGCCGCGATCCAGCTCGCCCCCCCTCGCGTCGCGACAAAGCGTCGCCTTCTCACGAGCGACAGCGCTTTGTCGCGCGCGACTATCGGGACGACGCACTAACGGACCCTTAACTACGACAGGCAACCGCGGATTTAATTCCGAGCGGACGCCCTTGGCGCCACGCGCTGGCCGTGATCCCCCCGATTTGAATTGGCCCACATTGAAATTGTCTCGCCAGCCGCAGCGCGCCTGTGGGGCGTCTCGAAGATCGCGCGATCGGGGAACTGATGTATTTCGGCAAGGCGCGACCTCAGGGCGTAGAGGTCTAGGCGTGGATCAAGCCAAACTCTGGTCATAGAAACAACAAAGGGCGTTCCGCGCCAAAGCGGAAATTTCGCCGTGCGGCTCGGACTTCTTTTCGGGTCAGTGCGGGACGTCCGGCTCTAACAACCATACTGCTATTTCAGGCATCCAGGCGTTCGGAGTTTTGTTCTGAGCGACGCGCCGTTTCGCCCTTTCATTGCGAACCGCGGCGCCGGGATCGCTCGGGCTTGCGGGTCGCCAGCAGCGCCGGCTGGAACAACACCGCCGCCGCGAGCGTCGTCGTCAAGGCGAGCGCCATCAGCTCGCCCATGCTCGACGTGCCGGGATGACGCGACAGCCAGAGACTCCCGAAGGCGGTGGCGGTCGCCATGGCGCTGAAGATGACGGCGCGCGTGAGGCTCGATTGCAGGAAATCGGTTTCGCCGGCGCGCCACGCCATCATGTAGTAGATTTTGAACGCCACGCCGACTCCGAGCAGCAACGGCAAGGCGATGATGTTGGCGAAATTCAGCGGCAGGCCGATCAGCACGCAGATTTCGAGCGTCGCGACGATCGCCACTATGAACGGCGCCAAGGTCAGCACGACGTCGGCCGCTCGGCGCAGCGCGACGCACAGCAGCAACGTGATCGAGAGGATCGACCAAAGGGCCGCCTGCCAGAAGGCGGCGACGACGGTCTTGGCCGCTTCGATAACGAACACCGGCGCCCCGGTCGCTTCGGGCGCGGCCTCGCGTTGACGCCATCGCTCACGCCGCGGGAACATCGTGAACGCGACGAATCACCTTCGGAATTCCCTTCGATCGACGCCTCGGGCCGAACCGCGGCGAAATGTCGCCTCGCGGTTTCGCGGATCGGCGCCTGCAGCTGCTGCGCATTTGCACAATCATCCGCCGACCGCTAATGATTTTGCCAAAGTCGGTCCGCTGGCGCGGCGCTCCGCGCGCCAGCGCGGGATTCTGCGTCGGTGGCGATATCGACGTTCTGGGCGCGCTCGGCGATCCCGCCAGGTCGATTCCGGCTCGCAGCGAGGAGAAGAGGCGGCAAGCTCGAGGCGTTTGGGACAGGCGTATGCATGATAACGAAACGCGGCTGGCTCGCGTCGTCTCGCGCGTTCAGCGCTTGCCCGACGGCGCCGCCGCCTCGGCGGCCGACGATTTGATCCAGCCGTCGCCTTCTTCGCCGGTGTTGGTCACCGGCGCCAGCGGCTTCCTCGGCTCGGCGATCGCCGCCGCTCTGCGGGCGCGCGGTTGGAGCCTGCGCCTGCTGGTGCGCCCGACGAGTCCGCGCGCCAATCTCGCTCCGGACGACTTGCTGTGCGAAGGCGATCTGCGCGACCGCGCTTCGCTGACGGAGGCGTTGAAAGGCGTCCGCTTCGTCTTCCACGCGGCCGCCGATTACCGTCTGTGGGCGCGAAACCCCGAAGAGATCTTCCGCAACAATATCGAGGGAACGCGGCTTCTCATGGAGGAGGCGCTGCGCGCCGGCGTCCAGCGCGTCGTTTACACCAGCAGCGTCGCGACCTTGAAGCCGGTCGAGGGCGGTCTGGCGACCGAGGACCGTCCCTTGGCCGAAGGCGAGGCGATCGGCGCCTACAAGCGCAGCAAGGTCGCCGCCGAACGTCTCGTCGAGGCGATGACGCGCCGGGACGGGCTGCCGGCGGTCATCGTCAACCCGTCGACGCCGATCGGCCCGCGAGACGTGCGGCCGACGCCGACCGGCCGGATCATCATCGAGGCCGCAGCCGGACGCATGCCGGGCTTCGTCGACACCGGGCTAAACCTCGCCCATGTCGACGACGTCGCGGCGGGCCATGTCGCGGCGCTCATGTACGGCCGGATCGGCGAGCGCTATATCCTCGGCGGCGAGAACGTGTTCCTCGCGGAAATGCTCGCCGACATCGCGCGGATCGTCGGGCGTCGGCCTCCGCGGCTGAAGATTCCTCGGGTCGCCGTCTATCCGCTCGCCTACGGGGCGGAACTGATGGCGCGGATTCGCGGCGTCGAGCCCTTTGTCACGCTGGACGGCTTGCGCATGGCGCGGCGCCATATGTTCTTCGACGACGCGAAGGCGCGACGCGAGCTCGGTTACACATCCAGGCCCTATCGGGAAGGTCTTGCCGACGCGATCGCCTGGTTTCGCGCCCATGGGCGTCTGCGATGATCGTCGCGGCGCTCTCCTTCCTCCCGCTCGCGGTCTGGGCCTATCTCCTCGTCGGCCGGGGGTGGTTCTGGCGCTGCGGCGAGCGCGACGCGGCGGCTGCTGCGGCGAGCGAGGCGCGCTCGCCGGACGCGCCGGGCGCCTGGCCGAACGTCGTGGCCGTCATTCCCGCCCGCGACGAAGCGGATTCGATCGGGCAAAGCGTCGGCTCGCTGCTGCGGCAGGACTATCCCGGACGATTTTCCATCGTGGTCGTCGACGATCAGAGTTCCGATGGGACCGCCGCCGTCGCGTCGGCCGCCGCGAGCGCCGCGAGCGGCGCGGGCCGCCTCCAGATCATCTCGGGCAGCGACGTCCCGCCGGGCTGGACGGGCAAGTTGTGGGCCATGCGCCAGGGGCTTGCGGTGGTGGAAGCCGACGCCGAGCCGCCCGAATTCGTGCTGTTCAGCGACGCCGACATCGCCTATGCGCCGCGCATGCTCCGCCGTCTCGTCGCCATCGCCCGCGCCAAAGACAGCGTGCTCACCTCGGTCATGGTGAAGCTGCGCTGCGAAAGTCTGGCGGAGCGTTGGTTGGCGCCGGCGTTCGTTTTCTTTTTTCAGATGCTGTACCCCTTCGCCTGGGTCAACGATCCGCGGCGGAGCGCGGCCGCGGCGGCGGGCGGCTGCATGCTTGCGCGGCGCTCGGCGCTCGGCTTGGCCGGCGGCCTGGACGCCCTGCGCAGCGCCCTGATCGACGACTGCGCTCTCGGAGCGCTGATGAAACGTCGAGGCGCGATCTGGCTCGGCTTGACGGAAGACGCGCATAGCCTGCGCGCTTATCCGACCTTTGCCGATTTCGGACGGATGGTGGCGCGCTCCGCCTTCGCCGAGTTGCGCTATTCGCCGTTTCGGCTGGTCGGCGCAGTCGCCGGGATGGCCCTCGTCTACGTTGCGCCGCCGCTTTTCGCTTTGGCCGCGCATGGCGTCGCGCGCTGGGCCGGGGCGCTCGCCTGGGCGACGATGGCGTTGAGCATGGCGCCGACGCTCCGCCTTTACGCCAGGCCGCTCACCGGCGGCTTCGCCCTGCCCGCCATCGCCGTCGCCTATCTCGTGTTCACGTTACAGTCGGCCGTCCAATATTGGCGCGGACGCGGCGGCTACTGGAAAGGCCGCTTTCAGGCCTCGATCGGCAAGGCGGGAGGCGCATGACGACCGCGACGGAGACTCTCTCCGGCAAAACCCATCGCGACGAGAATTTTCCGGTCGCGTCATGGCTGATGAGCGCCCGCTGCCGCGGCCCTATCCTTGCGTTCTATCGCTTCGTGCGGGCCGCCGACGACGTCGCGGATCATCCGACGCTTTCGGCGGACCGGAAGCTCGCGCTGCTCGATGGTCTCGGCGCGGCGCTTCGCGGCGACGGCCCGCAGGACCCGTTCGCCGAGCCGCTGCGCGCCGCGTTGCGCGAGCGCGGCCTCAGCGCGCGCCACGCGCTCGATTTGCTCGACGCGTTTCGCCTCGACGTGCGCAAGAGCCGCTACGCCGACTGGGCGGAACTGATGGATTATTGCCGGCTCTCGGCGATGCCGGTCGGGCGCTTCGTCCTCGACGTGCATGGCGAGGACAAGGCGCTGTGGCCCGCCTCCGACTCGCTCTGCGCGGCGCTGCAGGTGATCAACCACCTTCAGGATTGCGCCGAGGATTATCGCGCCCTCGACCGCGTCTACCTGCCTTGCAACATTCTCGCCGCCCATGGCGCTTCGATCGAGATGCTCGGTGCCGCGCGCGCTTCCCCTGCATTGCTCGGCGCCATCGCGGACCTCGGCCGCCGCGCTTCTGAATTGACCGAGCGCGGCGCGGCGCTCGTCCCGCAGATCGCGAACTTCCGCCTCGCCTTGGAGATCGCCGCGATCCACAATCTCGCGCGGCGTCTCGCACGCGGCCTCGAGCGGCGCGATCCGCTGAGCCAACCTGTCCATCTCGGCAAAGCGGGCTTCGCCTGGGTCGGCGGGATCGGCGCCTTGCGCGGCGCCGGGTCGGCGCTGACCCGCGCCCTGCGAGCCCGGCCGAAGGTCGAGGCATGACCCCGCAGACGGCGCCCGCCGCGCACAGCTCGTTCTACACGGCGATGCGCATCTTGCCGAAGCATCGGCGCGAAGCGATGTTTTCGCTCTACGGCTTCTGCCGTGCGGTCGACGACGTCGCCGACGAGCGCGGGTCGCTGTCCTCGTCGCAGCGCATGGCCGAACTGGAGCGTTGGCGCGCCGACGTCGCTGCGCTGTTCGCCGGGCGGGCGCCGCCCCATCTCGCGAGCCTCGAGGAGGCCGTGCGCCGCTACGACTTGCGCCGCCAAGACTTCGACGCCGTCATCGACGGCATGGCGATGGACGCCGCTCGCGACATCCGCGCCCCGGACTGGCAGACGCTGGATCTCTATTGCGACCGCGTCGCGAGCGCGGTCGGGCGGCTGTCCGTGCGCATTTTCGGCCTCGCCGCTGAACCCGGCGAGGCGCTCGCGCATCATCTTGGGCGCGCGCTTCAACTCACCAACATCCTGCGCGACATCGACGAGGACGCCGCGATCGGCAGGCTCTACCTTCCCAGCGAGGCCCTTGCGGCGGCGCACGTGACGACCGACGAGCCGCTGGCGGCGGCGGCGGATCCGAAGCTCGCCGCCGCTTGCGTCGAAGTTGCGGGGCGCGCCCGCTGGCACTTCGAGGAGACGCAGCCGATCATGGCGAGTGCGCCGCGGCAGGCGGTGAAGGCGCCGCGATTGATGGCGGCCGCGTATCGCTCGATTCTGGACAGGATGCTCGCCGACGGCTTCGCGCCGCCGCGGCGGCGGGCGAAGGCGAGCCGGCTGCGGATTCTCGGCGCTTTTCTGCACTACGGCCTGATAT
>Ga0326727_10011747_pt1 | contig 20223 bp, 16 predicted proteins | sample MB2enrmetagenome_FD_207643 | JGI IMG/M metagenome (GOLD analysis project Ga0326727, IMG submission 207643) | Lab enriched peat soil microbial communities from McLean, Ithaca, NY, United States - MB29MY | ecosystem: Environmental > Terrestrial > Soil > Wetlands > Peat | place: USA: New York...
CGATGTAGGCATCACGCGGCGCGATCCCATGGCGATGCTGCCTTTCTGCGGCTACAACATGGCCGATTATTTTCGCCACTGGCTGGAGATGGGGAAACGCATCCCCAAGCCGCCCAAGATTTTCCACGTGAACTGGTTCCGCAGAGGCGCTGACGGCAAATTCCTCTGGCCGGGCTTTGGGGAAAATGTGCGCGTGCTGAAGTGGATTCTGGAGCGCGTCGAGGGACGCGGCGAAGCGCGCGAGACCGAGATTGGCTATGTTCCGAAAAGATCCGCTCTGACGTTGGACGGATTGGCGATCCCGCGGGAAACGTTGAATGAACTGTTCCGCGTGGACGCCGATGATTGGGAGATCGACCTCGCCGACAGCCGCGAATTCTTCGCCAAATTCGGCCCGCGCCTCCCCGCAGAGTTGCGCGAAGAGCACCAGAAGCTCGCCCGCCGCCTCGAAAAATCCATCCCCGCCTGAGCGGCACCCTCCGCTCGTTCTGTAGTGGCCGCCTTTTTACCCTGAGCTCTGCGAAGGGCTGAGGCGGGCGCCTTTCTCTTGGGTTTGTAGTGGCCGGTCTTCAGACCGGTTCTTGGGTTCCTCCTTCTTGTGTAGGGCCCGTCCTTCCGAGGCGGGCCGGCTTTTCTCCCGTAGGGGCACGATACATCGTGCCCAAGCCTTCCGCGCGGTAGCGCGAGCTTGCTTTCGCCGTGAAAATGTCGGCGCGCCGTGTCACGGCGCGGTCCGCTCTTGGGTTTCGGGTGCCCCATCCTTGCGCCTTTGGTGTACGCAAGGGTGGGTCTTGGGGTCCGCTCTCCCTCTGTCTATCAATTACCCACTACTCTTCCCCCGCCCGGAGGGCTCCTCCCCACCACTGACCTTCTCCTCGCTCAAGGAAACAATCTCCGCCGCCGTCTTCTCCCCGGACTCCGGGTAGTCCGGATATTTGATCTTCAGCATGGTTTGAAACACCGGCTTGTCGGCGGCCCACTTGCGAGCCTCCTCCTTGGCGGCTTTTTGCGTCTGCGCCAGCAGGCAGGCAATGTACGCCAGCGCACTCGCGCGCCGCGGAGAGCAGCGCTTCGCCGCCAGCGCGTCAAAGAGCTTGCCCAGCACGTGGTTGATATCAATCTGCGTGATGTAATCCCCGGCAGGATTCGCCAGCTCCGCCGAAAGGTCGTCTTCGCGCGGCGCGGGCTTCGTGTGCGCCTGCCGGTAGTGCGACAGGCACAGCCCGTCGCCCTTGGGATGCGCGGGCAGCCCGCACAAGCGTCCATTGGCATATTGGAATTGGCACAGGTCGTAGGCGTCGCTGGGCCGCGCGTTAGACATGCACAAAATATAGCAACGTAATACTACAATGTCAATAGACTACTCTCTACCGCAGGGTGCCCCAGGTTCGCTTTTTTACCTGGGTCTTGGGTTTCTCATCCTTCCCCCCGTCATCCCGAGCAACGCGAGGGATCTCTCTGCCCTCTTGGGTTTCGTGCCCCATCCTCGTTTTGTAAGGCGCGCTGCTTGCGTCCCGGACGGGATTGCGGGAGTGGGTCTTGGGGTCTCTCTCCCTCTTTCGTCAGGGCATGACTTCAGCCATGCCGCAAATGCACCCCAAAACAGAAACTCCTCAAACTCTTTCTTTCCCCGGCTTGCCCCGCTCCGTTCAGCGCGGGGTGATTTCAACCGGCCTGGGCGGCTCCGCCCTCTAATGTAGTGGCCAGTCTTCAGACCGGTTCTTGGGTTTCTCTTCCTTGTGGGCGGTCCGCTCCTCGGTCTCTGAGATCGCCGTGCAGGGCGCACAAAAGTCAACATCCCTAGGTGAAAATCCATCGTCCGGGGCACCCTGCGCCTCAGTACGTTGCGTCCGGGCGCTCAGCCAGGCTCCCTGCTCACCACAGAATTGGTAGACTATTCGCCTAGAATGGATCTGTCGTCGCAGGACCTTCAGTTCCACCGAAGGTCGTTGAGTTCAGATAAGATATCGTGGCGCTCGGCATCCCGCGTATAAGAGTCTGCTATCGAGCGAAGCATGGCTGCGGTTCGGGGCCAGTGCAGTTTGACGGCTTCGCTCATCTTCTTGTATCTGTCTGCCAGGTCTCTTTCTTGAGCGCCGCCGTCGGTGAGGCCGCGCGAGGTGGCGCCGCGACTGTTATAGATACCCATCTGAATGTGCTCATCGACAACGTCATTATTGAGCCGCTCAACTAGATCGCGTACGGCTGTATGAGGCCAGGAACCGTCTGCGTCGGCAGGGGCATGAGCTAACATGAAACCAATTTGTAAGTCGCCGCCCGTGACGTGTCGAGTTGCAGCACATTCTTGGCGGGCGGCGTCAACCCACGCGGATAGCTGTTGCCCATCGAACGAACCATCCTCATTGAGGCCGGGCAGGAGACGCCAGGAATCTACTACTAGTCGGGCATTGTGCGCGAGGTTCTGACGAGCTTCGTTGCCTATATCTTCTTGGCTCAAGTCAGGAGAACGGTCGTCGCGTTTGTACATGAATGCAATAAGTTGGGCAAAGAACGAGGGGTTTCGCTGCAGGAGGCGATGAATTGCGAGCGGCGATGAGGTATAACTCCGAAGTCCTTCGAAAAGTGCGGCGAATGGCCACTCCAATTGCGCGATTTCCTCTATAGGGAGTTCTCCACGCTCGTACAGCTGTTTGAATATGTGTCCAAGATGAAATTCCGTCATTGCGCCAGCTTGGATCCTGGTTTCCTTTTGGTCGAGCGACAGAAATTTCTGGATTAATAGCTTGAGTAGAGCGCTTGGGACGGAAATGTTAGGATTACCTGCAATCTCCAGAGCGGTTCTAGGCCTGTTGACCTCCAACAGCTTCTCGACTGCAGTGGGAGTGTCTCTAGTCAGGTCCTCTCTGGAGTAGCCGCTGGCGCGTTTCCAATACGCTCTTTCAACGTCCTTGCCAAGTGCGCTCACCGCAGACCACGTTCCGGCCCCCTCCGGCAAGGCAAGGTAAAGCAAGGCACACGCTTCCGGTGAAAAGTCGCGTTGGCCCTGTAGACGCTCGACCTTTTGCTGTACCCAGTGCTGATCGGTAGCTTCGATTCTGCCCACCGCGTAGCCCGTGATCAAGAGCGGAGTGTCAGCCGCGCGGCCAAGAATCGCAGCTAGAACAGTCTCATCTTCTGTTGGGTTCCGAACTGCTTTACCAAGGGCGTGACCCAAGACAGCCACATGCTGTATACCCGCGGCGTAGGCTAGTAGCTCCTCCATTGGGACCTTATCCAAAACCTCTCTCGCTGCTCTTTCCTGGGCTGCCATTACTCGGTCGTCTCTCCCCTCGTAGGACGCAGGTTCCCCCTCAGGCAGTCTTGGCCAGGGGTTGCTTAATAACCACCCCACGCGCTTGAGTACGTCTTTAGGCGCAAATTTCTCGAGGACTCTGTCCAAGTCCTTAACATGCATGCGTTGCTTCTCGTTGCCATAAGAGTTTATCCAGTTGAGCGCTTGTCGAGTCGCTTGCAACAGTCGTTCTCTCTCTTCTTCGGAAACACTGGCAGGGTCAGTCCTTTCAAGTTCGGCGATTAGCTCCTGTCGCATCTCGAGTGGGAGGCGGGTAAATCCATCGAGCGAGTCCACGAGGTTCTTTCTGTCTCGTGCCAGTTCGTTTAGCCTTAACCGAAGCCCCGTTACATACTCTTCGGATGCTTGGCTCTGCTCTGGCTCCAGCCCCCTTCTTTCGCCGCCGGAGTCTCGCCAACGGAAACGATAGGACTCGCTAAAGTGTCCCTGGCCAAAATAGTTCTGTGAAAACTCCCACGCTGTCCTGGGGTCTCTTGCTGCAAGCTGATCAAGAGCACCTAGTCGTTCCTGCGGGGAAGCGTAGGTTTGGGGGTACCTTGGAAGAAAAACTTCCCTCAAGCTCTCTATTGCACGATTGCTCCAGCGGCCCCCGGGGTCAATCTTCGCGAGCTCAGCTAGACCGTTGACGGCGCGGCCAAAGTATTCTGGACTCCAAGCGGCGGCCTCCAGAGCCCAAAGCAGCCCGGAATGTCTGCATTCACCGAATACACCGGGATCATCTTTCATCAGCTCTTGAAACAACATCGGAGTTTTCGTGATGACTTGTTCGACAGCGCAAAGAAATGCAGTCGGAGATGCTTCGGCCAGCAGGGGAGTGACATCCTTTATCGACGCCCAAGCCTCCCAACTTTGCGCAGCACCGAGTATTTCCTTCACCACAACATCGGCAAACGCCTGACCGGGATTCTGGAGCGGCGCACGGTCCCCGTAAACAGCTAATAGCGTCAGAGACTCGACCAGACCGCTGCGAAGCCATTCAGAATATGGATTTGGTTTGCCGTAGATGGTAGCAGCCCACCTCTGCTCGGCTGGCAGGTCGTACTTCGGATCAGTCTTCGTGAGCACCGCGATAACCGCTTGCCGGAAGCGCTTTAGGTAATCGTTATTCAGGTGGCGGGCGAGGAGAAACCAGGCGTCCAATGGAGACTTCAGCATCCAGACATTGGCGACCCGTCGGATCGGCGCATTTTCGGTCAGTGTAAACCGCAGGAGGGCCGCCGTAAGTGTGTCGTGGTCAAGTTCAGAGAGCGCGCTGAGGACCTCTCTGTCTCCCGGTTTGTCCTCTGTCCACGCACCTGCGAGAAGCGCCGGCAACAGCGTTCCCGCTGATTCTGCATTGGCCCAAACCGGGGCGTTGACGGCGCTAGAACGATACAAATGGCGTCGGAGCACTGGAATGCTGCGTCCGAAATCCCTCGCTAGTCGTTGAGCTTCCAATTGTGAAAGGCCCTGCGAGCGCAAGTTCTTCTCAATGACGCTGTGCTGAGGACGAGAAAGGCGAAAGACACTTCCAATGTCAATCACCTTTGCATCTGTGCCGAGAAAGACGTGATGACCTCTCACAACAGCCGCCCCAGCGGCAGCATGGCATTCCCCGGTGGCCGCTATGGTAAGCGGATTTTGAAACGCGACGGTAAGTTGTCTGAGTTCGTTTATGTTCTCAACCACTACACATCTTGAAAACACCCGGACTTGGCTTAATTCAGGTAGGGCTGCGACGGCAGCAAATAAGAACGCGGCGGGTTCATCCGGCGAATCACCTTGTACCGAGAGAATGCTAGGTTTGTCGTTCAGCCACTTGTGAATTCGCTCGGTATCTCTTGTACGCCCTGCTAACACAAGCTCTTTCGTCATTGTCGGATTGGTGGCTTGTGACCATTCCTCCCAAACGTTTTCCAGGTCTCGAATCCCAACGGAAACAATTTTGCCAATTTGCCTGGCAAGCCAAAGAGCAACTGCAGGCGCAGAGTCGAGCCACTGCTCTAATGCATCCGCGCCAATAACCCGAATGCCTTTCCACTTATGCAATTCGTCCTTGCGACCTTGCCACTTAGCCCGCCCGGGCCATGGGCGGGGCGTCACAAAGACGAAAGTTGTGTCTTGATGAATAAAACCCAACGGATCGGCGGTTCGGCTTTGGTAGTCAGATTCGGCCTTTTTCTCAGGAGACTTTTCTATACCCATTTCCCATCCCGAAGTGCCCGTTGGAAAAAAAGGCGAAACCACCGATGTTTTCAATCGGCCGTCCCAGCCGCTATTGGTGATGCTGTCGCCGCTCGGAAAATCTATCTCCTCGATCGAAGTTGCGTCAGCCGTGGCAAAGATGAGCCGACGAACCAGTTCGGGCAGGGTTTGGGAGCAGTGTCGCTGCTTTCCATTAATCCAACTCTTTATGTCGCCAGAATCTATCCATTTCATTGTACAACCCTAGGCTCCGGACATCAGGTGAGCCTGTTCATTTTTCTATCATATGTCCTGGTGCACCGGAGTCAACGACCGTAATTGTCTTGAGCTTGGAGGGCACGAGAGCGAGCCGCGGGAATAGGGCGGGCGGTCCCGGCCTAATCGTCTAACGGAAATAGGGCACACATACGTCGGTTTTGCGTGTGGCCCTTGGGGTACTCCTTTTCCCCTCCTCCCTCCCCCATATCAGTTTTGAAAGTGACAGCGCTTTTCTGCCATCCTGAACCCGCGCTTGGCGTTTATCCCGACCGGGTCGGGGCGGGTGACCAGAGGTTCCGGCCCTGTCGGAAAGCGTCTCAACGGGCACATCACCCGGACGCCCCGGCACCCCCGCATGATCGAAGCGGATACCTTTACAATATCTATTGACAATTAGTAAATACTGTGGTATGCTTTCTCCGTTATGCTGAGGGTCCCGCAACATCATCCGGGACACAAACACGGTGGACGTGGCTGTTGTGCCATTTCGGAACGCCCTAGACCCTCATCCTTCGCCCCGCCTTCGCTCTGTTGCCCGCTAACTCCCTTGTTTCCCCTTCATACGCGCCACTCGCCCGTAAGTCCAATCATTCCCGCACTTACGCAAAACATACGGGGTGGGGGGGTAGTTTCCGTATGACCAACCGTCCCATTTTGGGAATGCACTTGCCGGGACCGATCTCCGTTCCGTTTTCTTCCTCTGTGCTCTCTGTGTCCTCTGTGGTGAGTTTTCTTTCCGCCGCCTTCTCTTTCTCGCTTGCCCTCCGCAGCTTCAGCGCAGGAGGGCCACTATCTCCAACCATTCCCGCACCATCGGCAACTGCTGCCCTACGAGTTGTGCCCGCTCCAATAGTAACTACTACATCACGTATCCATGTCGGCGCGCCGACAATTTCACGGCGAAAGCACGATCGCGTTACCCCGCGGAGACGTTGTCTTTGCTTCTGCAACCCCTACAGCATGGACTGGATGCCGGAATCGATGGAGAGGTGCGTGACGCGGGCGCCGCTGATGAGGTAGGCCTCGCCCTCGCCGTGGGAGAAATGCAGGAAGCGGCTGAGGTGGTAATCCTCGTCCAGGACATTGAAGAGCGCCTGGGTGTCCGCGGGGCTGAGCTGAAAGGCGGAGAGAGCAACAGGCTGGCTGAACTTACCCGCGGCGGCGAGATAGCGGTCCACAACTTCGCGAAGGCTCAGCATGGGCGCGCCGAAAAGGTCATGCGGCGGATTCCTCAGGGGCTGAAGCCCCTTGATGGCCAGGTCCTTTATGTCGGAGCTGAAGCTCCGACCCCCGTTCCACGCGGGAGTGTAGCGCCCCCGGCCAGACAAGGGAAGCGCGAGTTTGGCGCGCCGCACCGGGATTCGGTAAGATGCTGGCGGCAATTCCAACGACGGAAAGGAACACACTATGAGCTTGGCGGTCGGACACACTGCGCCGGATTTTACCCTGAAGGATCAGAACCAGAAGGAAGTGAAGCTTTCGGACTTTGCCGGAAAGAAAAAAGTCGTGCTGGTGTTTTATCCACTGGACTGGAGCCCGACGTGCACCAACGAGCACGCCTGCTTCGTGAACGAGATGAAACAGTTTGAAACGCTGGATGCCGAAGTGCTCGGCGTGAGCGTGGACAGCGTGTGGTCGCACAAGGCCTACGCGGAAAAAATGGGCATTAAGTATTCGCTGCTGGCAGATTTTCATCCCAAAGGAGCGACGGGCGAAAAATACGGCGTGTACTTGGGCGATAAGGGCATCACCGGGCGCGCCATTTTCATCGTGGACAAGCAGGGCAAAGTGGCTTGGGCGAAGAATTACGACATCCCGGTGGTGCCAGACGTGAAGGAAGTAGCCACGGCCTTGGGCGGAGTGAAGTAGAGAGGGCGCGGCCGCTGCGCGTAGCTCAATGCTTCGCCGGAGCGCTGGCGAACGAGCGCACCAGCAGAACGAGTTGCCAGCGCTGCTCATCGGTGAGGCGTTTTTTGAACGACGGCATGGGCTTGCGGCCCTGAGTGATCTGGTAGTAGATCTCCCCGTCGGTCAATTTGCTCATGTGGGAGGCATCGGTGAGGTCGGCGGGGCCGGGGTCGTACATCATGGCGTCGGAGCCGTCGCCCTTGCCTGTGTCACCGTGGCAATTGGCGCACTGGTCGGAATAAACCTGCTTCGCGGCGTTCAGCGCGGCTTCCGAAGGCGCGATGGGATTTTTGCGCTGCTTTTCTTCCTCGGGGATCGTCCAGTTCGGTTTCTGGAACGCGGCGAATCCGATCGAAAGGCAAATCAAACCAAGCGTGCAAGCAAGAAGAAACTTGCGCATAGTGCGGCTCCGTGGCGCGGCGCTAGTCATGGGTACACAAAAAGTTTCGCACAACCGCGTCGTGGCGGAAAGCGCGCAACGATGGGAAGCGATTTGAGGAATAGGCGACGTGAAGCCGCGTCGCCAGGCCGGCGCAAAGCCGCGCAAACCCGTAAAGCGATGGGGCTGTGGTACCTTGGAGAGGAAACTTTGGGAGAAACGCCATGGACGAAAAACAGGCACCGCCGCAGGGACAGGTTCAAATCAAGGCCGACGAGAAGGAACTCCAAGGCCAATACAGCAACCTGGTGATGATTCACCACCACGCCGAAGAGTTCACGCTGAATTTTGTGTACGTCTTTCCCAATGCTCTGCAGGGCAAGCTGCTGGCCAGCATGATCGTCAGCCCCGGCCACGCGAAACGCATCTGGCGGGCGCTGGGCGAAAACATCTCACGCTTTGAAGCGCAGTATGGGCCCATCAAGGAAGGCCCGGAAAGCAACATGCCCCCCGCGAACATCGGATTTGTTCAGTAGGGCGGAAAGACACGTGGAGTTTCGCGAGGCGAGCGACCAGGCGCTGCTCGCGTGGCGTGGAAACTTAGGAAGAGCGAGTGAATTGCCAGGAATCGGCTGGTACGATAAAGTAGAACAATTGATTGCCACGCGGTACGCGGGCCTGTAGCTCAGGTGGCTAGAGCGCGCCCCTGATAAGGGCGAGGTCGGTGGTTCAAGTCCACCCAGGCCCACCAGTTCTTTCCCCGGAATTCCCACTCCTGAAGCTATGAACCTGAAATCCAAAGTTGAAGAGGGAATTTCATCGCACAAGAAACGTGCGATGGAGAACCGTATCTCCACTCCGGGACGGCAACCCTTCTGGGTTCAGGGCAAGGAAGCGCCGTCCTTTTGGTCCTTTTGACTTCGCTCAGGGCAGGCGAAATGACAGGTTTTGGGCGGTGGATGATGCGGGGCCATCCAACCTCGGCGAAGCGAACGTCTCCGAGGAAGAGCTGGATCTTCACAGGATAATCATCTGAAACAAAACGAGATGCGCAACTTCGCCCCAGCTCCGTCTCATCCAAGACATGAGAGTGATTCGCGTATAGAGGGGGGACCTGGGAAACTCCTCGCTGGTTTCCGGGTTTAGCCCCAAGGGGCTCTGCTGCGATTTCGGTCTGCCAGCGGATGCGGGATCGCACGAGAAACTTGGCAAGAGAGTCCGTCAGTGGGATCACCCGCCTGATCCCGCCTGCGCTGGACCAGGCAGCGCCAGCCTGGTGCAAACAAGCATCATGCAATCGCATGCAAAAGGAGGAGAAAGACCGATGAGGTACCGCATCGCATGGTTCCTTGCAGTTGCAGCGTTTTTGTTGATGGGGGTGTCCACGAACGCTCAAGGGCGATTTGAAGTCACTCCGTTTGTCGGCTATGAGACCTCCGGATCCTATCCGATCTACGCATTTTCGAGTCCCGGCGGGCCGTTCGCGCCTGTGGACAAGTTGCGCGTCAACGATGCCCTGTCCTACGGTTCTTTCCTGGATTACAACCTCAGCGAAAATTTCCAGCTCGAATTCATGTGGGACCGTAACAACACCTCCTACAGTGCCCGCGACATCACCACGCTGGAGTATTTCAAAGCGTACAACTCGGACATCGATCAGTTCCAGTTTGGCGGACTCTATATGTTTCTCGGTAGCGAGCATAAATTGCGCCCGTACGTTGCCGCCAGCCTCGGCTTCACTCACGATTCGAATAGTCCCATCAGCACGGGCTTCACTTCGGTTTCTAATCGCACAGCCTTTGCCTGGAGCGTCGGCGGCGGAGTGAAGTACTACCTCAACCGCCATGTTGGCTTCCGCGGCGATGTCCGCTTCCTGCCGACGTACGGTAGTTCGTCCAAAGGAGGGAATTGCGATCCGCTCTATGGCTGCTATACCGCGAGGAATTACCTGGACCGCGGCAATTTCGTGGGCGGCCTCATTTTCCGCTTCTGACGAACAATCTCAGGGAGTAATGAGAAGAGCCACGAGAGATCGTGGCCCCATTTCATTCTTGGCGATCGCCGGAAAAGTGTGCGGACCATTTGGCTACGGCAACGGCCTGCAGTATTATTTCCCCTTGGCATAGACATGAACACATTTACAGGGGCAATCGGCACCGGCGGGAAATGGCTGCTGGATCGCATTGTCGATGCGCTCGCGGCTACCGGCATCGAGCCGAACCTGCTCACTTTTCTGGGGCTGTTGGTCAACTTCGGCGCCGCGGCGACTTTCGCGGTCGGCAATTTTCGCGCCGGGGCGATTATCGTTTTCATCGCGGGTTTCCTGGACATGCTGGACGGGCAGGTGGCGCGGCGGCAAAATCGCGTCACGCCGTTTGGCGCCTTCTACGATTCCACGCTGGACCGCTACGCGGACATGGCGCTCTATATGGGACTGCTCGTGTATTACAGCGTAAGCGGACGCACACCGTATGTCGTGCTGGCCGCGGTGGCGACGGCGGGTTCCGTGATGGTGAGCTACTCCCGCGCGCGCGCCGAATCGCTTATTCCTTTGTGCAAGGTCGGCTTCATGGAGCGCCCCGAGCGGATGGTGCTCCTGATCATCGGGGGGACTTTCAACCGCATGGGGCCCGTGCTGTGGGTGATTGCCGTGGTTTCGACGATCACCGTCATCCATCGCATTGTTTACACCTGGCAGGAAACCAGAGCGGGGCGCATCCTCCCCGGCGTCAAACTCAGCCTCTGAACTTCGCCTAACATTTTTCCGTGTGGAATGGCGGCTGCTCACTGCGCCTTTAGCCAGGCTTCCACCGGGCCGGCAATTTCCCGCCGGATACGTTCCTGCAAGGCGGGCAAATCTTCCTTTTTCAAGCCTGCGGTTTCAATCGTTTCGTGGAGATGCACGGTGATGGTCGTTGGCCGCAGGATCCAGTCGCCGGTGCGGAAATGGCGGAACGAACCGACCAGGCTCACGGGCACGATGGGCACGCCGAGTTGTTGCGCCATGCGAATTCCGCCCTGTTCGAAATCGCCCAGGTGACCATCACGCGTACGGCTCGCTTCCGGAAAAATAATCAGGCTGACGCCGGAGTGGATGGCCTCCCGCGTCAGGCGCCACAACCTCTTGAGCTCCTTGGGACCGCGAACGTCCGCCACGGGCACGTTTCCGAAGCCCTTCATCAGCCAGCCGTAAATCGGAATGCGGAAGTGAGATTCCAGCTCCCAACCGCGCACGAGTTGGGGAATGGCGCAATACAGGATGAACGGGTCAAACAGATTGACGTGGTTCGCCATGAAGAAACAAGTGCGATGCGCGTCGAAGCCCGGGGAAGTTTCCACCTTTACCTTGGCGCCCGAAAGGAAGGCGACGCGCCGGCAAAGTCCGCGCTGCAGCCAATCATGCTTCCGCTGGTCCAAGATCACCGCGAGGGCGATCAATACCGGCGCGGTAATCAGAAAATGCAGCCAGCTCATTCCCCAAAGAAAAATGCTGCGCACGACCTCCCAGGTCCTCTTCATACGTAGACGTCCATTGCACCCGGCAAGATGTCCAGCGCCTGGCAATCCAGCGTGACGATCTCACCGTCAATCATCACGTCCACCGGAGCATCCAAAGCGAATTCCACGTGCTTTACCGCGCGGCGCTCCGCCAGCGGGTGCTCGATGTGCGTCCCGTCGTACAGGCGCGGCAGCATTTTCAGAAGGCCGAGGCGACCAATGGGTCCCCAGCGTACGTATTCGATCAAGCCATCCGTCGGATCGGCCCGTGGCGCAATCATCATGGTGCCGCCGGTGAACTTGCTATTGTTGAAGGTCAGGAAGAGGCAGCGCCGCTCGTCCCAACCTTCATCGGCATCGGAACGCATGCGAAATCCACGCCGCTTGAGCTGCACCACGCGGACAAACACGCCGAGGAGATATCCCAAGTGCCCGAACGGCTTGAAGATGCGGTTGGTCAGCGCGCCGACGTCCGCGGTAAATCCCACGCTCAGCAGGTTGAAGGAATAAATAGTTCCTGCCGCGTGGCGCAGGCGCAGCAAATCCACGCGGCGCTTGCGGCCCGTGAGCAGCGCTTCAATGGAGCTTTTTGCGCCATCCTTCGTGAAGTCACGGAGAAACGAGTTGCCTGTGCCGAACGGCAGGAATCCCAGTTCAATGCGCTCGGCAAGCGTCTCCCGCCCGAAAACTCCATTGAGGATTTCGTGCGCGGTGCCGTCACCACCTACGGAGAGAAACCGGCGATAGCCCTGTTCGTAGGCTTCACGCGCCAGTTGGACGGCATGGCCCGGCCCGGTCGAGGCGATCACGTCCACACGCAGACCGCCCTCCCGCAGGCGCGCAAGTTGCGCCCCGGCAAGCTTCACCGTGCGCCCGCGGCCGGCCGCAGGGTTCACAATGGCAAGAAAGCGTTCTCTCACAGTTCTTCCGGTATGGGAATTCTACCTTTTCCGGGGCTAAATCGGCAGGACGACATTGTTCCGGTCCAGTGCTCCCAGGCGTTGGGCCAGAGCCTTGCGGATAATTTTCAGCGACGTGGTAAGGGGAAAATCTTCGGGATAGACGACGATGCCATGTACGCGCTTGTAGTTGATCAGCCGGTTGTTGCGTACGGCGATTTCGGCGCGCAACTCCTCGGTGAAAGCCTGGCCGGGCTCCAGATGAATAACCAACACCAATTGCTCTCTCACCATCGAGCGCTGCGGCCAGATGAAGTTCGCGGCGAACACGCAGAACTCCTTCACCGGCAACCCCTCAAACACGTTTTCCACGTCCTCGGCGTAAACGTTTTTCCCTTCTTCGGTCACGATCATGTTTTTCTTGCGGCCAAAGAGCTGCAAATGGCCGCGGCCGTCGAACCGGCCCATGTCGCCGGACATCAGCCAGCCGTCCACAATCGCTTCCGCGGTCATCTCCGGCTCATTCCAATAACCCGCCATGACCGTTTTGCTGCGCACGGCGACTTCGCCAATGCCATCGGCATCGGGATTGACGATGCGCACTTCCATGCCGGGCAGCGGTTTCCCGACCGTGTCCGCGTGAAAGGGCTTCAGATCATTGACGGTGACCGCGGTTCCCGCTTCGGTCAATCCATAGCCGTTCGCCACGGGAATGCCCAGGTCGTAAAAAAATTGCAGCGTCTGTGGCTCTGTGAAGGCTCCGCCAACGATAATCGCTTCCAGGCGCCCGCCAAAGGCCGCATGCACCTGCTGAAGCAGGCGGCGGCTGATGGGCAGGCGGGGGCGGCGCTTCGTCAAGGCGATGTTGATTTTTCGCAGCGTCTGGAAGACATGTTTGCGGGCCGGCGGCAGTTCATCGAACCTCGCTTGCAGCCCTTTCTGCAGATTCTTCAATACCAGCGGCACCAGGCTCACATAGGTGATGTGATACTTCACAAACGCCTCGCGCACGTATTCCGGCCGCAGGGTTCGCAGATGCACCACCGCGGCGCCGCAGGTGAACGGCCCCAAAAATCCGACCATGAAATCAATGGCGTGGTTTGTCGGCAAAATGCTCAGGTAACGCACGCCCGGCCAGAAGGGATACCAGGCCGTCAAGGACATGCACTGTTCCAGGTAATTTTCGTGCGTCATCATGCAACCCTTGGGAGTGCCACCCGTGCCTGAGGAGTAGACGATGCAGGCGAGATCACTGCGTTGGCGTGGCACAAAGGCAGGCTCGCCAGTCCCCTTCGCTTCTTCCCAGCGCCGCGCCCCGGCCAGATCGGCATTTGCCGGCGCTTCCGTGACAAATACCATCTTGACGTTTGCAGCTCCCGTCCGGCCTGGCGAGGCGCGCAGTTGCCGCCAAATGCCGTATTCCGTGATGAGCACGCTGGCGTCGGAGTGTTTCAACAACTGCCACTGCTCCTCGGGCTTCAATTTGTAATCGAGCGGCACCAGCGTTCCGCCGTCATGAAATACCGCGTACGCTGAGATCAGCCATTTCGACTGATTTGTCATGATGATGGAAGCGCGGTCGCCGGCGGAGAAACCCGTATCCTGCAGCGCTTTCGCGAAGGGCAGCGCGCGCGCTTTGAACTCCCGGTACGAAAGCCGCTCCTTCTCTTCGCCGCGGTCCGATTCGAACAGGCACACCTCGGCGGGAAAAGTTTCCAGCGCTTCCCGCAACGCTTCGCCTATCGACGCGTATTTCTTCAAATCCAGCATGCCGAATGACCGCAATGCCAAAGAAGCAGAGTTCTCCGTGCAGGGAATGCTAAAGGATAAAGCGTTGGGTACCGTGAGTCAAAAATCGCGAATGGAACTTAATCAGACGGCCCACTGCTGTCGTCCATGTTTCTGTATCCGAATCTTGCGAGTACACAGGTTGCGGAAAAATCACGCAAATGTCATTCCAAGCACCGTGCGCTTTTGAACGGGACGTGGAATTCTGCCCCATCGCTTGCTTTTTACGCGCTGAATCTGCTTTTCCCCTTGGTCATTTGCGAAAAGCAGCTCCCTCTCCCGCTTTGCGGAATCGGGATGACAATGAATTACCATTTTCCCGCAAGCTCTACAAGCGCGCCTGGATGCGCTCTGCAAGCGTCTTGAAGTCGCTCACGCCCTGAACTTCGTAATCGGGCAATTCAATCTTGAAGTGATCTTCCAGCCGCGAAAGCAGGTCCAGCGTCTGCAAGCTGTCAATGCCCAGCTTTTTGTAGAAATCATCCTCGGCTCTCAGCGAGCCTTCCGGCAGCTTAAATTGCTTTGTCGCGAGGTCAAGGATTTCCCGGGTGGTTTGTTCCAATGTGCGCATATGGCATCAATTTATCATTCCCGGAGAGAGAAGGAAAACGTGGCATGCCTACAGCAAAATCTAATCGCGCCGCGAGTTCCCCAGACTGCAGATTACGATATTCCTCGTGCCAGCGTTCATATTCGCACCTCGCCAACGATCTGTTGTCAGGAGTTTCGAGGCCGCTCTGCCACCGGCAAATGCTTCATCGGGTCGTCGGTCTCGACGAAGCGGCGCAAGCTGTCCATCACCACGGGCCGGTTGAACAGTTTGCAGAAAAGATCGATTTCTTTGCGCAATTCCTGGTAGGGGATGGGCTTTAGGAATTTTTTCGCCGCCACGCGCGTCTCCGCATCGAATTTCGTCACCTGTTGCGCCATGGACCGCGCCACTTGCAGGGCGTAGCCTTCGCCCGCGAGATGCGACACGAGGCCCGCCTGCTGCGCGCTTTCGGCCTTGACGGTCCGGCCGGTGAAGAGCAGATCGCGGATAAAGCCATTGCCAACATCACGCCGCAAGCGCGGAATTCCGCCGAATCCAGGGATCAAGCCGAGGCGCAGCTCCGGAAAACCGAAGCGCGCCATTTTGTCCGCCACGATCAAGTCGCACACCAGCGCGAGTTCCAGCCCGCCGCCCATGCACAAGCCCTGCACCGCCGCGATGGTTATGAACGGCGCCGCATCCAGCGCGTTCATCACCGCATGGATGCGCTTCAGGAACGCGCGCATGCCCGCCGCACGTTTTTTCGAGGAAAGCGGCAATGCGTCCTGATACAGCTCCTTCAAATTTGCGCCCGCGCAAAAACCGCCGGGCCGCGAGCTCGAAATCACGCAAGCGCTGGTGATTGGAGCCAGCCCCTCGAACGCGGCCACGAACTTCTCAAGATCCGCCAGCATCACCGTGCCAATTTCATTGAGCGGCGCGAAGTCCAGCGTCAGCTCCACGACGGCATCGCGCCATTCCCAGCGCAGTGCTTCGCCGCGGAACTCCTTCACCGCGCTTCGGTTGACTCGCCTTTTGCTCATGGGTTGCCGCCCGCAGCCGCAGACTGTTTCCGGTACATCTGCTCAATTTCTTCGCGGTACTTTGCATTGATGGAATCCCGTCGCAGTTTGCCATTCACCGTGAGCAGGCCGTTTTCCGGCGTGAACGCCTCGCGCAGAATCGTGAAGCCGCGCACCTGCCGGTAATGCGGCAATTCCGAATTCACCATGTCCAGCGCGGACTGCACTGCTTTTGCTTCCACGGCGCCGGTAACGAGCGCGCACAAATACCCGCGCCCGTTGCCCACCAACACGATTTGTGGCGCCTCCGGCAGAAGCTGCGCAAGTTTCTCTTCGATCGGCTCCGGCGCGATGTTGTGCCCGGAATTCAGGATAAGCAGATTCTTGATGCGCCCGCTGATCCGCCAGTTCCCGCGAGAATTCACTTCGCCTTGATCGCCGGTGTGAAACCAGCCGCCTTTCAGCACTTTCTCCGTCTCGAGCACGCGGTTCCAGTAGCCCGGGAAAATGTTCGGGCCGCGCACCAAAATTTCTTCATTCTCTCCGCTGCGCATCTCAATTCCCGGCACGGCTTCCCCCACGCGGCCGGGCTCCGCGGCAATGCGCGGATCGTCCAAGGTGCAAAGGGCGGTGGTCTCCGTGAGGCCGTACCCCTGCAGGACGGAAATGCCCAGCATCTGGAAGAACTGCTGCGTCTCCGGGGCCAGCGGCGCGGACCCGCAAATCAGCGCGCGCAGATGAGGGCCGAAGCGCACGCGAATCTTTCGGAAAATCAGTTTTCGCCCCAGCAATAGCCAAAGGGCGTCTGAGGCGCGTTGCTGGTTCTCCTGCACGCGCTCCCAGGCTTCACACGCTTTCCGGAAGATTTTCTGAATCGCGGCGTCGCGCTGCGCGATCGCGTCGAGCACACCCCGGCGCACGCGTTCCAGCAGCGTGGGCACGTTCAGGAAGTAGTGCGGCGAGGCCACGCGGATTTCATCGGCCAGGCGGTTCAGGTCGGTGGAAAGAGTCAGCGTACTTTGCCGCGACAGGCAAGAAAGAAGAATAATCCACGACCCCGCAAAAGTGAGCGGCAGATAGTGAAAGACGCGATCCGGCTCCCGGGTGGCGCCCATGAGTTGATCCAGGCGCGCCGTGGTGCAGGCCAGCATGTGATCCAGATTGCGCACGTTCAGGCAGACGCCTTTCGGTTCGCCCGAGGTGCCCGAAGTGTAGATGATTGTGACGAGATCTTCGCTACGGCGCGGGTTGGGCGCGGCCGTGATGCCCTTGCCCGCGGGAATTTTCCCGAGCACCTCGTCGAACGTCACGCGCGCGGGCGCCTGCGGCCACACGGCGGCCACGGCTTCGCCAAACGCCACATCACTTACGATGAGGAGCCGCGGACCGCAATCTTTCATCATTTCCGCAAGTTCACAGGCAGCTTGCCGCGCATAGAGCGGCACGACGATGGCGCCCTCCGCCATCAATGCCAGATCGAAGGCGACCCAGCGGATCGAATTGGGCCCCAGCAGCGCGCAGCGGTCGCCAGCCTGCACACCCGCTTGCTGCAGATAGGCGCGGGCGCGCGCCACAAGGTCGAGCAATTCCCGTCCCGAGACGCTGACGAAAGACTCGCCTCGGACCTCGCGCAACACCACGCGCTCCGCCGCCTTTTGCATCTCCGCAAAAACGTTTTCGAGGAAATTCGTCATGAAAGTTCAGCGGCCTGCCGCCAATACCGCGGGTGTGCGATCGTACGTTTCCACCAGCTTACGCAAATTCTCGCTCAACGGGGGCAGATTATCTTCCCAGCTCACCACGCCGCGCCGCAACGGAAACTCCGGATAAGTGCGGCGCACTTCATCTTCCAGGAAAATGGCCATGCGCGCCATGGCTTTCAGATTGCTCACCACCGTTTTGCCGATGCTTTCGCGGATGGCTTCGGCCTCCGTCACCAGCGATTCCATCACCTGCAGGAGCTTTGGTTCGAGATCGGGATCGTCCACGGTCAGGAGCAAGTGCTGGTGGCCGCGTTCGCGCATGAGGTTGCGAATGCGTTCATCCATGGTCACACCCGCAGAAACCACCTGCGCCGGCATGCAAGTGACGATCCCGTGATAGCGCGAAGAAACCAGGTAGGTGCATGCGCGCAGGATGGACACCAACTGGAACATGTCGTAATCGTCCGAAGTCAGCACTGGCGTGCCCGGAATTTCTTTGGCGATCTCCCGGCAAGCCACGGCATCCAGGCGTTCCATCGCCACGAGAATCGGGAACACGCGATGCTTCTGCAAAAATGCCTTTGCCGCCTTGGCGTAGCCGGAGACGTAGTGCGCGAATTTGCGATCCACCTCGGCGCCCGATTCGAAGAAATAAACGGTGCGGTATTGGCTGTCCTTGTAGGCACCGAAGCTCACGCGGGCCAGATATTTTCCAATGGAGGCGCGCACGGGCCACACAAAGGGATGGATGGGGCAAAGCGCAAGGATCGGGGTCTTTTCGTCCCAGCCCGCTTTCCGCAAGGCCTGGCTCGCGTATTCCGGCGGATGCGGCTCAAAGGTCCACGCCGTGTCCGCGCCCAATTCGTTCGGCACACCCAGGCCGCTGAGCAATTGCTGCGATTCCAGACTGCGGGTGATCACCAGCGATTCACTGGCATAGCGCGCGCACATCTGCTTGATCAGGTCGTCCATGTGGCCGGCATCGCCGCCATAGGCCACGGACAATTTGTTTTCCGCCGAGGCTATTCCCAGAGACCCGATCATCATCGTGGTCAGCGCATTTGCGAACTTGCTCTTGAACATGGAGCCTTCGCACGCCACCACGCCGTGATTCGCATGCACTTCGCGGAATAGAAATGGTGGGTACACGTCCGGCAGGTGCACTTGCCGCGAGCCCTCGAAATATCCCTTGGTGCGGTCGAAGTTCTGCGTCATCACGCTGAATTCGACATTTTCCGCGCCCAGTACGTGGCGCACCTGCCGCAGAATCTCCTGCACGCGCACGTCGCTGCCGGTGTTGCGCGTGCCGTTGTAGCCCGCGAACAGGATTTTCAGTTTTTCGCCCGGTGTCCAGCGCTTGCCGAGGCCGAACATCCAGCCAAATCGCCGGATTTCGATCAGCGCGCTTACCCAGGCAACGAGTAGAAAATCCGTCATGGGTCCGCGCTCCCCACACTTTTCACTGTCTGGCCGGCGGCATCCCCCGGCCAAGGCTTCGCCGGATACTTGAACTTATTGTTCCGGCTGAATTGCAGCAACGGATAGGCGTAGCTGGAAAACTTTGCCGGAGCTTCGCCCATTTCCGAAACCACACGCGTGTTATCGAACACCGTATTCCAATCCAGGTACGGCCAGAAAACCTTCATCAAAGAAGCGCTATAGCCCACCGCGCCGCGCTTGAACGCCAGCCAATTGACCGTCTTCGAGAACGGGCCTCCCAGCCACGGCTGGTAAGTTGGCTTGCTCCAGCCGCCCTGTTGCGCCAGGGCGTCCGTCAATTCCTTGTAGGTCTGCGAGTCCGTACCCGACGACAAATGATAAATCCCAAAGCGAGGGTTCGCCATCTGATGAATTTTGACGATGGCCCCACCAACATAGTTCGCGGGCACGATGTCAATCTTGTCGTCCGGGCGCAGCGGCAGAACCGGCAACCGCGCAAGCATGGCGAAGGCTTGCACCATGTCGAACTGTGTCGTCTCCGGCCGGCGGCTGTCGCCCATCACGATCGCAGGCCGGAAAATCGTGTGCGGCACATCCGGCAAAAGCTGATGCACCATGTGCTCGCTGAATTTTTTGGTGCGCGCGTAGGGGTCGTAGTCGGAGCGGTCCCAGTCGATGGAAGCGTCTTCCGTGACCACTTCATTCTGCCGCTTCCCCGCCACCGCCACGGTGGAGATGTGCGAGTAGCGCCGCAACCCGTGATGGTTCTGCGCGCGCCGCGCCAGTTGAATCACCTCCAGCGAGCCGCGCAAATTCACGTTCAAGCACTGCTTTTCGGATTTGCGGTTCAGCGAGGCGGCGCAATGCAGGATGGAATCCGTGGAATCCACCAGCGCGTGGTATTCCTCATCGTCCAAGCCGAACCGTTCGCTGGTCAAATCGCCGCGGAAAATGCGCACGCGGGATTCGAGATAGTCGAGGAATTCGGGAAACGCGAAGTGGAGTTGCAGCGATTGCCACAGGCGTTCGCGGGCTTTCTGCTGCGACTTCGCGCGCACCAGCAGGTTCAAGCGGTCCGGGTGCCCCGTGAAGAGGCCCGCCACCAGATAGCTGCCGAGATATCCCGTCGAGCCCGTCAGGAAAATGGCCATATGAGGATCGCGTTGCGGCTTAGCGCGTCTCCGCCGATGCTCCCGTGGAAACCGCGGGCCAATCGAGCACACGCGGCTCGCGCGCTTCCAGCGGCCGCCCTTCCATCAGCGGATAGCACCACCGCCGCAGCGCCGGTATGTGAATGTT
>Ga0326727_10011749_pt1 | contig 20222 bp, 15 predicted proteins | sample MB2enrmetagenome_FD_207643 | JGI IMG/M metagenome (GOLD analysis project Ga0326727, IMG submission 207643) | Lab enriched peat soil microbial communities from McLean, Ithaca, NY, United States - MB29MY | ecosystem: Environmental > Terrestrial > Soil > Wetlands > Peat | place: USA: New York...
GCATCCTGGTGACGATATCGATCATGTTTTGCGGCTCGACGTAGAGCTGCGCCTCTTCGAGGAACAACGAAACGGCTTCAAATTCTCTGGATTGTCCTAGTTTGACGAGTCTCCGCAACACGAACTCCACTGCAATCATTCGCTCCCAGTGAGGGATTTCCGAGAGGTTGAAGATGATCGCCCCTCCCCCTTTCTGCATCGCCTTGATGAACCCGGTAAGTGCATTTGGCCCAAAGAGCCCTGACGTTTGCGCAACCTCGATACGCACGAGAAGCGCGGCCTTAGCATACTCGTTGTCTATGGTGTTCACGAACCGTTCAAGGTCATCAAGGGTAAACGCGACGCCGCTGTTCTTCCGCCAAAACTGTATGAGGTAGAGGTACATGGCGGAATCTCGCGGCACGTTGACAAAGGCCGCGAAATCGTCGTACGTGATTTCGTGAATGGGAATCATGAGCACGCGCTCAAAGTCGCTTTCCTCCTCGAGGTACGGGGTGAACGTAATCATCCGGTCGGCGTACTGGCTTGGCGTGTGTGCATCGGCGTTTCGCAGGTTGAGGTACTCGGCATTCACGTCGAAGACGATGCTGAGGACGCCGTTATCGATGAGCTTGAGGAGCAGGCGTTTCGCCAGGTAGGACTTTCCGGACCCCTTCATGCCGGTGATCAGGTTGATGCCGAGCCGGTCGATAAGAATGTCAAAGCTCGTGCGGTCCGCTGACTGCATCACGGCCAGATCGCACGCAGGCGAAAAGGCAAGATTCAGGGAGTCGAAGAGTGCATCTTCGGGGAGAGTCCGTATAGCCGCTTTCGCCCTGCTGATGTTGAACTCGCTCAAGCCGGTCTTGAATGTCCGTTTCGCGCCTCGGCTTGTCTCTTCCGGAACGAGCCTGCCACGTATCTTCGCGCGGGCCAGTTTCTGGTCCGTCAGCGAGTCCACCACGCTCTGCAGCTCTGGCGGCACGTGCTCTTCGGTCTCGGACTCGGCGATAAGGGACTTCCGCAAAATGTGCTCCAGTACCCCCGGCAGGTCGGCAAACTGGATGTCAATCACCTGCGCGACGATGTCCTCGATAACTAGCGTGTCGCCGAGGCGGACGGTCTCGTCTGGTGAGAACACAAGCGCAAGTTCGTCGCCGTATTTTGTCAATACGTACATCACGATCACCTCCCGTCACAGAGGGAACAGCTTCCTTCGTATGCTCTCCCTCATCTCTAAGCCGTGCAGGTTGATGGCTGCGGCTTGCAGTTCAATCACGCTGATGGAGCTCAACACGCTCGTCATATGCGCAAGCTTGAGCTCCTCTGGATACCCGTGCTCTCCGGACAGTCCGCCGAGCATCGAAAAGACGGAATCGTGAGACAGGCGCGTATGCTCAGCGATATCAAACCGGAATGCCTCTCCGCGCGGTGTCAGCCGCCCGACGTAGACACAGCCGATATATCGGCGCTTCTCCTGCGTGAGGTATTTTCGCAGATCTCCAACATAGCACGTGCCCGGAACTCGGTTTACGAGTGAGAGTATGCTCAGACGACTCTCTTTCAAGGTGAGGGTCGTCGACTTTGAGAGCGCGACGACGGTATTGCGGTTTTCGAGCGCGCCGTCCACGAGATCCTTAACGACAAACATCGGATCGGCAACGGCCCCTGCCATCAGGCTCCCGTCGATGAGGACAAGCGCATCGGTGTATGATTTAATCGCTTGAAACTGCAGGTAGCGCTCTAAGAGATTCCGCAGACGATCAAGCGTTTTTCTCGAATCAGGGGCCCTCGCGTGCGTGGGTTCGCCATAAACGAGTTCACACGTGTTCGCGTACAGCTCATACTTGTCGTAGTTGGTGACGACGACGAGGTATGGTCCGTAGCGCTCCATCGAATGTTGCGTTTTGCCTTCCGGTTTCAGTATCACCGATGCGCGGATGGCGCCAACCAAACCCTCAGGAACATATCCAAGGACCACGCTCGTGCTGTCGATTGCAACTACGCGGCGGTCGAGCGGAAACTCCGGATCAAAAGTATTTATTGGTGGTCGGGCACTTGTGCGGATGCTCACGAACCCAGAAGCCTCATCGACTGCCTTCTCACTGGAGACGGCTAAGTCAGACAGCTGAACGTCTGTGGGCTCAAACGTGAGATCTTTGGGCTTTGGCGTGCACATCGCGCCTACGATGGCGCTTACGTCAAACATTGGCTATTATCCCATTCTTTATTAACAGAGCATGTAGTTTAAGCAAGCACCGTGAAATAACTGCTGCGTCCTGCTATCCCCCCAGACACTGATACTGAGGGAAAAAAAACTCAGAGCCTTATACTGCGCTCTTCGCTCTATTTTCAACCCGTCTCTCGTGGTTCGCCATTCGACCAGTCTTCGTCGCTTTTTTTGGGCCCTAAAGGATACAGAGTGAATGACGGCCGCGTTGTGCACGAACGAAGAGTCGACGATCTCGTCTCTCTAACCGATAGTAGGATCCCAGGCCTGCTGATTTATACCTCTTTTCCGAACACGCTATCATAAGCCTTAGAGGCAACGCACTCCGTCTACTTTTTTTTGACAGCTGTAGACCGACATTGTTACTTAATAGGGTACCTACTTGACGCAAAACTTGCGAACTTCACAATATGTACATTTTTCTTCTCGAACTCCTCGAGGCATTTTTTCTCCCTCAAGCAGGCTCTTGACTTTTGCAACATCTTTCAGAATATGATCGAGATCATCTGAATATACAGGAATATTCACAGTCGTTTTCTGACGCGGGAAATAGATAACTCCGTAGGTCACGCGATGACCCAAAGAACGCAGTAAAAACGCATATGCGGTCATCTGCTTTTTCCACTGTCGGAATATGGTTACGCGATCAGAGTATTTCACCTCAACCGGCACCACATTGCCGTTAGTCAGGGTGACGAGCGTATCGATCTGCCCGTATAGGCCACAATCCGCTTCTGTAAACACGTTATGCGAGACGCACCTAACGTCATTTGCGGCGAGTCCGTACACGTTACGTCGCTCTTTAATCCTTCTGTGTTCTCTTTCGTGCTCTTCGGTTCCGAGGCGCATCTTTGATCGCGGCGGTACCTGCAGCTCTGCAACCCTCAGGAAATAGACCTTTCGTGGACAAAAATAGTACTGTACAAGGTCGCTTACCGAGACCTCACCAGCGCATCCAGAACCCTCTGTAATCCCCTTCACCTCGCACGAACTTCGCGATGGCGTGAGCCTGTCTCAGGATGATGTTACACCAGAGAATCCGCTCGTCTCCGATGCGAACGTATTCCTCCATTCGTGATCCGATTCGTGTTTGTAACAGCTTTCGCGCGCGGTCATGCATCCGCGCGATTCCTTCAACGAGATCAAACTCTGAGCGCTCCAACATGTTTCTCGTCACCGCGTTAAACACCGTCTTGTCGACAATGTGCTGCCTGAACTCCTCCATGAGATCCAAGGCGAGACTGGTGCGCCCCGGACGATCGGCGTGTAAGAAACCGCCGTGGAGATCGAGCCCGGCGAAGTGAAGGCATCGCTCTACTTCTCCCCTGAGCATTGCATAGCCGTAATTGAGCATCGCGTTGATAGGGTCAGTGGCATAGCGCCCGCTCCGCGCGGTGAACTGCCAGCCCGCAAAGAGCGTCGTGAGAGTCCCCCAGTAGAGCTTCGCGGCGTTTGCTTCGTATGCCATAAGCTCGTCTCTGACGTGTTCTATATGGCTCGCGTCCGTTTGAAATGGCACGATCTCGCCAATGGACTCTCGCGCGGCGTACAAGGCCTCTGCCACGCACGGATCGGTATCGACTCGACGTTTTGCAAGGGAGCCGAGCACTGCACGTTGGTTGTTGACCTTCGCGGTGACGAATTCTACAGCGAGTGCAACGCCCCTTCTGTCGTTGTAGGCCGCGTACTGCTCTTTTCGCGTGCTGACCGTCCGTAGTTCAGGAGGAAAGAAGTGCACACGCACTTCGCCCTTCCAGTCGAGGAATACGATATCCACGCCGTGTGCGGCGAGCAGCTCGATCGCATCAGTGCTCAAAGAACCCTTACCGCTGAAAATTACCTGTCGAAGGTCGCGCGGCAAGCAGCGATAGACGACGCTGCCCTTTTCTTTTACTACGATCTGATCGTGATCCGCGCCGAGGAACTTTCCCCAGCCGTCTACAATCAAACGCTGCACGTCAACACACGCTCCGATAGAGGCAATTGCCGCACTCCGGCGCTTTTCCTGGATCTCGTCGTTCCGCGACGATAGCTGCCTTAGTGTCCCGTTCCTCGATCCACCAGCTCCGCAAGTCGTCCGTGATCACAAAGAGGTCGCGATCGACGAGCATGCGATCGTTTTTGAAGTTGACGTAGACCGTGCAGCCAACGTCAATCGGAACCTCGTGAACGCTCTCAAAGACGAGAGCGTACCCCGTTGGATACAAGCGGTGAAACTCCTGCGGTTTTGCGGCGATTTTTAGGTCGAAGACGATGTTGTGCAGGTAATCGTAGCAATCGAGGCTCAGGATTCCGCTGAGCCCGAGCAGCTCACCACTGATCTTGTGCTCGACCATGAAAGGGACCGAAGTGAACAGAGCATCATCATCGCTTGCATAGGGCTGCTCGCTCAACGTCGAGGCATACCTTGAATGGGCGTTCATCTTAACGAAGTCCCAGCACCGTTCTGCGCACCCTCGTATGGAGTCTACGTTGCCTGTGAGCGTTGTCTCGAAGGACGTGCGCGACCACCAAGTGCTGAAGGAGAGGTCCCACACCGCCTGGCGAATTGTCGTGTACAGGCCGTGCACGGCATCGTGCACGGCAGTGCCCAGCGACACGACGTGCGTTGCCTCGCCCCGCTCACCCTCGACGAGCTTCAGGTAGACGTCCCGTCCACTTTTGCAGTACTTGCCGCACACGGCGTACATTGGTATTTTAACATCGTAGTAGGGCTTCAGCGGTTCGGAATGCCAGCTATATCCGCGAAGGTCAGGAGAAACGCCAACATTCCGTGCCTGCGGGAGTAACCGATTGATGAGCTTCTTGTGCTCGAGCGACGTGAGATAGTACACCACACTATACCACCTGCACTTTGCTCCCATCAATGAGAGCAACATCTTTCTTTGATATTATCTCAGAGACATTTTTGCAACGTTCGCATAATGGGAGGATATAAATGCTGTCGTTTTCGGAACGGACGTATCGCTTTAGATCTTTAGAGAGCGCGTGCCGATCGTGCGGATTGAGCTCTCCTGAAAAGGCACTGTACTGAATTCTTCGAAGACCAGCGTTTTCTAATGCCTTAGCTAGTCTCGTTCGATTCTTGTCGGTGCTTATATCGTAGATGACAAGTGTAAACACGTGTTCACCTTCTCTGTCAGACTCTGTGAGCCAATTCCCGCGGACTCACGTTTAGCAAACCTCATCTTAGATCAACCGCCATTTGGCCATTTCCACGCAACAAGGGTGAGTGGCTTTTCCATGTCGACTGGCAATATGGACTCGACTAAGGATGCAAAACCGTTCGAAAGTATAATATAAATGTTATTCATTTAATTATCATATCAAAAGTAGCTGGTATACTATAAAGATTTATCAGTCAATATCGAACTTTAATCAAACGTTTCAGATAAGCTTAAGAGTTACAATACTCCATTGACAGTCGAAAAAGGTCAGAGGATGAATCAAACACTTAATAATGCAGATGCAATCGATATCACCGGAAACCCGTTTGTTGACGTGGGTTTGGCTGTCGTTGCATCGATTGCAGAGCTGGACGACATCGAAAAGCTGACGTTAGGGCAGATTAAAGAAACCCACGCTCTTTTTGAGGAGGAGTTGCTAGACGTCAACGAACGCCTCAAGAGCTTTACCATGATTTTTACCAAGAATTCCCTGCTTGTCCATCCCAGTATGAAGCCAAGAGAGGTGCGCAGGCCGGCCTACCAAGCCGTGCTAAATCACCTCCTCAATTCAATTGGACAGGAAACACGACCCGAAATTTGCGAATCGTGCGGCAACGCTCGCTCAGTTGATTTTGATGCTCTGTGCACTGAGGCTCTTGCAGGGCTCTTGCCTAAGCGGCGCTTCCGGGCGATCGGGCGAGACTGGTTTCCCCTTGCGGGAAGTCTGGGGAGTGACGCGCAAGCACTGCCTGCGGCCTCTCGATCCGTGAATCTGTGTGCTAAGTGCCTTTTCGTCGTCCATTACCTACCCTTAGGACTAGTACTCTTAAACGGCCGCCTGGCAGTATTTCAAAGCACCTCATTAGATCTTTGGTACAACACGATCCGCAGTATTACTGAAAAGACAAGAATGCGAGCGCGCGCTGGCGAATATAACATCCTCGGAAAAAAAGAAGGCAGCAAGTTCGTCATTGATGAACTTCTAAACGTCTATCGAGACATGCGAGACAAGAAATGGACAAACGGTGCTGACGAACAAGCATGTGTATTCGTCTACCGTTTTTCAAACGCGGGCGCAGGTCCTGACTGTGATGTTGATATCATCCCGAATCAAGCTCTGACCTTTCTGCGCGAAGCAATTTACCAAGGATTTAGGGCTGAAATTGATAATATGCTAAACGGTGAAAAGGGCGGGTCCCGGTTCTCATTATACCGTTCTCTCATCGACGGTAACGACTATTTTGGCCTATATCCGCTGAAGAAACGCACCGGGGCTTCTGTCCAGCTCTATAGACTTTATCAGACAAAGATCTGCGGCCAATCCGATTCTGCTCTTAATGGTGCTGCACGGATAGCAAAACAAGTGTCAGCGCAAGATGAAAAAAAGCTCACAGAACTAAAAAAAGAGAAAGCATTCCGAGACTTTTCAAATCGAAACATGGCAAGGAAGGCAATAATCAGTGCCATTCGAACTGGTGAAATGACATTTCAGGATTATGACGCGCTCTTTCCACGGGTGGGCGGCATCGGCGTGACTGTCTCTGGAACGGGATGGAACCTCATTAGCTACTATCTGCATCACATCAACGACCCTGACTCAATCATCGGCGATGCGGTTCATACCGGGAGTCTGCAATCAAAAGATGTTACCGCACTTGCTTACACGATCTACAACGAAGATGTACAGGCCTATGGAGTCGAGCGACTCAAAAAACGCGTCGATCAGATTAAGCGCCCAGACGTGGGGCTTGTATGGCTGCGGAGCCAATTTACCAGTTTGGCGGAGAGATATCCCGGTCTGTCTTACGCTCAGTGGGAGAGACTCGTGAAAGACGCAAGCGGCGCTCTTTCGGTTACAGAGTTACTTTTTCAACTGCGCCTTCTATTAACTCAATTTCTTTACGCGCAAGAGCGGCGTGTCGATAGAGTACCCGAAGCGGGCTCGGAAGGTGCAAGTTCAGATGGCCTCCCCTCACTGTTTTCCGTATTGATCGATGGTTTGTTCGAGCAATATCGGGAGCGTATTGGACTCGAGGGCATCTACAAACAGGTTTTGCAACAACTGAAATCTAGAAAGAAAGGCCTTTGGTGGTTTAAGGAGCGCTTTGAAACAACTGCGGCGTCTCTCGAGAACGTGCACTTCGATGATGCTGTTTGGGAGGAGTTTATGCTCGACGAAAATGGGCAACTATTACAACACGAGCGACTATTCCAATTTCATTTGGCAATCGCGAATTTGTACCGAGAAGCACAAGATTCTGGTCTTAATGTAAAAAGAGGGGGATAAATGTCCGAAAGAGAATTGACACACATAGCCGGCACCTTTGTTATACAAGCCAACGGATCCTTTCTAAACGGCGCTGGTCTGGGGGTTGGAGAAGATCGAAATGTCACTATTCCCAAGATGTTCAGTGACGGGCGAAACAAGATACCGTACGTCTCAGCTCAGGCGTGGAAACGCTGGCTCAGAAACACACTGATAGAGGAGACAGGATGGCCTGCGAGCGAGATAGTCGCTATCGGTTGGAACCCAAAAGGGAACGTCAAAAAGATCAGCAGCGAACTAAACCCCGTCGATTTAGCAGAAGACGATATCTTCGGCTACATGCGAACTGAAAAAGACATCGGTCGCATTCAGGCAGAAGATGAATCGGAACAAGCAGAGGAGACAACCACAAGCGGCACGAAAACAAAAGCCGTAATGCGAGCATCCCCATTTCTCGCGTCCTTACTCGTGTCAACGCGCAAGTACGGAGTGAGGGGGCGAGACGAGGCGTTCGTCCATATCACGAAGTTCGATCCAGAGGCACTAGAAGTAGCAAATGCAGAAAAAGACCGCAAAGAGCCAATTGAACGCCCGTGCACTCCACTTCCATATACTACAGAATTTTACAACACAAACCTGCAGAGCGTTTTTTGTCTGAATTATGCCCGTCTCGGAGTATTCCAAAATATGGGGGACAGAATCGAGCTTGATGAAACCCTCGCTAAGAGGTTTCTCAAAGACGGGAAGGTGACCGTTATACGAGACGAGGGCAAAGTCGGGCAAGTGTACGAAATGACGAACGCAGGCGAAACACGGAGAGGGCGAGCGAAGGCGCTCCTAAATGCGCTCGCGGTTCTGCGCGGAGGCGCAAAGCAGGCGCAGTTTGGAACTGATATAAGCCCGAAAGTTATCATTGCGGCAGGACTAAATTGCGGCAACCCTATTTTCAATCATCTCTTTACCGACGATGAAAGTGGCATCAAGTTGGACGTAGGCATACTTAAAGAGGTGATAAGAGACTATGCTGACCGCATTTGCACCCCTGTGTTCATCGGTGTCCGCTCCGGATTTTTGCGGAACGAAGCAGACGTCAAAACGCTCGATTCCACTTGTGTTAATGGTAATGGCACAGAAGTCCTAATACAGGTCACGACACCCATTCAAGCTGCGAGCAACGTTGGCGATCTGTTACTATGAAGGCGCTGCACGTCCATTTTGAGGGGTACACGGCCTCATTCAGGCGCCCGCTTATTATTAGTGGCACAAAGATTACGACGCTCCCTGCATACAGTACGCTACTTGGAATCATCAGCGCTTGCGCTGGACGCGTTGTGCGGCCGCAAGAGACACGTATCGGTTTCGAATTCGCGTGCAGCGGGATGGACGTGGAACTTGAGCGTACCGAAAGGCTTCAGTTTGAAGGGGGGCGTCTGAAACCACACGCCAAGGGGCAGGGGCTCGGCAAGCGTCAACTTTACCTACTCCCGCGCCTCGACCTTTACGTTACGAACTGCGAGCTTCGATCTGTGTTCGAGTACCCGCGAGCGACGCCGTGTTTTGGGCAATCGCAAGACGTTGCGTGGATCACTGATGTTGTAGAGATTGAGCTCAGCGCTGTGAACGAAGGGGATGTGGGGCCGACATTGCTCCCGTATCCTCAAAAAGGGATAGCTGGACTGGTTGTGTCCCTCCCAGATTGGTTTGAAAATGAAGTGAAGGGAAGGACTCGCCTGGTCGGCGCTGTGAGCAAGTTTGAGGCAATTTTGCCCTTCACAACCACCAGATATCATATCCAGCAAGAGAATTTATTCCACCCTTCTGACGCAGTGCGAACTGATGATGTACTCTACCTACACGATTGGCAGAGGACCTGATGGAAACGCTGCTAGCAAAGAGTGATGGAGAGAGCATATCATGTCACACAATCCACGCGCTGCGCGCCGCCAAAAAGATAATTGCCTGCCTCCCATGCGGTGAAAGTGAAAGAGCTGCGATAGGGAGGCAGTTGCTCCTAGCCATTATGTTTCACGACATGGGAAAAGCGGCTACCGGCTTTCAAAACGTGTTGCTTGGAATTGAGCGAAGCTGGGGCGGCAAACGACATGAGATACTCTCTGCCATGTTCGCCGCTGCACAGCCAAACATCGATGATCTCGTCGTCTTTGCAATTCTGACGAGTCACCGGGATATTCCTAGTGATATCACGTCATCGCAAAAAGGCAACCTTTTGTGGGAACAAATTCCGTCAAGCGTTGAAGTGACTCCGATTTGCCAACAAATGGTCAAAGAATGGTATGCCAACGTCGATCAGCTCCAGGAGCAATGGGATGAGGTTGCACACTTCCTCCACGATCGGGACCTTGTGTCAGAGCCTGTGGTGTTTGACGTCGCGCCGGAGCTCTTGCCTCCCGAATGGTTAGAGAGAGGGTATAGCAAATACAGTCAATTGCGGTCGATTTCGTTTGAAGAACGATATTACGCCTCTTTACTTCGGGGACTGACAAGATCTGCGGATTATTTGGGAAGCGCGCATCGGATTCCGGCTGCTATTCCGCACCTTGCACGCTTCCGTATTATGACTCACGAATTACGTCCATTTCAAAAACGCCTTGAACGCCTCCATGGGTCTGCAATCTTACGGGCTCCAACGGGTTCAGGCAAGACTGAAGCAGCACTACTGTGGGCGCAATCGAATCAACAAAAAAACGGTCGACTTTTTTATGTCCTTCCGTATACGGCCAGCATTAATGCTATGTACAAAAGGCTGAGCGCTATCTTCGGTGCAGCGCGTGTTGGGCTTCTTCATGCGCGCGCAGCATCAGCCTTGTACGACATGTGGGACAATGAAGCCAGCACGTTAGTTTCCCGGCAGCAGCAGGCCACTGCAAACAAGCAACTGGCCCGTGGACTGTGGTTTCCAATTCGGGTCTGCACTCCTCATCAAATCCTGCGACACACGCTTCACGGTAAAGGATGGGAGTTGATGCTCGCTGAGTTCCGCAACGCGTGTTTTGTTTTCGACGAGATACACGCTTATGATCCACGAATCTTTGGCCTTATCCTAGCAACTGCGAAACTAGTTACCGAATGGGGTGCACACTGTGTTTTTCTCTCTGCAACTTTTCCGGACTTTATGGTGAAACTGATTCGTGACTCGCTCCAGAGCGTTGAGTTCGTCTTCCCTGATCCTGCAAAAGAGCGTGATCAAGAAGTGCTCGAGCGGAAAAGACACGAAGTACGCATCCGAGATGGATCAGTGACTGACAACTTACACGTGATTCAAGATGCCTTGCACGAGCACACTTCAGTGCTTGTTGTCGCTAATCACGTCAAAACAGCGCAAAAGGTTTACTTGGCGCTGCGTGCCGATAAAAAAGCACTGCTTCATGGCGTCTTTAATCAAAAAGATCGAAATAGGATTGAAGGATCTATCATATCTGGTAATCTGCCAAACCTACTTGTCGCGACACAAGTTGTTGAAGTGAGTCTGGACATCGACTTCGACTGCGCTTTCACTGAACCTGCCCCCATTGACGCGCTTATTCAGCGGATGGGCCGAGTGAACAGAGCGGGCAAACGGTCTCCGGCTCCGATCGTTATATTCAGCGAGCAGGCCAGCACACACCCGCTGTACGACAACAATACCGTTGAAAGATCGATGCACGCGATTAATCAACTACAAAACCCGATAAGCGAGGATGATCTTGTGAGAGCGAGTAACGACGTCTATGGTTCCGGTTATCAAGGGATAAATCAGCGGTTATTCCAGCAGGGACTGGAACATCCAAGTATTGCAGGGTTTGAGAAGCACCTGTTAGCCGGAGCGCACGAAAATTGGGTCGAGCAAGTGATTGAAAACGCCGATCAAATGGTTGAAGTTCTTCCGCGGTCGTTGAAAGCAGAGTACGAGAGTAAGAAAGATCAAGGGCTGTGGATTGAGGCAAATTCATTGCTGGTTTCTCTACGAGCTTATTCGTTTAAAAGCATGCGCGCAAAGCTGCGAACACAGGATGATCCATGGATTGTTGATTGTCCCTATTCGGATACGCTCGGTCTTGAACGATGTTATTAAGCCGTCAGCGTGCCAATCCTCCAAAATCAGACCGAACAGTACATCGCGAATGAATGATCGTATTGGTCACATGCGTTGCACAGTGGTGCTACGATGTTAGACGTCTCGAAAGTCAACTTTGAACTTAAATTTGAAACTCGGACGGTCCTGCCCCGATGGATGGGCTCGACATTCCGGGGAGGATTTGGAATTCATCTGCGACGGGCAAGCTGTATAGAAGGCAGAAGTAATTGTAAGACGTGCTCGGCTCGCGATGACTGCCTGTTCTACCACTTATATGAGCGCGAAAACGCAAAACAAGGGCACGCACCTCCAATACGACCGATAATAATTGTACCCCCTTTTTTCGGCAAGAGAATGGATCTGGACGCCGGGTCGAAACTCAATCTCGATATGCTTCTTTTCGGCGACTTCCGCAGATATTTACCACACGTTTTAGTTGCAATGAAGCTGTTCGGAGAGACTGGAATAGGGAGTTTGCGACGATACGGCTTGAACACGTTCACTGTCGAGGGAGCAAACTGTGGCTTTTCTGGAAGAGAAATCTACGACGGAAACACAATCAACATTTCGAATCTGAAGACGACGGATATAGTAGACGTGCCTCGTTTCGAGCGCAAATCAATACAGGTAGGTTTCAAAACACCAATCATCTTGAAAACAGTCGTTTTTCCGCCTTCGCCTGAACAACTGCTTGCGCTAATCCGGTCGAGGCTAATTTTATATGTCAACGAATATGGAACTGGTGAACTCGTGCCGTATTATGATTGCAGTGGTATCGTGATTGAAGTAGCAAAGCATTTTCAGCGGCTGGAGCGCCGATCAAGGAGGAGTGGTGCTCTGGAGTTCGCCGGTTTTACCGGTATTGCCGATTACACGTTCGATAAGATAGACGACGCTAGTACGTGGCTAATAAGCGCAGGATCAATTACGGGTGCTGGCCCCAAATCTGCCTTCGGATGCGGCTTTCTTGACATGCAACTTTGAATGCATTCGTTAGTGCGTGAACGAGTATTTAACGTGCCCTCGATTTTCAGTGGATCTAAAGCTAGTTAGAGATCAAGTTTAATATTGAGCTAGTGTAGATGAAAGCACAATGTTTGACCGCCGGTTTCAGAGAGTCCCTCGATAAAATGAGGATTGAAAGTCACAGTCGTCACACATGTCGCACTTGCCGTTTACTAGGTTTCAGAGAGTCCCTCGATAAAATGAGGATTGAAAGCCCGTGGTCTTCGCATCTGCCCAAACTTCATTTTCTAGTTTCAGAGAGTCCCTCGATAAAATGAGGATTGAAAGTACGAGCGCCGTTTTGTTGCCCGGCTCCCGCTAGCTGGTTTCAGAGAGTCCCTCGATAAAATGAGGATTGAAAGATCACGTCGGCCAATGGTACGAAGCAACAGCGGTTGAGTTTCAGAGAGTCCCTCGATAAAATGAGGATTGAAAGCTTTCTCAATAACTTCTTCAGCAGCGGCGTAAGGTGGTTTCAGAGAGTCCCTCGATAAAATGAGGATTGAAAGATGATATTTTTAACCTGTTCAATTTGATTCTCGCTAGTTTCAGAGAGTCCCTCGATAAAATGAGGATTGAAAGTGTTTGCACCTACGCGTCGATAGTTGTTGCGCCGGCGTTTCAGAGAGTCCCTCGATAAAATGAGGATTGAAAGCATACTGGTGAGATGTGCAAGCATGTTGATCTTGTGCGGTTTCAGAGAGTCCCTCGATAAAATGAGGATTGAAAGCTGAAGCATAGTCGTTGCATCTGTAGCACTCGCAGTCGTGTTTCAGAGAGTCCCTCGATAAAATGAGGATTGAAAGATTTTAAATCATCAAGTGCCGCGCCCGTCGCGCCCGTTGTTTCAGAGAGTCCCTCGATAAAATGAGGATTGAAAGTTCCTTCCTGCATATGCACAGTCCCTACACCACTGGGTTTCAGAGAGTCCCTCGATAAAATGAGGATTGAAAGATCATCCACGCTGCCGCCAGCAGCCACATTAGTCCACGTTTCAGAGAGTCCCTCGATAAAATGAGGATTGAAAGACGGAATAGCCGGAGAAACGTACTCCGACTTAGCACGTTTCAGAGAGTCCCTCGATAAAATGAGGATTGAAAGTCCCAAAGGTTACAGCGTTGTATTTGTCCCCAAATACGTTTCAGAGAGTCCCTCGATAAAATGAGGATTGAAAGCAACGCACAATTCGGCACTTAGGGGCGCGTATGCTCGTTTCAGAGAGTCCCTCGATAAAATGAGGATTGAAAGTTGTAGCATGGACCGCCATAATAGCCCGTAACGGTGTTTCAGAGAGTCCCTCGATAAAATGAGGATTGAAAGAACCTTATGACCAGCGCAACGAAGGATGCTGGTAATGTTTCAGAGAGTCCCTCGATAAAATGAGGATTGAAAGATAAGACACGACTTTATAAAACAGATCTCAGACGTCGGTTTCAGAGAGTCCCTCGATAAAATGAGGATTGAAAGAAACTCTTCGGAGACCTGGGCACTATCTTCTCCGGTGTTTCAGAGAGTCCCTCGATAAAATGAGGATTGAAAGTCTATTCTCATAGGTTCGGACGTATCGCAGTAGATTGGTTTCAGAGAGTCCCTCGATAAAATGAGGATTGAAAGAAGTCAACGTCCCCCAACACCACTTCGGCATTGACGTTGTTTCAGAGAGTCCCTCGATAAAATGAGGATTGAAAGTTATATCAATTACCGCTAGCTGACGGCCAAAAAGAGAGTTTCAGAGAGTCCCTCGATAAAATGAGGATTGAAAGACACAACAACCTCACGTACGTCTGAAACGACCAGAGGTTTCAGAGAGTCCCTCGATAAAATGAGGATTTAAAGTTGTACTGCAGGTTACTCTGAGAACATAATGGGTTGGTTTTAGATGATGCCCCAATAAGACCGGACTGAAAGGATCCCAAAATAAAGATTGGTGCGCTGCAAGGAGCACCTTATACTCTCAGTGGATCGCTGCCAGCTAAATTAGGATGAGTTTTCCGGCTAATGTGAGCTCGTAGCCGTCCGAGGTCTCGTTGATAAGTCCCTGCTCCTTCAAGTCGCGTAGGTGCGTATACGTCATCGTCCGACTGATATCCAGCTCGTCTTTGAGTACTTCAATGTCGCTGACGCCCTTGTTGATCATCCTAAGGAGGTCGAGCTTGGTCTTATGAAGGCTCCACGAGATCTTGGGTATAGGAAGGACCTGATGGGACTCTTCGGTGACGTAAAAGACCTCGCTCACTTTGTCGATGTTTTTGAATACCCCGAGCAACGCACTGATTGATCCTGTCTTGCGCCCACCGGTTATGTTAACAAACACGCGGTTGCCCTTGTCGTGTTCGCTGTTGATAACGTAGGTCATAATGTCAACGAGGCCGAGGATGTCGTACCAGTTCTGCACCTCCTTCACTTCGATGTCGACGATAGCGCCGAAGGTGTTTTGCATGAGGCTCTCAATCTTCTTGGCCTCCGAGGGCGGGTTCGTCTCCCTGATGAGAATGAGCTTTTTTATGTTAAACGTCTGCATGCCGATGATAAGCGGTTCAGCTTCAAAACCGAGGGTGGCGATCATTATGTTCATTGTACAAGGCTCCGCTTCGTCAGTGAACCCAGTGGCATGTAGTTTCAGGGTCTAATACTAAAAGTTTACCTAGAACACGTTATGAGCGCTCCAATAATTGTGATAGAAGAAGCGCACTTAACAAACGTTTGCAAATCGGCGCGCTTTGCGTGCACAGTTCTGAGTCCATATGGATAGAAGGCGATCAAATCTGCGAGAAGGCGCCACGGAGAATGAAAAAACGATAGAGAACCGAATATCTTCGCGAGTTAATGGGATTTTGGTGCGTTAAATAAGACCCTTACGGGCGAACTCACCGCTATGGTCGATCTGCTTTACTCAATAGGGAGAGCAGTCCAGAGTGAGCGTGCTGATGAATGCTGGCGACGCTGTTAAAGATCCGGGGCGGCGGCAGGCCTTCGCGTGTTTTTGCTATTTTTTTGCTTGTGGGATATCATCGTTCGCTGAGAATTATTCGTTTCAGCTACTTGATTGCTTAAGACGCAGTGCTCGTGCTCCACAGACCAAGGTGCGCCTGCTGCGCCGGTAACTGCGCATCGTAAACCAGCCCCTCACACAATACGTCCGATTTATACGGCGTTGCCCTCGTGTACCCCTCTCGCACGAGCTCGTAGTTCACGAGCACGTTGCCCACAAACACGAAGCGCAGCAATCGTCTGTACCCGGTCGGTTTCAGAGACATCTTTTACAAGGGTCACCGTCTTGTCGGCGACCAGCTCCTTGTCCCGTGAGGTGGCGTCCGGACCAAGCCACTCTTTCTTCGTCGTATCCTCGGAGGCGTTCATGTCGATGTACGGCACCTTGTAATCCGTGCCGTTAATGAGAACGTGGATCGTATCTCCATCGATGACCTTTGTCACCACTCCGACTGATGTGCTCGCACGCGTTTCGTGGATGCACGGGAAGCTCGTTCCAACGGTGAGCGGGACGGGGGGGCATCGGCGTGGTTGTGCTTCGAGGAGCGGTCGTCGGCGTGGCTAATGGGTGCACGCTGGTGGCGGCTCCGTGAGTATACCCGCCACGGAGGCTGTCGGAAGCTCAGACGGTGGATTGTTGCCTGAATGTGGTGTTACCCACTCGCTGATAGGTGCATCCGCAGACAGAAATAATGAGTGCTACTGCAATTATCGCATAAAAAGCGGGCCTGATGCTCTTCAAAGATTAAAAGAGAACGGTCGATGTCTTATAACGTTCTTCCTTTAGCTGCACCGTCCCTCTTGCTGGAGCTGTTTATGCTAACGCACGTCTGGAGCCGCTCGGTTTCTATCGTGCATGGTTTTTTTGCGGCGCATCGTATTATCGTCCGTGGTAACGAGCATGTCAAGTGCTACCTTGCTTGTGACCATACTACATTTCGATCAAAACATGCCTGTCAGTTACAGGAGTTTTCAGTTTTTTTGTAAAACTGGCACAGCTGCTAGCTAACGGTATTCGCAGTTTATAATTTTGTAAAAAAGGCAAAAGAAGCCCGTATTGAAGGTCTTTCTAGGAAGAGTTTATATTGGGCGATCGAGCACGCTTTATATGGTAAAAGGGGCCGCTGCCGTCCCAGGCGGACGCCGCAGAACGTGAACCCCGCTTGCACGAACAAGAATTTAGCTACATAAAGTGAACCAACTAGGAATAGTAAAAATGTGCCTTATAGTAACACCGGACAACCTTGTGAATACGGCCGAAAATATAAGCGCAGACAGCGGGCAGCAGTTTTTGCAAAAACGGAGCCCAATTTGGCGTTATTCGGCAGTCTGGTTTATATAGTACGCTTAGATAGCGTTCTTTATTGATCCATAATAGGAGCAACATGACACAGAATCTGAATACGCAGTCGGTTACGATCGACAAACGTGCTGTTCCCTCGCGCCGGCCCACCAAGATCCATGGGCTCGGCCCCGAAGGAATGCGTCTTGAAAGAACAGGAGGAACAGAACAAGGAGAGGTGATAAGTAAATGCCCTATGCAGACCCCGGACGACGTCGCGAATATAACAAAGCATACAAGCGGATGCAGCGCGCCCAGGGATTGACGAAAAAAAGTATTGACACACGGCTAACCGCCCTTGAAATTGAGACTGCCAAAGACATCCAAGGCCTGTTCAACGAAGTTGTGGCAGAGGCGCGAACTGCCGACCACTCTTCGCTGGGGCTTGAGGCCAAGCTGAGAATCAAGCTGCGGGCCGTGGAAATCGGCCTTCGGGTCATCGAGATCACGAATCACGAGCAACGCATCGCCGCACTTGAGGAGCAATCGAAATGAGCAAACACACTTCGAGAATCAAAAAACTCGAAACTCGCCGTACCCGCACCGCCACGAGTGAGAAAAAGATTCCGCGCGATCCCGTGGAGTTCGCCAGGTTGTTGGGCTTAGAGCCCGATCCCTGGCAGCGCGACCTCCTCACCTCGACCGACGAGCGGGTCATCCTCAACTGCTGCCGGCAGTCCGGGAAGACGACCATTGTCTCGGTTTTGGCCCTCCACCACGCCCTCATACATCCCAAGTCGCTCGCCCTCATCTTCTCCCCGTCAGAGCGGCAGTCGAAAGAGTTTCTCAAGAAGATCCAAGATTATTATGGCGAGCTCGGCAGTCCGGGCGGCAGCCTTGCCAACTCGGCCAGCACGCTCGAGCTCACGAACAGGAGTCGTATCGTCGCACTGCCTAGTTCAGAGGCGACGGTTCGGGGCTTCAGCGCCCCGTCACTCGTGCTCGTCGACGAAGCCGCGCAGATCGACGAGGGGCTCTACTTCGCGGTACTTCCCATGCTCGTCGTCTCCCGCGGGCGGCTCATTCTCTTGAGCACACCGCTCGGCAAGCGGGGCATATTTTGGAGCGCGTGGGAACAACAAGACGGCTGGAAGAAGGTGAAGGTCACCGGTGACCAGTGCCCACGTATCTCAGACGATTCTTTGGCTAAGGCACGGGAGGAAATGGGAGAATTGCAGTTCGCTCAGGAGTACCTCTGTGAGTTCGTCCAGGGTGAAGGGAGTGTCTTCAAAGAAGAATGGATACAATATTTCGACCCGCACACCGAGCCGGATATGGAAATGATTATTCAATCGTGGGATACTGCGGCAACCAAATCGACGACCTCTGACTACGTTGTGGGGCAGGTGTGGGGCTGTCGTGGTGCAGATTTCTATTTGCTTGACCAAGTTCGCGACAGATGGGATTTTGATCAAACTGTGGCCGCCATGAAACTGGTAACAAAGACCTGGCCCGAATCATCCGCGATTCTCGTTGAGGCCCAAACGTTAGGCGCAGCGCTCGCATCCCACTTAAAGAGGCAAATATCCGGCATAATCCCCATTCACGTCAAACAGTCAAAAGAACTTAGGACAATGAGCTGTATCCCGGCGTGGCAGTCGAAAAACGTTTTTATCCCGCTTCCTGAGAAACGGTCGTGGGTGCGCGACTACGTGTTCGAGCTGACTAACTTTCCGAACGCGCCCAACGACGATCAGGTCGATGCAACCACACTCGCTCTGAATCAGCTGCGAGGCTCGCTATTTCCCAACATGAAGGCCTTAGCGAAGCCGGTTGAAGCGAAGGCAGTCAAAAGTGGGGGCATGAATACGTCGTAGGATGGATTCCGGCACGATCAGACGATGAGTACACGGTCATCGTCTATGACCAGAAGGACAACGAGGTCGTGCGGTTCTTTAGGATTCCAGCGCGGCCTATAGAGGAACAAGTCAAGGCTATATACCGAACGTCCGCTCTGTTCAACGCTGCAGTCGTCCGCGTTTTTGACGGGGTTGATGAGGCCATTGTGTATGGCGTCGATCTTAAGGGCGCATATATCGACCGAATCAAATTTAATACGTCCAAGTTGGCCGTGGCGTACGAGAACCTAAGTCAGCTCATACGCAACTTCTTAGTCGACATCCCCGAGTACCCAGAGCTCATGGCCGAGCTTAGTGTGTTTAAGTCTGCGTTCACCTATGATGAAAAACCCGATTACTCGCTGCAGGTAGCGCAGCAATCAGGATTAAATGCGCTGTGTTTAGTAACGTACGATTTAGACCCGACGATGTGGGAGTATAGGCCGGATATCTGGGCTCCTTTTGAGTTTGACGTCGTTTATTGAAGTCTCTGTGGAAGCAGGAGTTGCGTTTGATGGTCAAGCCATTTCAAAGTCAAAATGTGATCTGATCGACAAAAGCTCCCCGTGCAAATGGGCTCGGCCGGATTCGAACCGGCGGCCTCCGCCGTGTGAAGACGGAGGATTTGAGACTTTCTGAGGTCTTTTCTTGAGGTGAAACAAGCACGAGAAAGGCTAGTGCTCTGTCGTAAACTGTCTGATAGATTGTTGTGGGTAACCCCGCAAGCAGAGAGAGCGTGTGCGACAGTCGGATCGAAGGATATCTATAACCCGCTTTTGCGCGATGGAGAGAGATTTTGCTGCGATAAGTCTCCAAAAGGCCCATTTCGCCCTTTGTAAATCCAACGAGGTTGTTTGAATCATAATTAGCAATTAACATAAGGGTGCAGAATGGATGCCCGCTTAACTGTTTTGATTTGCGGGAAGCGACCGACGTTTGCCGCGGCCAGAAGCTATTGACGAGCACACGGACAAACGAGTTCCAGATGCGATGCAATTTGTGTACGGCGACACACTATGCTGGCTATACGCGAGAGAAGATGGTAGCGAGTCAGAAATTCCTTGATTTTGTGAGCGTGTGTCGTCTATATGCATTGCGAGGCCAGCGTGGACTGGTCTCAACACAAACCGGCAGCCGTAAGGAGCAATACCTGCTAACCATAGCTGCATCGTGACGCTTATCCCCTATTGTAACTGTGTTCTGGTAGTCACCCCAGGATTGTGGGTACTTACTTCCTGCCGGTTTTATTACAAAAAGTGCCAAGTAATATATGGCTTTAAAAAGGTGGCGTCTTTTCGCCACTTTTTAACAAAGGAGGCGACACAACTA
>Ga0326727_10011750_pt1 | contig 20222 bp, 21 predicted proteins | sample MB2enrmetagenome_FD_207643 | JGI IMG/M metagenome (GOLD analysis project Ga0326727, IMG submission 207643) | Lab enriched peat soil microbial communities from McLean, Ithaca, NY, United States - MB29MY | ecosystem: Environmental > Terrestrial > Soil > Wetlands > Peat | place: USA: New York...
GACGCTCAATCTGGCGCTGACGTTCCAGGCCACCTTCGTCGGAACGAAGAACGTGTACGCCTATGCCCAATCCGCGGGGGGGCTCACCTCCGCCTGGCCCCAACTAGGTACGTGGTATCCGTAATCCAGCAATTCCCGCAAATGGCGGAGATTCAGTTCGAGTGGAATGAGAGCAACACGGACCACGTCGTTCGCCACGGCGTGACGCCTGTGGAAACCGATGAGGGCTTCGACGTGCGCGCCGGCGCCGCAGTGTCTGTGGACCTCGAAATCATCGCTCCGCTTGACGACAAAGTCGGCGAAAATTCGGTAGCTTTATATCGGCGCCAATGATTCAAATTCGGGTTGAGGTGTTCTTCGTAGAAGTCGGCGATCACCGCCGCGTGTAGTGCGGCAATGTGCGTATACCCCATGTGCTGCCACACCATCGCGCCATTCTTGCTCTCGGCCAGTCCGTTGTCATTGGAGTGCCGTGGGCGCGATTTGGTCTGTAGGATGAGCAGCTTGTTCAGCCACTTGGCGTATAATGGCTACTCGCCAGGAAGCAAAAAGGAAATCTCGGATTATGCCTGTTGACTTGCCGGCCCCGCCGGTTGCCGATCGATTACTATTTGGTGTGATGTGCCATACCAACGTGCTTTTCGTTTTCGGCACGCGCCCGGAAGCGATCAAGCTGTGTCCGGTGCTGCTGCACATGCGGCAACGCGCCGGCGAGTTTTCGGTCAAGGCCTGTGTCACCGCGCAGCATCGTGGCATGCTCGACCAAGTGCTGGCCGCGTTTCAGGTGGCGCCGGACTACGATCTGGACGTGATGCAGCCGGGACAGTCGCTGGCGCAATCAAACGCGCGCATTCTTTCGCAACTGGAGCCCGTCCTGGCGGCCGAACGGGCCGACATGGTCCTGGTGCAGGGCGATACCACGACCACACTGTCGGGCGCATTGGCGGCGTTCTACCAGCACATTCCGGTGGGACACGTCGAGGCCGGATTGCGCACCGGCGATCTCGCGCAGCCTTTTCCGGAGGAGATGAACCGCGTGGTGACCACGCGCCTCGCCACCCTGCATTTCGCCCCCACAGCGCTGGCTGCTGGTCGCTTGGCCTCCGAGGGGGTGGCCGGCGAACGTATCTTCGTCACCGGCAATTCCGGCATCGATGCCGTGCTCTACGTGCGCGATGCGCTGGCTTCGGGGGCAGTGGCGGCCGCGCCCTGGGCGCAACTCGACCCGGCAAAGAAGCTGATTGTGGTCACCGCGCACCGCCGCGAGAGTTTCGGCGATGGCTTCGAGCACATCTGCGCCGCGCTCGCCCGCTTGGCCCGGCGCGGCGACGTACAGATCGCCTACCCCGTGCACCGCAATCCCAACGTGCTGGAACCGGTGTACCGCCTCCTTGCCGGCCAACCCAATATACTGCTGCTGGATCCGCTGGGCTATGTGCCGTTCGTCGACTTGATGCGACGCGCCTGGCTCGTTCTGACGGACTCCGGTGGCATCCAGGAAGAAGGCCCCTCGCTCGGCAAACCTATTCTGGTGATGCGCGAGAAAACCGAACGGCCCGAGGCGGTGGAGGCGGGAACCGTCAAACTGGTGGGCACGGACGAGGAGAAGATCGTGACCCAGGCATCCCTGCTGCTGGATAACGAAGAGGAGCGCCAACGCATGTCGCGCATCCATAACCCCTATGGCGATGGCGAAGCCAGCCGCCGCATCGCCGACGCCATCGCCGGGTTCCGAAACGGGGCCGCGCGATGACCGGCCGCGACCTGCTGCGCCACGGCGCTGTGGCACCCGCCGTGGCTGCCGCAGACCACCCGCCCACGCACCTCCCGGCCCAACGTTCTGCGGCTGATGGCCGACCAGTGGCGCGCCGACTGCCTGGGTGCCGCGGGCAACCCTGCCATGCACACTCCAAACCTCATTCAACTCGCGGCCGACGGAACCCGCTCCACCAACGCCCATTCCACCACCCCGAGGTGCACGCCTCCGCGCTGCGCTACGCACCGGCCTCGGCTCTGGAATCACGGCATGCTGCGCTACGCCAACTTCGCCGAACGCTACCCCTCGGAATCCCGTGCGTCTTACCCGACGCCGGCTACTAGGCTACTACACGGCCGCCATCGGCAAGCTTCACTACCATCCGTAGCGCAACCTTCACACCTTCACGGCTATCACTATAGTAGGCGCCGCGGGATGAATCGGGTCGCATCCTAAACGCTTGTGCCCGCCCCTCACCAATCAAGATCCGTGGCCAAACTCCTGGGCAGGGGAGCAGCCCGCCCTACCCGGCTCACCCTGGACTCAAACGCAATCGCAGAATTTTCCGCCAGCCATTAATCACTCGCCCTACCACAACCAGTGTCCTGCTCCTCAAAACAAAACACCCGTCTCTCTCCATAAGCTGTCCTAGAGCAATCATACGCTCAATTCGAGATTCGATCATATCTTTCGCGCTGTACTTCCTAGAAAGCTCCTTCGCTGAAACGCCCCCCTCGATCAACAGACTTGTCATGATGTGAACATGTAACGAAGTTTCACTAGCATTCAAAACATTAAAGTAACACCAACTAAAGCCGCCATATGTCAGCAGTACATACGTAATGCCGCAAAATACGTCTAGCCGGCTTTCGCATACATACCTCAAGGCGGTGCTCCATGACACCCAAGTAACCGCGATCAGGACGATCGCCGCCGCGCCGAGAGCCACGAACTGCGGAGGAAAGGACCGACGACCCCAATATCGAATGACACGAGACAGAACAGCGTGGGCCACGCAAATCCCGACAGGGGCCGAAACTGACACTGCCCCTAATGCCCGAAAACCATTCATAATGACCTAACCTTTCGCCACATCCGGAAGTCCCAAGAAACGTCGGAACATCAGAAAACACATTGCGATCAACCAGCCGCGCAAACTCAGCACAAGAACGCCATCCGACTGCCGAATGAATCCAGTCGCTAACAGATTCTCGCGCCGCGCGCCGGAGAGCCTAGCATCAGTGAACCACTCCGGGACCAGGTCACTGCGCCTCAAACCGTGAGGCATATTGTTTTCGACTCTCTCCAAGATGGCGATGGACGGACTCGCTCCTGACACTGCCGTGTAAAAGAATATGTACGAGCCTGACAAAGCGAAGTGAAGAACGTATCCGAGGCCCCACGTCAACCACTGAATCTCGCCTACAGTAGCCGCGAAACCTGCTCCGAGAGCGAATACAGGCAACACCAAGAAAATCAACCCAAGCCGAATTCCCTGATTTCGAACCGGACAGGTCCGCCAGACCAAGACATGAATACCCAGACAAAGACCGAACAATTCCAAGGCATGATATAGAACACTCTGCATCTCGGCCTATTTGTGCCTCCCCATTCATGAAGCCTGCACAGGCGTAAACAGTACGTTGCGAGTCCGCAGACCAGAATATGGAATGATCCGGTTACGGCGATAATCGTACTCCCGAGCTTCATACCCAATCTCAGCCAGCAAGGCCGTGATCTGGTCAATACTCGAAGGATTGTTCTCAACCATCAAAATCGGCCGGCAACGCCGAATCGTCTCCTGCATGCCACGAACAATCCTCAGGTCGTAGCCTTCCGCATCAATCTTCACTGCCGTTGGAGAAAGATGCAAATCGTCTACTCGAATCACGGGCACTGTCTGCGTCACATACTTTATCTGGCGCACAACATCCGGCTGGAACTCGGCCTCAAACACAGCCTGTTGCTCCGGTGCACAGAACGCACCGCTATGGTTCGGAATGCCTCTGTAGGTCGGCATCGTTAGTGTCACCGAACCTGACCGGTCGCCGGCCGCACAGAGCCGAAAGTCGAAGCGCTTGATTCGCGCCTTCACCCTTTCCAATGACCTCTTGTGGAGGGGGTTTGGTTCCAAGGACAGAATTGCGTATTCGCAATTGATCCGTCTAAACGACAGGGCCGAGACGCCGTCGTTAGCGCCTATGTCGAGAAACAGTCCATCACCTTCCTTCAAGAGCAGCTTAAGACCAAAGTAGTCCTTCTCGTGAGGAAGCAAGAACGGAACCATGTGAAACAACTTCTTCGTGTAGAAGTACAAGAAGAAATTGTGCATAAAATACCGCTCGACCGACCACTTTACCCGGCCAACAGTCCGGACGATAATGCCACGCCGATCTGTCATTTCGCTGCTTTTCCGATCACTTCCCCTGCCCCCACAATCGCAACACTCTGTAGCTGCGCGGCCACTGGGCGGTCATCTGGATGCGGAAGATTATCCATTTGTGTAAACGAAAACGTCAGGCGGTTCTCGGAGCTGCTTTCGTTGAAGGTGTGGCCGATTTGAAACTCGCCCAGTTGGATTGGCCCCGCATAAATAGGTTTGCCGTTTAAGAGCACTGTCAAACTGTTACCGAACTTCGTAAACCTAGTTAGCCTCGGTAACGCACCCCTGATCACCAGCTTCTCACCCGCCGCAGCCTTGCCAAGGATAAGGGTGGCCTGGTCGGACACCCAGCCATCTTCATAAATACCTGAAAACTCGAGGCCTGGGTTTTCCAGCAACCCCACTGGCCACGAGGTTACTGCGCGCGGCCTGACAAGACTGCGGTACTCGGATTCCGGTACCATGGAAATGTCCCTTGCGAAACCAACCATTTGCCGATGGTCTCTTCGTATCTGGAGGTTGAACAACCGCATCAGGCCGGTCTTTTCATTGGGGAAGTAGTCGCCCGCGCTGCCGAAATCCAGGGCAAAATACGAGCGACCCTTGTGCTCGAAGAATCGGATTGGCTTAGAAATAATGGTCGCGCAGCCACTCCCGGTGAAGAGCAGGCCCTGCACAGCGGCCCCTTCGAGGCGTGCGTCACGAGGAAGCAACGTGCGCCCAGCCCCCATGAGCGTCCTTGAGAGAGCTATCCGGACGCGCACGTTTGGTGTTGGATGAATCACCTCAAACAACAGATATCGCCCCACTCCGTAAAACAGGCCACCCGGACGGTACAAATCAGGCTCGACCGGCCACCGTGAGACCGGGTCGTTCCGGAAGTGCGGACCTCCCTTATCCGAAGACTTCAGGACCATGTAGTCGTGGACGTCCGTCAGCTTATGAAATACCAGATAATTCTGGTCCTTCTTCTGGCCTGTATCCTCATTACTGCAACCGTGCCAAAGGTTCAAGGCGGGATGCGCCAAATAGGCAAGTCCCTCCCGCGAGTTCTCCTGAAAAAATACTGTGTGTCCAAGAATGTGTTCAGTTGTATATCGAGACTCGATTCGCTCACGCAGCGCTTTGCCGATGGTATAATAATCAGCGGTTAGCCCGAGTTTAGCCGGCATAGCGAGCAGCGTGGGCGGGATGATACGGAGACCAGCAAAGCCCGAGAACACCTCGTGATCAGTCGCCACTGTATTGTGGCCAATACTCGGCGCTGCAAACACGTAGTCCCCCGCCAAGTTCGGCGTATCCATCAAGACGCCTTCATCTGGCGCAAGTGGAATCAGTCGGACATCAGCCTCGGCAACCCTCGGCAACATGACAGAGGTGTTCGCCATGAGACTGGTCGACCTGCCAACATAACTCTGCGCCGTTGCCCCGGTAGCAGCCAGATAGACAATCGGCGCAAGGTAACGGGTACGGCCGCGTAGGCGGAGGGCAAGGGCGCCGATCGGTAGAAGGAGGATCGGTTGAATGAACATCGCTAACTTGAAGAGTCCGAACGCCGAATGCGTAAGGAGCAGATCTGTGCCGACAGCGACCATCACCAACAAGAGAAAAGCCGCCGGCTGCGCCTTGAAACAATACCATACAGCGATAAGCACCGACGCAGTAAGAAGCGCCATGCCGACCAGGATCGTGATCGAAATCCAGGGATCGCGGTGCAGGCCAAAGTAAGTTTGCAGGCCAAAGAGCGAGGCAAAAACGCTCGGGTCCAGCATCGTATCAAAATCAGTCGGAGGTATTTGGCTCGCACTGGACTTGACGCCCGCAGAAAAGGCGAAAAGAGCTCCACCGACTGCTGTAAAGACGTGCTGCCGGGCGAGGATGAGAAGGAGCAGAACGGCTAACACCAAGCGACTAGCAAGTGGGTAGATCGCCTGCCGCCCACGGAGTAGCTGATAACCATAGAAGCCGCCCGTAGCAAGGATGCCGAACGGTAGAACCTCTGGATAATAGATGCAAAGCGCCGCGCCCACAAACGCGATCAGCGCTGAGTCTCTCAAAACTGTTCGCCAACTGCAATCCGGAGCAAACGGTCGCATACATAGAGTGCAGAGGCCTAATAAGAGCACAATACCACCCACTTGTGCCAGAACCTGCGCTACACAGGCAAGGACAAAGAACGGGCTGACGGCCAACAACGAGCTTGTTGAAAGGGCAAGCCGACGCTGAGCGGGGCGAGCCATGATGAGTGAAGCTCCAACGAAGAGTTGTGACAAGTTGAGAGCCCCAAGCATAGGCATGCTGACCTGGAGTGGCTGCAGGTGAATGGCAGCCGCTAACCAGGCCAGAAATATGTCAGCCCCTGGGCGGAAGAGGCCAGGGCCGTGATGAAACCACCAATACTGTGAATAATCTGTCCCGGTCAGCTCGGCGAATTTGGGAATCCTATAGAAACCATAGTTGATTGCGCGGATCGCTCCGAGGCAATAAGTCCCCATATCTCCGTTCATGTACCCCACCCATCTGAGGCCGTACAAGACCATGGGCCAACACGTGTACATTAGAGAAAAGAGCGCAATTCCAAGAAAAGGCCACAGTTGCTTCCAGGGAAGGATCGGACGCCTCCACCAAAAGATCGCCACGACAGACACCGCCAGTGCGAAGGTTAACCACGAAGCGAAGGATTTTATGGGCAATCCTCCCTGATTGAGAGTCAGGGTCAGCAATACGACGGTGGCGAGTCCAATGGATGGGGCGAGGAGCCAACTGCGGATGATTGGAAACCGAAACTGAAGGGCCTCGGTCACGGCCTTCCCCAACAGCGTGAGGAAGAGGAACAGGCTGAAGGCGAGCAAAAGCGCTAGCATGAGTTGACCGCCAATGGATTGGCTGATAACGGCAGCCGGGCGTTTTGCTCGGGCAAGGCCCCGGGCGGCTCCCACGGTGAACACGCGGCGGATACGGTCACTCGTATCGTCGGGTTATGCGGCACTTGGAGATAGACAACCGTCATTGTTTAACTCATTATAGCGAAAGGGAACGACCGGGCGCGCGCGTTTTGAGGACGATGGTGCAGGTTCCTGAGGCGACTGCTGGGGCAAAAGTGGCTGTTGATGTTTCGGGTCGTCATCAAGCATCTGCTGCACAAGTTGGAAGGTATTCTCGGCGGTGCGAATATCCCTCGTCAACGTCGTCTCCGGTCTTCTGTCGTCTGATCGTTGTTGCCGGTTACGGGCCCAGAGCTGCACTTGCGTGCTACCACAGCTATTGCCGGTGCCTGATATCGCCACCACCGTGTCGGCCAATTCACATAAGGACCATGCGGTAGGAGATAGCGGAAGATCCCGCGCCATTCTTCTACCTGAAAGTGTTTGCCTGCCCAGGACAGCCAAAACTTGCGACTCCGCTTGTGAATGTGCGTCGGGTCAGGATCGAGCAGATTGACGAGCCATCCCAGTGGACCATCATAAACCGGCACCACGAACACAAAGACTCCCTCGGGTGCGAGTGCCTCGCAAACATAGGCTGCTACTGGCTCAAGGTCCGGAACGTGCTCCAGAACATCGAACGACACAATGGCCTCAAAAGGCCCCTTAAACGGGCTCTCGGTACAACCTGCTTCGGCAAAAGCCGCCTCGGGCGCCTTCTCCCGGGCAATCGCAATGGCGTAGTCGCTGATATCGACCCCATACTTGCTCCAGCGGGAATCGAGGCACGCAAGAAACGTCCCAAACGCGCAGCCCATGTCGAGGATTCTCGGCTGCACGCAAGCTGGCGCCCAGTGCGAAACCAGGCGCTGATAGAAGGCCAGCTTGTAAAGTGGGTTCTGTGCCTCGTAACGTCGGTAGATCCTCTCAAAGTACTCCTGCCCGAATGCTTTCGGATCCGTCTGCATTCTCACAACCCCATCCGCCTCTTCGCGAGCAGTAGTAGGGTGTTCTTGGCCGTCTTGAAAACGCGCATCTTACTGTCCCCACCCTTTAGATCATAGCGAAGCAACATTGGCACTTCGCCGAAAATTACATCCAGCTTTCTCAGCTTGAGGATGATATCGACCATGCATTGAAAGCCATTTTGGTCGACGAAAGACGTGCCGTAGTGACCGATTGCTTTTTTCAATGCCCCCGCGCGATAGGCCCGATAACCACAAGTAAAATCGCGGACACCGGGTGTCGGGAACAAGATCCTAAACAGCCACGATGCACCGAAACTCATGAGTCTACGAAACAATGGAACACCGAGAACCCTGGCGCCCGGCTGGTAACGCGAAGCAATCACTACGTCAAACCCTTCGAGGATCATGCGCGCCATGCGCAGGATTAGGCCCGGCGAGTGCGTTTCATCTGCGTCCATCGTGATGATAATGTCATCCTCTTGGGCGAGATCCGCCGCCGCTTGCAGTCCATCCCGAATGGCAGCGCCGAGTCCCAGGTTAACAGGGTGGCTGCAGACTCGCAGCGGCAGCGTCGTTGCACTCTCATCCAACACTTGGCGCGTGCCGTCCCGGCTTCCATCATCGACGACGATGACCTCAAAATTCAAATTGGCCTCATACATCGCATGGCTAATTCGCGTTAGCAACTTTCCAATGTTCGCCTCTTCGTTATAAGCCGGCAAAACAGCAATGATTTTGGACCGGACGTACTGGGCTGGATCCGGTATAGCAACGGACAACCTGCGTATCGGGGACGAATTCATAACACTCTCCTTCTCGCTGTGTGGTTCTCGCGTGGGACGAGCAATCGCTAGAATTGCTTTGTGAATCCAACTCCATCCAACCGCATTGACAGTCGGTGCGGATCGAGCTGAAGCCGGATGGGTCTGCCAAGGCGCTACCCCGCACTATTACGGAGAGTGGCACTGCAGCATAGAATGCACCAAAGTGAGCGTTCATAACTTGCCCGATACAACCGCTGTGGCTCGGGCATGGGATTCGAGAGCAGGAACCTATTGCGGCCGAGCCCAGCGGTACCACTTCTGCCGAATCCACACTCTCGACTCTATACCATCCTCTGCAAATATGCACGGCGTGACAGACCTGGGTATCAGGTGTAGAGTAGAAATGAGTGTGCCAAATCATACTGGGATCTAGACCGTCTCGGGCGGAAACCTCATATCGATACTATGACCCTTGAGGCGGTCGCGTACCTTCGCAGCGATAGCCGGGGTGAGGGCCACGTAGACCACACTCCCCGGCACGACCTGGGCCGGCGCCAGGATGGGCCTCCCCATGTGCGTACGGCCGACTCGGTGCTTGTCTTCCTCCACGAAGAACGCGACCCGGTCGCCCAGGATGCCGTACAACCATGTGGCGGCAATCGAGGCACCGAATAGGCCAAAAGGTCCACCTTCGGCGGCAGCCGCTTCGGCGCTAGCTATCAGCCTGTGCAGCCACTGCGCCTGCAACCTAATCCGCTGTACAAGGTCTTCGGGCGCGGTCCACGTTGACCTAGAACCTACGTGCCTCAGCCCCGCTATCACCGAAAGTTCTTTGGTCACCCAATCCGTGGCGACCAGTTCAGTATTGAGGCCGGCACGCTCGACCAGCAGCTTCAGCGTTTCGACTGTGAAGTGAGTCATATGGTCGGCTACAAGGTAGTCGAAGGGGTTAGCTGCTGCGTTCGGAACTTGAACAAACAAGCGGCCGCCATCGGTCAGCTTGCCAAGCAATTTGCGAAGGATTTCCATCGGCTCGGGAAAATGCTCCAGCGAGTGGACCATCGTAATAATATCGAACTCTTGCGGTAGTTGGTCAGGTGGGCACGTATAGAGCTTCTCAAAATCGGTGAGGGCATTCAAAAACGGCAGGTTGCGCTCATCCATTTCCAAACCATAGAGTGCCCAGCCGCCCCGCTCGCCAAAGGCCCGCAGAGTGCCGCCCGTTCCGCAGCCCACGTCGAGCGCCTTGCCTGACCGGGGGACACCAGGTACGTGCAACAACCGTTCGACGAGAACTTCGCTACGCCGCCGCAATTCGCCTGAGCGCGGGTCCAACACGTGCTGCTCAACGCCATCGGATTGGTGGTAGATCTGATAATTATTATAGATTTCACCGATATCGGCGAACCAGCGCTCATCGGCAATGGCCTGAGCACCTCCGCAATCGCCGCAAATCGCCAGTTTGCCGCCCGCGCGGAACGGAATGCAGTCCGACGTCACCCGTGCCAAGGAAACAAATTCAGGTACCTCCCGCAATGCCGCGGAGCCGCAGATTCTGCAGGTCCTGCTCTCAGTCAGCATTGGCCGCCTCCGACGCATTTGCCGCAACCCCGGGAGTTCCTCGACGTGCTGCGTCTATCTTCTTGCGCCAGATCCACAGAAAATTGGTTGCCATACCCACCAAAACGGAAGACGCTGTTCCAGCGGTAGAGGCAAGTAGATATTGCACTCCCCACCGAGGCAGGATGTTTACCATAGCTAACCAGATCAAAAAACCACCCGCGTTGGCAACGTGAAATTGCCAGAAGCGCCGCCACCTCGGGCGGCGCTGGCCGAATACCCAGCGGTCATTAATGCCATACCTCAGGACGGTTGTCACTTCAGCCGCCAGGAGTGTTCCCAGCAGGAGCGGCGACCTGACCACGTCCATAAGCAAGTAAAGAGTTGCCAACCCAACGAAGTAGAACGAAAGTCCGGCGACCCACCACCGGCCGAGGGCCGGCCACGGCAGCCGCCGAAGATTCTCCGCTCTGAAACTATCCCTTGAGAGCATGTTTTCGTATCCGCCGAAGCAAAACCTCCAGCAGTGTATGGCCTACTGAACAGAAATTCCGCCAGTTCAACACTGAGGTCAGTCCTGCCTTATCCTCGTGTGTTGCCACCACAGGAATCTCCTTATAGGTCGCCCCCTCGTCCAGAAGACGCGTGATCAATTCGGCCTGGAAACCGAACCCGAAGGAATAGGGTCCCCAGCGCATTACATTGTAGCGTAAGGTAAGAGCAAGTCCATTGTAGTAATGTATCTCGTAGCCGCTAAATGTGTTTACGAGAAACGAGTATGTCTGCGAGAGCATACGGCGAAATGGCGATTTGCCCGACACATGCTCATGATAGGGAATGATCAGGTCAGCTTTGCCTAATTCGCGAAAAACGGCCATGAGCGTTTGCCTCGGTTCGACATTGTCACCGCACACCATTCGATAATACTTCCCGCGACCCAGGAACGCCCCGTCGACATAGCTGTATGCCAGCCCACGGTTGCGAGCGTTGCGGTGGAGATGGATGGGAAGTTCCTTGTGGGTTTCGCAGTATTGGTGCACCTGCTTAGCGGTATTGTCTGTGGAACCATCATCAATCACGAGAATTTCGTAGCTATAGGGCAGTTCGCTCATTGCCGCGACAACGGTATCCAGAGTGGCGCAGATGTTCTTCTCCTCATTGAGGCATGGAATCGCAATCGTCAGGTCAAGGGATGAATCCCCCGTCCCGGTGTACCCTTGGCCGATCACGATCGATTCCCCCAGCGTCTTGCGGGTACATCCAATGCCCAACACATAGTGGGCCATTGGAAAGTAGCCTGTATGCACCACCTCGTCATTCATCGAAAAGACAAATACGTTATGAAAAAACTTCTCCAGCAAAGTTCTCATCGTTTGTCCGGTCTTGCAGTTAATATGGCCGGCTTTGCTTGGCAGTGAAGCGTAGGCTTGCGACTGCAGCGATGGCGAGCCCAGGATCAGCACGCCTTCGGGAGTCAAAGACCTGACGAGATTTCCAACAAACAGGGCCTCCTGCTCGGCGTCGATGTGTTCAATCACGTCCAGCGCGTAAGCGGCATCGAAAGTTCCCGGAAACGATCCCGCCAACAGGTCGTGCTGCTTGCAGTCGAACTGCCAGCGCTGATCCATTCGGCGAAGCACATCGGTTACGAAGGTCTGGTCGAAGTCGCTGGCAGTCAGATGCTTGACCTCCTGCACGACAAGGCGCGTGCCGAATGCATCGGCGCAGCCAATCTCCAGGACGCGATTACGGCCGGTGAGCATCTTGGCGACAAACTTGTACCGCGCCAGAGTGAAAAGCAAATGACGTGGATCGTCGGTCCAAGCCTGATTGGTCATCAGCCCCAGAGTGGTGAGTCCGTTTTCCCGCGCCAACTCCAGCGATCGCTGATACTGGGGCTCGCAAGTCGAATTCCATGGCGCCTTGGCTTCATCAGTCATTCTTGTACCCTTACTGGAGGTGCGCTATTGCACAGTCCACCAGTAGTAATCACCGGTATAGCCGGCCTCGGCAAATAGCTTGAGCCAATCCTCTACGTGCAACATGGTCTCGGCTGTCAGCACCCAGTCCAACATGGCCTGTCGCTGCGCTTCAGTCCGGTAGGCGTCCACCATCACAAACGCATGCCGCCGCGACACGCGTTGGATCTCGCGTAGGCTCTGCTTGCACTCTTCGTAAGGCAGGTTGTGTATGGTGTTGATCGCCAGCACCAGGTCGAAACTCTTGTCCGGATAGGGCAACGACTTAGCGTTGCCGACGCGCACGAGCGGCCGCACCGGCTGAAGCGCGTTCTGGATGGCGTATTCGGAGATGTCGATTCCCGCCAATTTCGCCTGCGGCATCAACTGCATGAAATCGTAAAGCATGAAGCCTTTGGCGCAACCGATGTCCAGGATGGCGGCGTCTTCCGGGAGTTGGTAGTGGTCCCGGATGTACTTCACGGTGTCGGTCCAGAAGCGAGGATGGTAGTTGTATCCGCCATAGCCGTGCTTGCGGTCTCCGTCGAAATAGTCCCGGTCGAACTGCTTCGAGATGCGTTTGTCTTCCTCGGTAATCGCCGGGCGCGCGGCAGCGCGTCCTTTGCCGCTCGGATACAGCGCCATGAGATTGACTTCCATCATAAGAAAGCGCTTCAGGCACTCGCCACGACAGAATAAATCTGGTCGACGCTCAGGCCATGGGCCCGGCGAACGTCGTCATACGATCCGTAGACGTGCAGGAACGCATCTTTGAGCGAGAACGTGTGCAGTTTCGCGCGCGCCTGCGCTTCCCAGCCCACCTGCTTCACCTGTGATCCAAGACCGCCGTGCTCGACGTGCTCCTCCAGCACCACCACCACCGGAAACCGCTGGAGAATGGACGCGATGCCCTCGCGGTCAAGGGGCTTGAGTGTATGGACCGAGTACAGCGCCGCCGAACGGCCCTGCTCCGATTCCAATTTGGCGGCAACATCGGCCGCCATCTTCATGATCGGGCCGTAGCTGAGAATGCAAATGTCCTTCCCGGCCTTGATCTGCCTCACCTTGCCGAATTGGAACGGGTCGGGAGCATTCGCCGTGAGAGTCGGCTCGCCAGCCTTGCCGAGCCGCAGGTACATCGGCCCGTTGTGCCGGACCGCCGCGCGCACCGCTTCCGTTAATTCCGGCGGATCGCAAGGCGCCACCACGGACATGTTCGGAATCGCGCTCATCACCGCGACGTCTTCCAGCGTGTGGTGCGTTGCCCCTAGATACGAATAAGTCATTCCCGCGCCCATGCCAACAACGGTCACCGGCAGGTTCTCATAACACACATCGTCGCGGATCTGCTCGAAGGGCCGGTAGATGGTGAAGTTGGCGATTGTATAGGCGAACGGTTTATAGCCCCGCAGGGCCAACCCGGCGGAAAGGCCGATCAGCGTCTGTTCGGCGACGCCCACGTCGATGAAGCGCGTAGGGAATTCCTGCTTGAAGTTGGCGATTTTCGAGGCTGGCGAGATATCCGCCACCACCAGGAAAAGCTTCGGATTGTTCTGCGCCTCCTCGTAAAACGCTTGAGCAAATGTGTCGCGCATCAGGCGCCCTCCCTGAGTTCGGCGACGGCCTGCCGGTATTCGGCCGGATTCGGCGAGCGGTAATGCCAAATGCCCTGATTTTCCATGTAGCTGACACCTTTGCCCTTCACGGTCTTCGCGACGATAGCCAGAGGCCTTTCCGCGCTCTTGGTCTGGGCCGCCGCGAACAGCGCACGCTGGTCGTGGCCATCCACGAAGCGCGCATCCCATCCAAATGCTTCGAACTTCCGCTCCACAGGCAGGATATTGGGGTGCCGGGTGCTGATCGGCGTGGCGGAGACGAAACCGTTCAAATCGACGAACACCGTCAGGTTCGTGATCTTGAGATTGATCGCCGCCAGGATCGCTTCCCAGTTCGACCCTTCCATCAACTCGCCGTCGCTCAATACGACGTATGTGTTCGACGCCAGCCCGCTTTCCTTATTCGCCAGGCAGACCCCCAGCGCCATAGGCAGGCCATGGCCGAGCGAGCCGGTGGACGCCTCGATTCCCGGCAGCCCGTAATCCGGATGCGCTCCCAAGCGGCCGTGCGGCTGGCAATAGCCATCCAGGTCCGCCTTGCTCATGACGCCGAGTTCCTCCAGGATCGTGTACTGTGCCATGGCGCCGTGGCCCTTCGAGAGCAGGAACGTGTCCGGACTGGACCCCTCCCGGTTGCGGCGCATCAATCCGAAGTAAATCGTGTCCAGAATCTCCATACAACTGAAGGCTGGCCCGATGTGCAGCGCCGACACGGTCTGGGAAATATCGAGAATGCGGCGCCGCAGGCGCCGGCAGCGGGCGCGGGAAACCGCCACGTCGAAAGTACACTCGCTTTGCGGGCTGTAAGCCGTCTCCATAAGGGTCCTGCGATGAAACAAGCTAGAATTATAGCTCATCCGCCTCTTTCATGTTCGCCGCCGCAGCCGCGGCGATGGCCATATCCCACACGCGTGCCAGATACAACGGAATGGGCAGGCCGGGAGCTTCCGATCGTGCCACGAAGCGTAGTTGCTGGCCTTCGCAGCACTGGTAGTGCTGGGTTCCGTCAAAGCGCTCCCAATAGAAAGTCAGATCGAAATCGCCGGGATAGCCGAGTTCCGTGGCGGAGTAGGTCGCCAGGCGATGGAGCCGCGCACAACGGTAGCAGGTCTCCTCGAAAAACTCCCGTAGGGCGCCGGCGTCGCGGGTCTCTCCCGGCTCGCAATGCCCGCCGGGGAACACCCACAATCCGGGATCGGAGATTTCCGGCTTCTCGTCACGCAGTTGCAGCAGCGCTGCGCCGTCGGCGCGCAACAGCACAACGCCGCAGACCTGCTGCGGCGCGCCGGAGATTGTCATGCCCGGGAGACCATGCCGGCGACGGTTCGAGCGATGCCCGTGGCCAGCGGAGTTGCCGCGAACTCCGGAAAAGCCCGGGCAAGCGCGGCCGTATCGAAGTGCCGGTGCGTGATCGGGTTGCTGCGGGGCAGGCACTCTAACGCGACTTCACGGCCGGCGGCGGCGATTATCATGGCCGCCAAATCGCGGAAGGAAATAGCTTCTCCAGTCGCAGCATTGATCACGCCGGTGCTGCGCCGCAGCACACAACTCTTCAGGATCTCCGCCACGTCTCCAACCAAGGAGTGATGGCGTCTTTCCTCGCCGCCGCCGAATAGCGTGATCTTGCCGTTCTTGCACGCGGTGCGGACAAACCGGTTCGGCCCGTAGCTGTTATGCGTATCGCCAGGGCCGTAGATCGCCGCCGGGCGCACCACCATGAACGGAATCTTCCGCTCCCGGCAGGTCTGCCCCAGCATGAGCTCCCGGGCAATGTGCATGAGCGCATACAGATCGGTGGGTTCGGTGCTGGAGTCTTCGTTCAGCAGGGAAGAGAAACGCCCGTCGTAGACGCCGTCGGAGCTGACGTAAACAAAATGCGCGACGCTGGAGCGGGCCAGCGCCGCACAAACGCACTCCCCCATGCGGAGGTTCTTCATCAGCGTGGCAACATCTTTGCCCTTGTCGGGAGTCAGCGCGGCTGGCATGATCACGGCGTCTTGCGGCTCCAACAGCGCGGCGACCCGATCTGCCGCCGCGGCGTCGGTCAAGTCGATCTCCTGCGGATGGACCGGCCGCACGGCGATGTTCGCCTGCCCGAGCACCCGTTCCAGCTCCGAAGCCAGAAAACCGCCCGCGCCCAGGATCACGACACGGGCCGGCTGCACAGCGTTGGGGAATTGATGAATCAGCATAATTCAAGCTCCCAGTTGGCGATAGTCGAAGCCCAGTTCCCGGCACCTTTGCCCGTCCAGGACGCCGTAAGGATCGAGAATTTTGTCCCCGCCCATGGCGCGCCGCAAGGCCTGGAGATTCACCCTGGCGAACTCCTTCCACGGTGTCATCACCACCAGCGCATCGGTTCCCTGGGCTGCCTCGAGAGCCGATGAGCACACCCCCACATGCGGAAACGCGCCGGCATCGATCCGGGCTTCGGGATCGTAGGCCCGGCAGCGATACTCCGCCAAAACACGCAGCAACGCCAACGCCGGGGAGTTCTTCGTTGAATGCGTGTCCTGTTTGTAGGCCAGGCCCCAGACGCCAAGCAGCGTCTTCGCCGGCGACGCCAGCAGGCCCAGACGGAATAGTTGTCGCAGCACCCAGTCCCGCCGGTAGGCGCTGTTCTGCTGCCAAGCTGTGACCACGCGGGCGTCGCAGCCGTTCTCGGCCGCCAGCCGCTGCACGGTTACCAGGTCGCGCTCCAGGTTGCCTCCGGCAATTCCCAACCCCGGGCTCAGATACGCGTATGGGCCGATGCGCCGGTCCAGGCGTAACGCGGGAACGATCTCGCTCCAATCGGCGCCAATCCGTTCGCAGATCTCCGCCAGCGTGTTCGAGGTGGTCACCGATGAGACCAAAAAGCAGTTGATAGCGATCTTACACAACTCGGCGCTCTCAAACCGCATCGGCAGCACGGGGCAGCCGAAAGCCTGCAGGTACCGGCTGTACAACTCCGGCATCCCGCTGGCCACGTCGGCACATCCCACCATGTAGCGCTCGGGGTGGACCGCCCGCTCCACCGCATTGCCGAAAACCAGAGTCTCCACCTGGTAGAAGAGCCGAAGCTTAGAGGGTAAACGGGACGCCAACCTCCGGCAAAAACCCGGCGGGACCTGGCTCATCAAAACCAGGATAGCCTCCGGCGCAGCAGTCGCGCTCACCCCATCGATCAGAGCTTCAAGAGGCGCCAGGTTGCTGTTGTTCGCTTCATCCGTTTGAACGTCGAGCGTGATGAAAATCAGCGGACAGCCCGCCAGCGAAGAAACGTCATCGCAGTACCTGATGCGCCGGCGGTGCTCGCGCAGAGCGTCGTCCAGCCCCGGCTCGGTGATGGGAAACCGACCGGCAGCGAGTTCTTTGGCAACACCCGGCCGCTCGTCAAAAGCCAGAACCGAAAAGCCATGAACCGCCGCGGCCATGCTGTAGACGATCCCAAGGTGAGAAAGGCCCGCAAAACCGATGGTGCTTGTTTCGCTCATAAAGATGCCGCCATTAAATCCTGCAGCCGCGATTGAATCCACATGTCGTTCCGAATATTCGTACAGGGCGACTGGCAAAGCGACTTGAAGTGCTCATATTCAATGGCCCAGGTCGGATCGGCGCAAACCAGCGTGCTGGCTTCCTCGTCGGGCCGCCCACTCGGCAGGACCCGGCGCCGCACCGTGAGCGTGCTGGGGCCCCACTTGCAGAGGCAATCGATATGAGCGCTGCCGAGCTCTCCATACACCTCGGCGCGGAACGTGTTTCGCCACGAGAGCATGGTCATCTCGCAATCGATCGGCAACGGACCGTGAAAGCCGAAAACAAAGCGGTCAAACGCACGGTTTTCGAAACGATCCGCGCGCCACGGGCGGCAACAACCCTCCACCTCGCCGAAAAGGAACAGCACCATGTCCAGAAGGTGCGATCCCAAATCCGGCAAGACGCCGAATCCCCGATCCTTCCACGCTGAGTTCCGAACGTCGCGCGCCGTGCCGTTGCCGTAAAAAAACCGTGCGCTGTACAGTTTTCCCAGCCGCCCTGAGTCAAGCACAGTCTTGAGATTGACAATGTGCGGCTCGAAACGGTGATTGTACGCCGTGTAACATGTCGCAAGCCGGCTCTTCGCCAATCCATCCAGCTCCAGCAGGTCCTTGGGCCCGTCGCCGAGAAGAGGTTTCTCAACCAGGACATGCTTGCCGCTCTCCAGCAAGTAACGCAAAATCGGGATCTTGGCAGCATCGGGAGTGCACACAAGCGCTCCATCGTAGTCGTCGCGAGGAACATCTTCGATGCTCTTGTATCGCGCCTCAGGGTGAACCGGATCCACGGTGGCGACCGCGTCGCTTCCAGCAATCGCAAGGCGCTTCTTACCCTGGATACCCAGGCCTACGACAATAACCCTCAAGGGGCTGATACTCCTAAAGACAGGGTCGGCACAGGCTGCATAAGGGTCTGCTTCTCCAGCCGGTCCAAACGGTCGAGCATGTCCTCCGGTCCAATCGGGCTATTGCCATCGCGCTCGCAAGCCATTGCGGCCGCCACCGAACCTAGAATCGATGCGATAAGGGGATTCTTGGACACCACTAGAGCTACTGTCGAATAAGCCAGTAGAGCGTCGCCCGCTCCTACCGGATCGACGACATGCTCGGCGAATGAGTCCATTGTGAAGAATGATCGTACATTGGGGTCTGGCGTACGATAGGTGATGATGCCCCGCTCGCCTAACTTCAGAATCAAGTACTTGCACGACGCCTTGCGATATAGATCCAGCGCCAGCGGGCGGATAATCGAATCCTGATCGCCCAATGCGAATCGGGCCTCCCGCTCGTTCGGCGTGATCAGATCGAAACCTTGGAAGTCCAGAATGTTTCCCCATCTTGTCGCCACCTGGCTGTCGGCAATCCGCAAAGATTCCTGCGGAATTGCTCGTGTCAACTGGGGTATCGTCGAGCTATTGAAGATTCCGTGGCGGAAGTCGCTGAACACCACGGCATCGGCTTTGGCGCTGGAGATATAACCCACGAAGGTGGAGGCGATCTTCTCCGAAATCGACCGGTTGTCAACCGAATCCACCTTCAGCAACCGGTAACCACCCGCGGTAAACAAGTTCTTTTGGGTGGTGGGGCGCGTCGGGTCGATCACGGCGTTGCAGCGCACTCCGTACGCTTCCAGGTCGCGCAGCACAAAGTCCTTCATGGCGTCGTCACCCAGCACGGTTGTGAAGGTGACGTCGGCATTGGCGTTTTTCATGTGCTTCGCCACGATTCCGGCGCCGCCGACAAAATCCACCTGGCGATCGAATTTCAGACTGAACGTGGGCGTCTTCGTGTTGCCGCCGATCAGCGTGCAATACGTGTAGGAGTCGACGATCGTGTCCCCGACTATATGGATCTTGGTCCCATCTATTGAACGCACGGCCTCGCGCAAATGGCTGAAGCCGATGCCTTCGGCGTCCATCAAAGAACCGAGCTTGTGATACGCCAGATTGGGCGGGCTGGTCTCGATAATAGCAGAGGAAGAATAGACGATATCGCCAGGCGTGAAAAGCAGCTCACCCCCATAACCCTCGACGACTTCCTTTTCCTCAAGTGTCTTTGGGTGAATGCCGCCCTCGCTATACTCATAGCCTTTGGCGAAGTAATCGGGCTGGATGATCCGCAAGTTCTCAAGGGGCTTGGCGTTGAAATCGATGACTACGTAGTCCACTACCTCGATCGCGGCCAGGTTCATGGCACGCAATTCTTGCGGCACGAAAGGCCGGTGGTTCGCCTTTTCAATGTGAACATCGGCGGTCAAGCTGGCCACCAGGACAGCCGCCTTACTCTTGGCGTAAATCAGGTGCCTGATATGGCCAGGGTGCACAAGATCGAACGTTCCATGACACATGATCACTTTGCGGTCGCGCGGCGGCTGCCCGAGCAGCTCCCGCAACTGTGCTGGAGTCTTGATCTTGCGTTCAAACAGCGACTGTTCGGCCGAGGTCATGATGCTGGCCCCGCTTGCCCCCGATCCAGGAAAGCAAACCAGTTCTTCGTTGCCTCTGCAATCGACATCGGGTCCCAGACCGGCGCTTCGCGCCAGTAGTCGATATTATCGAGCATGGTTCTTACACCATCTTCAAAGGAAACCTGCGGCGCCCACCCCAGTTCCGTGCGGATCCTGAGGGTGTCCGCCCACGTGCAGTCCGGCTCTCCCGGCCGTTTGGGTATGTGGATGCAAGGACCGCCCAGGAGATCGGCGAGATGTCGTACCGACTGCGGCTTCCCGGCGCCGAGATTGTAGACTCGCTGCACCCGATCCGTGACGGCCGCGGC
>Ga0326727_10011751_pt1 | contig 20222 bp, 9 predicted proteins | sample MB2enrmetagenome_FD_207643 | JGI IMG/M metagenome (GOLD analysis project Ga0326727, IMG submission 207643) | Lab enriched peat soil microbial communities from McLean, Ithaca, NY, United States - MB29MY | ecosystem: Environmental > Terrestrial > Soil > Wetlands > Peat | place: USA: New York...
TCAGCGTCAAACCCGGATTGACCTGCTTGTGGCAGGTGGGCGGGCGCAACGAGGTGAGCGATTTCAAGGAATGGGTGCGGCTGGACCTGGAGTACATTGATCACTGGTCCTTGTGGCTGGATTTCAAAATTCTCTGGCGGACCATTCCGGTGGTTTTGCTGGGCAAAGGGGCGCGCTGAGGAGAAACCATGGGCGGAAAAGTTCAACCGGCGGCCCGGAAGGGCAAGACCTCCCAGCCAGTCTCAGTCGTCACAGGAGGCGCCGGATTTCTTGGCTCCCACCTGGTGGATTACCTGTTGCAGCGCGGGCATCGGGTGGTGGCGGTGGACAATCTGGTCACCGGCAGCGCGGACAACATCGCTCATCTGGCGGGGAACAGGGATTTCCGGTTCATCGAGCAGGATGTGACGGAGTTTTTGTTTCTTGACACGAAGGTGGACTACGTCTGGCATTTCGCCTCGCCGGCCAGCCCGGTGGATTATCTGGAACTGCCGATTCAGACGTTGAAGGTCGGATCGTTGGGGACGCACAAGGCGCTGGGGCTGGCGCTGCACAAGTCCGCCAAGTTTCTGCTGGCTTCGACTTCCGAAATATACGGCGATCCGCTGGTGCATCCGCAGGTTGAATCGTATTGGGGCAACGTCAACCCCATCGGCCTGCGCGGCTGCTACGATGAATCCAAGCGGTTCGCCGAGGCGCTGACCATGGCCTATCACCGGGAGCACGGGGTGGACACGCGCATTGTGCGCATCTTCAACACCTACGGCCCCCGCATGCGGCTGCGGGACGGGCGGGTGGTGCCGGCGTTTATCAGCCAGGCCTTGAAAAACCGGCCGCTGACCGTTTTTGGCGACGGGGCCCAAACGCGCAGCTTTTGCTATTGCTCGGACCTGATTGAAGGGATTTACCGGTTGATGGAGAGCCGCTACAATGGCCCGGTCAACATCGGCAATCCGGCCGAGCTGACCATGTTGCAGTTCGCGCGCGAGATCATCGCGGCGACGTCATCGCGGAGCAGAATCACTTTTCGCCCCTTGCCGCAGGATGATCCGCGCCAGCGGCGGCCGGACATAGCGCGGGCCGGGAAGTTGCTGGGCTGGACGCCGCGGGTGGCGCTGGCGGACGGACTTGTCAAGACTATTGAATATTTCCGGGCCAAAATCGGAGGGTGAGAAGGGTGCGGCATTTTCACGCATTTGGCGTGAAAAAGACGAGGAAAAAGCATGGGATTGGGAGCGGTGGAAGGGTTGAAACCAGCGGAGCGGGGTGCTAATGATGGGTTAGTTGCGTGGCAGGGGAGCGGACGGAAGATGGCATGTCTTTAGCTTGAATAAAATTTGTTCATCAAAACATTTGACCGCCGGGATGATTTCCGGTAATTAGCTCGGACAATTTCTCAAAATGGTGATTGTTATCAGAGGGTCGGCGGGGCAAGTGTAAAAAGCGGGAGGCGGTGCGAACTGGATCCATGTTAAATTCGAAATCATTTTTGGCGATAGACTTTGGGGCGGGCAGCCTGAAGCTGGCGGAGTTTGAACAAAACGACGCCGGAGGGCTGCGCTTGAAGCAATATGGCGTCAAGTCGCTCGGTTTGGAAGGGTCGCAGGAGGCCAACCGCGAGGCGGCGATGCTCAAAGCTTTGCAGGAAATTCTGGCGGAGAAGAACTTCGGCTCCCGCCAGAGCAACGTCTGCGCGCCGGGATTTCATGTCTTTTCCAAGTTTGTCAAGCTGCCGCCGGTGGACACCTCCAAGGTGACGCAAATCATCCGTTACGAAGCGCAGCAAAACGTCCCCTTCCCGCTGGACGAGGTGGTGTGGGATTATCAAATCCTGGGCACCTCGGCGAGCAACGAGTTGGAAGTCTTGCTGGTGGCGGTCAAATCGGAAATCATCGAGGGCCTGTTCCGGGTCGGGGAATCGGCCGGGTTGCGCATCAAGCTGGTGGATGTCTCCTCCGCCGCCCTGTGCAACGCCTTCCGCTACAATTACGGCGACGTGGAAGGATGCAGCATGTTGCTGGACATCGGGGCCAAGACGAGCAACCTGCTCTTTTTTGAGAAGGGCAAGGTCTATGCCCGCAGCATAACCATCGGGGCCAATTCCATCACGCAGGATTTCAGCCATGAGGCCAAGCTGCGGTTTCCGGACGCGGAAGCGACCAAGCTGGAAAAAGGGTCGGTCAGCCTGGGCGGGGCCTACGAGGAGCCGGAGGACCCGCAGGCGGCGGCCATCGCCAAGATCGCGCGTCAAGTGATGACGCGCCTGCACATTCAAGTCAACCAGACGATTCAGTTTTACCGCGGCCAGCAGGGCGGTTCGGCGCCCGAACGCCTCTATCTGTCCGGCGGCGCTTCGATCATGCCTTACACGGCGCAGTTCTTTGCCGAAAAACTCAACCTGCCGGTGGATTACTTCAACCCGTTCCGCAACATCGAAATCGGGCCGGCGCTCGATTTGGAGGAGTTGTCCAAATACGCCCATTCCTTTGGAGAAGTGGTGGGACTGGGATTGCGCGATTTGGCGCACTGCCCGGTGGAACTGAATTTGATGCCCAAAAGCTCGATTCAGCGGCAGGAGTTTGCCCAGAAAAAGCCGTATCTGATCGCCGCCATTTTCAGCATGGCCCTGTCGGTCTTCCTGCTGCATCAAGCCGAGGGCGGCCTCTACAAGGCGCGGGAGGACCAGGTGACCAAGGCGAAAAAGGATTTGGCGGACCTGAAAAAGACAGCGCAGCAGCTCAAGGATCAGATGAGCCAGACCGAGGCCGCCATGGCCGAGGCGAAAGGAGTCAACGAGATCGCCGACAGCCATTTCTATTGGATGAAGATGCTCATGGAGCTGCGCTCGATCATGCTCAAAGCCGAAGCCGATTCCAGGGCCGCCTTGAAAGCAAAGACCGGGCAGGACATTGACACCGGAATCTGGATCGAGGTCTTTGAACCGGAACTGCCTGAAAAAAGTCCATACGGCGGGGGAGCGGCCGGGATGGGGGTAGAAAGCGGTCCGAGGATGCAAAGAACACCAACCACTGGCACAACTCCTGGCGCAGACCGTCGCCGGAACCCGACCGCAGGCGCCGGACAGCCGGCCGCGGCGGACAGACGGCGGCCGACCCGAACCGCCAATACTTCCACCGACACCATCAGCAACATTTTCATGACCTGCCGGCTGATTGACCGGAACAAACTCCTGGTTTCGGCCAACTCGGACATGGCGTTCTCGGTCAAGGATCTTCTCAATGCTTCGCCGTGGTTCAAGGACGCCAAACTGTGGGACCAGGGCGTGCTGCCGGACTCGACGGACACCAACACAATGACCTTTCAAATTGACGTCGGGTTAAAGCATCCCTTCAAGCTCTAATATGGCGTGGATCAAACGAAATCTGGTCTTTGTCATCAGCATGGCGGTGGGTTTGGCGCTCACCGGTTACTGCTGCTTCCTGTTTTACCAGGATTTTGGCAAGAATTCGGCCGTGGCCACGGAGGAGCAGGACATCGCCAGCCAGTATGGGACCCTGGTCAACAACACCAACACCCCGTATCCGAGCGAGGAAAACATCCAGCACGCCAAGGAAGACCAGGCCCAGGTCAAACAGTTGGTGGATGAGTTGCGGGGTTCCTTCACCCCCTTTCCCGCCCAGTCCAATCTGGACATCAAGGGCTTCTCCGAATACGTCGAGAACACGATTTTCGATCTCAAAACCAAGGCGACCAACGCCGGGGTCGGCCTGCCCGATGATTTTGGCTTTGGCTTCACCGATCAGCGCGGCAAACTCAATTATCCGCTGGAATGCATCCCGCCGTGGATGCAGCAAATTGAGGAGATCAAGGCCATCTGCGACATTCTATATCGCGCCAAGGTCAACAGCCTGCTGGCCTTCCGGAGGGTGTCAATCTCATCCTCCAACGACAACATCCTCAATTCGTTGGATTTGCTGGACTCCCACATCGTGACCACCAATTTTGGGACGGTCACTCCCTACAAGATTGAAATCAAGTGTTTCAGCAAGGAACTGAGCGCCTTCCTCAATGGGTTGGCCCGGTCCAGCAATTTTTACGTCGTCAAGAATATCGTGGTCAGGCCCTTCGGCCCAAGAGTATTGGAGCAGCCCGATCAGGAGGCGGAGGATGAGGGATTGCCTGTGCCGGTGATGCCGGAAATGCCGACCGGGCTGGGCAGGACGGGGCGCATGCCCTCGGAGCAACAAAAGGCGCTGATGGACAGCTATAACAGAAAGATGGCAATTTACCAGAGAGACTTGGACAACCTGGCCGCCTTGAGAGCGGCCAGAGTCGGCGTCAGCGGAACGGCGACGGTGGAGCGCGAGCAACTGCTTTACGTCACGCTCTCGTTGGACGTGGATAAAATCAAGTGATGCAATTCCTAAAGAGGCATTTCGAAAAAATAATTCTGAGCGCCGTACTGGTGGTGCTTGGAGCGGCGGCGTTTTGGCTGTTCGACGCCGTGACCAAGGCCAAGAGGCAGAAAGGGCCGAATTTTGAGAAGCCCACGGCCAACAAGCCGTGGAAAGGACCGGACTTGGCGCCTTTGCGCAACACCATCCAGAGCCTGAAAGCCGCGCCCGACTTCACCCTGAGCGGCGATCACAACCTGTTTAATCCGGTGACTTGGAAGGTGTTGCGGGACGGGCGCCTTATCAAACAATTGAAGGAAGGCCCCGACGCGCTCACCGTGACCGACATCCGGCCTCTGGAATATACCATCCGGTTGGACCAAAAGACGGGCGACAGCTATTCCATGGCCGCCAAACATCCTCTGCAGCCCGAAAAGAAATGGTATGAGAGCTTCGGCGACAAGGGGTCGAGAACGGCACCCTATGCCTGCGTCATCGTTGGTACCAATGATGCCTTGCAAGACCCGCCCAAGATCCAAATATTCATACCCGAAACCAAGGAAACCGTGACCGTGTCGGCCAACCAGCCGTATAGACGCGTGGAAATGTACGAAGCGGATTTGAAGTACAGCGCTTCGGACACCAACAACGTATTCACCAAGCAGCACGTCGGGGATAAATCCCTGAGGCTGTCAGGCGAATCGTGGAAAATCGTTGCCATTACCAGCAATTCCGTTACACTGTCGAATCTCCGCTCGTCCAAGAGGGAGACGAAGGAATGGAACGGCGGGAAGTAAGTCCAGAGAGAGAAAAAATTCCAAAGAGACCATACACCATGAGACCAGCAGCCAAAATCAGCACAAGCCTTGTTTTCTTCCTGGCTTTCTCCTTGCACGCCCAAACCAGCGCTTCCAGCGCCATTCAAGTGGCCCAGGAAGAGGCGGTGCGCCGCCAGGCGGCGACTGTGGACATGGAAACGGCGCTGCAGGCGGCCGATGCCGCCAAGAAACGGAATGAAATCCTCAACGCCGCCAAGTTCTACCAGGATGCCGTGACCAATTTCCCCTTTGTCCAAAAGGACAATCCCAAGGTGGAGGCCGAGAAAAAGGCCGCGGTGGCCGGTTTGGACGAGACGCGTGAAACACTGGCCCGCGCCTATATGAAGGTGGGCGAGTTGGCCGCCGCCGCCGATCAGGTCAACGCCGCCCTCAAGTACGATCCCGCCAATGAAAAGCTGCAAGTCCTCAAGAAGGAAATTGATTTGAGCGCGGCCGCGCAGATGGGCCATGTCCCCAGCCCGGATATTCTCAGGCAAATTCCGGGGTACCAAAGAACCAACCTCATGGTGGCGACGATGGTGCAGAACGGCAAGCTGCTTTACGAAATGGGCCGGCTGGACGAGGCGGAGCAGGTGCTGTTGCAGGCCGTGGCCATTGATCCGGCCAACGTGGCGGCGCCTTACTATTTGGACCTGCTCAAGGAGGCCCGCTATGGCAACGACGCGCGCTACCGGGAGCGGGACACCAAGACCGAACTGGAACAGGTGGAGCGGACCTGGCTGCTTTCCACCACGGCGGCCAAACTGCCCCATCCAGGCAACCCTTTCGCCACGAACAGGGAAGTTTACACCAGCCCGGGCCGCCAGGTCATCCAGCGCAAGCTGCGCCAGATCAAGCTGGCGGAACTGCCCGACATTTTTGAAACAGGCCTGCCCCTGACTGAAGTGCTTCGCAAGCTGAAGCAGATTTCCATCTCCAACGATCTTGAAAACGTCGGCATCAACTTCATGTACAATTCCCACGGCGGCGTCTCGTCCGCGGCGGCGGTGGATGTAACCGCCCCCGCCCCTGCGGCGGTGGATGCGGGAACGATACAGGTCAGAATCAACCCGCCGCTCAACAACCTGACCTTGCTGGAGACGTTGGATGCGATTTGCCAATTGTCCGATCCACCCGTCAGCTACAGCGTGGAGGATTACGCGGTGTGGTTCTTCATCAAACCTCCCGAACTGGCTTCGATGGAAACACGGTTGTTCCATGTGGACCCTGATACCTTCATGCAAGGTTTGCAAGGGCTGACATCAGGCATCATTTACTCAAGCTCCCAAACCACTGGTGGCGGGTCCGGTGGCGGAAATAGCGGCGGCGGCGGATTCGGCAATAGCGGTGGCGGCGGATTTGGCGGCGGCGGCGGCGGGTTCGGCGGCGGCGGATTCGGCGGCGGTGGCCTGGGTGGCGGCGGCCTGGGTGGCGGCGGCCTAGGTGGCGGCGGCCTGGGCGGCGGCCTGGGCGGGGGTGGCAGCGGCGCTGGCGGAGGCTCCTACCCCGGCTCTGTCAGTTACCCGACAGGCAGCGGCTTCGGGCTGCCTTATATCACGCAAACCAACTACACCTATACCGATAACGCTCAGGTCGTCCGCTACTTTTCCAGCGTGGGCATTAACTTGACCAACAACGGCGCCTTCGCGTTTTTTAACGCCCGGACGGGCGATATGTTGGTGCGGGCGACGACGCAGGATTTGGACACCATTGAGCGGGTGGTCCAATTGCTCAACAAGCCTTCGCCTGAAGTGCAGGTTGACGCGAAGTTCGCATCGGTGGAACAAGTGGATACCAAGGGCCTGGCCTTTCAGTGGGATATAGGAAACATCACCATGAACGGCGGCTCCATCGGCGCCCAGGCCGGCACTGCGCCTTCCTACCAGACCACGCCCACCACGGCCAATCCATCGGGAATCTTTCCGGGGGGCAGCGCCGCCAACGCCATCGCTCCGGCCGCCTCGGACGGGAGCCTGACGGGAAGCGCCTTGCGCAACTCCTCCCCCTACGCTCCATCCAGCGCCCCGTCGCTCCCCACCCTGGCCACGGTCACCGGCATCTTGACCAATCCGCAATTCCGCATGGCCATTCAGGCGCTTGAGCAACGCGCCGGGGCCGATGTTCTTTCCGCGCCGCGGATCACCACGCAAAGCGGGCGGCAGGCGCACTTGACGGTGAGCGACATCATTTCCATCGTCACCAGTGTCAGCTTGGGATCCACCGCCGCGGGCGGGGTTGGCTCGACCACGGCCTCGGGCGGCATCTCCTCCAGTTCCGCCGTCGCCTCCTCTTCCAGCTACAGCACCACTCCTTTCAACGCCGGTCCGGCCCTGGATGTGCTTCCCATCATTCGGGCGGACGGTTATTCCATCGAAATGGCCCTCATCCCCACCTTGACCGAGTTCGTGGGCTACGACAGCCCGCAGCAGTTTATTCCGCAAGCCCAATCGGTCGCCGGCTCCTCCATCGGGACGCCGATTACCGCCGTGCTGCCCTTGCCCCATTATCGCATCCGCCAAGTCGTCACCGAAGTCGCAATCTGGGACGGCCAGACCGTCATGCTGGGCGGCTTGATCTCGGAGAACATCGCCAAACTGAAAGACAAAATTCCGGTGCTGGGCGACTTGCCGCTCCTGGGCCGCCTTTTCCAGAGCGAATACAACTACAGCGACAAGGAAAATCTGCTTATCTTCGTCACTGCGACCATCATTGATCCGGCAGGCAACAGAATCCACAGCGACGACGAAATGCCTTTCGCCAAGGCATCCATTCCGCCCCAACCCGCTCAACCGGGCCAGCCAATTCAACCGGCCCAGGTCCACTGACACGCTTTTTTGCGCAGCGCCATGTAAAATGCAAGCCAGCCCCACATTTTCAAACTCGTGCGCGCCCAATCCCGCGGGAGAGGCTGACGCCGTGAGCCTCTTGCTGATCGTGGACGGACATTGTTATGCCTATCGCGCCTTTTACGGGATTGCCGCCTCGCTGACTTCCCCATCCGGCCAGCCCACCAACGCGATTTACGGATTCATCCGGATGCTCGGCAAAATGCAAGCCAGGCTGCAACCCTCCCACACCGTGGTGGTTTGGGACGGCGGATTGGCGGCGGACCGCATGACCTTGCTGCCGGAATACAAGGCGCAACGGGCGGAGATGCCCGCCGGCCTGACGCCGCAACTGGATCAAATCGTGGAATACTTGCGGGCCGCCGGAATCTGTTCCTTGAGGAAAGACGGGTGCGAGGCCGACGATTGCATCGCGGCCCTGGCGGCCCAGGCGGCGGCGGCGGGCCTGCCGGTGGTCATTGCCAGCTCGGACAAGGATTTCATGCAGTTGGTATCCGACGCCGTCAAGCTGCTCGTTCCGCAGGACAAGACGGAGAAATTGTGGGACGCCGATCAAGTCAGGCAAAAAACCGGGGTGGCCCCCGCGCAGATCGTGGATTGGTTGAGCCTGGTGGGGGATTCGTCGGACAACATTCCCGGCGTGCCGGGGATCGGCCCGAAAAGCGCCGCCGATCTGCTGGGGCAATTCGGCGGGGTGGAGGCCGTCTATGCCCGCCTGCCGGAAGTCAAGTCCGAGCGATTGCGGACCCGTTTGCAGGAGGCCCGGGAGACGGTGCGGCGAAACCAGCAACTCATCAGACTGCGGGACAGTCTGCCGTGCGAATTGCGGGTGGAGGATCTGGCCGTCCGGCGGGGGAACACGGAGGAATTGCGCCGGCTGTATTCGGGCTGGGGGTTCAAGAACTTGCTCCAGACGATGGAAAATCAGGTCCAGCCCGATGACCTTTTCGTGAACATGGACAAGCCGGATAAATTTTGCTAATTTACAATGATCTTATGAGCATAGCGTACCGATGCCGAGGAGTGTGTTTGATTGTCCTTGTTCTGGCGGGAGCGGCCGCGGGCCGAAGCCAGGGGGTTGGCCGGTTGGGCGGCGAGTTCCACATCTTCACGCCGATTCCCAACGACCAGGTTCTTCCCGCCGTTTCCCTCACGGCCAACGGCGGCGTGGTGGCCTTTTACAACCAGGGCCAGGGGATTTACGCGACCGTTTTGGGCGGCGATTACACCGGTTGGACCATCAGCAGGGTCCACAAGACCGCGACGGGGGACCAGGTGCGGCCCGCCGTCGCCGAACTGCTCCACGGCAACACCATTTTTGTCTGGCAAAGCAGCGTGCTGGGCAGCCCGGATATTTTCGCGCGCCTGGGGCAGGGAACCAATTTTTACACCGGCGATCTGCGCCTCAACAACTACATCAAGGATCAGCAGGTGGATCCGGCCGTGGCCGCCCTGCCGGACGGCGGGGCGATGGCGGTGTGGTCCAGTTTCGGGCAGGACGGCAGTTTGTGGGGAGTTTATGCCCGCAAGGTGACCGCAGGCGGCGCGGTGGAAGGCGCGCAGGAATTTCTGGTCAATCAATATACCATTGGCAATCAGCGCAAGCCCGCTGTTTGCGCCCTGGCCAACGGGAACGTGGTCTTTGCCTGGGTGTCGGAGGCGGAGCGTTTTTACCGAAGCCGGGACATTTACGCGCGGGTCTTTACCGCTGCCGGAGTTCCGGTCACCGGGGAATTCCTGGTCAATTCGACCAACAATATGTGCGCCTCCCCGGCTCTGGCCCCGTTGAACAACGGCGGCTTCACGGTGGCCTGGAGCCAGAAGGACACGATTCTGACCAACGGTTGGGATGTGTGGGGACGCGCTTTCAATGCCCACGGCGCCCCCACCGTGCCGGCCTTTCGAATCAACACCTATCTTTACGGCGACCAATACAATCCCAAGCTGGCCAGCGCCCCGAGCGGCGTCATGGCGGTTTGGACCAGCATGGGGGAGGACGGCGACAAGGAAGGGGTTTATGGCCGGTTCCTGTTGGGCGGGTACAATCCTTCCGGGGACGAATTTCTGGTCAATACCACCACTGTCAGCCAGCAACTGGAGCCGGTGGTGGGCTGGAACGGGGTGGATCGTTTTCTGGTGGTGTGGACCAGTTTTGTGGGGACAACCGGATTTGATTTGTTTGGGCAGATGTACCTATTGACCCCGTAGCCGGGGAGGCGTTGAACTTTTAATTGACTGTTTTTATGCTGCGACATTCCAAAATTCTTATCGCCCTGGGGTTCGTGCTGGCGGCGGTTCAGGTGGCTTCGGCCTTCACCCTGCTTGGGCCTCTCGAAACCTGGCAGACGGCCAACTTGTCCTATGGGGTCCGGTATTGGTATTCGCCGAACATAGCCACCTACAATCAAGCTCCGACCACTCCAGGCAATGTGCCTTACATTGAACCGTGCGGGACCAAGGACTTTGGGGCAGGCTCGCGGATGAACGTCCCCATCATCACCTACGGCTTTGATGCCACGTTCATTGAGTATTACGGCACGGCCGGGATGCAGGCGGTGGACGCGGCTTTTGACCTCTTGAACAAACTGCCGAAGGTTTCCAACGCGAGCGCCGATCTGTCCGAGTTCATCACGCAAGGCAATCAACAGAAGAACTACACGGCGCAGGCCTTGAGCATGTTGGATTTGAAATCCACCGTCTTGCAGATAATGATCCAGCACATGGGCCTGTTGGGGGAAACCCATGTTTTCGACTTGATGAGCAGAGGTCCGACCTGTGACACATGGTGGGAGGTGGCCGAGCGCAACCTTGACCCGATTACCATCAGCCATAGCACCTACGTCAACGGCGTCAATTACACTTACAACATCGACGACAACTGCAGCCAGAACACCACCTCGGTGGCGGATGCGGTGGAGCAGCCCGTGGATGAACCGGGGGCGCTTCTTTCCAGCACTTCCACCGCCGTCGCCACGCAGGAGGCGTTGCAACTGGGCGGATACTACCTGGGCCTGACCCGGGATGATTTTGGCGGGTTGCGCTACCTTTACAATCACAACAACTACGTTTATGAAACGCTGCCGCCGGGCTGTTACGCCTCCACCAACGGCTCCTTCTCCCAGTTCTCCGCCGCTTCGGGCACCAACACGCTTGTCGCCGGCTGGTCCGGCACCATCGGCGGGGTGGAGAAGTTCACCTTTATGAAAGTCGCCTATGATAACTATGTGGGTTCCAATTTCCAGACCAATGTGGTCCAATACAATTTGAACATAGAAACCGTCGTCGCGGGAAAATTTGTGAAGGAGGTTCTTCCGGTTTGGCGCACGAACACGGCGCCCGACATTATCTTTACGGCCAAGAACCTGCTCGGCGCTAATAATTCGGAGGACCAGCCGTTCACCAACTCCATGGGGTTTATTGCGCCGACGGCGATCAATGGCTCCACGGCGGTCCCCAACGTCATCAGCCCAACCAATATTATTATCTTCAACAACGTCGGCCCTCTCTACTATAATATCAATCCCCAGTTCACCTCGGGCACCGCCTTCTTTCTCTATCCCTATTTCCAGTTTGGCTCCTTTGACGGCAGCACCAACGCCCCCATCGTTTTTCCGCAAGGCACCGATCTGGACGGCTTGATCGAGTTGGAGTTAAGCGCTCCGCCGGGGCAGACCATTTCGCCGTATAACCCGGTCGTTTCGACCAACACGACGACCGCCTCGGGCACGGGCGGCGGAACCGTCACAGGCGGCGGCGCCGGCGGCGGCGCGGCCATACGCGCCGCTCCAACCGCGCCGCTCAAGACGACTTCCGCCGGACACAAATCCCCATAGGCCCGGCTTGATTGCACCATTATGAAACCACTTAATTTGACCATGATGCTGGTTCTGGCCTTGAGCCGCTGGGTCGCGGCGGGCGAGTCGTCTTACATCAACAATGTCACGCTGACCACCCGCACCAACATTGATGCCAACGTGGTTATCAATAATGGCGTTATATACTACGATCTGCTGGCGACCAATCTCGCCGACAACGCGCAGTTCGAGACGCACGACACTTACTTCTTCACCAACAACGGCTTCATGCTGGCCCAGCCGGGATTCACTTTCCAGACCGTGACCGACACGCGCATTTTTCCCGCCGCCAGCTTCAACAACGCCCGCTGGATCACCGCCGTGGACGCCGATCCGGTGGCCTTTTATGCGACCAATCTGGACATTGCCTTTCGGGTCACATCCCAACCCCCGGGTGCAGAAGGCGCATTGGCGGTTGTCGGTGGAAGCGCCGTCGTTCTGGAGCCGGGGCTGGGATACAACGTCCCGACTGCATCCAGCATTGTGGTTTCAGCCACCAACATCGTCAACACCGGCCAGATTGCGGTCGGGGACATGGGCGTGCTGACGTTGAACGGAGCGAATATCAATCTGAACAACGGCAGCTTGATAGCCGGGAGCATTTCAGAGGTGGACACCAATGACAACACAGGCCGGGGCGTTTCTGTTGGCTACATCACCGCCGTCAACACGATTTCTTCCTTCTTTTCGCCCCCGGCGGATGTGTATGATATTTTTTGGAGCGTCACCAATAATGCCAGCGAGTTGGAAGACATTGAGGAAGTCCAGGAAACCCTTGAGTTTCCGTCAGAAGGCGAGATCCTGGAACTGGAGACGTCGTTTCCTGAGTTGGGCACTAACGGGTCAATGAATGGGGGCACCCGGAACGGAACGGTGTATGGCTATAGTTTGATCGACTATCATTTACCTTCCTATGACGTTTTCCCGATGAACATCCCGGCCTTGATTGGCAGTCCCGTCCTCCCGGTCGTCACTTCGCCTCCGGTCACCCCGAATTTTCAGTCCTTTGTCTATTCCTACAGCCTCACCGCCTCGACCAACGCCAATGCGGTGAGCACCAACTACTACAACATCGTCTTTGTCAACATGGCCTTTGCTGATCCGGACATTACCGCCCAGGTGTTGTTCGGCGACCTGGAAAATACCTTGCTCGATGAGCCGACGGAATATCCGGGCGACGAGGAGGCGATTGAGCCGATGATCAAATTCAGCGTCCCGGTGGTGGACGTGATCACCGGCGACACCGTGACCAATTCCATTTATTTTCTGGATACCTCGGCGGCCCAGATACCCGCGTTTTACTCCACCAACAGCCTTTATGCGTCCTCGACCCTGTCGTCGAGCCCCTCCAAACCGCTCGGTTTTGAAATCAGCCGCGTCCAGCCGGTGGAATGGCAGGATGGGGATCCGGCCAACGACGTGTTCGATCCCTCCGTGCTCTATGAATCCGGGATTTTCCAGAACGTCACCGCCACCATGACCAACTCCTTCTATGCCGCCCAGATCGGCCGCAACCCGGAGCAGCCCGACGGTTTGTTCGATTACACGGCCACGATTTTGGCATCCTCCAGCCAAATTAACATGCCCGCCATCACCGACGAGCCGGGCCGCATCGAGATCAACGCCAGCAAGACCAACCAGGTGTCCAATCTGCGGCTGCGCGCCAACGGGTTTGTCAACATCAACTCGTCCAATTTCCTGGGCAGCCCGGCGGCGGTGGATTTTGGCAACATGAATGTCAATTTGAGCAATCCCAAGAACCCTCTGGTCATCAGCAATCTCTTCCCGGCCACTTTCCACCGGCTGCGCGGCGACCTTGCCGCCTACACCGCCGATTGGTCCAACATCGAAACCAACAACGGGGTCAGCACCAACGCGGTCACCAACTATTTTGTCTATCATGTGCTCATCGTGGACCAGGATCTGCGCTCCACCTTCCAGACCACCGGGCTGAACGTCGCCTTGAGCGGGAGCAACGTGGTGGTGGATGATGTCTTCCGCGTGATGGGCAGCACCGTGATTCGGGCGGCCAATCTCACTCTGAACACCAACTTCCATCTCACTGGCAACTTCGGCGCGCTGTTGACCACCAATCTGCCGGGCTTGAAGAATCTGCTCATTGGCCGCGGAGGTTCCGTCACCGCTGACAGCGTTATTGATGTCGGCTACACGGCCACCGCGGGCACAGTCAATCCCACCAAGCAGAATACCCCCATCCTCAGCATCACCAATCTCGGTAGCATCAGTTCCCAGACCATCGAGCTGCAGTCCCAGATCTTCGCCAATGGCGGGAGCGTGCTGGCCACCAACAACGGCGAGATCAACCTCAGCGCCATTACCAACTACCTGGGCGCGGGCGTGCTCGGCCTGAGTAACATCCTGCAGGCTGACGGCAACATTGCTCTGACCTCGACCTCCATCCAGGTGACCAATTCCACCATTCTGGCCGGCCAGTCCGGCTACGGCCAGTTGGTTCTTTACGCCACCAGCCAGTTGACCGACCACTATCCCAACACGGCCGCGACCAACGCCTATGCCACCAACATCTGGCAGGTCACCAGCGGCTTCTCCATGCCAGTCAAGCCCGCCAGCGGCGATCTTTACGCCACGCAGCTCAAGACCATCGCCGGCCAGCCTGGCGAAACGGTCCCCCATGTCTGGGCGGGACAGGACCTCGGTCCGAACATCGCCGGCTTTTACAACAACGAAGTCGTCGGCCATTTGATTCTTGATCGCACGACCACCAACACCTGGTTGCAATTCAGCGCCGCCGGAAAGAAGAATGCCCTGTATGTGGATTACCTGGAACTTCAGGACCTGGCCTTCGTCGATTACCACCACGGCCTGATCGTTGATCCCAATTTCACCATCTATTTCGCCAATGCCAACGTCGAGCCGGGCAAGCTGCATCAAGTCTATTCCAACATCGTCTGGGTGCCGCAGTTCGCCGGCCCGAACAGCACCACCAACGTCCAATACCTGGGCGGCAGCAACTGCCTGATGAATGTTGCCCTGCGCACCAGCACCGAAGTTCCCATCCCGGGCGGCGGCGGCGCCTACGGCAGCAGTCCGCATCCCTTGAACAACCCAACCGTCGGCCCCATCCCATGCCCTTCGCTCGTCAACTCCACCGAGACTTTGGCGGTCTATGCCACCAATGGCCAGCCAACCAATCAATCCTTTGTGATTTGGACGACAGGGCAGGGGACCGTCGCGCCGAATTTGACGCAGAAAGGGCTGACCGCCGGCAAAACCAACACCCTGACCGCCACGCCCGCCCCCGGCTGGCTGTTCCTGGACTGGTCCGGCGCGGTGTCATCCACCAACCGAGCCATCTCCTTCGTGACGCCGACCAATGTCTTTTCATTCCTGACGGCCAATTTCATCACCAACCCCTTCATCGGGCTGGCCGGCAGTTATTACGGGCTGTTCATTCCCACCAACGCCCCGGTCGCCGCCAACAACTCCGGTTTCGTTACCTTCACCTTGAACAGCCTGGGGGTCTTCTCCGGCAAATTGAGTCTCGGCTCGACGAATTATCCTTTCGCCTCCCAGTTCAATATTGCCAACACTGCCGCTTTTGCCGCCACCAACGGCGCCAACGTGCTGGAAGTGTCGCTGGAAATCGGCGATTCCCTCCCCGGCCAGGCCACGGGCCTCGTGAGCAACGCCAACTTTATCGCCCCCTTGATCGCCGATGGCCCTCCGGGTTGGTCCGCCTCGGTTCCTTCCCCGGAAGCCGGGACTTACACGTTGGTCCTGCCCGGCAACGGCAACGCCGCCGCCAGCCCGGGCGGCGACAGCTACGGCTCCGTCACCGTCAACGCCTCGGGCAATCTGACCGCAACGGGCACTTTGGCGGACAACGTGAGCTTCAATCAAACCGTCCCGCTCTCCCAAGGCGGACAATGGCCCTTCTACCCCGCCGTATCGGGCGTGCCGCAAACGCTGATTGGCTGGGTGACATTTGACACCACCAATTCCACCTTTGGCGGCACGGTGACGTGGATCAAGGAAACCGGCAAGGGAACCTATTATACCAACGGATTTACCAACACTTCCGTCTTGCTCGGCAGCCTGTATTCGGCGGCCTACCAAAAAACCAACGGCCTGGCGCTGAACGGTCCCACCGTCACCCTGAGCGGCGGGAATCTGATGCCGGCGCAGGAAGTTGATCAGGAGACGGTGTACCTGAGCGGGCTGGAAACATACACTTCGTCGGACAACACCTTGACGCTGACCATCTCCCCGTCCAGCGGAAGTTTTAGCGGGAAGTACGTCGTGCCGGGCACGGGCACGAAGCTCACCCTGGGAGGAGTGGTGTTGCAGCAGCAGGGCGTGGCGCGAGGATTTTTCCTGTGGACCAATCAAAGCGGCGGAATATTGCTGCAAGGAAATTAGCGGGACCGCCGTCAAATAGAGAAGCGACCGAGAAAGAAAATCAGCTTTCGATGTTATGCAAATAGAAACCAACTTGAGGCCCGCCGCCGGGAATGGCGGGCCGTCCGGCCACATGCTTCCCGATTATCCGACCCATCAGACCGATCCGGCCGATCCCGCTTCTCCGGCACGTGCGGGCCTGGTTGCCAGACTCCTCGCCTCGTTGTGCCTGCCCGCGATTTTCTTCGGCCTCCTTTTCGCCGCCCGCGCCCAATCTCCGCCGGCCAACGACAATTTGACCAATGCCCAGCCCATTCTCGGCCTTTCCGGGACGGTGAATGGGAACAACCAGTACGCCACCACCCAGACCGGCGAACCTGCCCCGGTGTCTACCGTCCTTTCCGGGGCCAGCATCTGGTATCTCTGGACTGCTCCGATGGCGGCTTTCATGGATTTTGACACCCATAACAGCACCTTGCCATCCGGCGCCCCCTTGGACACGGTCATGGCGGTTTACAGCCTGGTTTCGCCCAACAGCCCGCTGATCCTGGGAAACCTCACCAAGGTGGCCAGCAACGACGATGATGCCAACAATGCTACCTGGCCGGGAGTCAGCCGCGTTAATTTTCAAACGGTCGCCGGCACCACGTATCTGATCCAAATCGAGGGCAAAATCGTGTCCGGAGTCACCAATGAAGGCTATGTCGTGCTCAATTGGCAGCCGGCGGTTTATGCCGGCCAACTCAGTTTCGCCACCAATCTCAACGTCTTTGGCCAGCAGGACAACAGCTTATTGATCAGAGTACTCACGCAATATGGCACATTAACCAATGGTTTGGTTGACGAGATTTTGCCGAGCCTGATGAACACCAACACGCTCAACATGGCCACCAACGCCGGCAGCACCGCTTCCACCGGTCAGGGCCGGGTCACTCTCGTTCGCAGAGGCGGCTTCAATGGCCGCATCCAGGTGGACGTTACTCCGGCGACCGATTACTATGAAAACGAGTATGAAACCAATATCTGGACCACCAATATTTATATCGGCCCTTCCGATGCAAACGGGGTGCCGACGCCGGGCGGCACTCCCAGCACCAATTACAGTTATACCATAACCAACTACTATTTCTATTTGGATTATGACTCGGCGGGACTCAACGCCACTTACTTGGTGACCAACTATGGCATCTTGATCACCAGCAATGCCACCGGCTTCCCGGCCTATCGAACCAATTGGCTCGTCTGCAACAGCAATTACCCCGGCGAACCTGGGGGCAGTCTTTCTCTTCCTCCTGCTATCTCCAGCAACGTGGTCACCACCACCACCACCACCAATACCAACTACTTTGTCGTTTTGACCAATGTCGTGGTCACGCCGCTCAGCGAGTTGACTTTTTCCACCCCCTCAGCCATTGACGGGGTGGATTTCTACTCCACAGACTACCAAACCGTGACGTTCGACGATTGGCAGATGAGCAAGGACGCCTTCATGAACATCAGCCCCAGCCAGGTTTCGTCCGGAGGCGTCGTGACCAGCACAGGCGAAGCGTCCAACACAGGCGGGCCGGATTGGCCGGACATATTTGGAAATAAAATCGCTCCAGGCATCCCGCGGCGCGTCATACTTACCTTGAGCAATCCCCGCCTGGATCCCCTGGAAAGCCCGGACGTGGCGGCGCCGACACTGGCGCCGGACGGCGTGATTTCGGACGCCTTTCCAGATTCAATCGGCGGCGGGGAGTTGTCCACCACCAACAGCAGTGTTGCCGAACTGACCATCCAGGACTTCTACAACCCGCCCATCACCCAGAAGGGGGAAATCCCAAACTCCTGCAAGACGTATACGATGTATAACTTCATCCGGCGGGTTTTGCGCACCCCCAAGCCTCCCATCAACCGCACCAACCAGGTTGTCCACATCCCCGTCTATCGCACGGCGACGGGCACATCCGCGACCGTCAGCTATTCAATAAATGGCTACCCCACATACTACCTGGACCAACCCGGCTTTTTGGAACCCGGCTCCGATAATGCCATTTCCCAGGAGCCGGCCGATACATTCCCGTTGGGCAATTATGATTTTACTCTTTACACCGGCTCGATTACATTCGGAGTCAATTCCGACTATGAGTTTATCACTATTACCAACAACAACAATGGGGCGGTCGAGTTTGACATGGAATATGAGATTATGTTGACCGGGGTTTCGGGAGATAACTCTGGCATGATCGGCAATATCGGCACCAATCATCTCAGCATTTTGTCCGACGCCAATTTGGTGGATGTCAATGGCGTCCATACCCAGCAACAGCCGGGCGGCGCGGCGGACCGCTCGTGGAATTACGAGAACTTGCCGGACTCAACTCCTCCTTACAATTCGATCCCGGGCGCGAACCTGCAAGTGGAGGCGGTGGCCATCCAACCCAACGGCATGGCCGTCTTCGGCGGCCAGTTCACTGACTATGATTCCGCCACTTTCAATTACCTGGCCCGGGCCGACACCAATGGAAGGCCGGACCTCACCTTCAATCCCGGCTCCGGGCCGGGCGGCGCAACCAACAATAATAACTTCGTCTCGGCCATCACGGTGGACGCGGTCGGCCGGATTTACATCGGCGGCAATTTCACTTCCTACAACGGCGTCTCCGCCTACTACGTGGCGCGGCTCAATCAAGACGGCTCGCTCGACACCTCCTTCAACACCGGCCGCGGCGCCAACGGGATTGTCTGGGCGCTGGCGTTGGATTCTGCCGGCAATGTTCTCATCGGCGGCGACTTCACCACCTACGGTTCCACCAATCGGGCTCATATCGCCCGCCTCATTGGCAACGGCCCCTTGGCCGGGTCCTTGGACACTTCTTTTAATCCAGGGTCGGGAACGGATCTGACCGTCCGTGCCGTGGCGGCGGATTCCCTGACCAATGTCATCATCGGCGGCGCCTTCACCACCGTCAACGGCACCAATTGGCCCGGTCTGGCGCGCCTCACCCCGACCGGCGCCCTGGACACCAACTTCAATCCGGGTACCGACGTCAATGGCCCCGTTTATTGCCTGGCGGTGCAGCCGGCGGACAACAAGATCGTCATTGGGGGGAGTTTCTCCCAGGTCAACCTGACCAATCTCAATTGCATTGCCCGGATTAACTTCAACGGCTCGGTGGATAATAGCTTCGCGCCCGGCGCCGGTATCAACGGCCCGGTATATTGTCTGGCCATTCAACCGGACCAGAACATCCTGGTCGGCGGCCAGTTCACCAGCGTCGAGACGGTCCGCCGCGTCGGTTATGCGCGGTTGCTCGCCAACGGCTGGCTGGACACCAGTTTCCTGGATACCTCCTACAACCAATTCGCGGGCTTGATCAATCACTATTACAATCCATACGCCTTCAACCCAAACGACCTGCCCATTCCGGCCAACTTCAACGAACCCAATTACGTCAATGCGCTGGCCTTGGATCACGATGGCAATGTCTTCATCGGCGGAAGTTTTATCCGGATCGGCGGCGGTTATTCCCGCGAAGATGTCAATGTGCGTTGGAATTTGGCGAGAATCGTCGGCCCGGCCACGCCGGGTCCGCAGGGGGATAACGGCGGCATCGGCAATTGTCCGGGCAATCTTGGTTTCTCTCAGAACAGCTTTAGCGTGAGTGACACCGCCGGCAGCAGGTTTATCACGGTGGACCGGGTCAACGGGAGTCTCGCCTACGTGAACATCGTCATGGCCACCAACTCCCTGCCTCCAGGTCCGGGCGCCGCCACGGCGGCTGACTATGGGCTGGTCAACCAGGGCGTTGCCCTCTATGGGAATCCGAGCACCATTTATATCAATGGCTACGGTTGGAGGGACTGTGATGGCGAATACGGCTTCAACAACAGCACCGCTTTCGACGCCGTGGATATCCCGCTTGCAGTGACCATCTACGACCCCAGGACCCGGACCAACAACCTCACCGCCAACCTTTCCTTATT
>Ga0326727_10011752_pt1 | contig 20221 bp, 20 predicted proteins | sample MB2enrmetagenome_FD_207643 | JGI IMG/M metagenome (GOLD analysis project Ga0326727, IMG submission 207643) | Lab enriched peat soil microbial communities from McLean, Ithaca, NY, United States - MB29MY | ecosystem: Environmental > Terrestrial > Soil > Wetlands > Peat | place: USA: New York...
CACACCAACGGCTCGGAGAACGACATCCGGTGCCACGTGACGCGGCGCAAGGTCAGCGCCGGGACGCGCAGCGATGTCGGCCGCGACTGCCGGGATGCTTTCCTCGGCCTGGCCAAGACCTGCGACACACTTGGCATCGCGGTCCGGGATTATCTGGGCAGCAGGCTGAAGGTCGCCGGGCACGCACTCATCGCACCGCTCGACCATTACGTCAGGGCGAGGATACGGCCCGCCTGATCGGCGGCGCTGCCCGGCGTTTTGCCACTATTACCCAAATAATATTCAAGATATTGCTAAACGTGCCGGATCCTATCGGCGGAGCCTTCGCTCGCCGCCGCTGCCACCACCGTCGTCTCGATCGTCATCTAGAGGCCCCCAGGAGTTTCGTGTTTTAGGGAAACAAAATTAGCAGTATGTCCCACACGGCACCAGATTGTTACCATACACGTTCGGTTACGTGTCGTAAATGGATCACTTTCAAGATGGCGTGGCCGTGGCCGGAGAAGCCCTGGTGCTAGGCGTCCCAAACATATTGGACTCCCCCGCCCCCATCATATCCAATCCCCCCGAACCCCAACCGGAGACCCACCCCGTGACCCAACCCCCCGCACCCACCCCCCGGGACCGCGTCCGTGCCACCGTCCCCAAGCTGATCGAGCTCACCGACGACGTGCTGTTCGGCGACATCTGGGAGCGCCCCGAACTCTCGAAACGCGACCGCAGCCTGATCACCATCGCCGTCCTCACCGCCACCTACCGGCCGGAGCAGCTCAAAGGCCACCTCCAGCGCGCCCTCGACAACGGCCTGACACGGACAGAAATCTCCGAAATGATCACCCACGTCGCGTTCTACGCCGGCTGGCCCGCCGCCATGTCCGCCGCGAACATCGCCCGCGACATCTTCGAGGCCAATCCGTGAAACCCGCCCCGGGCGCCCGCGAACCCGCGCCCGGGCACAACAAGCACACTCTCGGCCGATCATGCCGCCGCGGACCGAACGGGCTGGCGCCGGGACCAAAGTTGATCCACAACCTCCGGCGGAAGCGATCGACACCAGGGCGAAGGCCGGATACCGGGTTGCAATCGCGGACGTGCGGCAAATATCCTTAATGCGTCCCCGAACGAGAGTGACCTGATGACCCTTGCACGCCTTCCTGCCCGGCTCCTGAATGTCCGGTAGCAACCTGTTCGGCGAAATCCGTCGCCTCGCCCGCACATCCGGAGCCGTCGGCGGCATCGCAGCCCGCGTGGCGGGGGAGCGCGTTTTCGGAATTAAAACCGACCGCGCGGCGCATGCGGAGGATCTGAAGGCGATCCTCGGCGGCCTGAAAGGCCCGCTGATGAAGGTGGCGCAGTTCCTGTCCACCGTCCCCGACGCGCTCCCGGCCGAATACGCGCTCGAACTGGCGCAGCTCCAGGCCAACGCGCCCCCGATGGGCTGGAACTTCGTCCGCCGCCGCATGAGCAGCGAACTCGGCCCGGATTGGCAATCGAAGTTCAAATCCTTCACGCATGAGGCGGCGGCGGCGGCCAGCCTCGGCCAGGTGCACCGCGCGACCCTGCCGGACGGCACGGAGGTCGCCTGCAAGCTGCAATATCCCGACATGCCCAGCACGGTGGAAGCCGATCTGCGGCAGATGAAGATGGCGATGGCGGTGTATCAGCGGATGGACAACGCCATCCACCAGGACGAGATCTACAAGGAACTGCGCGAACGCCTGCGCGAGGAACTCGATTACGAGCGTGAGGCGGCGCAGATGCGCCTCTACACGATCATGCTGAAGGACCATCCCAGCGTTCATGTGCCGGTGCCGATTGCCGGCTACAGCACCAGGCGCCTGCTGACCATGACATGGCTGGACGGCCGCCCGCTGATGCAGCGCCTGGCCGAGGACCCGCCGCAGGAGGAACGCAACCGCATCGCCGAGGCTCTGTTCCGCGCCTGGTACGTGCCGTTTTACCGTTTCGGCGTGATCCACGGCGACCCGCACCTCGGCAACTACCAGGTGAAGCCCGACGGCAGCGTCAACCTGCTCGATTTCGGCGCCATCCGGGTGTTCGGCACGAAATTCGTCCGCGGCGTGAACGAATTGTTTGAGGCGGTGCGCGACCACGACGACGACAAGGCGCGGCAAGCCTACGAAAGCTGGGGTTTTGCGGATTTGTCGCAGGAAAAGATGGACGTGCTGAACCAATGGGCACGCTTCCTGTACGAGCCCCTGACACAGGACCGCGTCCGCCGCATCCAGGAATCGGACGATCCGATGTTCGGCCGCGAGGTCGCCCAGCGGGTGCATGCCGGCCTGCAACGCACCGGAGGCGTAATGCCCCCGCGGGAGTTCGTGCTGATGGACCGCTCGGCGCTCGGCCTCGGCGGCGTGTTCCTGCGCCTGCGGGCGGAGCTGAACTGGAGCAGGCTGTTCCACGAATTGACCGACGGCTTCAACGAGCCGGAACTGGCGGCGCGCCAGGCCGCGGCGCTAAAAGAGGCCGGGGTGCCGCTGGCGCGCTGATCTCAGAATCGCGCCCGGCCGGGTTCAAGCCCGAACAGCACCCGGCCGACGGGTTCCAGGTTGCTCAGCGTGGCGACGGCGAAATGCTGGGCGCCGGCATGGACGTCGCGGAAGCAGCGCTCCAGCCGGTTGCCCTCGAACAGCGCCGTCCCGCCACCGCAGGCATACATCAGGTCCACCGCCTGCACGGCATTCTGGGACGCCTGGCACGCCGCGAGCCGCACCAGAGCCCGGCGGCGCAGCGTGATGGGCCGTCCCGCCAGCGCATCGTCCCAGCAGGCGCCCAGCGCGTCGAACAGGAACGCCCGCCCGGAGCGCACCAGCGCCTCGGCCCGCGCCAGATCGGCTTGCACCGATGGCTTCTCCCGGAGGACGGAATCCGATCCGGTGGGGGTCTTTGCCGAAGCGATCTCCATCAGCGCCTCGATCGCGGCCCGGGCAATGCCCAGTTCGACGATGGCGATGCAGGACACGAAGGTGGCGAGCATCGGCACCGCATACAGCGCCCCCGGCTGCACCGGCACCGGCGAAAATCCCGGGATCGGCACGGCCATTTCTTCGGGAACGAAAACATCAGTAACCTGATAGTCGTTACTGCCGGTGGCGCGCAGTCCGCCGACATGCCAGATGTCGAACACCTCGACATCGGCGCGCGGGAAGATGCACAGGCGCAAGGCGGCGCCGGGGTCGTCCTGCACGACGCAGCCGCCCAGCACCCATTGGCTGTGAGCAATGAAGCTGCCATAGCTCCAGCGGCCGGTCACCCGGTATCCGCCGGGTACCGGAACGGCCTTGCCGGCCGGATTCAGGGTACCGACCAGCACGGTGCGGCCCGAGCCGAATATGTCGGCGGCGGTCTCCCGCGGCATGGCGCCGGCCAACCGCCCGTAACCCGCCGGGATGACCGTACACCAGCCCACCGAGCCGTCCTGCCGCGACAGTTCTTCGATTACTTCAAGAAACGAAAGCGGTGGCAACTCCGGCCCGCCCAGCGCCCGCGGCAACCACATGGCAAACAACCCGGCCCGTCCGATGGCGTCAACCAGTTCCGGCGGCAATTGGCGTGCTTTGTCGAACCCGTCGCGGAGCGATCGGACCAGCGGCTCCAACTGCCGCGCGGCCTGTAAAAGATCGGCACCATCGTCGCGCAAACGCGGTTCCAAGGCGGCCTCCCGATTTAGCCGGACGTCAAAACCCATATGTTTCGATCCGTCAAGCACACGTCTTTGCGAGTTCGCGACGGCCGCTCAGTTGCTGCAAATGAACAGACAGTAAGGTCCGGCATTCAGGCCGCCAACTGCTCCACCGTCACGCTCTCGCCGGCCACCGTCGTGCGCCGCATGTCGCGGACTTTCGTTTCATCGAACCGCCTGACCCGGTGCATCGTCGTCCGGTTGTCCCACATCACCAGATCGAACGGCTTCCATTTGTGCACGTAGACGAACCGGGACTGGGTCGCATGCTCCGTCAGATCGCGGATGAACGCCCGCGCCTCCGGCACCGGCCAGCCGATGATCGTCCCGATATGCGAGGACAGGTAAAGCGATTTTCGCCCCGTCACAGGATGCGTCCGCACCAGGCGCTGGCGCACCGGGGTGAACGCCCGCTTCTCCTCATCGGTCAGTTCGGTAAAGCCCAGCGTGCCGCGCGAGTAAATCAATGAATGTTCGCAGACCAGGTCCTCCACCTCGGACCTGGTCTTCGCATCCAGCGCATCGTACGCGGCCCGCATGTCGGCGAATTCGGTGTTGCCCCCTTCATCGACCACAATCCGCCCGGACAGTAACGAATATTTCGCCGGTATCGCGCGGAACGAACTGTCGGAATGCCAAAGTTGATTGCCCAGATTGAACAACCGGCGCCGATCGTCGCGCGCCAGCGGCTGGTGATCCGCCCCGAGGTTCGACACATCCGCCATCTCCATATCCAGCCGCCGATCGGCTGGTTTGGTGATGTTGCTATCGCGCGCCTGCTCCAGGGGGCCGAAGTTGCGGCTGAAATCTTTCTGCTGCTCGTCGGTGAGGCGTTGGTCGCGGTAGACCAGGACTGCGTATCGATCCATGCCGGCTTCGATCGCATCGGCCTGTGCCCGCGTCAGCGGCTGCGTGATGTCAATGCCGGAAACCTCGCTGCCGAACCCGGGGGTCAGGTCGGTTATGGTGATTGGCATGGCGTTCCTCCTTGTTTGCGGCCATCCTCTACTCACCAGTATATTGCCGGGCCGCGGCGTATTGCCAACACCCTACCGTGCCACCGCCCGCACCAGCGCCCCGGCCACGTCGAACAGATCGAGCAGCCGCGCCACATAATGATCATGCACCGCGAAACCCGGAGCCGCCGGGTCCTCCATCTGCCGCTCCAGCGCATCCAGCATCCGCCGCAGCCGCTTCTGATGCAGCCCCAGTCTCCGCTGCACGGGATCGGCCACCACCCCGGCGAACGCGGACACCAGGGTCGATGCCGCCACGAGTCCGCCCGTCAGCGTCCCCACCAGGATCGCCGAGGGCGCCACGGGGAACAGCCCGTACCAAACCGACCCCAATGCCGCGCCCATCGGGAAGGACGCCACCGCCGATTGCTGTGCGATCGCCGCGGCCAGAATCGGCCCGAGCGTCACGGCCCCCGGCGTCACCTTTTGCACCGCCAGCGCGCCGGTGCTGAGGGTCAGCATGGCGGTCGTGATCTCGGTCGCGGCGGCCCTGGTGCGAGTATATTCGGTCATCGCGTCCTCCAGCCGCTGGCGCAACGCCGGGTCCTCGCCGTGCGCGCCGATGGCCTCAAGCGCCGGAGCGATCGTCGCTACGACACGAGGATCCGCCAGGATGGTTTCCGCCAGCGCGTCCTGCGCCGACACCCGGTCGCCGTCGCGGAACGGTAGTTCGAGCAGCTCGGTGTGCAGCCGCCACGCCAGTTCCTTGCCGACGGCGGTATCGACCGTCAGCCGAGTGGCTCCCAGCCGCGCTCCGGCGCGAGAGGCCCCGAGCTTGCTTGCGGCACGGCCCGCCAGCAGCAAGCCGATCTGCGGGATTGCCATCGTCAGGTTGAAGGGCGCGCGGGCAATGTCCCAACCGACGGCCCGCCGGTGCAGCTTCAACGACCCCTTCAGTGAGAAATTCCGATCGACAAACGACCTGACCAGCTTGCGCCGATCGGCGAAGTAGCGGCGGATGCCGTCGTCAACGATCTGTCGGGCGAGCGGTTTGGACGTTCCGGGTTCCGGTGGCGACATGACATTGGCGCCGTCCATTGCGCTCCTTCCCGCGGCCCTCGGGCCGGTCGCGGCGGCCAATGGATCGTAAAACACTCGATTGATCTACCCGCCTCGCCGGGCGGAAACGACCGGGCGGCGATGCCCGGTCCCCAGTCAAAAATAACCGGGCGGCCTAAGCCGAACCCGCTACATACGCCGTCAGGCTGTCCACCGCGGTATCCGCATCCACGATCCGGGCCTTCACCACGTCGCCGATGCTGATCAGCCCCACAAGCCGGTCGTGGTCGACCACGGGAAGGTGCCGGAAATGCCCGGCGGTCATGGTCTGCATCGCCTCGTTCACGCTGGTTCCGGGGTGAACCACATGCACCTCGCTCGTCATCAACTGCGCCGCCGTCATATCCATGGTGCGGTTGCCGTGCGCGGCCAGGGAGAGAACGATGTCGCGTTCACTGACGATGCCGAGCATCTGGTTGGCCCGATCCATCACCAGCACCGCGCCGATATGGTGATCAGCCAAAGTCTTGGCCACCGTTGAAATATGTGCCGTCGGTTCAACCGTCGTGATCGCATAGCCCTTGTGCTTCAGAATAGCCGCAATCGTCGTCATGTCGTCCTGCCCCTTCTGGTTTGGGCGGACGTTCGGTCCGGAGGGCGTTTCCTCGACGCTTTTTCAGGGAAGTCTTCACGCCGGACCGCGCGTCTGCACCCCTAGCAAAAGAAGTATGCGCCATGCATGAACGAACATGCAAATTCCGGGTGTGCAGTGCGGCAAGCCTTCTACCACAGCTTATTGCCCGCCGTCAGGCCCGCCACAAGAAGAAACACGAACAGCGCAACCGCGATAAAGAAAAGGATGCGAGCGATATCATCCAGCTCTGTTGCCACGCCTCCGAAACCGAAAATCCCCGCCAATACTGAAATAACAAGGCATAGCAATGCCAAGCGAAGCATGAAATGTTCCCGATAACATGACAAAAGGCAACAACCCATACCGAGGTATGGGTTGTTGTCACGTCCAGCTCACAAATCAGGTCGAATTAGACCCGCATTACTCCGCCGCCACCAAGTGCGGAACCGACGGAGAAAGCTGCGTCTGCACCAGATCGGCGAACCGCCCGCCACGCTCCAGCAGCTCATCGAAATTGCCCTGCTCGACGATGCGGCCTTCCTCGAACACGAGGATTTCATCAGCGTCGCGGACGGTGGACAGGCGGTGGGCGATGATAAACGTCGTCCGCCCGGCCATCAGCGCCTTCAGCGCACGCCCCACCCGAGCCTCGGTCGCCGCGTCCAGCGCGCTGGTCGCCTCGTCGAGGATCAGTATCGGCGGGTCCTTCAGCAACGCCCGGGCGATCGCCAACCGCTGCCGCTGGCCACCCGACAGGCTGGTGCCGCGCTCGCCGATCATCGTGTCGTAGCCGTGCGGCTGGCGGATGATGAACTCGTGGGCGTCGGCCATGCGGCAGGCCCGTTCCATCTCATCCTCGGTGGCGTCCGGGCGGCCGACCATCAGGTTTTCGCGGATGGTGCGGTTGAACAGCAGGCTCTCCTGGAACACCATGCCGATATTGGAGCGCAGGCTGTCCAAGGTCACGTCGCGCAGATCCTGCCCGTCGACGGTGACGCGCCCGGAGGTCGGGTCCCACAGGCGTTGCAGCAGCGACATAGCGGTCGACTTGCCGGCGCCGGTGTGCCCGACCAGGGCGACGCTGGTGCCGGGGCGGGCGTCGAAGCTGATATCGCTCAACACCTGGCCGCCGCCGTTGGGGTATTCGAAGCTGACGTCCTCGAAGCGGACCTCGCCGCGCGGCGCCCACAGCGTGCGGGCGTTGTCCTTCTCCGGCACGCTGCTGCGGGCGTCGAGGATGGCGAAGTAGTCCTCCAGCGCCGGCAGCTTGAAAAACAGCGACGACACGAACGAGGCCGCGGTTTCCAGCTTGCCAATCAGAAGCATTGCGATGCCCATGAAAGTGACGATCTCGCCCACGGTTGCCATGCCGTTGACGTGCAGCCAGGTGCCGACGACGACGATGGTGATGACGGCGAGCGTGCTGGAGGCACGGGTCATGACGTTGACCAATGCCCACCAGTTCAGCACCGGGAACTGGTTGCGGATCACCTGCTGGGCGATGTCGCCGAACAGCTTGCCCTCGGCCGAGAGGCGGGTGAAGGACTGCACAACCATGACATTGGCCAGCGCGTCCTGCGCGGTGCCGGCCAGCGAGGAGTTCAGCCCCTCGACCCGGCGCTGCGCGGTTTCCGTCTTGCGCACCACGATCGTGGTGAAGGTCAGGAAGATCGCCACCAGCGCAATCAGCACCAGTGCGAGGCGCCAGTTCAGGAACAGCGTCAGCGGCAGCAGGATGGCGGCCGACAGGATGGTGGAAAGCTGGTCGCGGAAGAACACCAGCCAGGTGGCGAACAGCCCATCGGTGCCGGACAGCATCTGCTTGATCAACCGCCCGGAGTGGGTGTCGCCATGGAACGATAGCGGCAACGCCAGCACGTGCTGGAAATACTTGCCCATGGAATTGATGCGGTGCTTGTGCGACAGCCGCTCGGTCTGCAGCGCAACGAAAATGTTGCTGAGAATGCCGGTGATGCCGACGGCGACCCAGATGCCCAGCAGCCAGGCGGCCTGATGCCACAGCACACTGGTTTCCATTTTGTCTGAGCCGGACAGCAGATTCACGACGCGGCCGAACAGGACCGGATCAAGAAATTGCAGGCCGGCAACGATCAGATTGGCGAATGCGAGAAAGCCGGCGATTCGGATGTCGCGGCCAAGCAGGCCGAGAACCCGGCCATAGACACGGAAAAATCTCATTTCAACCCATCCCCGAGAAGACGTTCGGTCTTCGACTTTGATGGACGTCAGGGTGGGGAACGGGTGTGGCCAGAAAGGGGCAAGCAGCGTGAAAAACCTTTCACGCCGCTTTTCGTGATCAGGATCAGGCTGGTTTTTTCGGCTTCGCGGGAGCCTTCGGTTTTGCGGGCGACTTCGCTGCGGCGCCGGCCGGCGCCTTGGCCTTCCGTTTCGCAGCCGGCGTCGGCTGCACCTCTCCCTGATCCGCGAAACGGTCGGGAAATTCGCCCAGGTTTTCCTGCACCGAGGCTTCCTCTATGCCGGTTTCGCGCGCCGATTGCGGATGGGTTTCGGGGTTCGGCAGTTGGCCGGCGCCGGCGCTTTCCTCGATGCCGACCAGTTCGCGGGCGCGTTCCCAGTACTCGACGTCGCGTCCATGCGGGCCGCCATCGGCTTCCCATAGCTGATAAGCGACCTCGCGTATGCGCTCGTCGCGGTGCGGGCTGTGTTCTAACGGGTTTGTTGCAGCGGCGGACTTAGGTGCCATGGGGCCTCTCGGTAAAGGTCGAAGTGACAACGAACGGGCGGTGCCGACGTTGCGCCCAGCTAGCATAAGCCCGGGCGGGGAGAAAATTCATGCATGCCACGTACACATTCCGACTCGGTTAACGAAATCTTAACGTCTCTTGTCGCATGCTGCAATGATGCAGCGACGCAGCCTGATCGGCCGGACCGCCCACGCCAGCGGCATAGCCGCCGAGGAGTCGGCTTGCGCCGCGGTCATGGCCGATGGCTGGACGATCCTGGCGCGCCGGCTGCGCACCAGGGCGGGCGAGGTGGACGTGGTGGCCGAAAAGGACGCCATTTTGGCGATCATCGAGGTCAAGTCACGCCCGACCCTCGCCGAGGCCGCGGTTGCCCTCAGCCCGCGGCAGCGTGCCCGGCTGCTCGGCGCCTGCGAGATTATTCTCGGCGAGCATCCGGAGTGGGGCGCGAATGGCGTCCGATTCGATATCCTGGTTGTGGACGCAGCCGGACAGGTCCGGCGCATCGCCGACGCGTTCCGGTCGGAGGACGCCGAGCGGTGACGCCGGCCTCATTCCCGGCCCGCGAGCTTCGTGTCTTCGCCCGGCCTGACAGTGGTGATGCACATCGTCGCGCCCAAACGTGGTGTCCGGTGCCGAACGCAAGGCCATCGCGTCGCCGTGAGTCGTCATGATGGCGAATAGTTTCGGCCCGGGCCATTTGCTGCCCCATCGTCATGGTCCGCGAAGGCGGACCATCCACGCCTTACGGTGCATCACGCGGCGGAAGGCGTGGATGCCGACCTTCGTCGGCATGACGACTTGGCGCGGCTGGAAAGACGATCTCCTCGCCCGTTGGCATAACCGTCCGCTAACCGCCCGGTCTGCCCGTCAAATATCCAGCGACTGCACCGCTTCCTCCAGCTCCTGGAACGTCGGCATGTGCTCGTTCGGCACCATCTTGCGGCCGGACTCCACGCTGACCTGTGGCGCGTTGCCGTGCAGGTGGGTCACCAGCACCGCCCGGATGACCTCCAGGTATTTCGCCTCCTCCTCTGCGATCCCCTTCATCCGCGTGGCGAAAGGGCCGACGACGCCGTAGGCCAGCAAAACGCCGAGAAACGTTCCGGTCAGCGCGCCGCCGATCATGGCGCCGAGGATGGCGGGGGGCTGGTCGATGTGGGACATGGTCTTGATCACGCCCAGCACCGCCGCGACGATCCCGAGCGCCGGCAAACCGTCCGACATGGTCTGCAGCGCGTGCGACGGGTGCAGTTCCTCGTTCAGAGTCTTCTTCAGCTCCCGCCCCATCACGTCCTCGATCTGGTTCGGGTCGTCCGCGTTCATGCCGACCATGCGCAGATAGTCGCACATGATCGTGCTGGCATGGTGGTTGTGCAGGATCTTGGGGAATTTCGTGAAAGCCTTGCTCTCCTCCGGCTTCTCGATATGCGGCTCCAGCGCCATCGCGCCCTTCGTGCTGGCGAGCCGCACCAGGAAGTACAGCAGGCTCAGCAACTCGATGTAGTCGGGCTTCTTGTAGGCGGCGCCCTTGATGGCCTTTCCCAGCCCGCCCAGCGTGTGCTTCACGTCATGCATGCTGTTCGACATGATGAACGTGCTGATCGCGGCGCCGCCGATGGTCCACATCTCGAACGGCACAGCCTCGATCAGCGGCTCCATGCTGCCGCCCGAGGCCAGGTAGCTGCCGAACACGCAGCCGAACAGCAGGACCAGTCCGCCGATAACAAGCATGGCGCGTGACTACGGTCCGGCTGGCACCGGCGCGGGCGCCGCTTGCGGCGGGTTCCGCAGCACCAGAATGGCGATCCGCCGGTTCGCCGGCGCCAGCGGATCGGCCGGCAGCAGGGGGTCGCGGTCCGCCAACCCGGTGACGGAACGGATTCGCGTCTCCGGCAATCCGCCATCGACCAGCAGGCGGCGTGTCGCGTTGGCCCGCTCCGCCGACAGCTCCCAGTTGGTGCGCTCCGGCCCCGGGAACGGTGCGGCGTCGGTGTGCCCGGCGACGGAAATCGGATGGCTGAGCTTCATCAGCACCGGCACGACTTTCTGCATCAGCAAGCGCACCCGCTCGTTCGGCGTGGCGGACCCCGAGGGGAACATCGCCACTTTCACCTCGTCCATGATCTGTATCCGCAGCCCCTCCGGTGTCATGTCGATCGACAATTGCTTCACCAGATCGGCCAGCGCCGGATCGCTGCGCACGGCGTCCTTGATCTGCTGCGCCGCGTCCTCGAATTCCGCCTTCTCCCGGCGCTCCGCCTCCGCCGCCGCATCCTCGGCTGGCCGGCCGCGCGCGTCGGGCTGCCCCTCCCGGCGCACGGAAGCCGGGCCGCCGGGTCCGTCCGCGGGCCTGGTCGCAGCCTGGCCGAGCGGCCTGTCGTCCGCCGCGTCGTCAGCGTCCTGGTCGTCCGTCGCCGGACCGGCCCCTTCGCCCTCCCCGGACCGGGAGCGGTGATAGTCGGAGTAGACCGGGTCCTTGCCGTCCTTGGTCCGCTCGACCACCGGCCGCTGGCCGGTAACAACCTGCACGCTCCCGCGATCGGAAACCAGGGCGCCCTGGTCGAGTGCGCTGTGGCCGCCGAACGGGTCGCCCGTCCCGGAGGAGGAATGCGACAGCACGTTGTTGGGGCTGAAATAGTCCGCGAGGCCCTTGCGCTGGTCCTCGGTGGTGGCGTTGAGCAGCCACATCAGCAGGAAGAACGCCATCATCGCGGTGACGAAATCGGCGTACGCCACTTTCCAGGCGCCGCCATGGTGGCCGCCCTCGACGACTTCCTCTCGCCTGATGACGACCCCGCCACCGTTAGCCTTCTTGTCCCGCTTGCCTGCCATAGCTGCCTCCGTCCGGGGGGAAGGTATGACGGGTAATCCTTAACTTTTCCCTAACCGGGGAGCGGGAAAGCGACACTGCGCCAACAATTCTTTCGCCGGCAGCCAGCACCCCCGGTCAAGGGCCGAGGCTCTTATGGCGTTGATTGTTGGTCTTAGCGAGGCGGGCGGGCCTCACCCCGTCATGGCGGGCGGAGGCCCGCCATCCACGCCTTGGCTGCTGCCTGCTCCTACGGAAGGCGTGGATGCCGACCTTCGTCGGCATGACGTTGCCGCGTTCCGCAGTGCAACAGGTGCTTACCAACAACCAACGCCATAAGGGCCAGGGTCGAAGCAGTCCCACACCGTGCGCTCGTGCGGGCCAGGCCGTCTCTCACCTCACGCCGGCGGCCGGCGCAGCGACGCGAGGGAGACGGCGGCGATAAACGGCGGCAGCCACATGATCCGGCTCTGATAGCGGTCGTGCGGCGTGGACAGCCCGCCGGTGATCGCCGCGCTTAACGGCAATGCGATCAGGACGGCGATCAGGAATCCCGCGCACGCTGCGCGGCGGCGGATGGCCCGGGGCAACAGCAACCCGCACGCGGCGACTCCGCCGAGCGCGGTCAGGCGGTGGAGTATTGCCAGCACCGGCGGCACCGCAAGCCGCCCGCTCTGCTGCAACGCCGCGGCATAGGCGGCCTGCTCGGCCTGCGGGAAGTCGCGTTCGAGCCAGGGTGAGACCTGGTCCGGCCACGGCTCCAGGCCATCGCCGCTGTCGAAGCGGCGCAGTTGCTCCAGCATGTTCGACAGGGCGGCGCGGCCCATGCCGGCAGGATCGGACGCAACGGCACGCGCGATGATCGCGTCGGCATCGCGCGATACCGCTTTGGCCCCGCCCGCAAGGTTCAGCGGGCTGTCCGGGGTCCATAGGAAGTCGTCCGACCGCGGCGGGAACCGGTCGAGGTAAGGACACAGTCGCCAGCCGGAGGCGGGACAGCCGCGCCGCAGCACCGCCATCCCGGGACCGTCATAGATCACCTGGGCAAGCACGAAGACATTGCCGAACGGCGATATCGCGAAACGCCCGTGCGCGCCGAGGTTGACCGTGCAGAGCGCCAGGACCGCGAGGGCGGGAGGGAGGACGAGAAGAGGCCAGCGATGCCTCGCTCTCTTATCGTCATGGCCCGGCTCGTCCGGGCCACCCATGCCAGCACGTGCCGCGGCAGGTGGCCCGGACAATACCCCGGACAAGCCGGGGCAGGGCCATGACGACTGGGGAGAACGCCGTGCTCCGCACGGCACATCGGGGTGCGCCCGTACCGAATGCTCCGGCACCGGCAGCGAAAGGCGGCGCACCAACGCCAAAACCGCCAGCAACGCGCACGACAGCGGCACGCTCGACTGCTGGCAGGCGATCATGAATGCCGCCAATACCACCAAAACGACCTGCTCGCGTCCGGATAGCGGCTCCGGCGCCAGCGACAACACGCACAACACCAGGACAAGCAATGGCGTGAACAGGTCCGGCATCAGTTCGCAGACGATCCAGGGCAGCCATGTGCAGACCGACAGCCCCGCCACCCCGGCGACGAAGGCTCGCTCCCGGAACCCTGGCAGCAGCACCCGGCATACCAGCCGCAGCACCCATGCCGTCAGCAGCGCCTGAGCCAAAACCACCGGCCATGTCGTTATCGCGCCATGCAGCGGCAGCATGAACAGGCTGTAGAACACCGGGCGGTCCCAGCCGGCGTAGAGGTGAAGCGCCTGCGAAAGATAAGTGCCGGTATCGGCGAACACGATCGGATAGCCGTTCCACAGCGCCGGCCACAGCAGCAATGCCGCGGCGGCCGGCAGCGAGAGAAAGGCCCTCCGCTCAGTCGCCATAGCCATCCGGATGAGATTTCCGCCAGGCGAACGCGGTGGCGACGATATCGTCCAGCGCGCCATGCACCGGCTTCCAGCCCGCCTGCTGCGCCCGCACCGAGGAGGCAACCAGCACCGCCGCATCCCCCGCCCGGCGCGGCGCGATCCGGTAAGGCACCTTCAACCCGCTGACCCGCTCCACCGACGCGATGACCTGTCTGACCGAATGCCCGGCGCCATTGCCGAGGTTCCAGACGACGGACCCCTGTTCCAGATGCCGCAGCGCCAGCAGGTGCGCGCTCGCCAGGTCGGAGACATGCACATAGTCGCGGATGCAGGTGCCGTCCGGCGTCGGGTAATCGTCCCCATACACCTCCAGGGCCGCGCGGCGGCCCAGCGCGGCGTCGATCACCAGCGGGATCAGATGCGACTCCGGCCGGTGGTCCTCGCCCAGCCGTCCCGCCGGATCAGCACCCGCCGCGTTGAAATAGCGCAGGCAGGCGGAGCGCAGCCCATGCACCTGTCCGGCCCAGCGCAACGCCCGCTCGATCATCCACTTGCTGTCGCCGTAAGCCGATTGCGGATCGATCCGCGCGTCCTCCGGTATCGGCGCGTCGCCCGGCTCGTTGAACAAGGCCGCGGTTGACGACAGCACGAAGCGGGACACGCCGTGCCGCACGCAGGAATCGATCAGCCGCATCCCGTTGGCGGCATTGTCCAGCAGGTAGCGCATCGGCATGCGCATGCTCTCGCCGACCTGCGACAGGGCGGCGAAGTGGAACACCGCGTCCCACGTCCCATCTCCCACCACTGCATCGATCTGTTCCGCATCCGCCAGATCGGCTGGCACCAGCCGGGCCTCCCGCGGCACGGCGGCGGCATGCCCGGTGCGGAAATTGTCCAGCACCGTCACCGAGGCGCCCTGGTCCAGCAGAGCCGCCACCAGGTGGCTGCCAACGTAGCCGGCCCCGCCGGTGACCAGGAAACGCTGCGTCATCGTTGCTACCCTCGGTAATATGTCTTGTAGCGACGATGGTATATCGCCGCATCGGCATGGCCGGAGCGTAGATGCGCATGAGGATCGACTCTTGTCATTATCGTTCCGATAACCTTGGCGTGGGAATCGCGCAGCATTTCCACCACGCGCAGCAGCGTCGCATCGCGGGTGGACCGCCAGCGCACGCACAGCAGCGTGGCGTCGGCCAGCGAGGCGGCGATGCGCGCTTCCGTCACCGCCTCCACCGGGGGGACATCCAGCAGCACCAGGTCATAGCGATCCCGCACCTCGGCCAGGAACCGGCGCATCTCATCCGACAGGAAATAGCCGGGGATGTCGCCGCCCGGCTTGCCCGCCGAAATGATGTGCATGCCGGAGACAGGATCGTCCTGGACCGCGGTCTGCCAGTCGATATGGCCGCGCAGGATGTCCATCAGGCCCGGCGCGGGCGGGCGCCTGAGGCGGCGCTGGAACGACGGCTGCCGCACATCGCATTCCACCGCCAGCACCCTCTCCCCGCTGACCTGAGCCGATCGGCCGAGGGACAGGGTCATGACGGACTTCCCCTCGGACGGCCGCGCCGCCGTCACCGCCACCACCCTCGGCCGATCGGCTGACAGCGACAGGCTGGCGCGGAGGGAGCGGACCTGTTCGGCGAACACCGTCAGCGGCCGGCGCGCGCCATACTCGTCCATACCCAAATGCCCGAGGGCCCGCCGGCCAACCTCGGGGATCAGGGCGAAGCAGGGCAGCCCGGTCAGGCGTCTTATGTCGCCGCCGCTGCGGACCGTCCGGTCGTTCAAATGCAGCAGGTAAACCAGCAGCAGGCCGAGGAAGATCCCGGCAGCGCCGGCAGCGGCCATGGTCTGGAGCGTTTTCGGCGCGCTCGGGCGGTCCGGCGGGATGGCCCCGGAAATCTCATGCGCCTCCGGGAACTCGATCGAGGCCTGATGCGTGGTCTGCTGGATGCGCTCCAGGACCGCCTGCAACTGAGCGCGGGCGGCGTCGAGGTCGCGGGTCATGGCGTTCAGCGGGATTTGCTCGCGGGCCGAACGTTCAGCAGCCTCCTCCGACGCGTGCAGGTTAGATTCCAGGCTGCGCACGCGCTCCGCCGCGGCGTGCTGATCGGCTTCGATCGACGCGACGACGCGGGCGGTTTCCGCTGCCAGGGCGCGCTGCCCCTCATTGAACTGGCGGCTGAGGCCGAGCGCTTCGGGGTGGGCGCTGCCGAGACGTCCTTGTTCGGCCTGGATCTGCGCCGCCAGACGGTCCTGCTGCGCCCGCAACTGCACGACCGACGGGGCGACCGCCGCCTGGGCGGCGGCGCCCTTCTGGCCGCGGGCCGCATCGAGCCTGCCGTCCGCCCCCGCCTGCTGGGCGCGGGCCGCGGCCAGTTCCTCCGACAAGCGGGTGATCTGCTCGGTGTCGGTGCCGGCGTGGATGCCCTGGCTGAGTCCGTGTTCGGCGCGAAAGGCGGCGATCTTTTCTTCGTACTGCTGAACGTTGGCGCGAAGCGTGGCAGCCTGGGCTTCGAACTGCGCGGCGCCGTCGCCGATCTTCCTGTGCTTGTCGGCGTAGAGGCCCTTGATGTAGGCGTCCATGGCATTGTTCACCGCGTTTGCGGCGACGATCGGGTCGCTCGCGGTGAACGTTACTTCCAGAACATGCGAAAGCCGGACCTGGGCGGCATGCAAAGCGGCATGAACCGCCACCAGCGTTAGTTCCCGGGTGCGATCCCGCATCGGCCCCACGAACTGGTCGTCCGTTCCGTTGTCCGGCTCCATGCCCAACAGGAGCTGCAGGTCCGATAGCGCCCGCCTCGCCAGGCCGGGCGGGCGGAGCGAGGCGTTGAAGTCAGGGTTGGCATACAGATCGCCCCGGTCTGCAATCTGCTGCGCGATCCGCAGGCTTTGCAGCACCTCCGCCTGGCTGGCCATCGTCGCCTCGGTGATCGGATCCTGGCGGAGCGTGCCCTGGTAGTCGCTGGCCTGGTAGATCAGCGAGCCTGTGGCGGTGTACTGCGGCGGTATCTGCTGCAAGACCAGAAACGCGCTGAACGGAACGGCGAGGATCGTCCACACCAGGATCCAGCGGCGCTGCCGTATGGCCGACAGCAATCCCGGAAGGGTCTCCCCCCGGCCCGACGGGTCCGGGCGCGCCGCTGTGCCGCCCCATCCGGGAAAGGGCATCTCGCCCGTAAGGTCCGTTGGGCTGTCAGGCATCCGCGAATTCGGCCTTTTGGGACGTGCCGAGACGGTTTTCGTCTGCCGGCGGGTGACGGAGGCCCGGTGTTAAGCCCGAACTGGTTAATTTTTCGCTAACGCCGCCGCCCGCCGATACCGAAAAATGCGCGCCGAGGACATCCGTCTGCAAAAATCTTTGCGGCGTTAACCGAAGATTAAGCATTTCGACTGTATGGCGGAGGCGGCCGGAAATCCGGCGCTGTCCCTGCAACCCTAAAACAGGGTTTTTTCCGCTGTGCGCCTGCTCGCCCGGGTTCTTCTCTGCCTGCTCGCCGGTGCCTGCACCCCGGGCCGCGGCCTGCCGGACCTGCCGCCGGTCACGCCCGGCGCCTACCGGCTCGGCCCCGGCGACGTGGTCCGCGTGATCACCTTCGGCGAAGACGCGACGACCGGAGAGTTCCGGGTCGATGACAGCGGCGCCATCGCCCTGCCGCTGATTGGCGCCATCCCGGCTTCGGGGCTTTCAACCCGGGCGCTGGCCGCCAGGGTGGCCGCCGCTCTGCAACAAAAGAACATGCTGCGCGCGCCGTCGGTGGTGGCCGAGGTCACCGCCTACCGGCCGATTTTCGTGCTGGGAGAGGTCAGCAAGCCGGGCCAGTACGCCTATCAGCCGGGAATGACGGTGGTGACCGCGGCTGCCGTCGCAGGCGGCTTCACCTATCGGGCTGTTGAAGACTATGCTGCCGTGGTGCGGACCCTCGACGGAGTCGTAACCGAAGGGAAGGCAACCCGGCAGAGCTTCGTCCAGCCGGGTGACGTCATCACCATCTTCGAGCGCAGGTTTTGAATTTTTCAGCGCGTGCCGCCGCCCTTCTGACCATCACCCTCGTTGCGGCAGGCCCTGCACCGGGGCCGCTGCACATCATCGGCGGCCCGAACACCGGCGGCTGCATTGCCGGAGCGGTCAGCCTGCCGCCGGAGGGACCGGGCTTCCAGACCATCCACCTCGACCGCAGCGCGTTCTGGGGCGCGCCTCAGACCATCGCCAATCTCGAACAGTTCGGCCGGGAGGCGAAGGATGCCGGACTGCCCACGCTGCTGATCGAGGATATCTCCCGCGCCCGCGGCGGCCCTCTGCCCGGCGGACACGTCAGTCATCAGATCGGTCTCGACGCCGATGTCGGCCTGGACATGCGGCCGCGGGCGCCGCTGTCAGGCGCGCAGCGGAACTCTACCGAACTGACCAGCCTGGTGCGGCCCGATGGGCGGGGGATCGATCCCGCGGTGTGGTCGCCGCGGGTAACGGCGCTGCTGCGGATGGCCGCGAGCCTGCCCGATGTGGACCGCATCCTGGTAAATCCGGCGATCAAGCAGCAACTTTGCCGGGAGGTCACCGGCGACCGGTCCTGGCTGCGCCTGATCCGTCCCTGGTACGGACACGCCGCGCATATGCATATCCGGTTTCGCTGTCCGGTGGGTCAGGCGGACTGCGTGCAGGCCGCACCGCCTCCGCCGGGGGATGGCTGCGACGCAACGCTGCAATGGTGGTTCGATCAATTGGACGCGCCGGCCAAGCCGTCAGGGCCGTACAAACCGCCGGCGGCGCCCGCCGCGTGCAAGGCGATCCTGGCCGGCGCGGGGTAGGCCGCTAAACGATCGGTGTTGCCACCACATGGCGCTGATAGCCGTGCCGACGGCACAACCGGTCGTGCCAGGCGCGCAACGCGGGTAGCTCCGGCCGGCTCAGGCCGAGGTAGTTCATGCCGAACCAGCGATGGGCATGCACGCCCCAAGTTATGTCGCACAGGGTGAAGTCCGGCCCGGCGATATAATCGTGCTGAGCCACCCGGGCCTCGATCAAGCCCCAGACCTTGGCGGTTTCCTCGATCGCGGCGGCCACTGCCTTCAGGTTCCGCTGATCGGGCGGCGTGCGCACCAGGCCCCAGAACACCTGGCTCATGGGCCGGTTGAGCAGCGTCTGCTGCGCGTCCATCCAACGATCGACGTTCGCCCTTGCCCGGGGGTCCGCCGGCCATAGCGGAGTGTTCCCGGCGTGGACAGTGGCGAGGTATCGCAGGATCGCATTGCTCTCCCACAAGGAGAACGACCCCTCCTGCAATGTCGGCACCAGCCCGTTCGGGTTCATGGCGCGGTATTCGGCGGTGTCGGTCTTGCCGAAGCTGCCCCCGGCATCGATCCGCTCGAACGGCTGGTCCAGTTCGGCCAGGCCCCACAGCACTTTCATCACGTTGCTGGACGTGGTGCGGCCCCAGACGATGCGGTGCGTGCTCTCAGTCATGGGTTTCTCCGGATTGGTTGTCTGCTGCTTCGATGGCACGGGCAAGGCTTGGAGCAAAGCGGGCGACGTGCGCCGCACACGATCGGTCACGCGCGGTGGTGCGGGTCAGCAAACGTGTCGTCGCGCCTGCGCCCGCGGCGTTTCGCTCCCCGCTTGAGTCCCGAGAATGGATCTGGCCGCCAGGGTCACTCACGAAGGTGCTCCGCAATTTGCTCTAAGTGATGCTCGCCCCCGAAGAAGACGGCGAGGATTTTAACCTCAGCCAGATCGTCATCGACCACAAAGTAATAGACGAATTGGTGTGCCGTGACATGGCGTACGCGGCCTCGTATCTCCGGATGCACGGTCCCGCGGTGAGGGTGGGTCGCAAACGTCAGCATATAGTCAAATGCCTGACCGATCCGGACATTCGCCCGCTCCGTCGCAATGGCCTTCGGATCGCCGAACTCCCGGTATGAGCGAATGAGATGCTTTCTGATACGCGCGAAGTCGCGGCCGACGTTTGCCGCGCGTAGGACAGCGTAACGCCGCATGCCACTTAATCCTCGCGGTCCACCCCCGCCAGGAAATCGTCCACCTTGTCCTCGAGCGGAACGAGTGGCCCGGCCCGGCGTTGGTCGATCAGCGTCTGCAACGCCTGGATTTTCAACGTGTGAGCGTCTTCGTCCCGGCGCAGCATGTCCAGGCCGCGCTGAAGCACCGCGCTGAGGCTGGAGAAGCGTCCGCGTTCAACAAGCGACCGGGCGTACTCTTCCTGTTCATCGGTCAGCGAGATCGAGGTCTTTACCGTCATGGGCGCCTCCGGTCCCGGCTCCAATACCACTCAGTAGCACCGGGCCGCAAGCCCGCCGACACGAACCGGCAGGGCAATCGGGTGAATGAGTACGTGACAAACCGCTAAAGTGCTGAATCTATGCCGATCCTCGATTCGCTGAGCGGGGAACGGCAATGGACGGCGCGACAACGGACTGCGGTGCATTCGACGAA
>Ga0326727_10011753_pt1 | contig 20220 bp, 23 predicted proteins | sample MB2enrmetagenome_FD_207643 | JGI IMG/M metagenome (GOLD analysis project Ga0326727, IMG submission 207643) | Lab enriched peat soil microbial communities from McLean, Ithaca, NY, United States - MB29MY | ecosystem: Environmental > Terrestrial > Soil > Wetlands > Peat | place: USA: New York...
CAAACATCACCCTTGCCTACCTGGATTCGATTCTTTCAGCAAACGGAGCATCTGTCCGTGTTCTGGATGCGCGCCACTCGGGTCAATTGGTTCCCGCAGATCTTTATCTCATCTCTTCTTCGATTGTTGACTGCAATCTGGAGCGAGAGATGGGGATGGAGGTCAGGCGCCGTTTTGGCGCCAAAGTTGGCTATTTTGGTCCCTTCGCGGCCATGCTGCCCGATTTCTACGCCGACTCCGCCGACTTCGTGGTCAAAGACGAGATAGAAAACATCGCACCGGCGCTGGCGCGGGGGGAAATCCCTTGTGGAACCGTTGCCGCAGGCTTTGTTCAGGACCTCGACTCGCTCCCGTTCCCGCGATGGGACCAATTTGAGATCCGCAGGTTTCGATACCAGATTGTCACAGGAAAGGGAATCACGCTGCCGATGCTGGGCAGCCGCGGTTGTCCCTACACCTGCAATTATTGCCCTTACCTCGTGAACTCGAAATACAGGGTTCGCAGTCCGGAAAGCATCGTCAACGAAATCCGATACTTGACAGCAAAATACAACATCCGCGGAATTGCTTTCCGGGATCCCAACCTGACGTTCGACAAGAAAAGGGCTCGCGAATTTTCCGAGCTTCTGCTCCGACACAATCTGAATGTCCGGTGGGGAATGGAAGCTCGCACCGATCGGCTGGATTCGGAACTGATCGATCTGCTGTTCCGGTCGGGACTACGCAGCATCGAGGTGGGGGTTGAATCCGCCAACCACCAGACGCTGCGAGGAAACAGGCGAAAGGCGATCGCGAATTCGCAGCAGGAAATGATCATTGATCGCTGCCATAAACTGGGGATCAGGGTCATTGCAAACTACACTTTGGGGCTACCGAACGACACGATTGAGGGCATCCGCGAAACCATTCGATACGCAAAGAAATTGAATACATTTGCGATTCAGTTCACCGTCACAACTCCTTACCCCGGAACTCCGTTCTACGAGGCGGTCAAAGATAGGATTTTCGAGAATGACTGGGAGCGCTTCAATGGGTGGACCAGTGTCTACCGACATGCGGCCATCAGCCCGGATGATCTACACAAACTCCGGGAGTTCGCCTACATCTCGTACCATCTCCGGCCACGTTATGTCTGGCGATTTGTACAGTCCACAATCCTTCACCCGTTCCTCTTCCCGGAACCTCACGCAGTCAGCTGAGAACTGAAAGTTGATTGCTAAAAGCTGGGAAATCGCGCATGAACCACGGCTTTGCCTGTGTCGAGGATCAAACCGCGAGCGCGCGCAAAGATCCGCGGTTTGCCATTTTCTGTGCAAAAACAACACAGCGTTGGCCGCGACGCCAGCGCTCACCGGCAAAAATGTATTTCTACCCATTTCGCCAATTAAAGATCTGTTTCGCAACCGTCGATAAAGGGAAATAGCCCATTTGAGATAGTGGAGAGGGATGAACGAGAAGCCATTGAAGTGTGGCAACAGGACGAAAAATGGGATTGCTGGCGAGAACTCCGCACCGGGTTTGAATGACAACCTCGAGTTTTTGGGGAGGCGTCTGCACATTCAAACCGAAAGGACCGGATTACCTGTCCCCCGGATCGTGACCCAGGTTTTCAGCGAGGGGCGGGTGGTATTTTCCAGAAAATCCGACCTTCCGCTGATTGGCCCAAATTCCCAGGAATTCTCGAATACACAGGAATTAATGCGCGCTCAGCATTTCAAAACGCTTCGAGAGATCGAAGACAAACAGAAGAGAATCCTGGGCTCGCACAAGGTCTTGGAATCCGATGAATAGACAACAGGCTCCCGACAGAATCCTTATCGTTGACGATGAGGACAATGTGCGGTCCATTCTTCTCAGGCACCTCGAGGAGAACGGATCGGAGTGCGTCGCTTGCCCGACGGCGTTGGAGGCTCTCGGCACGATGAAGGACCAGCCATTTTCGCTGGTCATCAGCGACATCATGATGCCCGGAATGTCGGGCGTGGATTTCCTCCGACAGGTCAAAAAGGAGGCTCCGGAAACCGCTTTCATCATGATTACCGGCCTGATGGATATCAACACCGCCATCGACTCCTTGCGCCTCGGAGCCTGCGACTTCATCACGAAGCCTTTTGAACTGCCGGCCATAAGGCGCGCGGTGGATCGCGCGCTGGAACGCCGCCGCCTCATTGTTGAAAATCGGTGTCATCAGGAGGAATTGGAACAGAAGGTGCGTGAACGAACCTACGCGCTTAATGAAGCCTTGCATGATATCGAAGAAAGCTACAAGATCACTTTGGAAGCCTTGGTAACGGCCCTGGATGCACGCGAACACGAAACGAAAGCCCACTCCCACAGAGTGCGGGAATACACGTTGAGGCTGGGTCAGGAGCTTGGACTCAAACACGAAGACCTGATTCAAGCCGGTCGTGGCGCCCTGCTCCACGACGTGGGGAAAATCGGGGTTCGGGACTCTATCCTCCTCAAGCCGGGAAATCTGAGCGAAGAGGAGTGGGTTGAGATGCGCAAACATCCGGAGATCGGTTACAATATATTGCAGAGCATCGAATTCCTCGCTCCAGCTGCAGAGATAGTGCGCTGTCACCAGGAACGATGGGATGGGAAAGGATATCCGGATGGATTGGCCGGCCTGGAGATTCCGCTTGGGGCCAGAATCTTTGCGATTGTGGATACGATGGATGCAATGACCAGCGACCGCCCCTACCGTAAAGCGTTGTCATTTGAGGCAGCCCTCAGGGAGATTCGAACCTGCGCCGGCACTCAGTTCGATCCTCGCATCGCCGAAGCTTTCCTCAGGATACCCCAGGCATCCTGGATCACTATCCACGATGCCGTGAACCGATCGCACACAATTTAGGATTGCTTCGATTCTCTATGCCTGACCTTCGATACCCCCCGATAAGCTATCTGGACGAACAATTCCTTCTTCCTCTCATGCGGGAAGAGGAGAAAGCGTGGATGTCTGATCTTTGTTGGGACTACTCCTCCATTCGACAGATCCTGCTCTCCTTCATTAGACAAAAGCTCTTGCCCGGATACGTCGCCGTCAACCAAAACCAGGCCGTGGGCTATATCTATTTTCTAGCGAATCAAGCCAAAGGGATCATCGGAGCACTGTATGTTTCCAGGACCGGCGAATCCCAGGAAGCCGTTGAGGAACTGCTTTCGCGCACCATATCGAGCCTAAAAGAGTCGCAACATATCAAGCGCGTCGAAGCACAAATAATGCCCTTCAACAGCGTGAATCTCACCGCTTGTTTCATACAGCATGGGTTCAGCTACTTCCCACGGTATTACCTGGAACTAGATTTGAGCGGTTCCAGGAGGAAAGAGGAAACATCTTTGACCGGAAAGGTGATCCCCTGGTCCTCTGCCCTCCTGGAGCGGGCCGCGGACATGAGCTTGCTCAGTTACCGCGATCAGATCGATGCCAAGATTTGCGAAGACTACCAGACTAGAGCAGGATTGGTAAGCTATCTGCGCAGCCTGGTCGAAACCCCGGGCTGCGGGGTTTTCATCCCCGAGACTTCATTCATGGCGCTGGATGCACAAGGCTTCCTTTGCGGATTTCTCATCTGTTCGCGCATATCCGGAGGTGCGGCAATGATCCCGCAGATTGCCGTGCATCCGTCCTGTCAAGGCAGGGGCGTGGGAAATGCTCTGATGAACCGCTCGTTCGAGCAGCTCGAAGCCATGGGCTTCCGAAGCGTGAGCCTGACGGTAACCGGAAAGAACCGGCGCGCCATTGAGTGGTACCAGCGCTTGGGATTTAAGATCCGGAAAGAATTTGGAGCCTATGTTTGGCAGCGGACATAATTACGCATTACAATTGACGAATTGCAAGTTAAAACCTACGCCCTAGTCGCCCTCCATTGAATCTGCTAGCAGGTTCAGCGAGTTGCAATCGCAAAGAAGGTCTCGTCCTACGTCTAATTCGTCATTCGTACCCTATCGTGGTTCCACCTGGGCAGCAGCAGGATTCAGCACAACGATTGCACGCTCTCCCTTTCTTACTTTCGTTGGATGCGGCAGGGCGGAATTCACCATATCCCGCAGCTGGAAAGCAACTCCGGCTTTAGGCCTGGAATTAATGGACCAAATCTTGGGATGTGAAGTTCTTCAATTACCTTTGATTGCCGACTCTTGCCACGGTAACGACTTCGGGCTTCGCCAAGAGCCTCGTGAGCGGCAACTATCCTGTGTAGCCAAGGTTGAACCCAAAACCAGTGGCATGAACTGTGGATTCACCCATCGCGTTGTCACCGCCCAAGAAGACCGGACGCCCCCGACGCTATCCCCAATCGAAAACTCCACCCCACCGGAGGATTTTCAGTGTATCGCTCAAGATTTGCCAGAATCGTCCTAAAACTCTGCCACCTGGCGACAGGGCAGTCGTGGGCCAATGCGATCGCGTTTTGCCAAAACTCCGATTTGGTCTGCGCGCGCCTGGAGAGCACAAGCGCATTCCCAGCGGATCTGCGAGTGTCTTCTGCTTGAATGGCCTGAAGAGGAAAAACAACCCATGAAACATTGGCAAGGCCTTTTTTCGCCAAAGAATCCGTTCGCGGTCTTCGAGGTCTTATTTCCCTGGCTCATTGCCGCTCACGCATTGGGCGGGACTATCGAGATTTGAAAGAGGCATTGGGGCTAGACCACTACGAGGGCCGGCAATGGCTGGGCTGGCATCACCACGTTACCTCAGTGAGTATGGCTTTCGCAATTCCGAAGGCCGAGCAATCACTCGTCAAAAAGGCTTCTGGTGTGACATTGCCTCAGATCCGGAGCATGTTACAGAAACGGCAGATCCGACTAAGCAGCCATTGCCCGTAGTGTTATTCCTGGTTCAAAATCCAGGATTCCTTGTGAGTATTACTTGACCCGGTATTCCTAGGGCGTTGATGACTTCTATTCCCGTCCGTTGACTTTTCTGAGCTTGGTCCGAAGCCGCAGCATGGCCTTGGTGTGCAATTGGGAAACACGCGACTCATTGACGCCAAGGACTTTCCCGATCTCCTTCATCGTCATTTCGTCGAAGTAATAGAGCGACACGACTAGTCGCTCTTTATTAGCCAATGTGTCAATGGCAGTACTCAGAATGCCCTGGATCTCCGACTGGCGAAAAAGAAAGAATGGATCCATCTGGGGCGCATCCGGCACGTACTTCACCAACGGCTCGCTGTTTTTGTCATCATCCTGCGAGGCAAGCTCCTGGAAGCTGCCGAGATTCAGCCCTTTAATCTGATCTACGAGTTCGTAAAACTCTTCGAGCGTGATTTCCATCTCGTCGCAAACTTCCTTGTCCGTCGCCGGACGTCCGAGACGCTGCTCCAGTTCCCGGTGAACCCGCTCCAGGTCTTTGCTCTTTTTGCGCAGGGACCGTGGAGCCCAGTCCAGGTTGCGCAGGCTGTCCAGGATTGCGCCCTTGATGCGAAGTTCCGCGTAGGTTTTAAACTTCACTCCACGGTTCGGATCAAATTTCTCGATGGCATCCAATAAGCCCAGAATGCCGGCACTCACGAGATCGTTCAATTCAACGTGGGACGGAAGCTTTGCGGAAATTCGTTGCGCGATGTACTTGATCTGGGGCAAGTGCTCCAGAATTAATTCATCCCTTTCAGGGTTCTGCAGTATCGGCGGTTCATGGCCTTTGCGTCGCCCTGATGATTCCTGAATCATTGTACTCCTCTTTGGCAGAGCCGCCGGAATTGGTTTCGGGCGGTCCTGCAGGCTATTCAATGAGCGTTCGGTATCTCCCCAAAGACGATCAGGAGCCGTGGTTTCTATTCGAGACTGCTTTACGTTGAGGCTGGCGCTCGAGAGCCTTGTCCCAAAATGGGATAAGAACTCTCAACTGAGAAGTTGCCAGCGAGCTGGATAAGACTGAGGACGGCTTGCATTGCGTGTTTTTTCTGTTCCGGTTGCATTTGCAGACTAGCTTCTGCGGGTTCATCAGCGGCCCTTTCTTCATCGAAACAGTGCTAGTGCGCATCTAATTCACCCATTCATTGAGCAGTTTTTCCCAAACCATACGCTCTGATGAGGAACCCAACCCGTCCTGTTGCGCCATGCGGTGGGCTAGTTCGCGGAAGCAACGACTCGCCGGCGCATTTGGAAATCGGTGGGTGACGAGCATTCGGCTGCGAACGGCCTGTGGAACGTGGAAATCTCTTTCGATGTGCCCGAGATAATCTACCTCTCGATTGAGGAACCGCTTCACTACGGAGTTGATCTGGCAAAAGACCTCGTGGGCATCCTCGGCCTGTTCGACCGAGTTAATCAGCACCTGGATGTTTTTGTTATGGTCCTCCGTCAGGATGATCTTGATCACGGCATAGGCATCCACAATTGCTGTCGGCTCCGGGGAGCTCACGACAATCACCTCTTGGGCGGAAAGCAGGAAATGAATCACGTTCCGGGAAATGCCAGCAGCTGTGTCGATGATGAAGTAGTCTGTGTCGGAATCCAGGTTGGTGAAGCTCTCCACCAGATGATTCCGTTGCGCTAATGTCAGTTCCGACATTCGCTGCAGACCAGAGCTAGCCGGAATGATCCGTATTCCTTTGGGGCCTTGAACCATGATTTCTGTCAGGGTTTTTTTGCCGAACAGCACATCGCCGAGGTGAAACCGGGGAGTCAGCCCCAGCAGTACATCGAGGTTGGCCAATCCGAAGTCCGCGTCGAGCACGACGACCTTTTTGCCCAGTTCCGAGAGGCTGACCGACAGGTTGGCAACTATGTTGGTCTTGCCGACACCGCCTTTCCCACTGGTCACAGCAAGGATCATTGGTCCTTTTCTCTCCTTCTGAAGCAATGGGCTTTGGGTCTTCGAAATCCCGGTCCCACGAGATTTCGGTCGCTGATTTTCTGTCGCACCACTGAATTGATAGGGGGGTGTCATATTGATTCCTTCACTTCGTTCTCATTTTGATTCAGCACAATGTCAATGATCCGTTCTCTTGCCACGGCATGCAGCTCGTCAGGCACCCTGCCTTCCGATCCGTGCAACAGAATCAATCGTGTCGATGCGGCATTCAAAGTAAGGCGGAATAAAGCATTGATGGGGCGGAGTGATGGGGACACTGAGAAGTGTGCCGGCTGGAGGATGTGCACTGAGACCAGCATGATGATTATCGAAAAGGTTATGCTCAAGCCGATCAGGAGATCCGGCGCCATGGTGGGCACGCGCAGCACCATGACAATCAGGATCCCCATCGCTCCCACTGGAATGATCAAGCGGAGTTTGCTGAGGATATGCGAAGGGTTGGAAATTGCGGTTTCTTCTGTATCACTCATTTCGTTTTCCGGATCTCCCAAGAGTTCACTTCTGTCGTTCGTGGATAGAAAAAGCAATTTGCATACCAATCAGTAGAAGCTTAAAAAGGAACCAAAATTCTCCGCGGTTTTGACCTTTGGTGGCTATCGATTCAGGGCGTTTTTCACCCTGTAAATGGCGGCGAGGATTACAGCTACAGCTCTGTTGAAGCTGGCAGCGACGTGCCCTCAAATTTCCTCTGATCTATACCGAGTTTGGGCCAGGGGTCTGTTTTCTAAGATGGGAATGCCGTGCCCTTCTGACAACTCTCGAATCTTGAGCGCCAAAAACCCGACACCTTCGGCGACAACTTTCGGAGCTTTCATTGATTCCAATTTGTAGAACAAGGCAATGGCATAATGGGTGGGGTCGGGTCGGTAAGGACAACGTCCGCCTCGGACACGTCGGCTATCATGCGTTTGCGCGACACTTCACGCCAGACTTTGCGGATACGACTCTTGGCGGCCGGATTCCCTTCTGCCTCCTTCAACTCCTCTTTAACCCCCTGCTTCATCATTTTTTTAACTTTTTCATCAAACGGTATTTGTGAAAGCAATAGTCTCCAAACGCGACAACGATGAGCAGGAAGGCTACGCGGATGAACACTTCATAGCGGATCGAAATCGTCCAGGGGAACAGTTGCCGGACGTTCATCAAGACCAGGCTCGGATACAGAGGAATGTGTTTTGAGATGACTGGATAGCCGATCAGAAAAACACAAGAATAAATCTTTTGAGTAGCTCGACAATTCCGTTCTTGGAGAAGACCTTCTTCATCCCGTTCTTGGGATTCGGCTCTTCAAAATAAAATTCCAGAGCTTCGGACGAAAACACAAGTCCCCCTCCGCAGCGCATTCACGAAAAGCGACAAAAAACAGCCCGGCCAGAAAAATGGGTAACAGGACCGTCGCACGGCGGAAGGCAATATCGTCGAAAAACCGCGTGAGGCGTGGGACGGACAGATCGGGTGCCAGCCAGAGGCAAAGCGAGTGCCGCATTTCAGACTCCAGCGTTCGGGACACCGTCTGACCCAAATAGGTGAACACCAGGAGCCCCTTGGAAGAACCGCGGCCGAAAGCGATACTGTTCCCCTAATCACCCTTATAGCCGCCCGGAAATTGATTCTTATTTTTTTCATTTAAGTTAGAGGACAAAGCGGATAATTGCCCATCGTGCGCTTGACTCCTCCTGGCACACTCGGAAGTAATCCCCGGGCAGAGCCCTCTCTTCGCGACACAGTTAACAATGTGGGAGGTTGAGCTAAACATGATACTTGCAGCTCCGTGCGGGCGCGAGTTCGCCGAAGGGGTAATCACAGGGATTGGACGGATTTTGAGTGCCAATCCCGTTTTGTCCCGTCGTGCCCTGAGGCTTCGGGTTTGCTAAGTTCTACAGTGGAGAGCTTCTAGCGGCGAACTCAAGGAGGTCAATTGCCGAAAAGCGCTGCTCGAACTGTGCCGTCGACGCCTTATCAACCGGCCTGCGGCTGGGGAATTGTGTTTCAGACGGCCTATTGGAGTGTTTTGACTTGTTGTCGGTGCTGCTGGCAATTGATCTCCCTTAAAGCCGGTGGCACGTTGGGCGGATGGCCGTTGCTGTGTCAAACCGGTTTTGCAGGCTTGACAAATTCCCGGCTTCCCGCCAGAAACCGGACACAAAAAAGCGGTGGCCCAGTCCCTTGACGTTCTTGGGCAGGAAGAACGCAGTTTGTCCACTTCTTTCGTTAGAGTGACGGCAGAGCGCCGGTCGGAGTCTGTTGAACTGTCAAGCTCATCGTGTGGTTCCAGTCACCCAGTACCTGGGCGGGGAAGGTGGGGAGCAAAGCTTCGATACGCGTCATGATATCAGATACTACTTGGGGGTAAGAACCCGCCATATCACAGCGTTCAGCGGGATCAATATCCAGCCGGTACAATTCCGGCTTCGGGAGCGGCAAGTTGATGCGTCCTCCTTGGGGCACCGGTCCCCACGCGACGGTATTGTATCGCGCCACATGAAGTTTCCACATGGAGAGGCGCGCACACTGCAGGCTCCAGCCATCGAAATAAAGAAGTGCGTCACGGTTTGTCGACATCTGCGTCCCCGTGAGCAACGGCCAGATATTCATTCCATCCAGCGGATTGGCGGGCAAAGGTGCGCCGCAGACCGCAGCCACAGTGGGAAGAATGTCCATGTGGGATGCTAAATCGTGGTTGTTCAATCCTCCCGGAATCCGGCCGGGGAACCGGGCGATCAATGGCACCCGCACGCCCCCCTCAAAGGTCTCTCCTTTCCGGCCTCTCAAATCTGCCGAGCTTCCCTGGTACCATGGCCCATGGTCGCTCGTGAACAGAACCAGCGTGTTGGAGTCCATCCCGTTGTCAATCAGCGCGTTTAAGATCTGGCCAACGCTCCAATCGACCTCCTGAACGGCATCCCCGTAAGCTCCCATTCCCGATTTACCCGCGAACTGATCTGACACGATCAAAGGTATATGCGGCAGAAACGGTGCAAAGTAGAGGAAGAAGGGCGAATTGTTCGCGCCCGCGATAAATGCTACTGCCTGGTCAGTGCAACGCTGCATCAGCGTGCTGATGTCGACCGGTTCTTCAATCACCTCAGTATTTTGAATCAAAGGGAGGGGGGACATATCGTGACTGTATGGAATTCCGTAGAATGCGTCAAAGCCGTTGTTCGTGGGCAGAAACGCCGGTTCTGATCCGAGATGCCATTTCCCTACACACATGCTTTTGTAACCCAGGGGCTTCAGCATTCCGGCGATCGTGGTTTCCGACGTCGGCATGCCGATGTTGTCAGTCGGGAAAAGGACATTCACTATGCCGACCCGAGGCGCATAGCGTCCTGTCAGGAGGCTGGCACGAGAAGGGGAGCAGACATTCCCCGCTGCATTGAAATGATGAAAGAGCGCGCCCTCCCGCGCCATCCCGTCAAGGTTGGGCGTATTAATGCTCGATCCAGAGGACACACGGCTCGCTCGACGCATCAGACGATCAACGGGAGAGACGGCCAAGCTCGATCTATAGCAACTGGGATCTCCGTAGCCAAGGTCATCGGTGCAGATGAGGACGACGTTCGGAGGCCCTGATTGCACAGGCAAAGCCGCCGCCCTTGCGGTTCTCATAATCACCGGCGCCAGAGCGGCCGCAGCAGCTGCTTTCAAAAAAGTCCTCTTGCTGATTTTGCGTTCAAGCAAAAACACCTCCGCTTTTGACGACAGGCTTCAACTTGTCATACCAAGGACTTGGAGTCCTTTTCAGGGGGCATATAGGTAAAACTAACCATCGTTTGGGCTAATATAGAATAGGCTTTCGGAGAGGTCAACCTTTTCCTCACCTTTTCACGAATTTCTTCCAAAGGTGAGGGTCCCGTAGCAACAGCAATACCAGATTTGTCTTCAGTAGCTGGCAGCGGATTGGATGGCCCGAAGAAAATTGTCGGCCATCTTAGGGAACCAGCCAGGGCGGCATGCTGAGCAGAGTAACCGTGCCGCTCGAATCCCCCTGCCACCATGTTCCATCCGGGTTCTGCCAAAAACCTAGAGGCTCGTTCGTATAGGTCGCGCCCAGAGCGTTATAGTAATTAAAGAAGGTGGTTGGATTCGGTCCTTGCACGTAATTTACCGGTTGTGGGTCGTATGGCGTATAGAGATTCGCCAAGCGGAACGAGCGATAAGCCGGCGAGTTCAGCTGGAGACTAAAGACCGTGTTGCCCAGTGGATTCACCTCGATCGCCTGGCTTGTGTTGCTGGGCTGCAGCCAGCCCTGACCGAAACCATAGTTGCCGTTTGGAAGCGCTTGTGCGGATCCCAGAGCGTAGGAGTAGCCCCCGAGGTCCGCATTGACGACCAGCGTTGCTGTCAAGTTTTGTTCATCCAATTGAAGCACTTGCCCGCGGCTGTGGGCGCTGGGGTTGACGGCGTACCGGAGGTCTCCGTCGTCAAATAGCAGAATCGTCGAATAATGTCCCCCCTCAAACTGCGCATCGTGCTGGTGGCTGAACCACGGATTCGGATCGCTGGAGTTGATCTGGAAATATCCATCCTTTCCGAGGATCCATATAATACCTCCATTCCCGATCCCGTTTGCGTAGGCGATCTTGATCACCCAATCCTGATGGCGGGAAGAATACAGGATATTCCCGTCGGGCGTGAGCGAGACTGCATTCCCATGCAACCAATCGTTGGCTTGCTGAGCCAGGAAAAATGGAGGGCAGCCCGCCGCCTGCTGAGTGCATACTTCTCCGAGCGTCGCCATTCGGCTCAAGTCAAGGTGCGCAAATGCATCCCAAACCCAAGACACTTGCAGGTTGGAGTCTAAAACCAGGATCACATCTCCTATCACGTCGACCTGTCCGGGTCCCTGGACATCGGTCACGATCTGTTCCGCGCTGGCCAATACGAGAACATAGCCGTTGGGCAGCGCCCGCGCTTCGTGGTGAAAGGCGCCGATCTGGCGCACTCCCATAGCAGCGAGTTGTTCATTGATGCGGGCCGCGTTGGTCTCGCGAATCGTTGTCCCTGCCAGATCAAATTCCCTGAAAATCTGCCAGGACTGGTCCGAACCAAAGTCTTCAAAGATGCCAAACATATGCCCGTTTTGCTCTGAACGCGTGATATAGGAGATTTGTCCGGGGTAGTACCAAAGGAGGTTTCCGTAAAGGTCAGTCGCCATCGTCATGTGGGTCAGCGTGGCATTCAGCACGATCCCATTGGCAAAAGGCAGCGGCACGGACTGCAGCGGGCTGGCTGTAGGGACAGAAATCGAGACGCTTGGGGTTGTAAACCCGATGGGCAGGCTGAACGAGGACCCGCTGGATGTCTGGATCATGTGCATCGCCCAATAGGTCGACTGCGGCGCCAGACCGGCCAGATAGAAATTCATGCTCAGACCGGGCTGGCACGCCATAAATGGCGTGTTGACGACGCCTGCCGGAGATTGGAAGTATACGGCCATCTGCGCTCCGGCAGCGCAGGCTGGGGCGCTATAAAGAAAAACCAGTGGGTTCGCCGTTGGGCTGATGACCGCTGTAAGGTTGCTGACACGCGATGCCATCACATAGGTAGCGGCGGCGGTTACGGTCTCGCCGGTTCCGAGGTTGCGGACCGCAACCTCGATTTGATAGGTTCCCTCGTGGTCGCTCACAGTCCATTCGAGCGAGGACTGGGGACCATAGTCCCGCACCATTTTGAGATCTGAGCCGGCAGCACTAGCACGAAACCGATACCACAGCGTCGCTGATCCGGAGTTCGGAACCGATGCGGTCCAGGTCACAATCGTGCCGACCGGTGCCGGAGACGGGATGGACGGGCTCAATGAAACCGAAAGCGCCCAGACCGGTTCAGATAAAACCAAACTAGCAAAAAACAACACAACGGCAGTCAAAACCCGATGCTTCCCCGACATGATAGCCTCCACGCTGAAACTTCCGAAATAGGTAATCAATGCTCGGCTTGATTTATGCATACGTATTTCCACCACATTTAAGCTATACGATGAATTTGGAAGCTGTTAAATTGGTATAAACACCCATTTATTCAGTCGAATTACTGGTGTTGGTTATTGCAAGAACATTTGCGCCGAGCGAAGACGCAGGCCACCGCGCCTAATGTTGGGTAGGTTTTGCTTTTCCCACTGGAAGCGCTGGCGTCCCGACGGATCTGGCGCAATGCCAGTGCGCAAAGATGTAGGAATTCTAATTTACAATTCTCAAAAGTGTCACTTTATGCGGAAGCCTATCTTCCAACCCTATGAGTCTTCGATGTATGCAAAATTGAGAGCTGCTGCCAGCCGCCACAATGCAAAGGAGCCCTTCCGGGCGCCCAACTATCTAAAACTGTAAGGATTCACCTATACTATGAAACTCCGGCTGATTACCGGTTTCTTTCAATCCTCCGACTCAAAAGGGCGATCAGGCCCAAATTGCACATTCCTACCTGATGGTCCGCCTGGGATAAAGAGCAAGCTCATCCTGATGGCTTCAGTCCTGATCCCATTTCTTCACATCATGTTCTTCGTATCGGACACAGGCGGCAGCACCGTCTTTCGCGATGACATGTACCTCATCAAAGGAGCCGTGGTTGAGAAGTTCTGCAACGGGACCCTGACCTTCGCCGACCTGTGGCGGCCGACAGGAGGAAGCCGGCTGTTGGGTTACAACCTCCTGCTGTTAGCGAATACCGCCTGGTACGGTTTGCGTTCGCGGCCGATCGTGCTCCTGATTCCTTTCGTTTTGCTGGCAACCGCAATTTTGCTGTACAGGGACTATCAAAGGAGCCTGGCCGGTCTATGCTCTCCGGCACTGTTTGCCGGCAGCTACTTTCTCCCGATGTTTCTCCTCTTCAATCTCACGATGTGGGAAGCACTGACTTTCGAATATGCGATTATCTTCGTCTGGTCCGTTCCCTGGTTCCTTGCCTCGTTCTATGCCTTGGAGAACCTTGTTCTGAAAGGCGGCGGATATTCCTGGCTGCTCGCAATTCTCATCTCGGGAACCGCCGTTCTCCTATTCGGGCAGACATCCTCATTTGCTTTCGGTGCATCCCTGGCTATTACCTTCGGATGCCGAGTTGTGTTCAATCGGCAAAAGCTGCAGAAGGAACGCCTGATCAGAGCACTAGCGGGCGCCGCTGTGCTTGGGCTGATTGCATTTCTTTATTTGTATCGGATCAAGGAAAACGACTATTTTCCTTTCACGCACTATATGGATTTGCGTATCTTCGCACACGGGTGGAATGTGCTTCGGTTCGTTCTAGTGACACTCGCGGGAAGCGTCGTAGGCGTCGATGCCGCCACAAAGTACCTCAGCTCGGAATCCATTGTCGCACTGGGGTCCCTTGTTGCTATGGCTTACGCTTTAGCGCTGACGCTTTATTTCAAAACACGCATGCATGAGCGGACGTATCTCCCCGTCTTCTTGATTGCTTACACACTGGCCTTTATTGCTTCCATGACGATGGGCCGCTTCCAGTATGGACTTTGGTACGGGATGGCTTCGCGCTATACCTGCAGCACCCTCTGCGGAATCATCGCGATTGTCTGGATTTATCTTTTTGCGTTCGCAAAGACGGCAGTGAAGCCTTTGAGATACACCCTCGTCGGTGTCACGATTCTCGTATTTGCAGGAATGTGCTGGACTTCAGTTTTGGAGTGGCGAACCCAGCCCTACCGAAAAGAGACTTTTCAAAGGCTGTCGGAGATCGCTCTACGGGTTGATACCGCCTCTGACGAGGAATTGGCCAATTTCGAAGAACGTCCCTACCTGGTAAGAGACTCGCTGCGGGTGCTGAAGAGATACCAGCTGAATGTTTACCGGGCCGCCCTGAGACCGCTCGTCCCGAGTACAAGCCTGTTGCTCTCTTCCGGCGGTGTGTCCAGCACCGATACGTTTTCAAGTCCGGGTATTGCGCGGACGGGCTATGCCACCTTGGAGTGCAACAAAGCGAATGGCCTTGTTGGTACTGCGGTGGTCAGGCTGGTCCAGAACAATGTTGTGATCAGCGAATCCGCTGTCCCGGCCGCACGTGCTACGAAAGCGGCTCGTGTCTTTGTCGATTATCGCGTCGGTGTCCCCGCGGCGTTCGCCGGACGCAGCGCCGGTCTCCTATCCATCAACACGGGAATCGCTCTTGTTAACAGCAATCCCATGGCCGCACACGCGACCTATACGCTGCACGACCCTTCGGGTAAAATCCTGACGGCCGGCCATGGCATTATCGAAAGCGGTGCTCACTTTGCGAGATTCATCGCTCAGTTGACACAGGTGGCAAGGGACTTCAAGGTCCCCGCAGAGTGGCCGGCAGGAACGCGAATGGGGTCGCTCGACATTACGGCCGACCAACCCCTCTTCGTCACCGCGCTGCGCCAAACCACCAACCAGAGGGAGGAGGTAATCTCGACAGCGGCCCCCATGGCGGATATCGCGCTGCCGCTGAGCGATTCGCCTGTCCTTTTCCCACAGATGGCCGACGGGGGCGGATATGTCACGGCCCTAGACCTGCTGAATACATCAAGCAAAGTCGAGAAAGGGATCCTGGACTTTTTCGATGATTCGGGTTCTCCGCTGCCCGTCCATCAGGACGGCAGCACGGCCGGCACCGCGCACAAATATTCGATTCCGCCAGATGGCATTTTCCATTTCCAGACGGACGGCCTGTCGGCCGCCGTCAGGTTGGGGTGGGTGAGGTTGACACCTGATGTGGGCACCTCCGCACCTATCGGTGCGGGAGTGATCAGCTGCAGTTCACAGGGAATTGTTGTAACCCAGTATGACGTGCCGGCGGCCGCGCCCACCATTCATGCCCGCATCTATGTAGACCTTCTTGGACGCCACCGCACAGCCTTGGCCCTTGCGAATGTCTCAAAAGAGGAAGCCAGCATTGCGTTGAAGGCATTTCAAACCGACGGCAGCACAGCTGCGGGAACCAGCCGTGGCCCGCTCCGGCTGAGAGCCGGCGGGCACTGCACGAAATCCGTTAGCGATCTCATCGCCAAGCTGCCCGTCGGATTCAGCGGCGTCCTGGATATCAGTTCGACCAGACCCTTTGCGGCTCTAGCGCTGCGGTCTCTGATAAACGAGCGCAACGATCTCCTGGTCACCCCCCTTCCGGCGACTGACTTTGACAGGACATCTTTATTGCTGACCATGTTCCCACAGATTGCAGACGGAGGCGGGTATACGACTGAGCTTATCCTGTTAAATACCGGGCCTGACGTCACCGCAACCATCAGGTTTTCAGGAGAAGCAGGATTGCCTTGGGCCGTTGTGAGAAAAAGTCGTCTTCCGCTCGCGCGCTGATCAAGCACGTTCACGGCTGAGTGGGCGTCTTGCCCGGGGACTTTTGTCGCGGTATCCCGACCTCCTGGACCTCGACATTGAAGAGTTTGAAGTCTGAATAACGGTGCTGATTTCGGAGAACGCGGCCCTTCCACTCGATCATGACCTCGACCTCCCGCGGAAGCCAAAGTGTCGTCGAACTCCCATCGAATGAAACCGGCTGGAACTTAATTTCGGTTGTTTGCTTCTGCAGCCGGACTTTGGGAAGGGGATTGAGCAGACCGGTATGAAGACGAATGATGTGAAATGTCCCGCAGTCAACCCATGCCACCCCCTGGACGAGGATCAGCGCCGTATCTTTATCCGTAACAAAGCGCGTGACCATCTTAGCCGTTTCGGGTTTTTGCGCAAACGCGACCACGTACGCTTCCTGCCCGTCAATTTCCTGCTTCCCCAGATAGCGAAAATCAGCGCCGCTCCGATTGACGGGGTGAAATAGCGAAGAGGCAGAAGCAAATCCCGAAGTCAGCATCAGGCCTTTATGCAAACCGACCAGCGCGGCCTCCTGCCCCTCCGCCGTCGAACGATGCTCCTCGATACCCAACCCTGCTTCCTCGGCATGGGTCAGCAACAGATACTGAAATTCCTGGTTGAGCGAGTCTTTGATCCTGCCGTCTTTCCCTAGCCGTTCCTGGCGCACCTGTTCTAGCGAAACGGTATTGGGAAAGTTCTTGAAAAATGCCTCGACTCCTAGGCCTGTCTTCTGCAGGACCTCTTGCAACAGGCTCTGGTCTGTAGCTGCCTTCAACCCCTGCAGGTCGGGCAGAGCCCTGGTGAGTTCTTCCGGTGATTGCACGGTTACAGATTTGACTTGTTCATACGAAAGCAGGGCAAGATGATCCTGCACCCCGCTCGATAAAGACCGCGCCACCAGCGGAAGATCTTTCACTTTTCGACCCGCGGCGTACAGGTCCATTTCATGCGCTGCTTCTGCGATATCCCCGAGTTCCAGAAGAGAGCGCACACGCAGCAGCCGGGCGCCGTCTCCTGCCCCGGCCTCGAGAGCCTTCTCCAGATATTGGTCCGCTGCTTCCCAATGCTTCAGCGCAACGAGCGAGCGCCCTAGCTCCTGAAGGGCGAGAGCATTTTGGGGATCAGCCTCCAATGCGCGCAAATATGATCTGACTGCTTCATTGTTTTGCCCTCGCCACGCCTGCAGCACGCCCAAGACCACCGCAGGTTCGGACCGTTTCACCGCCGTTCCATCGTCGGCTTTTAACGCGTGCTCGAGCTCTTTTTCGGCGCTGCTCCAACTCCCCGTGTTGAGCAAGGCCAGGCTCGTGAGCACACGGCATTCGAGACAAGTCGGCATGCGCTCCGCAGCACTTTTGAGCCCAGAGGCCGTCGTAACTGCATTAAGATGGTCGATCAAGTCTTCGCATCCGCGCAGGAATTCCGTGCGAACCGATTCTTCGACGAATATTTTTGCAGCATCATCCCTTAATTTCGGAGCAAGGGCATCCACCAGTGTGCCGATCGAGAGCTGGTCGGGACCTTCAATAATTTCGCGCAAGACAATCTCGATTCCGCTGCTTTTTTCGTCAGAGCCGAAATCGAACGTCTCTCGTCCTTCCACATACCCTGTTTTGCTGGCCACAACGGTTCCGCGCGAGGGGACAGAACTGGCTGGATCAGATCTGAGGTCAACTTGAAACTCCCCTTGAAGGTTTGTCTTCATGGATCGCCGCAATTCACCCGTAGGGCCGGCATCCAACTGGACGACCACATCGGGCAGCGGATCTCCGCCCACCGTGAGCACGCGGCCAAATATTCGCCAAATGACCGCTTCCGGCGGGCGCGTAGCGGCATCCCCGCCAACTTGGGCTAAACAGGGGAAATGGAAACAAAGGGTCAAAATGCCCAAAATCCAGCAGTTCCAGGACCGATTCATCTTACGGCTCTCACCTTCTCCTCAAACTCCCAACCGCGACTGTCATGAAAAAAGCGCGTGTGACTCGGTCTCTTAATTTCGGAGCGATGATGACTGCTAATGGCGCCTGCTTTCTTCAGAAGGAAAAGTCTGAGTTCCACAAATTCCTTGTGCCCCTTTAGGTTATCGGATGCGGCCGTAAGCCTTTTTCATCCCAAATTCCACTCGACAAATTAGAACCTCTGAGAATGTCTTGGCGTAGGCAGGATTTGATCGTGGCTTGCAGTCCGCCACATCTCTCTGTGAATACGACCTGGAGCGGCAACTGTTTTGTGATTCAGTTCACTTTTCCCCCGTTCTAATCAACGACAGACTGCCTTCCCTCAATGCGATGAGATCCCGTAACTCGCGGTCCATATCGGCATTGATCATTTGCGAATACGGCAGGATCTGATCCCTTGTTTCAACCAGAATCCGCTCCACGAAGGCCCTATCATGAACCCATCCGAGAGAAACAAGATTGCTAATCCTGTCCGCAAGCTTGAGAAGTTTGGCGCGATCGCTGCCGGATTCCATGATGCGCCGCAGAAATCTTGACTTGGGTTCCTTCTTCCCATTTTCATCGACCCGTCGTGTGACTTCGATCATTAGGTTGTATACCTTCTCGCCTTCGTCGTCGATATCCACGATCTCCGCACGGCTCAGCCCAGGCATTTCGCCTGCGTCCTCGGCTATGTCGTGGATGACAGCCGCCTTAAGCAGGACCGAGTCAATCATCAGGTAGTCCAAGAGAACCGTCAGGGTCATCATCTGGTGCCTGAACATGTTGTCCCCCCCAATTCTCGGGACGCCAATGAGAGCTCTAGCCTTGCAGATATAGGGTGCGAGCTTTATGCCCGAGAGTTGCCTTACCCAATCAGGCTCCATGCAAAAACACTCCTGTCATCGTTTAGCCCCTTCTGCTGTTGACCATGAAAGCATACAGCGAAGCGCCCTGCCACCGCTGACCCGTCTTTCCCCGTAGCGGAGGGCATTCTAACCCAGAACTAAACCTGAACAAAAGACTTACGATCCAGGTTTCTCTTTGATGACTTTTGCAGAACGGTCCGCATTAGGCATAGGCCAAATGCGATTTTTGCAGAGTCGACTCGGCAGGACCGGATAACCTTGCGTTACAACTTAAAACAATGACTATAGCCGTGCCCAGAAAATCATCCCTGCCTTTTCTGGCAACCATGCAGAGCCCTTTCTGTGCGCGTGAACAGGCGTCCCCCCGAAACCGAGGGCGTAGCCAATATTCCCTCCATGAAGTCATGAGAAGCGATGACCCGCACAGTCCCTTGCCGGCGGCGCCTACCGGCGCTCGACGGTTTAATTGCCAGGATTTCGTTCTGTGCGCGCCGGAATATGGCCGCCTGGCGTTCCCATTCTTCTTGACCCAGGTCCCACTTTGGTCGCGATCTATGCCGGAAAAACCCGCGAGGACATCCGGGTTGCTGTGCAACTCGTGCCTGGATAGTTTCCCGTCTCCGTTTCTATCCCACATACACAGGGCCTCAGGCCAGGGATCCTTAGTGCTCCGCTGTCCGGCGTCGCCTCCCGGCGTCGACGAGGCCATATAAAGCAGGTCGCCGGATGGCGCAGGGGCGGGATACCGATGCGGGGCAATCCGTGCACCAGAGCCGGTTGCCGCTAACCGGATCATGTCCCGCCAGTTCGAGTGCGACTGCCACCAGCCGTTCCTTGCGGCGATTGCGCGTTCAGACGGCAGGAGTCGGATAGCTGCGCGTGGCATTGGGCCTGGGACCCTTCCAGAAAACCCTGCCGGTTTTCCTGTATAGGGCCACCAGAAAGCTGTCGATATCGTGGTCCTGCTGTACGATAACTTTGTTGTCGATCAGTATTGCCGAGCGGCCCGTGCCGTATTCATCCTGAAATGGCCCCATCCGCTGTTCCCAGAGCAGCTTCCCGTCGAGAATGCCAGCAGATCAGACCACAGCTCCCGAAAAAACAGAGAAGCGCTGGCCGTCGCATGCCGGCGCGGCTCTGTCGCACTTCCGGCAAAACGATTGAATTCCCCAATGCGAGAAGCCGGCGCCTGAGTTGCCAGTTCCCGAATCGCTGGATTGCAAGCGGTTAAGAAAATCCAGCCATTGCAAGCAATGGGCGCAGAATGGCCGGAATCGAGCGAGATTCGCCAGCGCAGC
>Ga0326727_10011754_pt1 | contig 20219 bp, 16 predicted proteins | sample MB2enrmetagenome_FD_207643 | JGI IMG/M metagenome (GOLD analysis project Ga0326727, IMG submission 207643) | Lab enriched peat soil microbial communities from McLean, Ithaca, NY, United States - MB29MY | ecosystem: Environmental > Terrestrial > Soil > Wetlands > Peat | place: USA: New York...
ATGCCAAAATTAGTAAGAGCGTGTTCTACGCTCGCTGTTGATGGCATGATCGTAAAAACCGAAACCGATCGAACGATAGCCGCACGAAAAGTAGCCTTTGAATTATTAGCCTCTGACCACAGAGGAGATTGTCGCCCTCCCTGCGTCGTTGCTTGCCCAGCCCATACCGATTGTCAAGGGTATGTCGGCTTAATTGCCAATGGTCAGTATGAAGAGGCCATCAAGGTCACCAAGGACATTCTTGCCCTCCCTGCCAGTATTGGCAGAATCTGCCCCCATCCTTGCGAAACTGAGTGTCGACGTAAAAACGTTGAAAGTCCTGTCGCCATCGCTGATCTGAAAAGATTCCTCGGTGACATTGATATCAGCAATGGAACCTATGTTCCTGAACTAAAACCACAAAGCGGCAAAAAGGTTGCTATTATTGGAGCAGGTCCAGCTGGCATTTCTTGCGCTTATTTTCTTGCTCGCTTTGGCCATCAGGTCGTTATTTATGAAAATCAGCCTTATCCCGGAGGAATGCTCAGATATGGCATTCCAGAATACCGTCTGCCTAAAGAAATTCTGGATGCGGAAATCGACACTCTCAAAAAGATGGGCGTTGAAATCAAATGTAATGTCAAACTTGGTGAAGATATTAGCCTTCTCTACCTCAAGAAAATTTATGATGCTGTCTTCGTAGCTATTGGAGCTTGGGAAAGTACAAGCATGGGCTGTCAGGGAGAAGACATGGAAGGTGTTCTTGGCGGCATCGAGTTTTTAGGTAAAGTTACAAATTCAGAGCCTTTGTATATGGGCAATAAGGTTATCGTCGTGGGTGGCGGAAATACTGCCATGGACGTTGCTAGGACTGCAGTACGCATGGGAGCCGAGCATGTTCAAGTTATCTATCGAAGAACTAGAGATGAAATGCCCGCCGAAAAGATTGAGATCGATGAGGCAGAAGAAGAAGGCGTTGAATTTACGTTCCTTGTCGCTCCTGTGGAAATTATCGGCGATGGCACAAGAGCAAAGGCTGTCCGGTGTCAGAAAATGAGTCTGGGAGAACCCGATGCCTCTGGCAGAAGGAGTCCTAAGCCTATTCCCGGCAAAGAAGTCACCCTTGAAGCAGATCTTATTATCTCGGCCATTGGCCAACAAGTGAACGCTCGAAATATTAAAGAACTTGAAGTCACCAAACGTGGCACCGTTGCCGTCGACCCCAATACCTTTGTCACCAATATGGAAGGTGTCTTTGCTGGGGGCGAAGCAGCAACGGGTCCCAAAATCGCTGTTATCGCGATTGCTCAAGGGAATAATGCCGCCAAGGTAATTGATAGCTATTTATATGGTCAAATAATTCCAGTTTCAGAACCTTCGATCATTACCCAAACTGATTTAACGGAAGCGGACTTTGTGCACATCGAAAAACAAGACAGACAACATGCTTTTGTCGTAGATGAGCAAAAACGCAAGCTTAGCTTTAGCGCAATTTCAGATACCTTTACTGAAGAGGCTGCTCGGAAGGAAGCTTCGAAATGTCTGGAGTGCGGCTGTCACGATTATTTTGAATGTAAACTGATTAAATATATCGGCACCTATAATATCAATACGACGGCCATAGTTGGCGAAATGCATAAAAGAGAAGAAGCACAAACTCATCCATTTATTCTCAGAAATCCGGATAAGTGCATTTTATGTGGTCAGTGCGTCAGAGCCTGTGAAGAAAGACTTGGTATTCTAGCCATCGGACTGGAAAAAAGAGGCTTTGATACTCAGGTAATTCCAGAATTTAATCTTCCTCTTCAGGAAAGTGCCTGTATCTCCTGCGGCCAGTGTATTGACGTCTGCCCAACGGGCGCATTATTGGAAAGGGCTGCTGTACCAAAGCAAGTTCCTGTGGAATTCGATAATGTCAATTCCGTCTGTAACTATTGTGGAGTTGGCTGTAACATTATTCTCCAATCCAAAGGTAGTCTTGTGTTTAAATCCCTCCCTGACAGAAGCCAAGACGAAGGTCTATTATGCGTTAACGGCAGATTCGGTATCGGCTTTGTCAATGATCAAAGTAGACTTAAAACCTCTCTGGTCCGCAGAAAAGACAATATTCTTGAGGTTTCTCTCGATGAAGCCTTAACTCTGACTTCTAAAAATCTCCAGTTAGTCCAAGGCCAATTCGGCCCTGACAGTGTTGCGATTCTCGCCTCCCCAAGATTCACCAATGAAGAAGCTTTTATCCTGAAAAAAGTTGCCGATAAATTAGGGACAACCTTGATTGGCTCAATGGCTGAAAAGGATATTTCAGGAACTGAAAGCGTGCTGGGCTGCAACGCCTCTGCCAACAGCTATGAGGAACTCTACAGTACGGATTTGATCATTTCCGTCGGAAATATCGCTGAAAATAACCCGGTTATGGGCGTCAAGATTAAGACGGCTGCCCAGAAAAAAGCCAAACTGGTCTCTATCAGTAATGGACCGACCAGAATGACTGAATGTGCCAATCTTTCCTTGAAACTTGATAACAGCTTGGCTTTCCTCAAGTCCCTGATCAAAGCGCTCTTGGACGGCGGGTATGTCAACCAAACCCAAATTGAAAACAGTGCCGTCAATCTAACTCAGCTCAGTGATTATGTTAAGGACGCCCCAGCCTCCGAAGCTGCCAATCAGCTTGCCAAAATGTATGGGGAAGCTAAGAAAGCAATCTTCGTGATCGATGACAATATCGTCACGGCAGACGCTATCAAACTGTTGGCTGATATTGCTGTCATTACAGGCAAGATTGGGAAGCCGCACAGCGGAATTATTCTGATGCGCTCCAACTGTAATTCGCAAGGATTTATCGATATGGGTATTAAGGTTCCTGGTCTGCAGATTATTGAACAAATCAACGCCGGAAAAATCAAGGCTATCCTAATCGTTGGTGAAGACCCGGCAGGTACCGACCCAACCCTCGCTGAAGCCTTGAAGAAGCTTGACTTTGTTGTAACTCTAGATACCTTTGCGACAGCTACGACCGCGCTGTCCAACATTGTGATTCCGATCGGCAGCTTTGCCGAAGCTGAAGGTACCTTTACCAGGTCGGATCGTAAAATTCAAGCGGTTAATCCGGCCATCAGCCTGGCCAAGCAAAACACCGTCTTTGCTACATTAGCAAAGTTAGGGCAATATCTCGGTATTAAGATTGAGACGATTAAGCAAGCAACTGAGCTGTTATCCGCTGCTGTACCAGGATACAGCGGTTTATATCTCGCTCAAGGCTCGGATGCCTCAATTTATGCCCCTAATAACCGCTCGAATCCGCTTGGCTCTCAGGTGCTTTATACAGACGGCTACAATAAAGCCGACAAGAAGGCTGTCTTAAGTCTACCTGAAGGGGATAAAATGTTTGTCGATAAACAAGTATATGATACTATCCAAAAGAAATTCAAAGCCTATCTCGCCGAAAAAGGGTTAAAATAGCAGAATAGTCCTCTGTTTTAACGGATTAAAGATTGAGTCTTGGAGAGCAGTGTATTATAGTTAATACACTGCTATTCTTTTGAGGTGTTGAGAATACGGAGCTTATTTTTGTCAAGGGAGAGGACATTATGGCACGAGACAAGGATCGCCATACTTGGCGCGAAGGATATACAACAGGAAGTTGTGCCGCCGGTGCTGCTAAAGTAGCCTGCCAGTTGCTTCGAGGGGACAAGCTCTCTGCACAGGTAGATATCCCTCTTCCCAATTCCGCACGTTTAACGCTGCCGATCTACAGAGGAGAAGCGGGATATCCGTTGGCTAAGGCGACGATTCTCAAAAACGGGGGCGACGATGCCGATATCACGCATGGGCTGGAGATCCAAGCGGCAGCACGCTTTATTTCCCCTCAAGGGGACGTCCAGATCCGGGGCGGTCAGGGAGTGGGGACGGTCACCAAAAAAGGGTTAGCGATAGAGGTTGGCCAAAGCGCTATTAATCCGGTCCCGCGCCAAATGATCCTGGCAGCGGTCCGGGAGGTCTTCCCCCAAGCGGAACTTGAGATTATAATTGAGGTCCCGGCGGGAGAAGCGGCTGCCTTGCGCACACTTAATCCCCGGTTGGGGATTATCGGAGGGATTTCTATCCTGGGGACGAGTGGGATTGTCCGTCCGATGTCCGAGGAAGCATTTAAAACCTCCATCCTCCCAGAATTAGATCAGGCCGTGGCTTATGGACATAAAACCATCGTGCTCACCCCCGGGCATTATGGGTATCGAGTCGCGACAGAACGCTTCAAGATTCCTGCGGAAGCAGTGATTCAGATGAGTAACTTCGTCGGCTTTCTTTTGGAAGAAGCAGCCTACCGAGGGATTGAACAGGTTATTCTGCTGGGGCATATCGGGAAGCTAATTAAAGTAGCCGGAGGGGTTTTCCACACCCATAATCGTGTGGCAGATGCCCGCATGGAAATTTTAGTGGCCCACGCCGCGCTGGCCGGAATTAAAGGAGACACTTTGGCTCAGCTTGCCGAGTTTCCAACGACTGAGGGAGCAGCCCTGGAGCTCTTGCGACTTGGAGAGCAAAGCTTATTTCATCATCTGGCGCACTTAGCCAGTGAACGAGCTCAAGCATTCACCTATGAACGCCTGGTCGTTGGTACGGTCCTGACGTTATTAAACGGACAACCGATCGGCTGGGATGCAAAAGCTCATAAATTCGTAGAAGAACAAGGTTGGGAGTGGCGGATCGAAACCTGATCGTTTGTTTTTATTGATTACTTCTTTCTAAATAGAGGAATTTAGTATATACTTACAGAATAAAATAAGTGTCTTTTCAAAAATATCAGTCATTAATTGAATAGCATTGTGCTTAAGGTTCCTTTGTGATAGAGGATCTAAAAGGGGAAGTCGGCGAAAATCCGACGCGGTCCCGCCACTGTAAACAAGGAGTTCTCTGTAGAAACCCTACAATCATATGCTGGGAAGAGGTAGAGAATGATGATTTGAAGCCAGGAAACCTGCCTTAAGGAGCATCACAAACCTACGAGCGATAGGAGATGTGTGTGTTTATTTAGGGTAAACCATACGAGCCGCTCAGGCTCGTTTTTTATTACAATTAAACAATGGAAGAAGGTTTTCAATGTTACAAGTGATCGGCATTGGTCCCGGACGGCCGGAATGGTTGCCGCCGGCAATCACTGAACTTGTAAAGAACTGCGAAATTTTAGTTGGAGGGTCCAGAGCGCTCGAACTCTTTCCTGATTTCATGGGACGCCGATATTCCCTATCCGGTGACCTGGCCAGCAGTATTGAACTGATCGGAAAGGCACTTCTAGAAGAAAAGGTGGTAGGAGTCTTAGTCTCTGGCGACCCTGGATTTTTCAGTTTTTTACCTAGACTTAAAAAAGAATTTCCGCAGGAGAGAATAGACGTCTATCCTGGGATTAGTTCACTCCAATTCGCCTTTGCGAGAGCTGGGCTTCCTTGGCAGGAGGCAACCTTTGCCAGTGTTCATGGCCGAGAGTTATCCGTACTGCCGCCAATGGTAACTCGTCCAACAGCAGTTCTGACCGGTGGGGAAAATACTCCTCAGAAAATCGCTCAGTTCTATCTGGAGCGCGGCTATAATCCCCCTATAGCGGTCGGGAATGCCCTTGCCTATCCTGAGGAATTATGGCTGACGACGGATGCCGAGCATTTGGCAGAGGAAAAGAGATTGTTGAAAAATGCTCTTGTAATCCTTTATCCTACGTCGGGACAGGAAACCATGGCTGATTACAAACCCAATAACCAACAAGAACGAAATGTGATTCAGGACAACCGGCCATCGACTAAGCGCGCTACCGGGTGCAGGATTGGAATTCCCGACGAGGAGTTCACACGGGGCAAGGTTCCCATGACCAAGGCGGAAATTCGAGTACAAGTGCTGGCCAAGGCTCAAATCTCGTTATCTGACCGGGTTGTGGACATTGGAGCCGGTACCGGCAGCATCAGTATTGAAGCCGCTGCTCTCGCCGCTGATGGGGTTGTTTATGCCATTGAACATAACCCGGAGGCTCAAGCACTTATTCTTACCAATCAACGAAAATTTGGCGTTACTAATCTTCAGCTGATTTCCGGAGCTGCGCCCGATGTTTTCGGTGAGCTGCCGCCGGTTGAGGTCTGTATCATTGGCGGCAGTAATGGGCGGTTGCCGGAAATCCTCAAACAAGTGCCGCTCGTGGCTGGTGGAAGAGTTGTGCTCACGGCAGTGACGATCGAAACCGTAGCTCAAGGACTGAAACTGCTTACGGAACTTAACTATCAGGATATCGATACCGTTTCTATTCAAGCCGTCCGCTGGAAAGCGGTTCAAACCCTCCACATGGCCCAGGCAATGAATCCGATCTTTATCCTATCAGCACGAAAAGGGGAAAATGCATGAAGACAACATGGGGAAAATTATACGGAGTTGGGGTCGGTCCCGGTGATCCTCGGCTTTTAACCTTACTAGCCGTCGATGTTTTACAAACGGTTGATGTGGTAGCCATCCCGAAATCCAAACTGGAGCGCGAAAGCGTCGCTTGGGATATCGCCAAAGTTCACTGTCCGCCGAACGTTCGCCTGATTGAACTCGAACTACCCATGACCTCGGATCAACAGGTTTTAGCGAAGGCTTGGCAAGAGGGGGCCCAGACCCTCCTTGGTGAGCTGAAACAGGGCAAGTCCGTTGCCTTTATCACCTTGGGTGATCCTTCGCTCTATAGTACTTACAGTTACCTGCTCAATATTCTCCAAGCAGAGTTGCCTCAGGAATGTATTGCAACAGTTCCGGGGATCACGGCTATGGCTGCAGCGGCAGCGAAGATTAACTTGCCTCTCGCCACGGGGGATGAACCCCTGCTTATTTTGCCGAGTACCGAGGATGTAGCAGAATATCTCGATTTTCCCAACCTAGTCTTAATGAAAGTATCGAGAAGACTTCCGGAAATGCTGACTCTGCTCGAAGAGCGAGAGAGAAAAGCGGTCTTGTTAACTCGACTCGGCCAACCCGGAGAAAGAATCCGCTGGGAGCCTAAACCGCTGGACTTTGCCTCAGACAAAGTCGATTATCTCAGCCTACTCCTGGTGAAAAAAGATTTGTTAGGGAGGAAGAATAGTGAGTCTGAATAAAACTAACGGAGAAGTTATCTTTGTAGGGGCCGGACCAGGGGATCCCGAGCTGATAACAGTCAAGGGGGCCCGCGCCTTGGAGCGAGCGGACCGCGTGATCTATGCCGGCTCACTGGTCAATCCGAAGTTACTCGAAATTTGTCGCCCGGGAATCCCTGTTCATGACAGTGCTCATCTCACACTTGAGGAAGTGGTCACTTTAATGGAGGAGGGGACGGGGCGCGGAGAAGCTATTGTACGTCTTCATACCGGAGATCCCAGTATGTACGGAGCAATTAAAGAACAATTCGACCACTTAGACAAACATAATATTCCTTATTCCGTCATTCCGGGGGTCAGTTCGGTGTTTGCGGCAGCAGCGGCGGTTCGGCAGGAATTCACGCTGCCGGAGATCAGTCAAACCTTGATTCTTACCCGTTTAGCCGGACGAACTCCGGTACCGGAGAGTGAAGCGCTTGCCAAATTAGCGAAACACCAAGCCAGTATGGCGATTTTCCTGAGCGTCCAGGATATGGGATCTGTTGTTAAAGCCTTGCTGGAAGGCTATCCTGCCTCAACCCCGATTGCCGTCGTCTCGAAAGCGAGTTGGCCGGATGAAGAGATTCTGCTTGGCACCTTGGAGACTATTGAAGAACAGGTTAAAGCGGCTGGAATCCGAAAACAGGCTCAAATCTTGGTCGGCGATTTCTTGGATACCTCAAAGGGCTATGCACGTTCTAAGCTTTATGATCCGACCTTTACGCATGAATACCGCCAAGGCACTGAAGCGTGAAAGCAGCACTGGTGGCTTTGACTGATCGGGGCCTGGCTACTGCCCGGCGGGTCAGTGAAGGGCTCCCGAACACAGTCGAGCGAGATTTCTATCTTCATGACAAGGCCCTAAACCCCGGCGAAAATCAGGACCGCCGAATTTTCCGGCGCTTAAGCGACGTCGTTCCCAGTCTTTGGCAAGAGTATGCTGTGCTCGTTTTTGTCATGGCCACAGGGATTGTGGTACGCCAAATTGCCGCACTGATCAAAAGTAAAGATTGCGATCCGGCGGTACTTGTTTTAGATGAGGAAGGGAAGTTCATTATTCCTTTACTTTCCGGACATTTGGGCGGCGCAAACGCCTGGGCCAATCATCTCGCCCCTCAGATCGGGGCTTTGCCAGTCATTACAACGGCCACGGATGGACGAGGCTTGGTTGCCCCTGACGAATACGCTCGAAGATACCGTTGGAAAGTTGAACCTCTCGATCATTTGCCGGTTGTCAATCGCTTGCTTTTAGAGCAAGGGTTTCTCAAAGTCTGGACAAATTACACTTTAAAACCCGAATCCAGTTGGGTAAACGATGAACATTATCATTTCTTGTCAGAAAATGAACAAGACAAAGTAAATGTGATTTTAGGTGCCTTTCCTCAACCTAATATTAAAGAAGATTGCGTATATTTAGTTCCTCCGGTCTTAAGTGTTGGGGTTGGCTGTCGGCGGGGAATTTCCGCTGAAGCGGTTTTAGAGGGGATCACTTCGGCAGTTGAGCGGATCGGGGCCTCCCTTAAGGCAGTGGCCGGGATCTATAGCATTGACCTTAAATCCGACGAACTCGGTTTGATAGAAGCAGCAAAACACTTGCGGGTTCCGTTTCAAACCTTTCGCGCAGAGGAACTCCAAGCAGTCATTGAACAAAAACAATTAAGTCGATCAAAGTTTGTATCAGAAAAGATAGGAGTGGACGGGGTATGCGAAGCAGCGAGCTTACTGGGAACTCAAAGGGGAAGGCTGGTTCTGGCGAAGACCAAGTATCAGGGGGTGACCGTAGCAATCAGCGTGGAAAACTTTTTGCCGTGGGCATCGGACCAGGAGATCCTGACCATATGACCCAACGTGTTCAAACGGTTTGGCATGAAGTGGATGTCGTAGTTGGCTATAAAACCTACATTGATCTTATTCGACCGTATTTGACCAATCAACAGATTGTCTCGAACGGGATGCGTCAAGAGATTGATCGCTGTCGAGAGGGGATTCGTTTAGCAGCCGAGGGGCACAGAGTGGCGGTAGTGAGCAGTGGGGATGTCGGGGTTTACGGTATGGCTGGTATTCTGATTGAGTGTTTGGAGCAAGAGCGGCTTCTGGACATTCCTCTGGAGATCATCCCCGGCATTACAGCAGCCACTGCAGCAGCATCCATGTTGGGAGCTCCGTTGATGCATGATTTTGCCGTGATTAGCTTAAGTGATCTGATGACGCCCTGGGAAGTCATTGAAAAGCGCGTGCGCTTAGCAGCCGAAGGGGATTTCATATTTGCAATCTATAACCCCAAAAGCAAAGGGCGTACGCAGCACATTGAGACGGTGCGCGAAATTATTCTGCGCTACCGTCACCCTGAAACTCCGGTCGGTCTTGTCCGAGAGGCCTTACGGGGCGAGGAATCCAGCGTGAGAATGACGACACTTGCTGATTTCACAAATCACCCGATTGACATGCTGACAACTGTGATTATCGGGAACTCTCAAACTCGTATGATAGGCCCTTATATGGTTACTCCTCGAGGGTACATGCTGTGAAGCTTTTGGTCCTGGCCGGAACAGAGGATGGGCGTGAACTGGCAAATGCCCTGAAACAGCGGGGCCATGATATCTTAGTCTCTACTCTGACCGCTTATGGCGCAGATTTGGCCCTCGAACAAGGACTTCAAGTTCGCTCCGGAGCGATGGATGCTCAGCTTCTCACAGACCTTCTAAAGGATAGTGGCTTTGATGCTCTGGTGGATGCCACTCATCCCTACGCGGTACAGGTGAAGGAAATGGCCCAGATCGTCTGTGCAAAACTAGCGCTGCCCTACCTCCGTTGGCAACGCACTGCACTGGAGTTTGAGGAGCATCCCCTCCTGCACTGGGCGGAGGATATTCCAGCTGCTGCCCAAATTGCTGCAGAGTTGGGCGGACAACGGATTCTCCTGACGACAGGAAGCAATGCCTTGTCGGAATGGGTTTCCCTGCCCGCTTTGCAAGGCAAGCTGCTCTTTATTCGCGTTCTGCCTACCGCTCAGGTGTTAGTGCGCTGCGAATCTTTAGGGTTCAAACCCTATCAAATCATCGCAGCTCAAGGCCCCTTTTCCCAAGAATGGGACGAAGCGATGTTTAAGCAATTAAAAATCGAGGTCGTGGTTGCCAAAGAAAGCGGCCAAGTGGGAGGGACCCTCGAAAAAGTACAGGCTTGCCTGAGTTTAAATATTCCTTTGATTATCCTGAAACGTCCGGCAACGGAAGCTCAAGCTCGTTCGCTTTTCCAGTTTATTAAACATTTGGAGGAGATTTTATGAAATCAGAGATCATTCTTTTAGGACACGGCAGTCGCCGTGCCGAAGCAAACCAAGGACTTTTAGTTGTCGCACAAAAAGTGAGTCTGTTAATGGGACAAACAGTAACGCCCGCTTATATGGCACATGATCGCCCCAGTCTTCCGGAAGCTGTCGAGGAAAAAATTAAGGACGGGGCGTTAAAGATTGTCATCATGCCGCTCTTTCTTTTTCGTGGAGTTCATGTGTCCGTGGATATCCATGAGGAATTGCGCGAAATCAGAGAACAACATCCGAATGTCGAAATTATCTTTACTAAGGAGCTGGGGGCGGATGACGGTATCGCCAATTTGGCATGGGTTCGTATTAAGGAGGCTATGGGTGCATGACAGCTTTTATCTTAGATCCGGGTCAAATTGAGACGGAAAGTATGCGCATCATACGAGCCGGCTTGACGCGTTCCTGGTCCGAGGATGAGTACCCAGTTGTAGAGCGCTTAATTCATACGAGTGGGGATCCTTCCTTAGAACAAGTCATTGCCATTCATCCGCAAGCAATTGCTTGCGGACTCAAGGCTCTCAAGGCGGGCGCGAATGTCATCACCGATGTTGAGATGGTCCGCGCGGGCATCGCCAAGGAAAAACTTAAAACTTTGCGGGGAACTGCGGAAAGCTATCTTAATGCCCCGGGGGTTTTAGAACAAGCTCAAGCCTGGGGAATCACACGCTCCATGACGGCTTTTCGGATGCATCCGGAGCGTCTGCGTGGCTCAGTCGTGGCGATCGGCAACGCGCCGACCGCACTACTCGAAGTCTTACGCTTAGCTGAGAATCCGGAAACTTGTCCGGCCTTAATTATTGGAATCCCGGTCGGTTTTGTCGGAGCAAAAGAGTCCAAAGATCTGCTTTGGGAACGGGTTGCCCTCCCATCGATTACGGTACTGGGGACGCGGGGGGGAAGTCCACTCGCGGCAACGGTGGTTAATGCTTTAATTTATACTGCCTTAAAGCAACTAATATAGATCTGAACTTATTCGTTAAAGGTGCGCGTAAAGCATCACTTCAGGAAAAAGAGGGTGACATTCTTGTCTTCTGAAAGAAAATCGTCAGCGAGACTCATGATCCAGGGAACCTCTTCAAGCGTTGGGAAAAGCGTACTGGCTGCTGCCTTTTGCCGGATTTTTTATCAGGAAGGGTATTTGGTTAGTCCTTTTAAAGCGCAGAATATGGCTCTCAACTCCTTTGTGACAGCCGCCGGCGGAGAGATGGGAAGAGCGCAGGTAGTTCAAGCCCAAGCCGCAGGGGTTGAGCCTGATGTTCGCATGAACCCGATTTTACTCAAGCCCAGCGGGCCAAGCGGTTCGCAAGTAGTTATCATGGGCCAGTCGCAGGGGAACGTAACGGCACTGCGTTACCACGGAGAATATCAAAGAATGACCTGGCCATCTGTCCAGAATGCGCTGCACTCCCTCCTTGACGAATACGAGATCGTGGTGATTGAAGGAGCCGGAAGCCCTGCAGAAGTTAATCTCAAATCCAATGATATTGTTAATATGCGCGTAGCCCTAGAGGCTAACTCTCCTGTGTTGCTCGTGGCGGACATTGATCGTGGCGGTGCCTTAGCATCTGTTGTGGGGACCTTAGAATTAGTGGAACCCAATGAACGAGCGATGATTAAAGGGATTATCTTTAATAAGTTTCGCGGCGAACTGGCGCTTCTTCAACCTGCCTTAGATTTCATTGCAGAGAGGACGGGAATCCCGGTGGTTGGGGTGGTTCCCTATTTTAAAATCCGGATTCCGGATGAAGATTCCGTGGCCTTGAATGAGTCTGCGGAGAAACCCCCGATATCCCTCTCCGAACAATTAGACATCGCCGTAGTTCGCTTTCCTTATATCTCTAACTTTACGGACTTTGATGCGCTTCAAGACGAACAAGATGTCTCTGTGCGCTATGTCACCGAAGTAGAGAATCTGGGAAAGCCCGATCTCATTATTCTGCCGGGAAGCAAAAATACCTTAGCCGATTTGCGTTTTCTGCATGAGAGCGGTTTAGGGCAGCAGATTTCTGCGCTTTGTGAGGATAATGTCCCCCTGATTGGTATCTGCGGTGGGTACCAGATGCTGGGACGTACTGTGATGGATCCGCTGCATACGGAGTCCGAGCTTGAAGAAGTTTTGGGGCTCGGTATTCTTCCGATGGTCACGGAATTTTATCCACAGAAACATACGGTCCAAAGTACGGGGACAATTCTTTCAAACCGAGATTTCTTTAAAGCCTGCACCGGAGAAACAGTTGTTGGCTATGAGATTCATATGGGTCGATCCACGCTGGATGAAGGGCAGTCGCCCCTGTTTAATTTGACCTCGAACGGAGTGCCCTATGCGGATGGTCTGCAAGCGGGAAACTGCTATGGAACCTACTTACATGGGATTTTTGATAATGACAGTTTGCGGACATCACTTTTGGTCTGGCTTTGGCAGCGCAGAGGTCGCTGCAGATCGGTTGAAGCGACGCTTTCTCAGGCAGCACTTCGCGAATCGGCCTTTAACGAGTTGGCAGATCTGGTCCGAAAAAGCGTCGATCTGGAACGAATTCGGACTATTATGGGGTTAGATGCTGATGCAATCCAGCAGCCTGCAGCGAGTGTAACCAATGCCATCAATTAGTTTCCTCATGGTCGCTGTCCTGATTGGGTTTCTTCTCGACCAACTTATCGGGGACCCCCGCAGTTGGCCTCACCCGGTCGTAGGAATTGGAAAAGTCATTGCTTTTTTGGAACGCCGACTTAATCTAGGCTCACCTGAGGTACGCCGCCGACATGGAATCCTGCTCACCTTCCTGGTTGTCGGCGGAAGTTATCTGCTCACCTGGGCTGCTGTTTGGGGAGCGAAGGCCCTTCATCCCTTATTGGGCCTGGGGCTGAGTTCGTATTTTATTTTTTCGACTTTGGCCGGAAAATCCTTGTTGGATGCCGGGCAAAGTGTTGTGGAACCTCTCAAACTCGGTGATTTAGGCGAGGCTCGACAACGACTTTCCTGGTTGGTCAGCCGTGACACCAGAAATCTGTCCGTGGGGGAGATTGTACGAGGAACAGTCGAAACGCTTGCGGAAAATTTTGTTGACGGAATCTTGTCTCCGCTTTTTTATGCGGCCCTCGGTGGCGCTCCGTTAGCGATGGCCTTCAAAGCGATCAGTACCTTGGATTCGATGGTTGGTTATCGAAATGAGCGCTACGAAGAGTTCGGTTGGTTCTCTGCCCGAACAGATGATTGGGCTAATTATCTGCCTGCACGGTTAGCCGTTCCCATTTTATTGCTGGCAGGCCGGCTGAGAAAGCTGCCCGTACAACACGCCTACAGAATCTGGAAACGAGATGCCTCAGGTCATCCGAGTCCCAACGGCGGGAATCCGGAGAGTATTGTTGCCGGGTTGCTTGGCATTCGTCTGGGCGGTATCAATATCTATCATGGCAAACCTCATCATCGAGCAGAAATGGGAGACGCCCTTCATCCTGTCAACCCCTCGGATATTGTTCAATGCCGACTTTTGGTTCGAACAGCGACTTGGTTATCCCTTTTACCTGCACTTTTGTTAGCTTACATGGTTTAGCGAGGCACGAAGGGTTTGCGAAATCGAAGGGAATATTCCCTTCACGAACCTCAGATGTTAAAATTCGCGCCTCAAATTATATGGAGGGGAGAGGCAGCATGAGAATTCCTCGGATAGTCGTAGCGGGAACACATAGCAGCGTGGGTAAAACAACTCTGGCTACTGGCTTGATGGCGGCTTTAAAAAAGCGCGAGCGGCCCATCCAAGGATACAAAGTCGGACCGGATTACATCGATCCCAGTTATCATGCGGCAGCTACAGGCGTAGCCTCCCGCAATCTTGACCGTTGGCTGTTGGGTGAACATCTCCCTTCCGTCTTTGCCCAAAGTTCTAAGGAACGTTGGGCGGTAATTGAAGGGGTTATGGGCTTATTTGATGGAATGAGCGGAACAGCAGGTTTCGGAAGTACGGCCGATGTGGCTAAACTTCTGCAAGCTCCCATTGTCCTGATCGTCGATGCCTCTTCAATGTCCCGCAGTGTGGCGGCCTTAGTTCATGGATTTAATACCTTTGACCCTGAAGTAAAGCTTCACGGGGTTATACTTAACCGAGTAAAATCTTCGGCCCAAGAAAAAATCCTGAGAGAGGCCTTGAGTGATCTCCAGATTCCGGTTCTTGGAGTTCTTCCCAAAGAAGGAGCTTTACAGCTTCCGGAACGACACTTAGGATTGGTCCCCGTGGGGGAAAGCGGACTATTGGAAGGCTTTATCGAGACACTTGCCCAGCTGATTACTGATCACATCGATCTAGAGCAAGTTGAAGGTATTATGCTTGGCGCGCCTGATTTTGCTGAACCTCCTTTTTTAGAAATGGAAACTAGCACGCGTTCTGTTCGAAGTCCTGGCCCTCATCCGATTCTGAATTCTGATCCGAATCCTATTTCCGCTGGGCCGCAAACTAAAGAAGAGTTTCGTTTAGGTTTGGCCTTGGATGAGGCTTTCCTGTTTTACTACCAAGATGCTTTAGACTTAGCAGAACGCTTGAATTTTATAATTGTCCCATTCAGTCCTTTACATGACCCTGCCCTTCCCCAGGATCTGGACGGTATTTTCCTGGGCGGGGGTTTTCCGGAGCTTCATTTGAAGCATCTGAGTGAAAACCTTAGCTTTTTAGACTCTCTGCGGACCTATGCGGCGAGTGGCAAAGCAATCTATGCCGAATGCGGAGGGTACATGTACCTTGGACAATCCGTAACGGATTTTGAAGGAAGGGAAATCCACTTGGCCGGCCTCATTCCCATGAAAGCGGAAATGACCAAACGCTTACAGGGCATAGGATATCGCCAAGGAGTTTTTCGGGAGGATAATTTTCTGGGTCCTCGTGGAACAACGGTTCAAGGTCATGAATTTCATTATTCTCGTGTGAACTATGCTCAGGAGTTTTCTGCAGCTTATGATTTGTTCAAAGGGGGTCAGGCTGATCGAATGGAGGGTTATGCTCGGGATAATATCGTCGCCTCTTACCTTCACCTTCATTTTTCGGGACACCGAGGGTTGCTGGAACACTGGTTCAAGTCACCAGCTCGAGCAATCAAGTTATGATTACTGTTTATACCGGACAAGGTAAAGGGAAAACAACCTCAGCCATCGGCGCAGCCGTCCTGGCTTATTCCAGAGGAGATCGAGTTCTGATGGTCCAATTCCTAAAAGGGAGTACTTACAGTGGAGAACTAGTAGGGCTTAGCCGTTTGGGGATTCCACTCATCCAATTTGGAGTGGGATGTCGTTGGTCAGGGATGATCCGAACCGGTCTGAAACACTGTACCGGGTGTGGGGAATGTTTTCGGGAAAATCGCAATCCGGAGATCGCTGGAGAGTTGGTTCAACAGGCTTATGAATTTGTGTCAGGTGAGGTTAGGGCAAACACTTATCAAGTGATTATTTTAGATGAAGTGAGCCACGCTCTAAACCGCAGTTTTCTGGCTTTAGATCAATTGAAAGAACTCCTATCTCCAAGTTCTTCCTTACACTGGATTCTTACGGGTCGTGGGATGCCCGAGGCCTTAGAGCCTTTGGTGGACAATTGGTGGGACTTAAACTTAGTAAAACATCCTTTTGCTAAAGGGGTAAGCAGTCGTAGGGGGATTGAATATTAATGGATTTCGCGGTTGGGCTGGCTCGGTGTCCGGGGACATGTGGGGAATGGGTACAAGGGGCTCGCCAAGGAGTTCCCTTTCTGGTGGATTGTCCCATTGACCGATTCTCGGAGGTTAGGGTGGCCTTGGAAAGGCACGCCAGAGACTGGGATCTTCCTCCGGGTAAAACCAAAGCTCTCCAAGTATTGCAATTACTCAAAGAAAACTTAGGTCTACCAACCTTAGGGGGAAAGGTGGAATTTATCCAGCAGCTTCCCGAAGGGAAAGGGATGGCGAGTTCTACGGCTGACATTTCTGCCGTGGCGGCAGCCGCTCTGATTGCCCTCGGAGAAGATCCTGACCCGGAACGCTTAGCGCATTTTGCTTTACGGATTGAACCGAGCGACAGCGTGATGTTCCCCGGAATCACGGAAATGGAACATGTTCAGGGCCATAACCATCGCGTGCTGGGAACCTCGGTCCCTGCCTTGTTTCTCGCTCTGGATTGGGGCGGCACAATTGATACAAGGGTCTTCAATGCCCGACCGGGTTTAGCGGAACACTATCGGGACCATGAAATTGAAATTGAGAGGGCCTATGGATTGGCCTGTGAAGGAATAGAGCAAGCTGATCTGGAAAAATTGGCTTCAGCCGGGACGATCAGTGCCCGCTGCAATCTGGAAATAAATCCTAAATTGTTGTTTGAGCCTTTCTTAGCCTGGGTTCGTCAAAAAGGGGGGCTGGGAGTTGTTACTGCTCATAGTGGCACTCTGCTCGCCGGGGTATTTGCGCAAGACAACTTTTCCGGTCGGGAGATACGCCAGAACTTACGACTGGAAGCGAATCAACGCTTTAGCCCGGTATACCTCGATCTCTTTAACAGTCATTCAGGAGGAATCTTGGCAACAAAAGTAAAATTATCTGAAAATGCGAGGTGAAACTATGCATGGTGGAAATCTGCGCCGAGCCCAAGAAATATATGGCTTGACTTCATTTATTGATCTTTCCGCAAATATTAACCCTTTTGGGCCGCCGCCGGCAGTTTGGCCGGCCTTGCAACAGGGAATGCCGGAAATTGTACATTACCCAGACCCTGAGAGTCAAGCTTTAAGAAAGACGCTTTCTTCCCATGTGGGGCTACCTGTTGAAATGATCATGGTAGGTAATGGGGCAGGGGAATTAATATTTACGATCGTACAAGCGTTAAAACCTAATAAAGTTGTGATTCCTATTCCAACGTTTAGTGAATACGAACGGGCTGCGCGTGCTGTAGGGGCTGACGTGAACTATATCCCGCTGGGCCCGGAAGGCTGGGAGAAGTTTAATCTCCTTGCTGGTACAAGCGCAAATGAAGAAGACAAGGGGGATACAGAGCGGAAGTGGCGAGCATACCTGGAAGGGTGTGACTTACTCTTTCTTTGTTCCCCCCATAATCCGTCGGGAAGTATCCTTAAAAAAGGTACCTTTGAACGAATTTTACGTTTAACGAAAGAGTTAGGCTGTCGGATTCTCTTTGATGAGTCTTTCCTTGATTTCCTGCCGGATGAGTCACGTAAGTCCACTCGTGCTTATTTGGAGGGCAACGATCACCTCATCGTTTTATACTCCTTAACTAAGTTTTACAGTTTGCCGGGGTTGCGTTTGGGCACTGTCTTTGCCCAGGAGTCTTTGCTTGCTCTTTTCGAGCAATACCGCGATCCTTGGTCTGTAAATGTACTGGCTCAATATGCCGGAATTGCAGTACTTGAAGATTTGAACTATTCGAATGAGGTCCGCGAAAAATTGAACGAGAGCAGAGCCTACTTTTATCGGGAATTTGCCCAATCTAATTTCTTAGAACTGCGGCTTTGGCCAAGCACTGTTAATTTTGCCTTAATCGAGATCTTGAACCATACATCCCAAGCATTGATTGAACATCTGGGACGTCTTGGGATTCTGGTACGAGACTGTTCCAGCTTTACAGGTCTTCCTGGTGAATTTATTCGGGTAGCGATTAAGGATATTTTCGTCATGCAGAGGCTCATAGACGGTTTGAAGGGATTCTATACTTAAAGAGGAGCAATAATTGCTCCTCCTTAAGTTTCCTTTTAATTTCCATCTACACGATGTAAGAAATACATCCTATCCCCAAAACCATAAGTCCCAGGGATAGGATGTAAAGCTTTCCTTATGATAGTTTTACTTTAATTCATACCGCTTTCTGCTTCCTTCTCCAACTTGCGGCTCCAAACAACGTTAAAACAGTACCAATAATCAGAAGTAACGCATACAAAGGGGTGGATGGGGTGGATGTGGATGTTTTAGGAAGTTGCCCGCCTGTAACAGTCCTGGTAACTTCAACTGGCGAAGTAACTGCTGGTGAAGTTACTGCTACCGACGGTGTTACTCCTGCCGGTGGCGTTACTCCTACCGGCGGTTTTACTCCTGCCGGTGGCGTTACTCCTGCCGGCGGTGTTACTCCTGCCGGTGGGGTTACTCCTGCCGGCGGTTTTACTCCTGCCGGTGGCGTTACTCCTGCCGGCGGTGTTACTACTACCGGTGGTGTTACTACTACCGAATGATCCCCCCCGCCGCCATTGCCACCGTGTGACGGATACGGCATGTCATCATTAGTAATTGTTACAGTTTTGTTGTCTCCTGAGGCTAACGTGATATTGCCTCTAATATCACTATCCCCACTAAACTTTTGAGTATAATTGTTATTATAAACGTCTTCGCTTACCACATAAATACCCGCAGGCAACGTGTAGGCCATTCCAGGTGATTCAACGCCCGGTGCTGGGCTTCCGGCAACGTCTTTGCCGGAAGTCTTGACGTGCAGGTTGAAGTTGGCAGCTACTGCTGTGCGACCATTATCATTGATGACATGCTTAATGATATGCAGGATGGCTGTAGTTGGGGCGACAACCGGCGGAGTGACTACCGGCGGAGTGACTACCGGCGGAGTGACTACCGGTGGGGTGACTACCGGTGGGGTGACTACCGGCGGAGTGACTACCGGCGGGGTAACTACCGGCGGAGTGACTACCGGCGGGGTAACTACTGCCGGAATGGCATCGTTCGTAATCGTCACAGTTTTGTTATCGCCGGAGGCTAAAGTGATATTGCCACTGGCATCACTATCCCCGCTATAACTTTCAGTATAGTTCGCCGAAGCGTCTTCGCTGACTGCATAGGTACCTGCAGGCAAGGTATAGGTCGTTCCGGGTGATTCGGCACCGGGCGCCGGGCTTGCTGCAACGTCACTGCCGGAACTCTTGACGTGCAGGCTGAAGTCAGCAGCTACTGCTGTGCGGCCATTATCATTAATGACATGCTTAATGATATGCAGAGTGGCCGGAGTCGGGGGAACCGGTGTGGTTGCACAAATCCCATTTGTGATGGTATTGGTGTCTAGGGTGACTGCACCATTTCGTGCTAACAACTGTCCCTGCACTGTCGCGCCATTATTTGCTGTGATGGATGCCAGTGCGAAGATGTGTCCCACGAAATGAGAGTTTGCTCCTAAGGTCGCGGAGCTTCCGACCTTCCAAAAAGTTCGACAAAATCGAGCACTGTTGATGAGGCTAACACTACTGTTTGATGCAGTGATGAGCGTGGAGGCACTCTTAAATACAAAGACGCCATCGGGATCGCCCTGGGCGTCGAGCGTGAGAGTGCCCGTAATCTGGAAAGTTCCATCGGCTGAATCGTATGTGCCGGGAGTCAACGTAGTCCCACCAAGTTCAGTGGGAATGCGAGTAACAGGCAATCTTCCGTCGGCGTCGTTATAGGCGATTACCAAGTCCTCCTTGGCCAAGCTGGCGGCTGCATCAGCCAGATGTACTGTCCCACTTGTTGTTAGGCTCGCCTGCCCAGTAAACGCAGTACCTGGAAACAGCCCAACATCTCCTCCAACACTTCCGCTGATTGTGGTTATTCCGGTATTGGTGATTGCCGAGCCAGCCAAAACTGCAAAACCTGAGGTTGTTCCGAGGTTCACTGTCGGTTGGGCTGCCATGCTCATTGTAGGTACAGCCATCATTACTCCCAGTGATAGGGTTAGTAGTAGCGATACAAATCGCATTTTCTTTTTAATTATTTTCATAAAATTCATCCAATCTTAATTTATTCACCCCGTTCATCCAATTAATCTATAAAAATGTAATCCACTCCTTAAACAGGTT
>Ga0326727_10011756_pt1 | contig 20214 bp, 14 predicted proteins | sample MB2enrmetagenome_FD_207643 | JGI IMG/M metagenome (GOLD analysis project Ga0326727, IMG submission 207643) | Lab enriched peat soil microbial communities from McLean, Ithaca, NY, United States - MB29MY | ecosystem: Environmental > Terrestrial > Soil > Wetlands > Peat | place: USA: New York...
CCCCTGGGGCACAACATGACTCCCAAGTTGATCGACGACCCGGTTATTACAGCTATCGCCCGGCGGGTAAACAAAACTCCTGCTCAAGTTCTGTTAGCATGGGCTGTGCAGCGGGGCACGGCGCCTCTCACCTCTTCGACAAATCACATCTATATCAGCGAGAACTTTGAGATTTCAGCCCTGCCTGAAGATGCAATGCAGGAAATCAATGAAGGAATCAAGACACAGTACCGGTTCAATCCGGTGGTGGAGACCGGGGTTCCCGGCTTTATTCCGGGAGGAAGATGAATGCAGGCGCAGGCCAATGAAAAACAAGCGTCCTCCCACAGGTTGTAAGGGTGGAAGGTGAAAGCGGTTCGAATTCATATTCGGGATGGGCCCGAGCAACTGGTCTAGAAGAAGTACAGACTCCGGTTCTTGAGCCGGGAGACGCACTGGTCGGTGTTACGGATCGGCTACTATAACTTGCCAACATCGTAACTCTCCGTTTTCTGGGTCTTCCGGCAAATGAGTACGTGTGGTTCGGATTTTTGCCCCGAGGGGGCTGCATATAATAGCCCAGGGTCAGAGAAGCGCCACCCTGGGATTGCGACGCCAACAAAAACCAGTTCTTACCCTGCAGGGGTTACATAGCCGACCCCTTGTTGTTTGAGTACCCTGTGGCTTAATCCTGAATACTCTTTTTATATAACCCTTTCATGGTATTACAACTAATTTGTGGCCCTGTTATCCCCAGGGTGGCGCGTTTCTCAAATACCTTGGGCTACCCTATGCAGCCCTTTCAGGGCAAGAAACTCAAAAAGCCCCCCCACAGGGCGAGTTCATAGCAGAAAGATGATGTCCTTTCTCGTCTTGCAGGTACTCGTTTGCCGGATGAACCGAAATCATTCTGGACCCATTTATTTAGCACTTGGATTCTCTTGCTGTCCACGAGATAATTATTCCCACCACTACAGCCCAAAAATAGATTCCGATCACGACTTCAGAAATTATCAGAAATCTAACCAACATAGCTTGTCTAGCCAGACTCATGTCTCCCGTTCCTAACGTAGTCATAATACTGAAAGTGGAATAAATAGGATTGATTATCTCAGGAGTGATATCAAAGGAAGAGCGGCAAAGCGTGATATATAACACCCCGAAAGCTATCGCGATCGAGATATACGTGATCAAAACAAAAACCAAAGCCCGTAGCGGCCTCATGTCATGAATACCGCCAAAGGCGAGGGAAGTGGGTATCAGAAACATATCGGCTATCGAATAACCAGCCGCGATTGTCATCAGGATTTTCAGCCAAAAATATGGCGGTAGATAAAAAGCGATTAGATATAGTGTTATTAGAAAAATTAACCGAAAAAAAACAAAGTACCCTTCCCGCCCACGGGTCAATCCACCCCACCCTCCGAACCATCGAACCGGAGCATACGACAGCTCATAATGTTTCAAGACGGACTCAACTTTTTGCCAAAATTCCTTGTGTTCCATCTCGTCATCATCCCTGTTTTCGAATATCAAATTAAACTTGGAAGCGCTTTGCCAAAGCTGGCAGGACTCCTTTGGCAACGTATCGACCCGTGAAACGATAGTTGAAGAAGGTAGCCTAGACATCCAAATCCAGCTACGGACCTGAAACTTGTCAATAGCGCATATAAAAGCAGTTTCCTGGATAGGACAAGTCCAACCGTTCTCATCAGCCATTCGGCGCCGGCAAATCTGCTGTTAGTTTTCTTACTGCTTCATTTCTCCGAGATTTTTGACACCTCTAATTGGACTTGTAAGAACCCAACCCAAGACAAGTGCCGATTTCATTCCGCTCCTATGCGGGTTCCTTTTCCGGCTACGGAGCGCTTCATGAAGAATACGAGGGGCACCAGAGCAAAAGCAATGACGGCGAATATCCAGAAGCAATCGAAATAGGCTAGCGAGGATGCTTGCTGCAGGCGAAGGGCACCTAGACTCTGCCAGGCAATCTGTTTAGACAATTCGGGGTCACCCGTCTGTCCGAGGAAGAACGTTTGCACCTGGTGTAGAAAAGAATGTACCGCAGGGTTGAAGGGATCGAGGTATTCTCCCAAACGCAGAGTATGAAATTGAAAAAGACGCTCGTGAAACGTCTGAGCGAGTGACGTGCCCACGCTGCCCCCCTCATTGCGCAACAGGCTCAGAAGGCCGACCGCAGCCCCTCGTAACTGTGTTGGCGTATATAGGTAGGCGGCAACATTTAGCGGAGCAAAGCACATCGAAAGACCTACGATTGTTACCACTCTGGGCCAAACCACAAGTCCCGGGCTGACATTGAGGTTCATTTGCGACATCCAGTAGTTGCCTGCTCCCATGACCAGGAGACCTGCCACTATTATCCAGCGTGCATCCTTTCCCCTGCCGAGCAGGAAGCCGACCATAGGCATCAGGATGACTGCAAATACGCCCGCAGGCGACATAACCAGTCCCGCGTTGAGAGCGTTATAGCCGAAAAGGGATTGCAGCAGGGCCGGCAGCGTCGTACTGGCGCCGTAGAGTACGGCGTAAGCAGAGAAAATAACAATGCAGGAAACCAGGAAGTTTCGCTCGCCCATTGGCCGGAAGTTGACCACCGGCCTCGATTGTCGCAGTTCCCAGATGATCAGGCTTGCCAGGGCCAGCAGAAAAAGGATTAACATCGTTTGCACCCGCCAAAAGGGGTCGCCCAGCCAGTCCCACTCCTGTCCCTTGCTGAGCATCACTTCCCAGCAAACGATTGTGATCACAAGGAAACCCAGGCCGACTGAGTCAAACTGTAACGGCTGTTTTTTCAATTCGGTGAATTGGGTCCGCAGGTACTCGGGGTCTTCCAACAGAGCATAGCAGGCCGCGAGCGCCAGCACGCCGACTGGGACATTGATGAAGAAGGTCCATCGCCAGGAGTAATTGTCGGTGATCCAGCCACCCAGAGTAGGACCGAGGACAGGTGCGATAAGTGCTGCAAAACCGAACAAGGTCATCGCCGCACCTTGTTTTTCCCGTGGGAAAGCGTCTAATAATACTCCCTGGCTGCAGGGCTGCAGACCGCCGCCGGCCAGACCCTGGAGTACACGGAATATGATCAGTTGAGTCAGGCTTGTGGACATCCCACACAGGGCGGAGCTAAGAGTAAAGACAGTGATCGACAGCAGAAAATAGTTACGACGGCCGATATGAGAGGCCAGCCAGCCAGTGATCGGCAAAACGATGGCATTAGCTGCGAGGTAACTCGTGATGACCCATTCGCCGTCATCGACTGTGGCTGAAAGGCCTCCAGCGATGTAGCGCAAAGCGACCACAGCGATAGTCGTATCCAACACTTCCATGAAAGTCGGGACCACCACAGCGGCGGCGATCAGCCATGGATTCACCGCCGGACGACTCGAAGGGTATGGAAGTGTAGTGTCATTCAAGGCTTCGCCTCTACATGTTTGCCATATGCATTACTGTGGCGTCTGGGCCATATGCGGCTGGAGGATCTTTCCGGCAAGGGGCCCGGTCGCCGGTTCTTTATAATATACGTAAACGACCACCGACAATCCGACGAACAAAGGAGCTTTCGCGGGGTCATAGTCCGTGATTTCAATACGTACCGGCAAGCGCTGCACCACCTTGACGAAGTTGCCGGTCGCGTTTTGTGGCGGCAGTAACGCCAGTGTCGAACCCGTTCCCATTGTAAAGCCGGATATTCGGCCTTTGAACACCCGTTTTTCTCCATACATATCCACGTATAAATCTGCATGCTGGCCGATACGCAAGTCCGAGAGTTCGGTTTCCTTAAAATTGGCTTTTACCCAGATTTCCCGGAGCGAGCGAATGGCCATCAGGCTTTGTCCAATCTGAACATTGTTGCCGGGGTTGACGTTCCGGCGAGTAATGACTCCATCGATCTCCGCTACAATATCACAGTAACTAAGGTTAAGCTGGGCCTGCTCCAGGTCGCGTTGTGCCTTTTCGAGCTTTGCCTCGGCCTGTTTGACCCAAGGGGATTCGTCCACCATTTGCGCAAAGAGTAGGTCGAGATTGCCGTTGGGTGCACTTTTCCTAAACTCGTCCAGCATCTGTTTTGGCGTCTGTTCAAAAGAATGGATAATGCCAAGCTGGGCCGCACTTTGGATCAAATCCGCTTGTGCCTGAAGAACCGATGGGGATGTCTGATCAAGGTCAGGCGGCACCTGCGCAAGGTCTCCGCCATTCTGGGGGATTTCGGGCAATCCGAGAGTGGCCCGGATCTGATAGATATTTTCCAACGCCTCCTTGACCTGCGCCTCGGCAACTGCGAGCTCCGCCTGCCGCTGGTCATAGTCTTGTTGGCTTGCAGCTCTGGCAGCGAGCAGGTTCCTGGCCCGGTCGAAATCGGACTGAGCCCGGACCAAAACGGCTTTCTTGGCTTTCAGCTCAGCAACCTTGGCCACCAGCAGGGCAACCTGGTTGTGAACTTCATCCATGGCATGCTGGAGATTCCATCGTTTGGCCCTGGCCGTTGCCACAATTCCGCGTGCCCGGGCCTTGGCCGCACCCAAATCTGCCTGGGCCACAGCCAGTGCGGCTTGTTTCTCCTCGACCTGGACCTGATAAGGTTCTTTATCGAGTCCTACGAGCAGGTCTCCCTTGTGGACCGCGTTATTGTCGTCGACCAAAACCTTCACGACCTGGCCGGTTACACGAGGCGCTACAAAGGTCACGTGTCCGTCCACATAGGCGTCATCGGTAGAAACGGTGTTTAGAGCATGGATCGTGTACGGAATGGCGAAATACAGGGCAACCACCAGGGCAATAATACCGCCCCCTGCCTTCCACGCCCAGCGGGGTACTTTTGTGCCGTGTCCATTAGATTGCGCAGGGCCGGTCGAACTAGATGTCTGCGCAGGGTCCGATGCCGTAGCGGCTGAAGTTGCTTCCTCTTTTGAAAGTGAGGGCGACTCCTGTACGACCTTGGTATCCTCACCATCCTTGGATTTGCTCTCTTCCTGAGGCATGCTTTCGTCCCGTGTTGTGCGAGTCCTGAACAATTTTTCTCAATTCCGTGGCAATGCGAGCCGCAGAAGAATTTCGGGAGTCTCGCCGAAAGAGTCGATTCCCTTTAATTTGCGCACATTTAAGTTGTATCTATAATTATTTGATAGTCATTTCAGGGATGAAAGCAAGAATCGGCAAAAGCCGAGAAGCTTGCGTATTTACTGGTTGATTTGTGAAATAACCAGCAAAACCTTTACAATTTGCCAGAAGGTGGAACCTGCGGTCTGCCTCGATTTGGTGAACGTATGATCCGGACGTGGCAAATTTTCAGGGCGTCGAGATTTCAAAGGGCAGGAGAGACATCTTTGGCTGAGCCCTTCCGTAGAAATAATTGACAGTGGGATTACCGACGCTGGAGTTCAACGGTGCGTCGTTTTGCGCATCTGCTGCAAAACCCGTTCGGCGGTGTCTTTGCGCTCATCTCCTTCTATATGCCTGTTGGCTGCTTCAAGTTCGCCTCGGCCTTCTTTACGGCCTCCTTATAACGGCGGGACGCCTCCTGCGCCCCGGCTTGGGCCTTGCGCCTGGCCGCCTCCCTCAGCCACTGCTCAACGACGCGGGAGAGCGGCGGCCAGGGGTCACGTCGGTTGATCTTACGCATTTCCTCAATGAAGGGCTGGAAATAGACGCAAACATCCAAAATGACCGTCCCAATCGAGTCGCCTACTGCCTCGCGATCCACCACATGTAGCTCGTACGCGACGGCTATCCTCTCAAAGTAATTAAAGAGAGCGATTAGATGCCCGCGAATCCCAGCTTCATCAGATATAGGTCCAGCAATTTCAGATTCTGGTTTTACAAGCTGCTATAGCGCTCTTTTGTCCATTTTAAGTGATCCTAAAAAACCGATGACGGGCCCGCTTCTTTAAGAGCAAGAATTAGACCCACAATGGGATGTATCAGGTATAGTAGCGACAAGAAAAACCCAATTTTCCATGTCTGACCTTTATTTCTTAGCACGAAGCAAATCACTGCGATTGCTATTAATACAAGAGTGTAAAAACCTACAAGATGACTTTGTTCAACAGCCGAATAGTAGAAGAACGAAAAACCAAATATCCAAGCGAAAACCCTGAATCCTGTTGTCCACCAAGGACTTCTTTTTCTGAGGAAAAACAGAATTATCAATATCCAACCAAGCGCACCCATACCAGTTGTAAAGGAGTTCACAGTGTTTGCTCCTATGCAGCTAAAGGCTAAACGTTTTTCACCCAAAAATAATCTGATCGGCCCTTGAAAAAGCAAGAGAAAAAACGCGAACAATAAAAGCATGACAGCAAGACGTCCATTATCTTCTACGGATACGGCGAAGCAAGCATAAGCCGAGTGACGAGTCCGATCTCCGCGAACCCTGGGCTCCGTACAACAAAGATCTCGATAGCAAAAACGATCTTCTAAACAGAACGCCCCTTCCTGGAAAGCCAGCCTTTTATCATCGGGTTGTTGCCTTGGTCCCAAGCCGTTCGCCCGTGGGGTCTCTACCACCTGCGAGTATCCGTTATACGGAAAGGACAAAAGCTGCTTTTTGGTAATAGCTTCGCTGATTGTGCCTCTTTTTTTTCATTCTCCTAAGTTTTTTGTCCCCAACAGATTGCCATTCAAGCCGCCATCCTCGCCAACCTTCAAGAATTCAATTGTGCTTCGTCACCAGTTCTCGAATCCGGGTGTGCGAAATCAGGTTATCCAGAGTCGCTGTGGTAAATACTTTTCCGTTTAAGCGCAACAGCAACTGGCGCATATCTTCTCTTCTTTGCCGAAACCCACGGCCATCGATGCAGGCGATTACCTCATAGCTTGGACGACCTGCCGCAACATGCTCGTTTCGCTGAGTCTCTAGTTCCTTGATCCGAGCCACTTTATCCCGGGCTGTTCCGTCATCGCTTGTGATCTTGGCCTCGATTATCGCAATCGGGCTTATTTCGTCGGGAATGCAGAAATCAGGGGCTTGACCAAAGCCTGGAATTCTTTCCGCCCTCCCAGTCTTTCGGTAGGATACTCCGGTATGACGCAGACGCTCCTCAACGGCGTTTTCCATAACTTCTCCCACCAATTCAGAAACGGCATCCCGGTGGCCGGCAAACGGACGACCCAGATAGCGCTCGTAAAGCAAGACGGCATAAGGGGCATTTTCTCCGGCCGCATACTTAAGAGACTCCAGACCGCTCTGAGTATCAAACTTAGCCAGGCGGTGAACAAACCCTTCCTGGTCCTCAGGGGCCCCTTTAATGATGTAGTTGATGGCAACACTGATGAGATGATCGAGTCTTTCCAGCGTTTTCGGACGAATTGGCAGAGCGCGGCCTGATTTCCGAACATTCTCGACTCTATTTTGATACCGTGACACGGCCTTACTTATGTACTTAGGATCTTCCCGGCAATGCCTGTCCAGGGTCCTGGCAGAACCTTGCGTTACGTCGCTATCCAATTCCGACCGGGCCAGCTCTGCCCATTCCGGCGCGGTCATTCCCAGAATTGATCTGACCACCCCCAAAACTCTGCTGTTTTCCATCAACGCGCTGTTCACCGTGGCTTCGGAGAAAGCCTCAAAAGCCTTGCTCGTGCGTTTAAGAATTTCATAGGCGTCCCGGAAGTCAGTGTATTTGGGGAAACCCTTGCCCATGGGCATGAGGAGAAATTCGGATACCAGATCTGAGAAAACAGCATCCACCATTTCTTCGAGATGCTGTTGGAGTTCTTCAGGAGAAAGCTCAAAAGGCCGTTTTACTGCCAATAATTTCCCCTTTCCCAAATAAAGATTCCGCTGTCTTGACCATGCTCTCAGCGTCGAGTTCCTCTCTTAACCTGGTAATTAGTAGCCCGGCGCGTCCCATCCGTTCCCGGGTTGTGGCTCCCGATTCCCACCCGTCTCTCAGCCGGTTGATGGCTTTTCGCGCTATGTGTCCGGCGAGCAAGCATCGGATATCTCCTTCGGTAACCCGAAGACCGGCTTTCTGGAGAGCTGAGAGATCGCTTTTTAATCTATCCTGGACAGTCTCTGATTCGTCGCCGACTCTCACTTTCCGGCATACGAACACAGAATCGAGAACAGATGATTTAGTTCGGGCTATATGGAGTGAGGCGCCCATTTCCGCAGGGGCCGGCAATGTGGCGGTGCAATCGAGCCCTGTGTCCAAAATAGCCACAACCAGCGGAATGTAGGCATTCGGGTCGTTATGGTGGTAAGTAAAAACAAAAGGTGCTCCCGGCTTCAAGGCCTCGGCGTAATGGCGGAATATCTCCGACATACCCCCGGTGAAGTGCTCCAGGCCGCGCCCCATCACTTCGTTGCCGGTCAGTTCTTGCAGGGTCTTGGTCGATGGCGCTTTGAAAGCATCGAATTCATTCCCCAGCGCCAGGCGCAGCCATACGTAACAAAAATCCATGAGTTCCGCGTACTGGACATTGTCAAAATATGGGGGATCGGTAAAGACCCCGTCGAGTGAATTTGGCTCAAGCGGCACTTGTTCCGCAGATCGCGAGTTTATCCAGGCTTCTCGGAGATGGGCTTTGGGAAACCGTTTCACCTGTTTTGCCTTGATGCTCTCTCCCAGTATGGGGATCAATTCTTTTCGATGCCCTTTGTGTCTTGTCTCAAAAGGCTGCAGGCAATACTCCTTAGCCCTGCGGTACTTTTCAATGAAGTGGCGAAAAGCTCCGGCCCCGACTCTGGGGATGCCCGGCAAGTTGTTTTCACACTGGACCAGCCCCACCGGAAAGCCGTGGACACTGAAAATATCCTGGCACTTGAGGGCATATGTATCGTAGCGCGCGAGCATGTTCTGATAACGAAGGAAATCGGAGAACACCGTGAGCAGCGCGTGTCTTACCGGGGTCTCTTCAACTGCGGAGATTCTCTTAAGCAGCAAGCCAAGTCCCAGGAGCTGGCGTTCATTGAACATTTCACGGAAGAGTTTATAACCCCAGCGATGGAGGCGTTTTGTTTCATCTCCCAAGGGAATAGAGGCCGAAGGGATTAAAAACTCAGATTGCCTCTCCTGCAATGTTCGTTTTGCCACCAGGTATTTCTCAAGATCCTCTTTATCCGGGCTTTTAAAAAAGCGTCCCTCGTGACCTGGCTTACAGTCTGAACAATAATATTCAATGGCCCACATACGATGCTTGGGCGGACAGGAAGGGTCCTTCACCGGATAGGAAAAAACTTTGGAGCAGGCAGAACAAGTTATCTTGTTTCTTCTTGCCGGACCGTCGACAAAAACAGCCTCGCCGCAGGCGCAGCATGGTTCCGGATGGCTTATAGCCGGCTGCTCTCTGAATTCATTGAGCTCGCCGCATTTATGGCAAACCACGACGTGGTAGGGATGCCGTTCGGCTTCGGCCAACAAATAGCCGGGAAAAAGATCATTTTCGGCTCCGCATTCCGGGCACGTTTGGGTTTTCACCCAGAGGAAGTATTTGACGTTCGCAAGCCCACCACAGTCTTTGCATGTGGTAATATATAGAGAGGCGATTTCTCGCTCCAAATCGCCGATTACCGCCTCGGCATTCCGTCCAAAAGCATCCAAATCGAGAGGAGCTAACGACTGCCGAACAATCCAGAACGCCATCGGGTTGATATCGGCGCCAACGATGCTAAAACCGAGACGGTTGGCTTCAAGAGTTGGAGTTCCCCCTCCCATGAAAGGGTCTGCTATAACCCCCTTGAATTGGTGGGCACGCCAGTAATCTTCCTGCAAAGAATTCTCACCATCAAATTCCGCCAGCAAAAGATTGCGAAAGACTGTACCTGGGCGACGCGCAAACCATTTATGGATGCCAATGATAGGCCGGTAATTCTGTTGAATTTGCTTCTCTTTTTGAGCTAGAGATGCGGTAAATCCAATGTCGAAACGAGACTCAAGAGAGCCATGGACCTGACCCTGTTTAGGCTGGGCATCATTGTGAAGCCTCGGGTAAATGATGATGGCCTGTCGCATTTTGCCCCTGGAAGCTATCTGTTAACAGTCGCCTTAAGCCGTTCCCCAAAATGGCTGATCGAGCAGGTGAATAAAATAGCATAGATTCCAGTGAAAAGTGAGCCAAACGGATATTTTCATCTGCACTCTCGTCATAGGCCTTCAATAGATCGGCAATGACTCTCACAAAGCGGCGGCCATAAGCTTTTCAACCCTCGCGCGCGGTGGGGTGTTTCCGTGGCTTTCCACAGAGCACGACCCCACGCCGGTCCTGAATGGTGTTTTCACGATATGGACAATATACGGGCAAAGTGTCCGATGTTCGGGGCGCCGGCCGGCCCCCAAGCTCAGGGGCGGGGCGAGGTGGTTTTCAGAATATGCAAGTTTATAGTATTAATAGAGGAGTGTGTTGTCATGCCTAAACTTGCCGACAAAATAGCTCTCGTAACGGGCGCATCACGTGGTATAGGCCGCGCCAGCGCCTTGGCGCTTGCCAATGAAGGCGCTCACGTCATCGCACATTACAATCGCGCCGGCGATGAAGCTCAGGCGCTCGTCAATGAAATCCGCAGCATGGGCGGCAAGGCCGAAGCCATAGGCACCGATCTTGCGGCGGCAGACGGCGCACATCAGCTTGCGGCCAAAGTTCGCGAGATTGCGGGCAAGAAGCTCGACATTATCGTAGCGAACGCCGGTATTGCCAAAAGCGCGACTATCGCCGAATTGACCGTCGATGAATTTGATAAACTGTTCGCCGTCAATGTTCGCGCTCCATACTTCCTTGTCCAGCAATTGCTGCCGCTGCTCACCGAAGGTTCCAGCATTATCATGGTGTCTTCGATTGCTACCCGGACTGTCGTCGGCAATCTATCGGCCTATTCCGCTACCAAAGGCGCGATCAGTACCCTTGTCAAACATTTTGCCGTCGCCCTGGGGGCAAACGGTATTCGCGTCAACGGTGTAGCTCCCGGTGTGATAGATACCGACATGTCCTCGTTCACGCGCACGGAAGAAGGCCGCGAATTTGTACTGTCCATACAGACCTTAAAGCGTATCGGCAAGGCGGACGATGTCGGCGCCGTGGTTGCCTTCCTCGCATCCGACGATGCGCGCTGGATTACCGGCGAAATCCTTGAGGTTAGCGGTGGTTCAAGGCTTTGAAATCTAAGTTTCTGTTCAAATGCCCGCGATGAGCTGAAATATAACTCCGACGGTTCATTCGATATCTATATGCAGCACGAGTCGCCCGGCAAGGACAGGGAATTCAACTGGCTGCCGTCCCCCGCCCATGGCGTGCGGGGTGTGACCATGCGCCTGTATGCGCCGAAAGCGCAGGTCCTTGATTGCGGATGGGCGCCTCCGGCGATCAAGAGAGTAGAGTAGGTGCCTGACGGTTAACTGCAGAATTATCGCTTGCTTGTCTCTTCGAGCGTAATGCTTACTGTTTTAGTAAAAAGATGGAATACCAGTTTGCAGGTTGAGGGCATTGATACCACCATGATCCTGGCAAAAAACTTTTATCTCACCTCTGTGCCGGACATCGCGACTCGCCCCGAAACTACAAAACGAAAGAGGAGACAGATAATCATGAAAGCGGGTTTCAGTTTTTCGGTGCTGCTAATTCTGCTCGTGGCAGGCGCTTTTAATGTCTACGGGCAGGGGCAAACTCTTAACCCGGCGAGTCAGATCGCGCTCAACGCACAAGGGGACCAGGGCCAATTCAACGGCCCCGACCTGAGCGTCAATTATGCGTACGTAATTAATGGTGGGAACATGCTGCTAACCGGAAACGTTCAGTTCGGCATGACCATACAGGCCAACTACGCAGGCGTGCAAACTTTCCAATTGGGCCTGGCGCTGGCTGATGGCCAGGGCAACGTGTTGGGACAGCAACAGATCACAAGCGCTTTTTACAACAATCTCAGTGATACGATCAAGTTCAACACGTCTGTGGCCGTCCCTCCGCAAGCTGCATTCATGGCATTCTCCTACAGCGGTCAGGCATCTGCAGCCGGCTCCGGCGGTCCGGACCCGACCAATATCCGGTTTTCTCCGTTCGCAAATTAGGTTCGGGAATTTGCGGGGAGTTAAGTTGCGATCGGTACAGATTGCAGTACCCTTTGCATAAACGTGAAAGACACCGGGTGAAACATGGCTGATAACGCCTATCACGAAGGGGAAAATCGCATGACAAATATGGAGAAGAAAAGTTGGGAGTTACAGGGCAATATTTTCCCGAATGGCAGCGTAACCTGCATGGGCGATCAGCGCATGCAAACTCCATTCGGTTGCCGGTCGATATCAAATTTCAAATCATCCCGGAGGACCGTTAGCAGGGGACCGTCGACTATTTCATCGGAAACGTTCCGGGCAAATGGCGCACCAGCGATGAGATTTGCAGGAGCTGTAATCAGAAATAATATGGCTTTTATAATCGTGCTATCGGTTTTTTCGTGGATGCTCTTCACCATGAATCCAGTTTGCGCCCAAACCTATTCCATCATGGACCCCGGCGCTCCCTCCGGTGTCATTTTCCCGCGCGGCACAAGCAGCTCCGGGTATGGCACCAACGATTCCGGCCATGTCCCGGGTCCAGCTTACGATCTAGAGGGCTACAAAACCCATGCATTTCTCTACGCCGGCGAAAAGACCACCATTCCCAGGACTCGCGGTGGCGCAAATAGCAGAGCGTATCATATCAACCATTCCGGCCAGGTCGCAGGTCAAGCCGACACGCTGGGCGGTCAACACCATGCCTTTCTCTACAAGGACGGAAAGATGATCGACCTCGGAACTCTGGGTGGCGCAAACAGCAGCGCGGATGACATCAACGATTCCGGCCAGGTCGCAGGTCAAGCCGACACGCGGGGCGGTCAACATCACGCCTTTCTCTACAGCGGCGAAAAGATGATCGACCTCGGAACTCTGGGTGGCGCAAACAGCCGAGGGTCTCGTATCAACGGCTCTGGCCAGGTCGCAGGTCAAGCCGACATGCCGGGCGGTCAACATCACGCCTTTCTCTACAAGGACGGAAAGATGATCGACCTCGGAACTCTCGGCGGCGCAAACAGCAGCGCGCTTGACATCAACGATTCCGGCCAGGTCGTCGGCAGTTCCGATACTTCCAGTGGCCAATCGCACGCCTTTCTCTACAGCGACGGAAAGATGATAGACCTCGGAACTCTCGGCGGAGGAACACAGCGCAGCTTATGACATTAAGAACTCGGGGCTGATCGTCTGTTGTTCCAAGGATTATGCTTTTCTTTATGCCGGCGGAAAGGTGAACTATTAAGATGACATGGTCCCATCGTCCCGGGATTAAGAGTGGGGATTCTCTTCGCTGAGATGGGCGTACGGTATCAATAATAAGGGACGGATTGCAGGCGATGGCGCCTTCGGCGACGCAAACATCCGGGTGGCAAATAGTGGCAGCAATACTATCTCCAAACTGTAAAGGCCACTAAATGCCCCTGACGCAATCCGGCTGCCGGGTCCATTGCAATCCTGGCTTCTAAAACTTTGGGCGGGAAAAGATCATTCCCCTTCTGCCCAAAAGGAAACCGGTATACCGGTTTTGCTTCTTCACCTAAGAGGCGGTGGTATGCCGTTAGCGGTGTTAGACCTCTGTTGACCAAACTCCATCGAATTTTAGTGATCTTTCGCCACTGATATTTCACTATTTTTTCAGCATCAGGAATTCCTCGAACAAAACCGACCTTAATGGAAATACCCGGCAGAGATCAATCTTCATCGTGGGACCGGGATTTCGGACATACTGCAACGTCTTCAGGTCTGGGTATCATCCGTCGACAGGGCCGTTTGGGGTGCGGGAATTAGTCACGTCCCAAAGCTGAGGTTAGTTTTGAATTCCTAAAGGAAGGTAAGATATGTCGTTGACTAAACTGAAATTGAGGACAAAACTTTTGTCGGGCTTCGGATTGACGATTGTGCTGGCGGCCATTGTGACATTTATCGGCACAAGCCGCATGGACCTTCTCAGTGAAAAGGCAAACCGGATTGTTCAGGTACGAATGCCGCAGATGAACATGTTTTATGAAATCATGAAAGACTATGACGTGATTGCCCGTTCTGCGCGCAATATTGCCCTTACTTCCGATGAGGGTGACTGGCAGAAACAGAAAGAGAATTTCGCCAAAGCTAAGACTGAGTTGACGGATACTCTCAACAAACTTGCACCAACACTGACCACGGACAAAGGCAAGGAAATGTTTGCAGGGCTGAAGGAAACTCTGACCGCTGTGGTGAAACTGTCGGAGAAAGCAGTTGCCCTGGGCGTTGCCAATAAGACTGAAGAGGCTGGAGATGTTATTATTAATGAAATTCTCGCGCCTCAAAGTAAGATGCTGCAACAACTGGATTCCTTCGTACGACTTGGACAGGAACTGTCCCTGAAGGATGGTGAAGCATCCGCACAGGCCGCTTCCGGCGGCAAGGCACTTTTGCTCTCCCTGGGGGTCGCAGCATCGGTACTGGGGCTCCTGATGGCCTTTTTCATCACCCGAAGCATAACCGGAACGATTGGCCGTATTGTGGAGGGCTTGACCGAAGGCGCCGATCAGGTGGCTTCAGCTTCCGACCAGGTAGCATCCGCCAGCCAGGAACTTGCCGAAGGAGCATCGGAGCAGGCGGCGTCCATTGAGGAAACGTCCTCCTCGTTGGAAGAGATGGCCTCCATGACAAAGCAGAATGCCGAAAATGCAAATCAGGCCAATGCCCTGATGAGCAAGACCAGGCAGATTGTCGAGCAAGCCAACGGGTCAATGGCGCACCTGACCACTTCCATGGATGAAATTTCAAAAGCCAGTGAAGCGACCTCGAAGATCATCAAGACCATTGACGAAATCGCTTTTCAAACCAACCTGCTGGCGCTCAACGCTGCGGTTGAAGCCGCCAGGGCCGGTGAGGCCGGAGCGGGATTTGCCGTTGTTGCCGATGAGGTGAGAAATTTGGCTATGAGGGCCGCTGAGGCGGCTAAAAATACAGCCGATCTGATTGAAGGGACAGTCAAGAAAATAAAGGAAGGCTCAGAAGTTGTCCAAAAGACCAACACTGAATTCTCCGAGGTACAAACCAGTTCCGCCAGGATGGGAGAATTGGTGGGGGAAATCTCGGCGGCATCCGGTGAACAGGCTCAGGGAATTGAACAAATCAGTAAAGCCGTGAGCGAAATGGATAAGGTGGTTCAGACCAATTCCGCTAACGCCGAGGAATCCGCCTCCGCCTCTGAGGAAATGAGCGCCCAGGCAGAGCAGATGAAACAATTTGTGGCCGAACTGGTAACCATGGTCGAAGGAGCCAACGGCCATTCAACGGTCGAAGGCGTCACGGCATTACGGAAAAAGGTCGCATTGAAGAAGTTTACAAAAGGGCCGAAGATGGTTGCAGCATACGAAAAGAGAGCAAACGGCCATCTCGGGGCGGGCGATGGAAATGCTTCGGTCATTCTCAGCAAACGCCATTCCGGCCCGGAGCAGCTCATTCCTTTTGATGATGCCGAAGGCTCGGATTTTTAATTACCAGCACCGATTCCGCGGGAGTGGTCCTTAAGCGGTATATCGGCCACTCCCGAAAACGGTCTCAGGGGGCTGGCCTCCGTGACTGACCGGCAGCATTCCTTATCTCATCATCCCCTGATTATCGAATATACCTTGAAAATTTGAGGCAGAAGATCACCTCTAAGTACTCTTGGCAATAATTCTCCCTCGGTGCGGTCATCCCCGCCGGCATACGCCCACATTGAATATGACATATTTAACCTGCCATGGGAAAAAGGGCAGGATTGATTACGATCTCTTCAGGTAGCGGAAACCGGGAAGCGACGTGTCCGGTCTCCGCGTACCCCATGCTCCTTACAGCAAAGATTTCTATGACAAAGATGACCTTCCAGGCAGAAAAAGCGGTTCTTCCTGGAAAACTAACCTTTGATGAGCGAGTTGTTGCCCTTGGCACGACCCGGTTCGCCCAACTCTGCGAAGCCCGGCGGGTTGCGTGGGGTCCGGACGGGCAGGCCATGAAGGTTCACAGATGTGACGGACATGAAAAGGCCAGTCGACCCATGAGTGTTGGGAAAAATCAGCTATTTCGACTCAAGGTGAAGGGATGACTGGCCGTAATATTAGTGTGGCCTAACGTCAAAATCCATCGCTGGAGTTCATGTCGATGAGCAAGACAGGGAACGAATTCAAGCAAACTCCCATCGTACCCGAGGGGGAAGCACCTGATCAGTATTTATACAATTCGAGGCTGTATGAACCTGTCACGGGTGAATTTACAGACTACCAAGGCTTCCAGAACCTGGTGGAATCACTGGTGCAGATTCGCTCGAAGGCGGAGGCAAGAAGAAAGCCAAGATTTTCAACTCCGGCCGCTCTCACTGGGCTGGAAAACTCAGAATACGATGGAATCTTGTTCTCCGAAACAACCGGTCCAACCCGTGGCTTCGGCGACGCCCTGGAAAGCGCGACCGATCCGAGAGGAAATGCGGGAAGGCCCCATGGCATAAAGGTCGTAAATTTCTCGGAAAACGGAATCCAAATTCAATTCGAATGCACGGAATCTTTTGAGTTGTTCAACTCACACCTTTTCCTGAAAATCGGAGACGCCAGGATCCCGGTGAAGTTCATGTGGTACAGACAGTCTCAGCCGTTTTGCAGAGGAGGCCTCCTATTTAGCGAAAACACTGATTTCGGCCGGAAGGCCGCCGGTATGGTCAGCAATATGTGTACGAGCCTTGTCGATTATCTGATTGGCGGCTTCAAAAGCAAGGCGATTCCTTTCAGCGAACAGGCAGGCGTTTACGCATATCTGGCTATCTTTTACAGCCTTCGGTTGCTTTTCTTGGAGAAAATCGCCGCGCTCAAGGAATTGGAAACTCGAGCAGTGACTCGAACCATGTCGTCAGTTCCCGATTATATTCTTGCAAAACTCAGCGGCCTCAGTGCCGAACGTTTCTGCACGATGAACGATCGTCTCATAGGCATATTCATGAAACCATATTTGGATTTTGGGTGTGGACTCCCCGGGATGGGAGAAGATGTCGTATTTCCGCAGCAGGATGTGCGAGCGGCCATAATAAATTCCATGTTTTTCACAGAAAAAAATTGCTTGGATTCGACAGATTTGTTGCCGGCCATACAACAATTTTACCAAAGATTTCTGGAACTGAAACTGCTTCTCCAGGGAGTATTCGAAGCAGAGGAGTTTGACAATCAATTCGAATATTACAACAGAATAATACGTGGCATAAGTCTCATCACGTAGCACGCATATAAAAATCAAAAATTGCACATTTAATAAAGGTGTCGGTCTGAGCGCCGGCAATTTAAATAGACCCCTTGAGATTGGCGTCTACTCCATTCTCCAGAAAGTTACGACACATCTTCCCAATAAGTGGAGCGGACCTGGTCTCAAAATATGATTCGGACTTGGCAAGGATTTCGGCCCATTGTTTCTCAATTTCCAGGAGAAGTGTGAACTTTCGCCGAGCCTGAGTTGGCGGCTACTTAAAGGATTTGTTACGTACAGCGCAATCTAATGGAGAAGAATGCCCAAGGTGCAGATTTTATGAATCGGGATTTGCTAAACTGCAGCCAGGGAGACACTGAAGCGCTCTGTTTAACATGTAGGGGCTTTATGATCAAGAGCCGGGGGAGCCATACGGCTCCTCCCGGTTTGGGTTGTACGTTAAACGTTGGCTTCGGTGGTTATGGGCGGGTCTAAGAGACGAGAAGATGTTGAAAAGACTGACCCTGCCTCTCAATTTACAAGATGTGGAGACTCCAGTTAAGCTCTAAGCTTCCTCCTTACGGAGACAGCCCAGCCAGTCCGGAATCGAAAAGGAGCGCGGCTGGATGGCACAAGAACTATGGGGTACTCAGGCTAAAAACTTACTCCCCTCGTCCCGAACCAGCACCGTAGGGCTTGTGGCAGCCCAAAATCCTATAATACTTGAGGCCGAAGCCCAAAGTGAATAAGACGATGTGAACAACTAGACTTCGCTACCCCCCGTCTATTCATTATCATCCTGTGAGGCGGTAAAGACGATTGGAAGCCCAGCATCAATTTGGGCTTGAAGAGTCGCAATTTGGGCTTGAAGAGTCGCGGACCTGGCTGCCGCATCAAGTGCCTTATCATAAAACATCTGTTGCGTCGGGGTAAGCCAAGTCGGCGTAGTTTCAGGCAAACTGGTGTAATTCAAACCCGCATACATCATATACTTTAAGAAATCTTCGTGCGTCGACGCCTCATCCTGATAAATATATTTTAACTCCTCAGACCTGTCTGTGTCGGAAAAGGTCGTAGGAAACCACGTCGGATCAGATGTCCCGCAGCCCTGAAGTCCAGTCGGGTCCACTTTGTTGGTCGGACTGTCGCCGGCGTAGGCGTAACGCTGGCCGGTTGCGGCAAAGATCGGGTCCCTCGATATAAACTGGGCCGTCACCGGATCGTAGTAGCGGGCGCGCATGTAGAGAAGCCCCGATTCGGCATCCGTATAGGCCCCGGCATATCCGAAGGGGTTGGATACCTGCCCGGTGCTCGAAACCAGGTTCCCGTATACATCGTACGCATAGGTAGCAGCCGTCGCGCCTTTTGAGTCGGTTATCATTCTAATGCTTCCAAGCTGGTCCCAGTGATAGAAGAAAACCGCTCCCGAACTGCTCACCTGCTCAAGCGGCATGCCCCCAGGCCCGTAAATGTAGTAACTGCTTCCATCTGCCAGGATTGCCGTAAGCCTTGTCCGGCGGTCCCATACAAACGCTTCGGTTGTGCTGCCTGTTGTTTTCGAAACCCTCAGCCCGTCACCGTCGTAAGCGTAGGCCGCCGTGGTCCCATAGCCGGTCAGTCTGTTTGCCCCGTCGTAGGTGTACGTTAAAGTCGGCCCGGAGCTCGGAGCGAAGCTGATTCGGTTTGCGCGCCGATCGTAGGAGAAAGTTCCCCCTTTTCCGGTCGAAAGCTGATCGGCATCGTCATAGACAAGCGTTACCCCGGCCGGCATTGCGGTTACCCGGCCGGCGTCGTCGTAGGTATAAGCAACCTGGTTCGAAACATCCACCAGGCGCGAAACTGCGTCATATGAATACGTGGTCGGTGCCCCGGAATTTAGCGCCTCGCTTGCAAGAAGCCCCGCGTTCGTACGCGTGTAGCTAAAAGAGGAGATCGAACTCCCTTTTTTGTACTCGATGCCCGTCACCCGATCGTTTTTGTCATATTGATATGCACCGGTCCATCCGTGCGGGTAGGCCGTGCGGACAAGGTTTCCGTCCGCATCGTATTTGAAGCTGACGGTGTTCTTTAGCCAATCCTCGACGGATGTGAGCCGCCCGTCCTTGTCATATACTCGTTTGATAGACTCATTGTTGGGATAGATCATGCGGGTCGGCAGGCCGCGAAGGTCGTAAGAATAGGAAACCGCTTGTCCTGCCCCGTTCACCGCTTTGGTCAAGCGTCCCAGCGAATCGTATTGCCAGGTCGATGCGCCGCTCCCATCGGTCATCCCGATGCGCCTTCCGGTCTTATCATAATGGTAAGTCACCGCGTGCGTTTGCGCGTCGCTGTAAGCGACCCCTGTGAGCCTTCCTGCGGCATCGTATGTCCTGCTTACCGTCTCCCCGTCCGGAGCGGTATCCAGGATGCGATTTCCGTTACCGTCATGAGCATAGGCCGTAACCCTGCCCGTAGCGTCCGTCATCGTGATCACCCGATCCAGCGAGTCGTAGGCAAAGGTTGTGTTGTTCCCGTTGCCGTCAGTCCATGTTACAAGGTTTCCATTATCGTCATAGCTGTTCGAGACCACGCTTCCGTCACCCATTACCGTCTTTACGAGCTTTCCTGTCGCGTTGTACTTATAGGACGTCAGGTTGCCGTCCCGGTCGGTAAAGCTGGTAAGCTCCTCCTTGGCGTCATAGGTATTCGCAGCCTTGTGGCCGAGGGGGTCCGTGACGGTCAGAACTTTACCAAAAGCGTCATAAGTGTAGCTCGTAGTGTAATCAGCCACGTCTTTCTTGGGCACGTTTCCATGCGGAGAAACCGAGGTGAGCATCCGCCCGATGGAATCGAATGATCTTGTTGTTTTCCGGCCGTCAGGATCGGTGAGGCTCACGTTGTTGCCGTGTCTGTTATAGGTGAAGGTTGTCTCCGCGCCGGTCGGATCAGTAATAGACGTTACGTCACCGGGATATTTGGAGTCGCCGTGCGCGAAAGTGGTTTTGGCAACCCGTTTAGTTCCGGTCAGCGGACGGGAAGAAGACTCAAGGTCCCCTTT
>Ga0326727_10011758_pt1 | contig 20208 bp, 16 predicted proteins | sample MB2enrmetagenome_FD_207643 | JGI IMG/M metagenome (GOLD analysis project Ga0326727, IMG submission 207643) | Lab enriched peat soil microbial communities from McLean, Ithaca, NY, United States - MB29MY | ecosystem: Environmental > Terrestrial > Soil > Wetlands > Peat | place: USA: New York...
GACGTCTACTATGGCCGCCGCGAGGACATCCTGCGGCGCAGAGAGGAGCAGAAAGAACTTACCATTCAGACGCGCCTCCGATACAATCTGGGGCGCAGGGAACCACAACCAGAGGGCGGCTCAACGCTGGAAACTGTAGCTTGCCGCTAGCGGCAAGCAGTCTCATAGGTTCTGAAGATGAACACATTGGGCATGTGGCGTTGCCCTCAGGATACATATCCCTTAGCTGAGCGTTATCTCGTGGTCGTCGTGGCTGCGGGAAAGCTGGAAAGCGCGTTTTGTTTTCCAGCTTTCCCATGGCCGGTTTTTGTTCGGGCGGCGCCAGACTCGCGTAGCTCAGGGTCGAATGCAGCCGGGTTTGGTCATACCGCCTCAGCCAATCCAGCGTTTCGTCTTTCGCCTGATCGGAATGAGTAGTTGACGGTGGACAGCCTAGTTACCCGTCTATTGTGGACAAGTAACTTTGCGATGACGTGGTACGGTCGCCAAAGGACAGAGCTGTTTTGAGGACGTTAAGCGGATACACGAAACGCTGAAATGAGCGACACGGAGAACATTTTAGACGAAGTTTGACAGGCCTTCCATGTCTCCTTTGACACTGACCCGCAATTGGTGTATTTAGACACTACCCCAAGTGACATTCTTGGGTGGTATTCCGCAGCCATTCCTTTCCCGCTAGTAGCTTGGAACTGGCTTTAGGAATCAACCTGGATGTGTACTGACTGCTGGAAATGGAAAGTATTCGCGAGACCGGGCACATGGTTACGGCGAAGCTTTCCAAAAAGGTGTAAAAGTGACAGCTACTGCCGAATGGAATTTCGCCGGGCGACTGGTGCAGCGCCTGGGCCCCTGTTCGTACTTAATTGATGCAGCTACCGGTCGCACGATTGAGCCGGCGGAGTTGCCGCGCCTGATTGCGGCGTATGGCGCTTCCTTAATACACGCTGGTCTAAGCAAGGGCGATCGCGTGCTGGTCGGTTGTTCTCTGTCTCCCACCAGCACCTTGGTTTACTTGGGAGCCATGTACGCGGGTCTCGTGGCGGTGCCGGTGGAAGGTCGTGTGTTGACAACTTCAGCAGCGATGCTGCTGGAAGCGACGGGTGCCAAAGGCGTATGGACCGAAGCAGGTCTCCGGGGAGGAGCGGCGAGCAACAAAGAGTCCATTCTTTACCTGCAGGGCGACCTGGTCAAAGAGATCCCAGGATTGACGCCCCCCGTTGCTTGCGAAGCCTCAGATCTAGCTGTGCTATTGGCCACTTCCGGTTCCACAGGCGTCCCTCGTTTCGTCAAGCTCAGCCATGAAAACCTGATCGCCAATACCGAAGCCATCATCCGCAGCCAACGGTTGGCCACCGACGAAAGAGCCATGCTCATTTTGCCAGTGAGCTATTCTTTCGGCGCGAGCGTCATGCAAACCCATCTTTACCAGGGCGGTGGCGTCGTATTTGACCGCCGCTTCATGTTTCCAGATAAAGTGCTCCAGGCCATCGCTCAATTTGGTTGCACTACATTTGCCGGTGTGCCCACGGTTTACAACGTGCTGCTTCGCCGATCGCATGTTCGGCAGATTGCCATGCCTAGCTTGAGGCGTTTTCTGCAAGCTGGGGGGCCCTTGGCTCCACAAAGAATCCGGGAGATGCGGGAGGGCTTCCCGCTCATTGAGTTCTACGTGATGTACGGCCAAACCGAGGCGAGTCCTCGGATATCGTGTCTGGAGCCCGAACGCTGGGAGGAGAAACAAGGAAGCGTGGGCCGGCCTTTAGACAACCTGACAGTCTCGATCGTAGACGAACAGGGAAATGAGTTGCCCGCAGGGCAGGTTGGTGAACTGCTGGTGAAGGGACCGTCCATATCCTCCGGTTATTTGAATGATCCGGAAGCAACTCGTCGCGCCTTCCGAGACGGTTGGCTCCGAACTGGTGACTTGGCTCGGCAGGACGAGGAAGGGTATCTGTGGATCGAAGGACGCAAAGGGGCATTTCTGAAAATGCGAGGACTCAGAGTAAGCTTTGCGGAAGTGGAGGAGAAGGTAACGGCAATTCCAGGGGTTTATGAATGTGCCGCCGGGGCGGTCGATCATCCGGAGGCTGGCGAGGCACTGGTTTTATTTATCGTGCCTGATGGCGGAGCGAAGATTGTGCTCGAAGACGTGCGTCACCATCTCCCGGCACATTGGGCTCTCGACTCGATTCGGGTGGTTTCTGAATTGCCAAAGACGTCCACGGGAAAGATAGCGCGTTCGTCGCTTTCGGTTTGAAGACGGAGTTTCCATGAACCAACTCGATGAAAAGATCGACCGCATTCTGTCGATGCCGCCTTACTCTCAGCCTCCTGACGATAGGCAAACATGCCTATTGGAAATGCTTAAAGAGGAACTGGATTACGCATGCCAGCGGCATCCCGGCTATAAAAACTATATCCAGCACTGGCCTGTGGACTATAAAACCGCCGGGCAAGTCTCTGATCTCCCGTACCTACCCGTGGGAATTTTGAAGGCAAATCCCCCGCTATCTTTCGTCGCCCTGGATGAAATCAAGAGAACCCTGACCTCGAGCGCCACCACATCCCAATTGCCCAGCCGGGTTGTGCTCGATTCGCCAACCTCGCGGCGCATGACGAAAGGAGTCGTAGCCATCCTCCGGGATTTTATCGGTCCGTTTCGCAGACCTTATCTGGTTGTGGACACACCGGGTTCCAAGGGAGCCGAGAATACACTGGGGGCGAGGGGCGCGGCGATTCAAGGATTGCAGCCTTTTTCCAATGGGACAACCTACTGCCTTGGCCTTACCGACCACGATGATCTAACGCTAGATCTGGACAAGCTGAGAGAATTCGCCAAGGACCGGCGGGATACCGAGGTACTGGTGTATGGCTTTACGTTCATTTTATGGAACCACCTGGTGAAGCCCCTCATGGCGGAGAATGTCTGTCTAAACTTGCCGAATGCCCGGATACTCCATAGCGGCGGCTGGAAACGTCTGCAGGATCAGGCCGTCGAGAAGACGGTCTTCAACGAGCAGTTGGCCAGGGTATTTGGCTGTTCTGCCGACCACGTCATCGATTTCTATGGCATGGTAGAGAGCGTGGGAGTCATTTATCCGGATTGCCCCGAGGGCAACAAACACGGACCTGTGTTTGGCGATGTCATTGTGCGCAATCCGCTAACGCTCGAGCCAGTCGCGGCAGGCGAACATGGCATTGTTCAGGTCTGCAGTATTTTGCCAACGAGTTTTCCAGGCAACCTGCTGCTCACCGAAGACATGGCCCAAGTGATCGCTTATGACGGCTGTCCTTGTGGGAGACGGGGTATCAGCTTCCGGTTTGCGGGACGGGTACCCAAGGCCGAACTCAGAGGTTGCGGAAATCTGCAGAGCAAACGATGACTTCAATCATGGGTAGTGCAATGACTGAGCTTCAACAAAACGTTGATTCACCCGAGGAAATCTCCAGCGCGGTAGCCAGGCTGCGTCAAGCGGTTTCCGACGCGGAGATTTCACCGAATGACGTCATCAACGTTTTTGATTCTTGGGCGAAAGGTCTGGACGCCCGCGAACTTGACGATATACCCGGGATCGTTTTCCTTCGCATCTGGCTAAGACGGGGAACTCTGGAGCCAATCATTACCCGTGAACTCGGCTCTAATGGTTTGCATGGTGGGTGGACTGAATACGGTCTTGCCAATTGCAAAGCTTTTCCCATCGGCATAGTGGGTCACTGGCCCGCCGGCAATGTGGAAATTCAGCCCATTCTGTCCATGACCTGTGCTCTCCTGGGGGGGAACGCCGCGTTGGTACGCATGCCTAGCGGCCTTGTCGAACTGACGCGGCGTCTGATGGAGAAATTAGTTCAAAGCGATCCCGCTGGAGTACTGACACGTCGCATTTTTATGGCTGCGTTCGAACACGGCCGAAAGGATTTGCATGAAGCCATGGCTCGAGCCGTGGATGGAGCCATGATCTGGGGAGGGGAAGAGGCCGTTTTGCAAGTTCGGTCATTGCCATTTCCCCATTGGGCGAAAATAGCAGTCTTCGGGCCCAGGATATCGGTGGCAGCGATGGATGCGGGAGCTTGGGGAAACCCCGGCGAACAGGAGTCTTGGTGCCGGCGCATCGCGCGTGATGTCTGGCAGTTTGACCAGCAGGCATGCTCCTCACCCCAGGTTTTGTTCCTCGAAAAAGCAGCGGGCCAGTCAACCGCTCAGTTTCTGCCGTTTCTTCAGCGCGCCTTTGAGGCCGAAAACCGGGCGCACCCGCGGCGCACCATTCCTGCCGCCTTGACTTCAGCGATTTGTCAGGCACGCGCGTCCTGGCTGCTGCAGGACATCGCACATGAGGCGATTTTCCCGAAGGGTCCAGATTGGACGCTTCTATTCGGCTCTGGGGTGGACCTTCCCCTGCCGGTTCAGGGAAAAACCTTGACCATCCTGGAAGTGGACAATTTGATTGATCCGGTTTTGAAGTTCGACGGCAATGTGCAGACGCTAGGTTTGGCCATCGCCGATCCGGAGAAAGAGAAGAAACTTGCCTGGCTGGCCGGGACAAGAGGTGTTGACCGAATCGTGAAGTTGGGGCGCATGCACACCTTCGTTCCTCCGTGGGACGGGGTTGATCTCATCCGGCCCATGGTTCGAATGGTTCGGCATGTTTGCTCGACGGACTGAATGCTCTACCAAGGAGAACTCAAGTCATGATGGAAGGCAAAGCGTTTTTTAGAGGTCTGGACCTAAAAGCCAAAACGTTTGCTCCCGCGGCACGAGCCACCGTTGCGGCCAACGATGAACTCTGTTCCTGGCTGTTGGATCCGCTCGCTCGTTGGGCGCAAGCGGCCTATGGAGACCGGGCCTTCGAGGATGCAGCGAAGGGCTACGCCCAATACTGTATGGGCGTGTGGAAGTCGCAACAGCTTTATGAGAAAAAAGGACGCTACACCCCCGAGCCCATGCCTGAGCTCGTGTCGGAAGTATATGAGCAAGAAGGCTACATGGTTCCCTACATGTGGGCCGCGATTTTGATTTATCCTTTCTGGCCCTCGATGATCAACCACATCGCATTATATCGAGACGAGTTTCTTAAGGTTTTGCCGCCGAACGCCAGACTTTTGGAGCTGGCTTCCGGCCACGGAGTCATGGGCCTGCTGGCCGCAGAGACGAGGCCGGACATCCAAGTGAACGGCTTCGATATCAGCCCGCCTGCCGTGGCTGTGTCAAACCGGCTGCGTGGCGTCTCCGGGAATGAGCACCGTGTGACTTTTGAAGTCAAGGATGCTCTTAAATTGAACCTGGGAGAGAGCCGCGGAACCTACCAAGGAATTATCGCCGCCATGCTGGCGGAACATTTGGAGGATCCTCGCCCCTTGTTTGAGGTGATCGCCCATCATCTTGCCGACGACGGGATCGTCTTTTTCAGTACGGCATTGGAATCGGCCCAGCGTGATCACACCTTCGAATTTCATCGCGAAAGTGAGCCGCTGAAGATGGCCGAAGAAGTTGGCCTCCGTGTTACGCGGTTGGTCTGTGATGCCGGATCTCCTGCACCGGGCGGCCGTTTTCTTCCGCGTGCTTTAGGCATGATTTTGCGCCGCCGTTGAAACCGGTCATTGAAATATAATCCAGTTCTCAGCCTTGCGATTGGCAGTCGAACGGAAGTCTGAACAAGACCCTATGACTATGACCTTCGAAGAAGTGAAATCATGTCTAAAACAGCGGTTCCCGATGCTTATGGTCGATCGTGTCCTGGAGTTGGAGCCGGGGAAACGTATCAAGACCCTCAAGAACGTTACCGGCAATGAGATCCAGTTCCTGGGGCATTTCCCTGACCTGGCCATTATGCCTGGGACTTTGATGATCGAAGCGATAGGACAAAGCGCCTCCATCCTGTTTAGCCACACTACTGGCAAAGGCATGAACCCAAAGGAATTCATGGTGCTGGGCGCCGTAAACGATATGAGATTCCTGGTGCCGGTGTTACCCGGCCATACCATGATAATGGAAGTAACGATCGTTAGAATGACGGAGGAAGCCGCGCTGGTTGAAGGAGTCGCCCGCGTGGAGGATACAGTGGTGGCACGCGGAAAGTTAAGCTTTGCTCGCAAGATCGTGTGAACACGCGCAACGGTAAACCGCGGTGGGTGGGAGTGTTTTCCACCGGTGCATTTGGCGAAAATGGACGTTAGCCGAAATGGCAAAGATCATGGCACGTCGCCAGCGCCATTGCCGTTGAGCGTCCCCATTTCGGAGGAGGTCGTGCTGGCCGCTGCCAGCATCAATTCAATACACAAGGACAGTCACCAACCGCGGCTTGCATCAGTACGGATTGAGAGGGTATCCTGAACAGTTCCGCGGAGGGGGGATTTGCAAAATGGTCTTATCGAGTACTACCGCTGCCCCGAGAATCTAATCCACGTTTGTCCTGCCGAGGATCTGCAGACTCCGCCGTGTTTCTTCCGATTTGGTGGATCAACGTGCTGGGGATCATTGAGTGCGGCAATCCACCGCAATGGTGATCAATGGCACGACGTGACGGCCAACGCGGTGGTCCGCGGCAACGTCCTCCATCTCCCGTTTGATCCCACCCATGTTGCCGGCCACCTCAGTTACGAGCGTTACGTCGGCAACCAGCGCGAGCCGCTACCCTTAAACCAACTGCGTAGTGTGTACTATGCGGTCCGGCGGTTTTTGCCGGTGCCCGTGCGCCGCTATTTGCAGCGGCTCTACTTTCGCAATTGGCAGAAAAGAGAGTTTCCGCATTGGCCGGTGGATAGTAGTGTCGATGCACTGTTTGCCGCGGTCCTGGCGGCTGCCCTGAAGTCGGGAATGGTCGACAAGGTCCCGTTTGTGTGGTTCTGGCCGGATGGGCATACAAGTTGTGCCATCTTGACTCATGACGTAGAGACGGCAGCCGGCCTTGATTTCTGCTCACAGCTTATGGACATGGACGAAGCTGCCGGTGTCCGCAGTTCGTTCCAGATCGTGCCCGAGCAGCGCTACGCTGTTCCGCCTGCGCTGCTGGCGATGATGCGCAGTCGCGGTTTCGAGGTCAATGTTCATGATCTGAATCATGATGGCCTCCTGTTTGCGGACGAGGCTGAGTTTTGCCGCCGGACGGAGAAGATCAACCAGTATGCCAAACAGTGGGGGAGCAAAGGATTCCGTGCCGGCGTTTTGTATCGGAATCAGGACTGGTTTGAGGCCCTCGATTTTGAGTACGACATGTCAGTTCCCAACGCCGGTCACTTGGAAGTGCAGTTCGGCGGCTGTTGTACGACCATGCCTTACTTCATAGGAAACATTCTGGAATTGCCGCTAACCACCACGCAGGACTATTCGCTGTTTACCATCCTGCATGAGTATTCAATTGATTTGTGGAAATTCGAAGCCAGCTTGATTCGGAAACAACACGGTCTTATCCACTTCCTTTGTCACCCCGACTATGTTTCCCAACCCCGGGCGAGAAAGGTATATGAACAATTGCTGTTGTTCGTCCGCCATTTGCAGACCCACAAGAACGCCTGGTTTACCCTGCCGGGAGAAGTAAATAACTGGTGGAGGGCTCGCTCGCAGATGACCGTGGTGCACGATGGCTCGGAGTGGCGAGTTGAGGGACCCGGGAAAGAGCGTGCGCGAATCGCGTTTGCGCGACTGAATGGCGACATCCTGACTTACGAAATAGTCTGAGCCTCGAGTTGGAGGCACCGGGATGCCAAAAGTCGTTTCTTGTGAAACAGCCGCGTACGCGAATGCCAGCATTCAAATGAACTCTGAACCAGTCAGCGGGCTCCTCGGAGAATACGATTCATGAACGTGGCATTCTGGCAGGACAGGCGAGTGTTTGTAACCGGGGCCACTGGACTCCTGGGAGGATGGCTGACAAAACGTCTCTACGAGAGTGGCGCGTCTCTGGTGTGCTTGGTCCATAGCCGGGAGCCCACCGGGCGCATGGAGCAGGGAACCAGCGTGCGTGGCGGAGTTGAAGATCTTGATCTGCTGCAGCGAATTCTGGGTCAATACGAGATTGACACGGTTTTCCATGTTGCGGCACAGGCTATTGTCGGGTCCGCAACTCGTGATCCAGTTCCAACTTTCGAAACCAATGTGCGAGGCACATGGAATGTGCTGGAGGCTTGCCGTCGGTCGCCAAAAGTACGAGCCGTTGTGGTGGCCTCGTCGGATAAGGCATATGGCGACCATGAGGTGCTGCCCTACACCGAAGATATGCCTCTGCAAGCGCGCCAGCCCTATGAGGTGAGTAAATCGTGTGCTGATCTCATCGCCCAGGCTTATGCGCACAGCTACGACCTCCCGGTGGCTATTACCCGTTGTGGAAACTTTTACGGGGGTGGCGATATGAACTGGAACCGGGTGGTGCCGGGTACCATTCGTTCGGTGGTTTGCGGCGAACGCCCGGTGATTCGATCCGATGGCCATTTTGTGCGCGACTACTTCTACATCGAGGATGCTGCGGCGGCCTACATGCTACTGGCCGAGCGGCTGGCGTGCAATCCGGAGTTGAAGGGACAGGCATTCAATTTCTCGAATGAAAATCGAACTAGCGTACTCGACCTCGTCAACCTCATCCTGCGCAAAATGGATTCGGACCTGCTTCCGGTGGTTCAGAATCAACCCAGTAAGGAGATCCGATCCCAGTATTTGAGCGCCGGGCTTGCCCGGCGAATTCTCGGATGGGCTCCCATGTTCACTCTCGAAGAAGGCCTTGAACGCACCATAGCTTGGTACCGGCAAGCCCTAAGACAGTAAGAGTTGAAGTTACGATAGCCGCGCTGTCTCACCCACTAAGTCCGCTACAAATTTACCCGGCTCTGCCGCGGAGTTAGCGGATGACAGGCCGGGCCATAGACTCGATCACGCCGGCACACCGAATTCCATTCGGGTGTCCGCTTCGCGAGGTCCCGGTTCGCGCTTTTCACCTTTTGCCACTGCCCCTTTGAGGGGCGAACAATCGTTAAACAGTCAGGACATTCACCCTTGACGTTACCCCGGATTACTCTATTCATTCCTTGCTTCGTGGACCAGGTGACGCCCCAGGTGGCGGTCGACATGGTCACTGTTCTACGTCGCATCGGCTGCGAGCTCGACTATCCCGAAGAGCAGACGTGTTGTGGTCAACCGGCCTACAACGCGGGATTCTGGAAAGAAGCTGCGTCGGTCGCGGAGCACTTCGTGCGCGTATTCGCGAAGTCGGATATGGTTGTCTGTCCTTCCGGATCGTGCACCGCGATGGTGCGCTGCTTCTATCCGGAGTTATTGGCCTCCAGTCCGTACTGTGAGGAGGCTCTCGCTTTGGGAAAACGTATTTTCGAGTTTTCCGAGTTCTTGGTCGATGTGGCCGGAATAACCGATGTCGGCGCCACCTTTCCGTACAAGGTTACCTATCACGACTCCTGCCACCTGCTTCGCGAATTGCACGTCCAGCGGCAACCACGCGAGTTACTCCGCCAAGTAAAGGAAATAGATTTTGTGGAACTGGGATACTCCGAGGAGTGCTGTGGATTTGGCGGAGTATTCTCCGTGAAGTTCCCAGAGATCTCCGGTCCGATGGGCGAAGTGAAGGCTACCAACATTGAAGCTACCGGCGCTAGTTTCGTGACCGCCTGCGACCCCAGTTGCTTGATGCATCTCGACGGCATTTTACGGCGTATGCGGACCAAGGCGAAGGCTATTTACCTGGCGAGCATTCTGGCGGCCCAGGAAACGGCGGCAGTGCCATCGAACGGCTCGGCGGACGTGGTGGAACCATGAACCGCATCGCACAGGAATTCCATCAGAAAGCGCGGGAAAAGGCCTCGGACCAGGCCCATCGCCAAACCATTCGGCGGGCCATCGATACCTATGAAACCGCGGTGACCAAGGGTCGGGCGCGCTTCGCCGATTACGAAGCGGCACGCGAGCGCTGTGCAGAGATCAAGTGGGAAGCAGTCAACCACCTGGACCGTTATCTCGACCAGTTTGAAACCAACGTCGTCCAACGGGGCGGTCATGTTTTCTGGGCCAGCGACTCGGAACATGCGTGCAGATATGTCCTGGAACTAGCCCTCAGGCACCGCGTCAAGACCATCGTTAAGTCGAAGTCAATGGTCACCGAGGAGATTCAACTCAATGCGGATCTGGAGCGGAACGGCCTGAGAGTAATGGAAACCGACTTGGGCGAATACATCGTGCAGTTGCGCCAGGAACCGCCTTATCACATCGTGACCCCCGCCATGCACCTGAGCCGGGAGCAGATCGCGGAATTGTTTCGGGAGAAGATTCCCGGCGACGTCACCGGAGAGACTCACGAGGAACTGGTGGGGGCGGCGCGCCGGTCTCTGCGGAGGGATTTCTTCTCAGCCGAAATGGGGATCACGGGCGCCAACTTCCTGGTGGCGGACACGGGCATGATCGCTATCACTTCCAATGAGGGCAACGCCCGGCTATGTACCAGTCGCCCTCGAATCCACGTGGCCATTGCTGGCATCGAGAAGGTGATTCCACGCCTGCAGGACTTGGCCGTTCTTTGGCCGACATTGGCAACCGCCGGCACGGGCCAGTCCATCACCGCATATAGCACACTGATTGGCGGTCCTAGGATGGCCGGGGAAAACGACGGTCCCGAGGAGTTCCACGTCATCCTGCTCGACAATGGCCGGAGCCGGCTGTTAGCTGATCCGGAGCAGCGCGATCTGCTGCAATGCATTCGCTGTGGCGCCTGCCTCAACGCCTGCCCCGTGTACCGAAACGTGGGAGGCCATGCCTACGCCACCGTGTATCAGGGACCCATTGGTTCCGCTCTCACCCCTCCCATGCGTGGACTGGCGGAATTCCAGCATCTCTCCTATGCGTCTTCTCTTTGCGGCAACTGCACCAGCGTTTGTCCGGTGAAGATTGACCTGGCACACCACCTCGTACAGAATCGCCGCAATGTTGTAGCAATCGGGGAGCGGCCCTGGCCGGAGCGCACGAGCATGCGCTTGTGGGCGTGGTGCATGCTGAGCGCGGAAAGATTCAAACTGGCCAGCCGCCTGGGCAGAACCATGCTTCGAGTCCTCAACGCCATGGGACTCGCCGCCCCCATCCTGAAGTCCTGGACTGAGCATCGCCAATTGCCGCCCGTACCCAAGTCAACTTTCCGCCAAATGTGGAGAAACAATGCAGAGCGGTAAGGAAGATCGTGGAGCACGCGAGGAAATCCTGGGTCGGGTGCGCGCCGCTGTCCGTGCGCCTGCGCCGCGCCAGCAGTCAGGGTCCGTGGGCCCGATCTTCGCCACCGTGACCGATCCCCTGGAACGCTTCCAGAGCGAATGCGCCGCCAACCACACGGATGTTGTACTTGCCGCGAACGGCGACGAAACCGTCACAGCCTTGCACCGCCTGCTTGCGTCCCTCCCCCCGGGTGAAATCTTCGTGCAGGACACGCCGGAATTGCGGCGGTTGACCCTCGGCCTGGACGCCCGGCAGAGCATTCTCTGGTCCAGCGGAGGGCCTCCGCCTGAGTCGTCCCAAGTCGCAATTAGCCACTGTGAAGCGCTGGTCGGCCAAACCGGCTCGGTGCTGGTTTCCAGCCATGGCTGCGGTGGGCGCGGCGCTTCCATTGTGGCTCCGTGCCATGTGATCGTGGCGAGCGCAGATCAAATCGTCCCTGATCTTGAGGCCGCACTGGCGCGTGCGCGACAGATCGCATTCGGCAACTCTTTCGTCGGATTGATCACTGGCTGTAGTCGCACCTCGGATATTGAAAAACGGCTCATTATTGGAGCCCACGGCCCCAGACGAGTGGTGGTCATCGTTCGGCTTAGCAGCGGGCCATCTGTCCCGGAGATAACGTAAGTGGCCGAGCCGTTCCGTGTGCCGGAATATTCCTTGAATCAGGATCGCTCCCCTGCGGGCACGGCAGCGATTTTGGGTTCTGCCAAGGGGCGGCCCATGCTGTAGTAATGAAAGCCAGCGGCAGCCATCTGGTCAGGGTCAAAGAGGTTGCGTCCATCGATGACGATGGGATAACGCATGGCCTCGTGCAGGGAATCAAGCTGTAGAAGTGCGAACTGTGGCCATTCGGTCACCACTAAAAGTGCGTGCGCGTCGTGCGCCGCATCAAACTCGTCGCTGGCATAACGCAGGTTCCCGGTCGCGGGCAGAATGGCGCGGGCTTTGTCGATGGCGACTGGATCGTAGGCTGCGACCAGACAGCCTTCGGCGAGAAGACTGCGCACGATGCTGATGGCGGGAGATTCGCGAACATCATCGGTGCCGCCTTTGAAGGCCAGGCCGAGAACCGCGATGTGTTTGCCTTTCAGCGTCCAGAGCGCGGAGCGCAGCTTCTTCATAAAGCAGAGCTGCTGATTCTTATTGATGCTTTCGACCGACTTCAGCAGATCAAAATCGTAACCGACGGCTTTCGCGATTTTGTAGAAAGCGCGCACATCCTTGGGAAAGCAGGAGCCGCCATAACCGATGCCTGCGTTGAGGAACTTGGAGCCAATGCGGGAGTCCGAACCAATGCCGATAGCCACCTCGTGCACATCGGTACCGACCAGCTCGCAGATGTTGGCGACGGCATTGATGAAGGATATCTTCAGCGCCAGGAAAGCATTGGAGGCGTGCTTGATCAGCTCGGCGCTCTTGGCGTTGGTTTCCAGGTAGCGAACCCCGCCGCTGAGATCGCGCGGGCCGGGAAGATGATCAGGACGGGAGTAGTAGCTGCCATCGATAAGCGGCTGGTAGACCCGGCGCAGCACGGCCCGCGCGCGCGCCGTGTCCGCGCCAACCACGATGCGGTCAGGATACAGGAAGTCCTCGATGGCCGTGCCCTCGCGCAGGAACTCCGGGTTGGAGATCACGTCGAAGTTCTCATCCCGCGCGCCGTTGAAGCGAAGCGTGCGGCTGATCCATTGGTTGGTGAGCACGGGAACGGTGCTCTTTTCCACCACCACCTTGTACTCTTTGAGTTCGGTCGCAATCTCGCGAACACATGCCTCGACGTAGGACAGATCGGCCTCTCCGGTGGGAGACTGGGGGGTGCCAACGGCGATGAAGATGACTTGAGCCTGGCGGGTGGCAGACAGCAGATCCGAGGAAAAGACCAGGCGCTGGCCGCGGTGGCGGGCTAGCAGTTCCGGCAACTGATCCTCGTGAATTGGGACCCCGCCCGACTGCAGGGCTTCAATCCTGGCGCGGTCAATGTCCACGCACGTGACCGAGTGACCGAGTTCGGCAAAACAAACCGCTGCTACCAATCCGACATAGCCGGAGCCGATGACCGCGATGGTCAGAGATGGGCTGATAGGTGGCTCAGAATCCACGACAGTTCCCTTTCATTTGAAGAGCCGATGAGCGCTAAGGCGACCCGGTTGGGAGTTTCATCATAACAGGGGAAAACAGAACACCGCCTCCGATGGCGTGCAGGATAACGACCACAATGCCCGGATTGGAACGGTCCGACATTAAGCATTCTTTCCCTTCGGCTGGGACTGCTAATTGTCGCCCTTCGCATTGACAGAAACGCCAGCCCGTCCCTGTCGAAGTGGATTAAAGAGCGAGGCTCGAGCCCGGGCTATCGACTGCCAGGCTCTCCCGGAAGTAGTCCAGGCTCAGCCGCAGACCAGTCCGCAGGTCAATGATGGGTTCCCATCCAAGCAGGGCTCTTGCTTTGGAAATATCAGGACAGCGTAGCTTGGGATCGTCTTGCGGGAGCGGCTCATAGACCAGCTTGCTGGCCGAGCCGGTCACCTCCAACACGACCTGGGCACATTCGAGCATAGTGAACTCGGAAGGATTGCCGATGTTGGTCGGCAAGTGCTCGCCGGAGGCAGCCAGCCGCACAATGCCCTCCACCTCATCCGTCACGTAGCAGAAGCTGCGAGTCTGGCTCCCGTCGCCGTAGATGGTGATGTCATCGCCGAGCAGAGCCTGCTTCATAAAATTAGAGATGACACGGCCATCGTCAAGCTGCAGCCGCGGTCCATACGTGTTGAAGATGCGGACGATGCGCGTGTCCACACCACGATAGCGGTGATAGGCCATGGTCAGCGCCTCGGAAAAGCGCTTGGCTTCGTCGTAAACCGAACGCGGGCCAATGGGATTTACATGTCCCCAGTAGGATTCGCTCTGAGGATGCACCTCCGGATCGCCATAGCACTCCGAAGTGGAGGCGAGGAGAAATCCGGCTTTGCATTTGTGCGCGAGTTCAAGGCAGTTGCGCGTCCCGGTAGAGCCAACATCAAGAGTCTCCAAGCCCCACTTCATATAGCCCACGGGACTTGCCGGTGAGGCAAAATCGTAGACGAAATCTACCGGACCAAAGTAGAAGGGACGGCAAATGTCGTGCTGCTCGAAACTGAATCGGGGATCGTTCGCAAAGCTGCGCAAATTTTCAACTCGCCCGGTCAACAGATTGTCCACACAAAGCACAACGTGACCCTCTCCCAGCAAGCGCTCACAAAGATGCGATCCCAAAAATCCGGCCCCGCCAGCAACTAAAACTCGCATGGATACCTCAACAAGAGATTGCTACCCCAGATTTCTCAAAGCTGCGTAAGTTCCGGTCAGCCTCTAGAATCCGGCCATCTGATCTTAACCTGCCTCACGAATGTTATGGCAGGAAGAATCTCACACCCAACGGCGGCCTTTCCCCGGTTGCGACGACGCTGGAGAGGCTGGGCTACCAGAAACTGGTGGAGGAAACACTGAGATTGAAATGTCTCCCGCCTGCCATAACCATCCATCCATACGTGCAGGCGGTGGCCTTGCCCATCTACATTGGGTTCTCCCGCCTCAATCCCATCCAATTTGTGGCCAGCGATCCGTTGCTGACCGGGTTGCTATAGTTGGCAAGCGCGCCCCGCGGCAGCGGGCACACCACTTCCCGTGGCTAGCTGAGCCAGCCGGATAAGCATAAGCAACCTGGTGCCACCAGCAAACGCTTTTCTCGATATCCAGTTCTGCAAAGGGCTCTTGCTTTATTCAAGAGAGCTCAGGAGGGATAACACCGGGCAATGGGTAGGAAAACATTTTCACCCGTGAACGCGAACGCACCTTGTTCGCTGCGTCGTCTCCGGGAGTTCCGCCCACACCGCCTCGCGTTTCGTCATCCAGATCAGTCCACCGAGTTCAGAAATTGATACCTTTGGATCTTTATGGCCAAACCCTCCGAATCCTCCGTTGCCTCTCTGCGGGTGACAACTCCATTGCACAAAGCTACCAGTTTGCAAGACGTCGTGATCTCACGGGGAAACGTGATCAGGAAGCGCAGATCGTTGTCCAAGCGAAGACTCTTGTCCACGCGGACAAAGAGTCCGCCTGCGCTGACGTCTTGGGTGAATAGCCGCACGCGGTCACCGTTTTGCAGCAGGAATGTCACAGGCACCGGTATCGCATAACGCGAAGCTATTCTTTCCTCACCCATTGCATTGCACGCCCTTGGAAATAAGCTGCCTCAAATTCCGCCCTGATTGGCTTCCGAAACTTGATCTCAGAACGAAACCGATGTTGCACTAGTTGCATTTCTATTGCCGCAAAATTTCGTTCTAAACCCAAGTGATCAAGGCTTTTGTAACCCTGAGAAGTGCAAATTCATGCATGTAATGTTCCCTTAATGTCACCACCCAAGGGACTTCTTTGACTTTGGTGAAAGACGCGTGGACTCATATACCCTGGTTCTTGCCCGGCCACCCAAGGCTTAAGCCGCGAAGACCTTGCACAGCGGAGCAGATTGCGGCCGGGTCGGGCCGTACCTCTCGCATTTGACCAGCGCCAGGTGACGAGGCTGCCTTTCGACATGTCCCGGGTATCGCGAGTGGCTGCTCACCGGAATCCGCACGGAAATGAATGTGTTTGTGTTGAATGAATGGGAGAGTACACGCCGATGGAGGCAGGGCCGCCGGACGTCACTTGACCGATCATCGCGCGCTTCGAACCCGCACCTTGCATTCCCGGTCACGCCGATCTGCGTAATCGGTCTTCCAGCGTCCCCACGCCCAGCACACGATAACTTACGATTGACGCTTTCTTACATAGATCAACAGGTTTTCGGGACTAGCGGCTGGCGCATTCAGGTCAGCAGGCGCGTCGGAACAATAACACCCCCCGGTGCCGGGCCCATCCCGCTGCGTAATAACAACTTTGTGTTTGCTTAAAGGCTTGTTCTTTTCGAAGCGGAGAAATCGTCCATGGTCATCCGCGTCCGATTTCTGCAGCAGCCAGGTCGGATTCCCGCGTCGGAGATAATCCGTACTGACGAATCTTATAAAGGAGTGCCTTATAGCTGATTTTCAGTTCGGCGGCCGCCTGTTTCCTGTTCCAGTTGTGGCGTTTCAAGACTTCTTCCATCGCTTCCGATTCGGCTTCTCCCATCGCGCTGCGGGCCACTTCTTTCAATCCGCCAATCGAAATCACATTCAATTTCGTTGGGGGTGCTGCAGCGGAGCGATTTCCCCGGGCACACCGCAGGTCATTGAACACGTGTCGCTCATCCCCAAGCACCAGAAGCCGCTTGACACAATTTTCCAGCTCGCGCAAGTTCCCTGGCCAATCGTGCTCCATGCAGGCTCGGAGCAACTGATCTGACACGGTGAGTGGCTGCCGCGCATACTTGGGCGACAGTTTGCGCAGGAAATGGCGAATCAGAACCGGAATCTCCTCTTTCCGCTCCCGCAGCGGCGGCATCGGAATGCAGAAACCATTTAGCCGGTAATAAAGATCCTCACGGAACGTTTTCGCTGCGATCGCCGCATTCATGTCAATATTTGTGGCCGCGATGACCCTGACGTCAACCTTGATGGACGTCCGGCCGCCCAAACGTGAGAAGCTTCCGTCCTGTAACACCTGTAGCAGTTTCGACTGTAAAGACGTGGGCATTTCCCCAATCTCGTCCAGCAGGATCGTGCCCATATTGCAAATTTCAAATTTTCCCGGCTTGGATCGCACCGCGCCGGTGAAGGCTCCCTGATCATAGCCAAACAGTTCGCTTTCCAGCAGATCCGCGGGCATAGCGGCACAGTTCACCTTCATGAAAGTGCGGTGGGCGCGCGGCGACATCTTGTGAATGTACTGGGCGATAATCTCCTTTCCGGTTCCACTCTCTCCCAGGATGAGCACCGGCAGGTCTACGCGGGCCAGAATCGCGCATTGGCCACGAATTTCGTTCATGCGCCTGCTGGCGCAGACGAGCGAACTGTCATCCGACAGACGAGTCTCATCCGCGGGCTCCAGTTCCAGTTCATCTCCCACCAGTGAGATAAAGCGCCGCACCGAATCCCTCAGACCCGCCACGTTAAAAGGCAGCTGAATGTAGTCGGAGGCTCCCATATTCATAGCCTTCACAACAAACTTTGTATCCTGGATACAAGAGAAGACGAGAACGGGCACAGTGGGGCAAACTTCGCGCAGAGCGGCCAAAGTCTCCAGCGCATATTCTTGGACCACTTGAAGCAGAATTACATCGGGAACAAACCCCTTCCGGAGTCTGATTAGCGCCTGGTCCCGCGTGACCGATGTTACCTGCAATTTGTCCTTGGCAAGGACATCCCGAATATAGTTCACGATTGATGATTCGCATCCAGCAACCAGAACCCGCCGTCCAACCGAGGCAGAGATGCTCTCCGTCGCTTTGGCTGACGGTGCACTCCTGAACGATTGAAATAAAGGAGTAGCCATGTATGCCTCAAATGTTGCGTTTGCGCTACTTATCGTATTAAACAGAAAGAACTTATCGTGCACATGGCTGTGATTTTGACTCTCGCGAACCGAAACTGCCAAGGCGCGGCTACGTAATATACACCGGGACGAAAACAAAGTCACGGGAAAATTACGCGCCACAAAAACCACAAGCCAATTCATGGTTGGGAAACTGGACAGCCCGCTGGCCTCCGGCAGCCACTTCCTCGCATGCATTTCGTACGAGAAAAGGCTTCCCCAGCCCTTGGTCGCAGCGGGCGCGAGGCCTTCCGGAACGCGGTCATGCTGCCGGCAATTACAGACTAGCCTCCGATGGCCGGAAGCCGGTCAGACAAAGATTCCGCGACGGTTGCAACCTCTTGCACCACCCGTCGCTGATCTTGCTCCCCGAGCTGTGGAAACATGGGCAGGGAAATGATCTCTGAAGCCAGTCTCTCCGTGACCGGCAGGTCGCCCTTCCGGTATCCGAGATCTCCGTACGCGTTCTGCAGGTGGACCGGTACCGGATAGTGAATGCCGGTTCCGATTCCGGCCTGGGTAAGCCGCAACTGAAGCTCATCCCGCTGGCCTACCCGTACGACGTAGAGGTGATAGACCGGCCTGGAGTTTGACGGCTTGAAGGGAGTAATGACCCCGGGAGTGGCCTCAAAAAATACATCGTAGCGGACGGCGGCAGCGCGCCGCTGAGCAGTCCAGCGCGGCAGGTGCTTGAGCTTCACGTCGAGAAACCCGGCTTGGATGGAGTCCAGGCGCCCGTTGTAACCAATCAAGTCGTGGTGATACTTGCCCGCCTGGCCATGATCGCGGAGCATTCGTACCCGGCGTGCCAGTGCTGCATCGTTGGTGGTAACCGCACCGGCTTCTCCGCACGCTCCCAGGTTCTTGCCGGGATAGAAACTGAATGCGGCAGCCCTGCCGATGGAACCGGCCTTGCACCACCGATTCTCGCGCGCTGAAAAATACTCTGCGCCATGCGCCTGGCAGGCATCTTCGAACAGCAACAGCCGGAATTCCTCCGCGATCTCTGAGATCGCGTCCATGTCCGCCATCTGACCGAAAAGATGAACCGGAAGCACCGCGGTAATCGGCGTACCGGTCCGGCGGCCCAAACGCACCCCAGAGTCGGCATCAAACGCACAGACCTCAAGATAGGCGCGCAGCTTCGCCGGACTCATGTTGTACGTCTTTTCGTCCACATCAATGAACTCGGGAAATGCCCCCGCCTGGGTGATGGCCTCCGCGGTTGCGATGAACGTATTCGCTACCGTGAGGACCGTATCGCCCGGTTTCACTCCGCCCGCAATCAGCGCAAAGCGCAGCGCATCAGTCCCGCTGGCCACGCCCACACACTCGGCAACTTCGATGAATGAGGCGAAATGTTTCTCAAAGTTTTCTACCGTCTGCCCTCCCACAAAAGACGCGCCGTGCAAAGCCGTGCGAACCACTTCCACCAGCTCGGATTCAATCTCGACATGAGGCGTGACGAGGTCAAGGAAGGGCACTGGAGTGTTCATTCTGCGTGTACCTCGGCTGCCTGGTAACGCAGCACTCTTGCCGGATTGCCAGCCACGATTGCGTACGCAGGCACATCTTTCGTGACAACACTGCCGGCCCCTACCAGGGCGTGTTCGCCAATCGTAAGATTGGAAAGGATCGTGGAACCGGAACCGATCGAAGCCCACTTCTTCACCAGGGTTGGTTCCATCACCCAGTCCTGTTCCGTTTGTGGCTGCCCGCTCGCATTGGTCGCCCGGGGAAAAGAATCGTTAATAAACGTAACCCCGTGGCCGACGAAAACTTCATCTTCGATCGTGACGCCCTCGCAGATGAATGTGTGGCTTGAGATCTTACAGTTCCGCCCGACCGTGGCGTTCTTCTGAATCTCAACGAACGCACCGATTCTCGTCCCCGCGGCGATTTCGCAGCCGTAAAGGTTGATGAACCTCGAAAGGCGGACGTTTTCTCCCAGCCTGACGTCGGGCGCAATGCAGACGAACTCACTCATAGAGCAACCTGGGCGCCCCGATTCCGAAGCGATTCGTCCGCCGCTTGCAGCACCTTCACAATGCGCAGGCCGGCGCAGCCATCGTTGATTGGCGTCTTGTCGTTCAGAATGCACTCGTTGAAGTACCCGAGTTCGAGTTTGAGCGCTTCCGTGTTCTCGATCTGCGGAGACCACATATCACCGGAGCGGTAGCTGACCAGCAGATCGTAAACACCTTCGCGGGTGGTATCCATACGAACGCCACGATCATAGATCTTGATCTTCTCGTCGGATTCAAGATCGTTCCACATCAGCATTTTCTTGTCACCACCAATCAGAGTCGTCCGCACTTTCACCGGAGAGAGCCAGTTCACGTTGACGTGCGAAATCAATTTGTTTGGGTAGTAGACGGTGATGAACGCGATGTCCTCGACTCCATTGACGTGCTTCTGTCCAGTAGCAACCACTCCTTCGGGTTTGCTCGAAAGCAGATAGTCCATGATGGACAGATCGTGAGGCGCCAGATCCCAGATCACATTCACATCGTGCTGAAACAGGCCCA
>Ga0326727_10011759_pt1 | contig 20208 bp, 15 predicted proteins | sample MB2enrmetagenome_FD_207643 | JGI IMG/M metagenome (GOLD analysis project Ga0326727, IMG submission 207643) | Lab enriched peat soil microbial communities from McLean, Ithaca, NY, United States - MB29MY | ecosystem: Environmental > Terrestrial > Soil > Wetlands > Peat | place: USA: New York...
CACGCCGCCGGAAATTGTGAAGTATATGGTGGAACGCGTTGACACAGTTCTGCGCGAGGAATTGAATCTGCCGGACGGGTTGGCCGACAAGAATGTTTATGTGCTCGATCCGTGTTGCGGGACAGGTTCCTACCTGGTGGAGGTCCTCGACCGCATTCACCGCACCCTCAGAGAGCGCGGCGAAGATGCTCTAACCGCAAGCGACCTCAAGGAGGCCGCTCAAAGGCGAGTTTTTGGATTTGAGATTCTGCCCGCGCCCTTCGTCGTCTCGCACTTGCAGCTTGGCTTACTCTTGCAGAACTTGGGCGCGCCGCTCTCCGAGAAATCGAAGGAACGGGTGGGCGTTTACCTTACTAACGCTCTCACCGGCTGGGAGCCGCCCAAAGGTCCCAAACAACGACTTATCTTTCCCGAGTTGGAGGAAGAACGCGACGCCGCCGAGCACGTCAAGCTTGATGTACCCATCCTAGTAATTCTCGGCAACCCCCCCTACAACAGCTTCGCGGGAATTGCCAAGATGGAGGAAGAGCGCGACCTTTCCGAAGCCTACCGGACCACCCGGCAGGCACCCGCCCCGCAGGGCCAGGGCTTGAATGACCTCTACGTGCGCTTCTTCCGCATGGCTGAGAGGCGCATCGTTCAAAAGACCGGCAGGGGCGTGGTGTGTCTGATCTCCAATTACTCGTGGCTGGACGGATTATCCTTCACCGGGATGAGGGAACGGTATCTCGAAGCTTATGACGCGATCTGGGTTGACTGCCTGAATGGAGACAAGTACAAAACGGGCAAGCTGACTCCCGAAGGTGAACCTGATCCTAGCGTTTTTTCGACAGAATTCAATCGCGAAGGTATCCAGGTGGGCACAGCCATTGCGTTGCTGGTTCGTAGCGCCGGCTTCCAGCCGGCAGGGCGACAGGGCGGGCAAGATGCCGGCGCTACGATGGTTCCTTTTCGCAGTGACGCGGTTGCGATTCGCGGCCGAGGTTATCTTCCGCATTGGGAAATGGAAGGCGCGATCTACTCCGTTACCTTTCGGCTTGGCGATTCACTGCCCCAGGAACTGCTCAGCCGGCTCGAATTCGAGCGCAAGGATATTGTGAGAACAGCAAAACAACTGGGCCGTGACCTTACGGACGCCGAAAAACGCCAGCTTGCCGATCTTCGCGGACGTTTGGATGAGGCGCTGGATGCCGGGCATGGAGCCTGCCAGCTTGCCCGGCCGGAAGTTGCCGAAATGGTTTACCAGGCGTTGCATTTCTTCGACGGCCAGCGTTACGTTCTCGTTGCCGCCTGTGTGATGCCTAACCACGTGCACGCTGTTTTTGCGCCTCTGCCTGGTCACGGTTTGGCAGACATTCTTCATAGCTGGAAGTCATTCACTTCCAATCAGGCCAATAAGCTCCTGGGAACACCCGGGCCATTCTGGGAGCGGGAGTATTTCGACCATTTGGTTCGGAATGCAGCAGAGCTCGAGCGAATCGTCCGCTACGTGGTTGAGAATCCCCGGAAGGCGGGATTGAAAGATTGGAAGTGGATTTGGGCGCGTAACGCCGGCTTCCAGCCGGCAGAAGAACTGGGCCGGCAGGATGCCGGCGCTACGTCAGTCCGCTTTCGCCATTTGTGGGGGAAAACCAAAAGACAACAGTTGCTCGAAACCGCCTTGCAGGAAGGAACGGAGATGTACGAACAATTTACACCGCCCCTTGACCTTGGGCTGCCGTTCGCGCCGGCCCAGGTGACGACGGCTTACCTGCAGTGGCCGCTGCTGCCGGAGTTGTTTCCCGTTTCGTTTCCGGGTGTCAAGACCAGCCGCGATGACGTGGTTGTGGACATCGACCGCGAACGTTTGGTTGAACGGATGAAGCGGTATTTTGACGTGGAGGTCAGCCACGAAGAAATGCGGCGCATCTCTCCCAGCGCCATGACCAGCACGGCGCGATTCAACGCGGAAGCGGTCCGCGATCACCTGCGCACGCGGGGCTTCTTGACAAACAACATTGTCCCTTATTGCTATCGCCCCTTTGACGTGCGCTGGATCTATTGGGAGCCTGAGACGGGCTTACTTGACAGGAATCGAGCCGATTACTTTCCGCATGTGTTCGAGGGGAACCGTTGGCTAAGCGGAGGCCAACACAACCGCAAGGAAGTTTTTTACCAGCCGCAGTACACCACGGCGTTGGCGGACCATCACATCGTTGAATCAAATGTCGGAATGTTTCCCCTCTACCTTAACACCCAGCCCGCTGGCGAATCCCTCATGCCTGCCCTTGAGTCGCGCGATGCTCGCACCTTGCCAAGCGGCAATCGTCTGAACATCAGTGATTCGCTCGTCGATTACCTGATGCAGGCGGCGATGATTGATGGCGCTCCCAGCACTTTCTATCATGCCCTCGCGATTCTCCATGCGCCCGTTTACCGCACGGAAAACTCCGGGGCACTATGCCAAGACTGGCCGCGCATTCCGCTCCCGGACACAAAGGAGGCCTTGCTCACGTCGGCGGCGCTGGGAAAAGGCGTTGCGGCATTGCTCGACACGGAGACGCCTTATGAAGCCGCAATCACGGCGCTATCCTCGGTGCTGAAAGCACCGGAGGGGAAGCCGAGGCTAGATAAGATTGCTGCCTTCTTTCTCCAAAACGGCATGACTCTGAATGAAGCTGAGCACTTCGCTGTTACCGCAGGGTGGGGACATGCGGGCCAGGGCGGTGTTACGATGCCAGGTAAAGGAAAAATCATCTTCCGCGATTACACGGAGAAAGAGCGAGCGAGTTTAGGCGAGGCAGTGAATTTGCTGGGGGAGCGCACTTGCGACGTTTACCTAAATGAATTTGCCTACTGGTCCAACGTTCCGCTGCGGGTTTGGGAATACACCATTGGCGGCTACCAAGTCATGAAGAAGTGGCTCTCCTACCGTGAAGAAGAACTCTTGGGCCGCCCGCTGACAATAGACGAAGTCCGTTACGTTCAGGAGATGGCCCGGCGCATCGCCGCAATTCTGCTGCTGGAGCCGACGCTAGACGAGAATTACAGGAGGGTGAAGGAACACGCGTACCCATGGGGCTCTTAGCAACTTCTTTGCGCTTCTATTTCTCCCGTGGGAGGGTAAAGGCGCCGCCACTGGGCGTCGCTGTGCCTCTGGCACCTACCAACGCTTGTCTTCGCAAGGCTGCACCCAGGAGCTGCTTCGAAGAGGAATTCATTATGAGTCTAATCTGGACCAAGAACGGCGCTTATCGACGGGTCGAGTACAGCGGCGAGGCAGAGTTAGAGGCCGCTATCATGGAAGTACAGACCGAATTGTTCGGTCTCAGTCGCATCTACCTTAACATAAAGAAGTAGATCGGGGGCAAAGGAGGGCTCAGGAATATACCCGACGGCTATTTGCTCGACCTTACCGGGCAAAAGCCCCGGCTTTACGTGGTCGAAAACGAGCTGGCGGCCCATGATCCGCTTCGCCACATCTTCGAGAAGCGGGGTAGTGCAGGGGTGGGTGTACCTGGGGCTCTGCGGGAAGGGATGTTTGGGGGACAGGGTTCGCGGCCTATAGCGGGTGGCGTGTCGCGTCTTCGGCCCTGGGTGATATCGAACCGTTCGTTTTTGTTACTTGCCGCCTTTGGCTTGGCGGCATCTCTCAGAGCAAAGAGTTCTCAGTCCTCAGTATTCACTCGTCAACAATTTCCGCGTCGTCCCGGGCGCGGCGGCGTCGAATGGGCAAATCCGAGATTTGAAATTGGAGATTGCAATTTCCGCGCGGTCTCGGGCGCCGGCGATGCGTAACTTCGGGGATGTGGAAAGCCAGTAGCCAGGTCCGGTTATGATCATGGTACGGTCCCGCAGCAGGTTTCAGGTTTCAGGTGTCGGGTTTCAGGTGTCAGGTTTCAGGAGGACAGAGCGGGATTCTTCGCTTCGCTCAGAATGACAGTCGGGGGGCGCGAACAGGTCTCAGGTGTCAGGTTTCAGGTGTCAGGGAGGCAGGGCGGGATTCTTCGCTCCGCTCTGAATGACAGCGGGTAAGCTCAGAATGACAGCGGGATCGGGATAGGGGGAGCGGCTGCCGCCCAAGGGAGAGGGCAGACGCTTTGCGGGCGACCGCAGAGCGCCTGCTGTTGAATCGTCCCGTTGGGCGGGGGTCCGCGGTACTACTTCTAAACGAGAGCGGGGGGTGGGTAGTACCAAGACCTTCGTCCTATTGCCGAGCGTGGCCAGTTTCCCTAGACTGACCGCGTTGCCAAGGCCTTCAAGAACACTCGGCCGAGGCAGCGAAGTTCACAGTGTTACCGGATTCCTGACACACTTGGCGGCTTCACTGAGGCAATAATGGTCCTCGCCGGACTCATACTGGTCATCTCCACGGCGCTCTCCTTCTTCTATGTGCTGGTCACTGTCCGGCGAATTGTGCGCGCTTCCGTCCATCGCAAGTAATTCAAACAATTCTGAATCATTGACCGTTCCCAGGGCTGGTTTTTGCGCCTTATGAAGAAGGGCGACCTCCTACGGCCGGCGACGTATCGCGCCTTCCACGAGAGCGAGGTCTGCGCTATCCACCACACCGTCGCGGATCACGTCCGCGCGTGGGTCGTATCCCGGCTGGCCGGCAATGGTTCCCATGGCGACTTTGACGATCAGGATATCGCTCGAATCAACCTTTCCGCCGCCGTTTACATCGCCGATCAGAGACGCCTTGGGGTTCAGATCGAACGGAATCTGGTAGAGGCGCCATGCGTAGCTGGTGGCGAAGCCGTCACTGAACATGTGTTCAGTCTTTCGAGGCACAGAGAACACGGAGAAGAAATCTTCGCAAAATAACAACGTCGAGTGAACTAGTGCTACAGGGCGGCAGAGCGGCAATGCCAAATTCCAGATTCAATATTCAAGACGCTAGTGTAGTGTCCACTAATTGAGTGGACAATGAAGCGCTGCCGTCCCGGCGGCATCTGCCGGCAGGATGCCGGCGCTACGAGAAGGAGTGTTGTCCAGCTATTTCCTGGACACTACGCTAGCTCGAAGAAGAGTTTGTCAGAAAAGCAAGAAACTACGATCTTGGGTGCTGTCCTAGTTTGAATGTAGCGCCGCCATCTTGGCGGCTCTTTGCCGGCTGGAAGCCGGCGCTACGCCCGAAATTAGGACAGCACCCGATCTTGGGTAGTGGGTCAGTTTGCTGTAGCGGCGCTCTCCAAGCGCCGGAACTCCCTGAGAATTGAAGACCGGCGGTCAGAGACCGCCGCTACAAGGATCAAACTGACCCACTACCCGGTCTTGGATTGCAAAGAAACCATAGTGCGTCGGTTGCCGTCTATCATACGTGAGAGCGAGACGGTGATGGGAGGTGACGACCATGAGACGGCTCGCATTGGCACTTTTGCTAACTGCTTTACCTGCTGCTGCGCAAACAATTTCCCCCCCGACTGACGCGCAAGGCCGGCCGCAAGCAAAAAGCACCACCGCAAAATCGAAGATCGTAATTCCCGCTGCAACCACGGTTTCATTGGCGCTGACTGAACCTATTCTAGCCAGGTCAGCCAAGGCTGGAGACAGCGTCTATGCGGAGTCAGCCTTCCCTGTAACGGTGAACAACCAGATGGCGATTCCGCCCGGTACGTACGTGCAGGGTCAGATCGACAGCCTGACGCTGCCCCGCTGGCTCTCCCCTCACGCTGAATTTCATATTCATTTTACTAAAATCATCTTCGCCAACGGTTATACGGTAGAACTTGGCGCCCGCCGGAACGCGAGCGCCGGGGAACCAGTTGCTCCGCGGGCCTCGACTTTGCCGGGAACGCCGCCCCCACCTGACGGAGATGTGTTTGCGGCGGTGGCCAACCCTTACGTGGTGGTCAGCTCTTCAAGTGACGTCCTTCTCGACAACGGCACCCAGATCGATATGGTCTTACAGGTCCCGCTACGATTGAACGCGGCCAAGGTTGCCGCAGCGGCCCGGCAGTCCAATACCGGGTCGCTGGCTCAGCTCAAATCTGCGACGCGATGCCGCCCTATTCCCGCTACGCAGGGAACGCCGGACACGGTTATTCCCGGCACGCCCGGCACACCTGGCACGCCGCCCACGGTCATTCCAGGCGGGCCGGGAATGCCGGACACGGTCATACCGGGAACTCCGGGCACGCCGGGAACACCACCCACGGTCATCCACGGCACTCCGGGCACACCGGCTGTGCCGTGTCCCAGTCCGCCGGTTGTGACCTCCGGTCCCAAAGTTCAGAGTTACAGCCAATCGTTCCAGATCGGTTCGGCGGTGGAAGTTTCCGGGAAGCCCCTGCCCGCCGGAAGCTATCAAGCCACGTGGAAAGGCTCGGGTCCATTGGCCCAGGTGGAAATCCTTCAAGCCGGAAATCTTGTGGTTAGCGTGCCGGCGCGAGTTGTCCTTTTGAGCAGGCCCTCGCCTGCTGATTCACCCGCGACACGCGCCAAGTCTGACGGCTCGCTTTCCTTGCGGTCGCTCCGGTTCGCTGGCCTGACTTTGGCGCTCTACTTCGACCTGGACGCCGAATGAAGTTCTGAAAGTGTCACAGGCACTCATGCCTGTGCCCAAGGCTGAGAAGGCGTGGTAGGGGCGACCCTTGTGGCCGCCCTGGGGCAACCACAAGGGCGGCCACAAGGGCCGCCCCTACCACGTGATTTTCGTTTGAAGGGGAGGGATAATCTCATGCTGATAATTGTTGCTGTTGGACTCCTGGCTGTCTCGACACTTTGGGCACAAGAGCCGACGGCGAACACTCAGCCGCCGCCTCCGGCAGTCCAATCCGAGGCGCCTACTACTTCTCTGAAACAGACGATCATCATTCCGGCAGGAACTCGAATTCCACTCTCACTCTCCGGTCCGATCAGCTCGAAGTCGCGGCCCGGAAACCCTGTCCGGGCAGTCACTGGATTCCCCGTCACCGTCGGCACTCAATTGGCGATTCCCGTCGGCTCTTACGTGGAAGGGGCCATAGACAAAGTGACGAAGGGCGGCCGCTCCGGACCCAGCTTACAGATGCACTTCACTCGCCTCACCTACGTCAACGGTTATAGCGTGGACATTGACGGCGCAAACGTGCAGGCCAAAGCCCACAGTCCCAATTCAAGTTCTTCCGAGACCGCCGGGTTAGTCGCTACGAGCGGTCCATATAATTCACTGGCGGGGCAAGCATCGACTTTCCCCACGGTCCCGCCTCCGGCGTCGCACACTGGAGCCGTTGTGGGACTGGCGATTGGCGGGGCTGCAGCTACGGTCGCGATTGTCCTTTTGGGGCACTACCATGGTGGCAGCAGTGGCGTGCTTTTTGATACCGGCTGGCAGTTTGAGATGGTTCTCGAAAGCCCGCTCTCAGTCGACGCTACGAGTGTTGCCGAGGCTGCCGCTCATTCGCGCACCGAGTGATGGGGGGCAATCTCTTAGGTAGTGTGTCAGTTTGAATTTGTCGCGGCGAGTTTACCTCGCCACGTGGCGGCGTAAAGCCGCCTCTACGTCACACTGAGACACTACCGTCTCTTGAAGCGCCTTCGATGAATTGGACGCATAGGGTATACTTCACGGGAAGAGTTACCAAGGGCGAATGACAAGGGGGAATACCTATGCGGAAGGTCTGGCTGATTATCAAACGCGAGTACAGCACCCGCGTCAAGACCAAGGGCTTTGTTTTCGGCACCGTTGCGGTGCCTGTCTTCAGCATCGGTCTCATGGTCTTTTCGATTTTCATCGCCACGCGGCTGACGGATCGCACCGTGAGGCTTGCCATCATCGACAATGCGGGCGGTCTCTCGAACGCTGTGGCAGCGGCCCTGAACGTCAGACTGCCCAACGGCAAACCGGAATTCGAGGTGGTGAGGACCATCACCCAGCCGCCCTCGGAGGAGCCCGTCCGTAAAGAACTGCGCGCCGCGATTCGAAGCGATAAACTGGACGCTTATCTGGTGATCGACCGCGCGGGCAATGCGGAGTTCCATACCAAGAACCCGAGTGATTATACGCTGGTGCAACCGATCACTCGCGCCGTGCACGAGGCCGTGCTGGCCTCCCGCCTGCAAGCGCGGGGCGTCCGCGCCACCGAAATCGGGGACGTAACGCGCAGCATGGACGTCAAGATCATTAAAATCACTAAATACGGGGAGGCGGAGGATTACGGCCAGACGTTCATCATCGCTATCTCGGTGGCGATGCTGCTTTACATGACGCTCATCATGTACGGGGTCATCACCATGCGCTCGGTGCTCGAGGAAAAGACCTCGCGCATCGTCGAAATTCTGATTTCCGCCGTGCGCCCCTTTCAGCTTTTGACGGGCAAGATCGTGGGAGTCGCCGGCGTCGCCTTTACCCAATACTTGATCTGGATTGCCTCCGCCGCCCTGCTCGGGACTTACGGGGCTGTAGTGGTTAACACGGTGCGACCTACGGCGGATTTTCCCCATATCCACCTGTCGGCGGGACTGCTGATCTACCCTGTTGTCTATTTTGTGCTGGGCTATCTGCTGTACGCGTCGCTGTTCGCTGCGGTGGGCGCCGCCGTCTCAAACGAACAGGACGCCCAGCAATTGCAGTGGCCCATCATGTTGCCGCTTGTGTTCAGCATTGTCATGTTTAACATGGTGGTGCGCGACCCGAGCTCCCACACGGTGGTCCTCCTCTCAGAGATTCCTTTCTTCAGTCCCATCATCATGGTGTTGCGCATCGCCGCCGAGACTCCGCCCTTCTGGCAGATCGGCCTCTCCATTATCCTGCTGGGCCTCACCGCCGGGGGAGTGGCGTACTTGTCGGCGCGAATCTACCGAGTGGGCATTCTTATGTACGGCAAACGGCCATCGGTGGTTGAGCTGTTACGGTGGCTGAGGTACACGTAGAGAAGAGCCGCGGACCTCTGCTTCGAGAGGTCCGCGCACGCGTTATCGACTAGCGTTTGTCTGGGGAGGAAGCGCCAGTCTTCCGACCACGGCTTCCTTGGCGATGCGAGACACCATCAGTTCGAGCGCTACCTCGCCCTCCGGGTCATAGAACTGGATAGCCTCATGTAGCGCCCGGTCCTTCAATTCGATCCACCTATCCTGAAAGAAGAGCCGCATGGTGTAGCGGGAGTTCTTAGTATCCGTGCTCACGAGCAGCAATCTCACGGGCCCGACCTGCTGCTTGGCGCCATCCTTGTGCAGCGTGAAGGGCACGCTGTCGCGCTCGAAATGCTCTTCCAATTGCTCCAAGCTCTCCTGATTGCGCACGATTTCTTGATGCTGCGAGTTCAGCTCTCCAACCACATTGCCCAGTCGATCGGCAGTGGCAGCCCATTCCTGCCGATTAGCTGCCACGTCACTCCGGAGAGAACTGAGGGCTTGCTCCCGCTCCTGGCGCAGGGCGTTAAGGTCTGGCGAAGGCTGGGGCGAAGCAGGGGGAGGGGATTCCGGCTTGGATGCCGGCAAAACGCGAACGCGCATCGGCATTGGGGGCACAGAAGGAGGAGGGTCGGCTTTTACCATTACCTTCTTCGCCGGCGCCGGATCCGGAGCAGCCGCCCGCGCCGGTGCGTTGAGCTTCTCCTCGATGGTATCGAGACGATGTTCGAGCATGTCTAGTCGGGCCGCGTTCCGCGCCAGTTCGGCGGTATCCTTGCCAAGGACGGGAGCGGGGCTGCTCCCTAAGATCCTGTACGCCGCATACCCCGCCCCCAAAATCGCGATGATTGCGAGAGCAAAGGTGAGCCGTTCTTGCAACCGAGCAGGGGGAGGGGGCGAAGGAGGTATCTGCCCCCCCATGTAAGACTTGCGATCGAATTGAAATCCACCCATGTAAGCTCCTTATTCTTTACTGGTGGTGCCACGCCAGCGCGACGTGAGTCGGGTAACGGGACGCCAAAGTCAGGAGGACTTCGCGTGTTTCTTTGGGGAGAAGATCCACCTGTTTGCGGCTGGACTCCCTCTGGAAACTTTGCATTTCAACCTTGTAGGCGCCAGGAGGCACAACGAGCAGCAGGGGCGTCGCGCCGACTTCCTTTCCGTTAATCCACACCGTCGCGCCATTGGGTGCTGAGCGCAACATGAGTTTGGCGCCATCTTTGCCAGCTTTAGCCTCGAGAGCCCGACGATTGTCACCCACCGGATCCCCTGCCGCACGCATCGGCAGGTGCGCAGAAGTCGTGTTTTCCGCTCCGGTTTCGACGACGCCCGCAGTCGCCCCATGGATCGGCAGTCGCGAGGAAGCTAACTTAGCTGCTGCGGCTGAGCTGATGCCTGCACTTGACACTGCTCCAGCGTATTCGACAACTGCCTGCGCTGCGGCGTTGCCGGCGCAGAGACAAACCACCGCGCAGAGCTCGACGAGCACACTGCCCCAGCTCGAGGCGACCAATCCAAGGGTCCGCGGCTTGGCTCGCCCGTCAGGGTACCCCAGCCTTCCTGGAAATGAGATCATGAAGCACTCCTCGAAACAGATTAGTGCGCAGCGCGTAATCACTGCCCAAGCCTTCAAATCCTCCTTGCTCGAGAGTGGCCTGCTCGAGCGATTGTTGAGATACAGCTATTCAGATATGGCGTTTTGCTGGGAACCTACCCCACCTTTTGAATCTTAAAATGTGACCGGCTCATTGTCAAACCAAAAAAACCAACTTGAAGTGCCGCTGCGCGGCAGAGCCGCAAGGCAATCAACATTCCAAATACGAGAGAAAATCTCCGTAAAATAACGACGCCCTACGGCCGAGCGCTATTGAATGAGTTAATGGCTGCTTGTGTATAATAATCGCCTCGTCACGATGGTGGTTAGATGCAAGGAATATCAGATCGTTTCAAATCTGGTTTGGCAGAGCGGCATCCGGGTTTCGTGATGCACGTCTCGCCAAGCATGCCGGCGGGTCGTTTGCCGGAACATCTTACCCGCGGCGCACGTCTCCACCTAGTACTATAGTGCTCTTGTAAGGCATGCCCCTCCAGGTTAAAAAAGGTGGCGATAGTTCTGAGGGTGGCTAGTAGTAGGCGTGGCCGGCAGACTCCCGGAGGTGGACTGGCGCCGCCACCCTGAGCGACGGATTGAGTCATCACGCGCGTAACTCTGAGTTCTGGATCGGGATGAAATGGCCCCGCAGGTCGGGCACTAAGTCCTTTTAGGTTACTAACTAAATTAGTGATTGACGGACGGTCTCTGCTTAACGTAGACTCGTTTCACGTGCAGTTCGTCTGACAGAGTTAGTTTCTGTCGCATAGGTTTTACAACGCAGCGGAGGAAGCACCAGGCGCAGCCCTGAGGGTTGCTGGCGAGGAGGGGACGGGCTCTCCGTCTTGTGGCTGTAGCGGTTGCGAACGAAGGTCCGTCAACGGGAGAGATTTTGGGCATGAACGAGGAAGCTATACACGTCTGGTTCTGCACTCCTGATACACCTTTCGTTCAGCTCATGGCCCGCGCCCTGGGCGCGGAATTTGAGTTGCAAACCATCGAGGCGTTCCACCTGAATGGCGCGCGAAGGCAGATCGAGTGGCCGGATGTGGTGCTGCTCGATTTGCGAGCGGAAGGAGATTCTCCAGGTCCTGGAGAGTTGGCCTTTCAGCTCATGCAGGAAATTCAACAATTTGATTCTCCGCCTCCCATGATTGCGATTCTGGGCGAGCATAATCGCGCCATGATTCGGCGCGCCCTCGAGAATGGGGCGTATGATACGCTCGCCAGTCCGCCTGACATGGTCGAGCTGCGACTGGTGCTGCGGCGCGCGAAGCGGTTCCGGCAGGTGGAAAGGGAGCTCTTGCGGTTGCGGTCGCAGCAGGCCGCGACTGGTCCATTCGGCGATTTCGTCGTCTCCACCGAGCCTATGCAAAAGGTGTTCGCGCTGGCCCAGAGGGTGGCGCCCTGCGATGTGAGCGTGCTGATCACCGGGGAAACAGGCACGGGCAAGGATATGCTCGCCCGCGCCATCCATCAACTCAGCCCCAGAGCGGCGGGACCCTTCGTGGCATTCTCCTGCGCTAATCTGCCGGAAACGCTGATCGAAGATGAGTTGTTTGGCCACGAAAAGGGCGCTTTCACGGGCGCCATGGGAGCCCGCCGAGGACGATTCGAGGCCGCCCATCAGGGATCGTTGTTTCTGGACGAGATTGGCGACCTCGCGTTGGGGTTGCAAGCCAAGCTGTTGCGCGTGCTTCAGCAGCGGTCCTTCGAGCGGCTAGGCAGCAACACCCCGATCAACGTTAATATTCGCCTCCTTTGCGCCACACATTGCAACCTGGGAGAGATGGTCGAGCAAGGCAAATTTCGCAGCGACCTTTTTTACCGCTTGAATGTGGTGGAGATTCACATCCCGCCGCTGCGCGAGCGTCGCGACGAAATTGCCGCACTGAGTCATCACTTCCTGATGCGCTTTGCCAAGCAGTTCGGCAAGACCGTGCGGAGGTTCTCGCCGGTTGCGCTGCGGGCCTTGGAGGAGTACAGTTGGCCCGGCAACGTGCGCGAGTTGGAGAATGCGATTCAGCGCGCGGTCGTAATGGCGGATGGACCAGCCGTCGAGCTCTGGCATCTGCCCAAGACTTTCTGCAACGGGCTGGAGCAGCAAGAGGAGGGTTCCTACGATAGGGAGCTGCGTGAGTTCAAGCGACGCCTCATTCTGCGGGTTTTGCGAGACTGCGATGGAAGCAAATCGGAGGCAGCGCGCAGGTTGGGAATCGCGCGCGGCTACCTGCATCGGTTGATCAACCAGTTGCGCATCGAGGAAGCTCCCGAGGAGAGCTTCGCTGAGTTGCCGGAGATTAGCATGCCGGTCATGTAGCAAAGCAGAAATCCGAAAGTAGAAAGCAGAAGATCGAAATTCGAAAACCGAAAACCGAAAAAGGAAGCTCGATAATCGAACAGATAGAGGCGGATATCGAACAACAGGAAGCGTCACCCGGAGTCTCTGATTTCTAGTTTCTATTTTCTAGTTTCTGCTTTCTAGTTTTTGCTTTCTTGCCATGCCTGAAATCGGAAGGTCCCCTGACATCATAACCGGTGACACCCGGCTGCTGGAGCGAATCTACCTCCCGTTTCTGCTCGAAGCGCAGAACCCGGACGGCGGATGGGGATACCGTCGCGGTGGCCAGAGCGCTGTGGAGCCGACCTCCGGCGTGCTCTTGGCCCTCCCGGGACTCGGGGGCTCCGTTCCTGAAGTTATGCGCGCTGGAGCGCGTTGGTTAACAGAGTGCCAGTTGCCGGACGGATCATGGCCGCCGTTCGCGGGCCAGCCGCGAGGGTGCTGGGCGACCGCGCCGGCCAGCCTGGCCCTGTATGCATGTGGGGACTCGCACGACCACGTCGCCCGTGGACTCCAATGGCTCTCGAAGACCTGGCCGGCTGAGGGCACCTTTTGGCGGCGAATTACCGCCAAGCTCTTCCACCACGAGTCAGCGGTTCGGCAAGACCCGTCCTTGCGAGGTTGGAGTTGGACGCCCGGCAGCGCAAGCTGGGTCGAGCCAACCGCGTGGGGGATCATTGCCCTCCGCAGCATTCCCAAAGACCTGCATCCTCGCGAAGCGGGGCGACGCCGGCGGCTCGCGGAACTCATGCTCTACGACCGGATGTGCCCGGGGGGCGGCTGGAACAGCGGCAATCCGCTGGTTTATGGGGCCGCAGGTGTGCCTCGCATCGGCCCCACCGTCTGGGCGTTGCTGGCCCTCCGATATTACCGAGACCGCCTGGAGAATCGTCAGAGCCTGGACTGGCTGGAGCAGGCCTATCCTCAAATTCAGGGGCCCGGATCGCTGGCGCTCGCCCATCTTTGCTTGAAGATCCACGATCGTTCTGTGCCCGCCCTGGAGCCCTCCCTTGCGGCGTTGAACTCGAACAACCAGTTTCTCGGCCACACCCTGGCGGCGGCGTGGGCGGCGATTTCTTTGAGCGGCCGAGCGGCGTGGCTGGGGCTGGAGACTTGAGAGTCGAAATTCGAAAACCGAAATTCGAAATTCGAAAAGCGAAAAGCGAGAACCGGAATTCGAGATTCCCAGCTTGAAAGCCGATTCTCGAAACCGGCAATTTGAAACGACAGAATTGAACCCTGGAAACTCAGGGATCCTAATTTCTACTTGCTATTTTCCAGGTTCAATTCTTTAATTTCTAATCTCGATTTTCGAATTTCGACTTTCGGTTTTCGAGTTTCGAATTTCGGTTAGCCAGCATGAGTGCCACCCACAACTCGCTGCTCCCGTCCTTCAAGCGACCGCCTTCGCGGGTTGCGATACGGAGAGCCGCCAGCTATCAGGCTGACCTGGCGGCGTTACTCGAGGAGACCTTGCGCGCCTTTGATTTGCCGGTGCAAGGCCGCTCCGTACTGTTGAAACCTAATTTCGTCGAGCCTGACCCGCAAGGTGTGATCAATACACACCCAGCGGTGGTAGCGGCGGCGCGGGAGTGCTTCCTGCGGCTGGGCGCCAAGACTGTAATTGTTGCGGAGGGGCCGGGGAACGAACGGGACATCGAAGCTGTCCTGGAGGCTAACCGCCTCCGTCACTGGCTGGGGCCGCTGGCGGATAAGTTCGTCGACCTAAATGTTGATGATGTCCGCTTGGTTCCCACGGGCACCCAAGCCTCGAGGGTGAAGGAGTTGTATTTGCCGCGCACTGTGCTCGAGGCCGACTTTGTGGTTTCCATGCCCAAACTGAAGACTCACCACTGGGCGGGAGTGACGCTCTCGCTCAAGAACATGTTCGGGATTGTGCCGGGAAGCTGCTACGGCTGGCCCAAGAACGCGCTGCACTGGGCCGGGCTCACTCGCTCCATCCTGGACATCAACAGCACCGTGCGTCCTGATTTCGCCATTGTCGACGGCATCGTCGCCATGGAAGGTAACGGGCCCCTCCAAGGCGACGCCAAGCCCTGCGGCCTTGTGGTGGCCGGAGACGACCCCGTGGCGGTCGATGCTACCTGCGCCCGCATCATGGGCTTGGTTCCGGAGCGGATTGACTACCTCGCCCACGCCGGCCTGCTGCTCGGCCACCTGAAGAGAGAAAACGTAAAGCAGCTCGGGGAATCCCTCGAGAGCGTGCGGACACCCTTCGCGGTCCTTGACGCGTTTGCACGCCTGAGAGGCGAACATGTCCACGCTTGATATTGCGCCACAGCCGCCCCCCGTCCAAAGCCCGTCCTCCGCTGGATTGCTCCGTCGAGCGTTTTCCTTCCCGTCTTTGCTGGGGGTGGTCCTGGTGGGCAGTTCCTTCATGCTCCTGGTCACTTTCTTTCGTGTCGACCCCGATACTTGGTGGCACCTGACAGTCGGCGAACGCATCCTCAGAACCCATTCCTGGCCCACCTCGGATATCTATTCTTTCACCGCGCCCGGCGCCGAATGGATCGCCTACGAGTGGCTGGGTGAAGTGGCGCTGGCGTGGACGGCACGGATCGCCGGCCTGGCCGGCCTGATGGGGATGCTGTTTGCTCTCACCAGCGCGGTGTTGCTGCTGGTTTATTATTACGCCTACCTGCGCTGTGGGAACTCGAAGGCGGCTTTTGTGGCCTCGTGGGTGGTCCTACCCTTGGCCGGAGTTTGGTTCTCGGTTCACCCTCTTCTTTTCGGCTACATATACCTGCTCGCGGTGCTAATTTGCCTGGAGCGCTTCCGGCAGGGGCATCACAAGTCCCTATGGCACCTTCCCTTGGCGTTCTGCCTTTGGGTCAACACCCACGGCACTTTCACGCTGGGCGCCATAGCCTTCGGAATCTACTGGTTGAGCGGACTGGTCGAGTTCAGCGCCGGGAGCCTCGAGGCGAAGCGCTGGACGCCTCTCGAACGCCGGCAACTCGCGGCGGTCGCCTTGCTTTCCACCCTGGCGGGTTGCATAACGCCTTACGGCACGCGGCTTGCCGCCTACCCCTTGCAGATGATGTTCTTCCAGCAAGGGATCACCAAAAACATGACGAGTTGGGTTCCGATCCCCTTGGACGAATGGCACGGTGAATTCTTCTTGATGCTGGTTTTGCTCTTCATCGCAGCGCTAGCGGCGGGGCAAATCAGGCTCCGGCTCGCGGAGTTGGGGCTGTTCCTCTTCGCCGTCTTCATGACCGCCGAGCACGCTCGCGCGCTTCCGGTCTTCGCTTTCGTTTTGGCGCCCCTCCTGGCCACTGTGTTGGCGCGGTGGGTGCCTGCCTACGAGCGTGACAAGGACAAGTACGTGGTCAACGCGGTCCTGATCGGCCTGGCGTTGCTGGCCTTCGCGTGGTATTTCCCCTCTCGCCAAGGGCTGGAACGAGAGGAGGCCAAGGCCTTTCCGCGCGGGGCGGTCGAGTACCTGCGCCAGCACCCTCAGCCCACTCGCATGTTCAACGACCTTCGCTGGGGAGGGTATCTGCCCTACATGCTCGGTCCGCAGCAGCGGGTGTTCATTGATGGCCGGCTCGACTTTTACGAATATCGCGGAGTGTTTCCTGATTATCTTCATATCACCCGGCTGGAGCGTGACGCTCCGCGGCTGCTCAAGAAGTACAACATCCAGGCCTGCATCACTACTCACACGCTTCCGCTCGTGACCTTCCTGGAAGCGTCGCCCGAGTGGAAGAAAGCATATGAGGATGAGTTGAGCGTCATTTTCGTGCGGAGGGCGGCGGCCCGGTGAGCTTCGCGCATAAGTGGAAAATCGAAATTCGAAACTCGAAAATCGAATATCGAAAATCGAGATGAAAACTCCGCTGCAACCCGTTGCCGCTTGGCTCGTGAGGGCTGCACTGGCAGCCGACGCGAGGAGGGAGGCCGCCCGGCCGTGACGGTACCCCTTGTTTACACAATTGCCGGAACGATACTCATTCTGGCCTTTGCCCGGCGCAACAACCGGCAAGACCCTGCCGTCGCCTTCGGGTTATTGGCTTTCTTCCTTCTCAACGTCGCGCTCGGTACCGTAGGCAGGCTCCCTAAAGGACATTCATATTCCCTGACCATGGACTGGTATCTCTATAGAGCCGATCAGTACCTGAGCTTGGATGGCCTGTCTTTGGCGCGCTGGGTTCTGGGAACGCCAGCCTTGAAAGCAATTTTGCTTGCTGCATATCAGGCCCTGCCGGTGGCGTTTGCCATCGTTTGGAGCGCGGAACGGTCGCCTGCGATGCTGCGCGCCGTCCTTTGGGCCGCCGTGGCGGGGCTCGCTTGCTACCAGATCGCGCCTGCCACAGGGCCGATTTATGCGTTCGCAGGTTTTCCCCGGGTGGCGCCACACGCTTCCGGGCAGGTCCTTGTAGACGTCAGCATGCCCCGAAATTGTTTGCCCTCGTTGCACTTCGGATGGGCGCTGCTGCTGCTTTGGAACTGCCGCGGCCGGGCACTGTGGGTGTTCGCGTCGATTTACCTGTTCCTCATGGCCTTGGCAACGGTCGGGCTGGGGGAGCACTATTTTGTGGACCTCCTCGCGTCCGTGCCATTCTGCGCCGCGGTGCAGGCAATCGCCACCTCCAAGTACTTTTCCGTTCGGTGGTGGTTGGAAAAGTGGCAGAGGACCGGCGCCAGAGCCGCCTCTACGACGTGATTCTGCTGCGCCGACTCGCGATTTTTCAGAGAGCGGTTTTCATGGCGACTGATAGCGCAACGAAAAGCCGCGGATCTCAAAACCGGAGGTCCGAGCTACCTCCCGAATCTTCGGGTCTGCGGCAAACCTTCCTTAAGAAGGTGATTTCTTTCCCCGCTCTGCTGGGAGCGCTTCTGGCTCTCCCGCTTTATGTCCCCCTTCGTGACTTCACCCTGGATCCGGACGTCTGGTGGCACATCAAGGTCGGCCAGACCATCCTGGCAACCCACCGCTGGCCCACTTCGGAAACTTATTCCTTCACCGCGCCGGGCGCGCCGTGGATTGCCTACGAATGGCTGGGTGAGACGCTGCTCGCGGCCGTCGAGCGGGCCTGGGGGCTCCGGGGGCTCATGGCGTACGATCTCGCTCTGGGCGCGGCAATTCTGCTGGCGCTTTACGCCTTGGCCACACTGCGCTCTCACAACTCGAAGGCGGCTTTTGTGACCTGCCTGCTGCTTTTGCTCCTCACCGCTGTCTCCTTCAACCTGCGCCCGCAGATGCTGGGTTACCTGTTTCTCATCATCACCCTGATCATCCTGGAGCGTTTTCGGCAGGGCCGCACCGGCACGCTATGGTTGCTGCCGCCGCTCTTTCTGTTGTGGGTAAACGCGCACGGAAGTTTCATGATCGGGCTCTGCGTTTTCGCTGTTTATGGGATCAGCGGTTTGTTCAGGATTCGATGGGGCGGCATCGAGTCCACGCGCTGGACAGCAGGCGAGCGGCTGCGTCTGGGTTTGGCATTCTCGGCCAGCCTAATGGCCCTCGCCGTTACTCCCTATGGGACGAGGTTGGTTGGCTACCTTATGGAGTTATCCCGCGCGCAGCCAGTCAACCTGGCGAATATCCAGGAGTGGCAGCCCATCGGCTTCAATTTGCCGTTCGGAAAGCTCTTCCTGGCCTTGCTGGTCGGGTTCCTGCTGGCCCAGATCGTTCTCCGGCCCACCTGGCACTTGGCGGAATTGATCCTCTTTCTTGCAGGTTTAGTCGCGGCATGCCTTCACGTGCGCTTCCTTTCGGTCTTCGTTCCGTTTTTCGCGCCGCTCCTCGCCGTGATCCTGAGCCGGTGGATACCGCCCTACGACCCTGGCAAAGACAAGTACGCCTTAAATGCTCTCCTGATAGCTGCGGTCGTGGTGGGCATGGTGCGGTTCTTTCCTTCTCGGGAACAACTTGCAAGCCGCATCTCCCAGCATTGGCCGGAGAAAGCCGTCCAGTACATCGAGCAGCATCCCCCTCCGCAGCCCATGTACAATACCTACACTTACGGCGGCTACCTGATCTTTGCGCTCGACGGCAGGAACAAGGTCTTCATCGACGGTCGGGCAGATGCCTACGAGCGGACCGGTGTCCTCGCGGACTACATGAAGATCGCACGGCTCGCGCCCACCGCCCTACGCCTGCTCCAGGCATATAACGTGCAGTCGTGTCTTATCGAGCGTGACGAACCACTGGCCACGCTGCTCGCCGTCTCATCCGAGTGGCGGAAAGTCTACGCTGACGAACTGAGCGTCGTATTCGTGCGCAAGAGGGCTGGCGATTCTGGAGTTTTGGTACACTGATTTCGGACACGCATGACCACCAACACCGTATCTGTCGCTACAGATGTCCCGAGTCAAACTCCGCGCCAATCCCTGTTGAAAAGAGTGATTTCCTTTCCAGCCCTGCTGGGGGCCCTGCTGGTGGGGGCACTCTATGTGCCCTTGCGTGACTTTAACCTGGACGCGGACATCTGGTGGCACATCAAGGTCGGCCAGACCATCCTGGCAACCCACCACTGGCCCAGCGCAGACACTTATTCTTTCACCGCGCAGGGCACTCCCTGGATGGCTTACGAGTGGCTGGGTGAGACGCTGCTCGCGGCTGTGCACGGGGCGTGGGGACTTCGGGGGCTGATGGCGCTCGATCTTACTCTCGGAGCCGCTGTCCTTCTTGCCCTTTACGCCTTGGGCGCGCTACGCTCACGCAACTCGAAGGCAGCTTTCGTGGCCTGCGTGCTGCTTCTGCTCCTCACTGCCGTCTCTTTCACCCTGCGCCCGCAGATGCTGGGCTACCTGTTTCTCGTCCTCACCCTGATCATCCTGGAGCGTTTTCGGCAGGGGCACACCGGCACGTTATGGTTGCTACCCCCACTCTTCCTGGTATGGGTAAACACGCATGGGAGCTTCGCGATCGGGCTTTTGGCCTTCGGCGTTTATTGCGTCAGCGGTTTGATTGAGATTCGCTGGGGCGGCGTCGAATCCATGCGCTGGACGGTAGGCGAGCGGCTGCGTCTGGGTTTGGCATTCTCGGCCAGCCTGATTGCCCTCACCATCACGCCCTATGGGGTGAAACTGGCCGGCTACCCGTTGGACATGGCGTTTTCCCAGCCTGTCAACGTAGCCAGTATCAGAGAATGGCAACCCATGGCCTTCAACATGCCGTTCGGGAAGCTCTTCCTAGCCTTGCTGGCTGGGTTCCTGCTGGCACAGATCGTTCTCCGGCCCACCTGGCAGTTGGCGGAATTGACCCTCTTTCTTGCAGGTTTAGTGGCGGCTTGCCTTCATGCGCGCTTCCTGCTGGTCTTCGTCCCGTTCTCGGCGCCGCTCTTCGCCGTGATCCTGAGCCGTTGGATACCGCCCTACGACCCTGGCAAAGACAAGTACGCCTTAAATGCTCTCCTGATAGCTGCGGTCGTGGTGGGCATGGTGCGGTTCTTTCCTTCTCGGGAACAACTTGCAAGCCGCATCTCCCAGC
>Ga0326727_10011760_pt1 | contig 20207 bp, 15 predicted proteins | sample MB2enrmetagenome_FD_207643 | JGI IMG/M metagenome (GOLD analysis project Ga0326727, IMG submission 207643) | Lab enriched peat soil microbial communities from McLean, Ithaca, NY, United States - MB29MY | ecosystem: Environmental > Terrestrial > Soil > Wetlands > Peat | place: USA: New York...
AGGATGGTGAGGATGCCCACGGTTCCCGCAATCATGCGGTGGCCGTGCTCAAACTTTATCCCTCCCACCATGCGCGGCATGCGGAACGTGCCGAAGGAGGTGGGCCAGTCGGGGACCGAAAGGCCCGCGTCGTTGCCGGTCACCAGCGCGCCGGCAATAATCAGAAGGAACGTGCAAAACGCGACGAACGCCGCGTATCGATGAAGCCAAGGATGGTTTTCTGAAGTCGTCATGGTAGTTGCCTTGCCCCTGGAGAAATCGGGAGCTCGGGTGATCCGGTGATCGGGTGAGCAAAAACCCAAGCCGGAGGTTTCTGCTGTCTGTTCAACCGATCACCCGATCCTCCGATCTCCCGATCTGTTGATTCCCGTTTGCCGGCGCAAGGTCCGCCAGTAACTCCTGCAATTCGCGATCGTGCTCAGGACGCCAATCGGCAGGGCCACGAAACTTGTTCCGGTACATATAGACTACCACAGTGATCAGGGCAAAAAACACCATCGGCGGCACGAGGAGAATCAGGACACCGTTGGCCAGAGCCTCTTTGGCGCCAGCCTTTGCCGCCGATGCGCTGTTGTAGCACATGGCGCATCCTTGGGCATTGAGAACGGTCGGCAAAAGGCAAAAGGCGAAGGCAAAAGTCAAAACGCAAAACGCAAAAGTCAAAACCGACGATGCCCACAGACGGGAACGAGGGGAAGGCTCGGGGCTTCGCTTGGAGACAGTCTGCAAAACGGAAAAGTCAAGGCCCAGGCTGCTCGCACTTTTGACTTTTGCCTTTTGCGTTTTGACTTTTGACTTCTGTGTTTGCATTACCTACCCACCTTCTGCCCGATGCCTACTGCTTTCTGCCCACAGCCTATCCCGGCTCGCCGGGACTCGCAAAATGCGCTCGCTGCCTACTGCTTACTGCCCACTGCCTACTGTTTCAATGTGGCCTCATATGCAAAAGCCGCAGGCTGTCGGGGAGGAAGATATTCATCAGCACAATCACGATGACCAGCGCCGGCATCAGCGTGGCCGCCATGCTTGGCCGCTCATAGCGGAGGTGCATAAAGTAGGCGATGATCAGCGCCGCCTTGATGACCGACAGGCCCATCAGGAGGATGAGCATCAGCTTCAATTCCAGGTGCTCGTAACCGAGAAAAACCTCCACCCCGGTCAGCGCCAGGAGCCAAAACCAGACGGTCAGGAAGACCCGAGTGGTGCCTTCGGTGTGCGCGTGTTCAGTTGATGAAGTCATGATGCCTCCTTTGTCCGTAGTCCGTGGTCCGTTGTCCGTTGCATGTCGTCATCGTCAAGCTACCGGATTTCAGCAGTTGGGTTTAAGCTGTTTTCTTCCTAAATCCTTGATCCTGGATCCATGCCCGAGGATCACCGACAACTGACCACGGACAACGGACAACTGACCACGGACGCTCTTCTCACCCCTTAATCGAAAGGATGTAAACGAGTGGAAAGATGAACATCCACACCAAGTCCACGAAGTGCCAGTAGAGCCCCGCCACTTCTACATCTTCCGAACTAAGCTTGCCCTTGTCGAACCAGCCCGCGACCACTCCCAAGTAGATGACGCCGCAGAAGACGTGGGTCATGTGCAAGCCGGTCAGGGTAAAGAATGCCGCGCCGAACAGTGGCGATCCCCAGGGGTTATGGAACAGCCGCACGCCCTCGCCGAACAGTCCCACCCACTCGGTGGCGTGGATGACCACGAACAGCAGCCCGCCCGCCATCGTCGCCAGGATCCAGTTGACCGCCGAAGCACGCTGCTCGAGCTTCGACGCTCGCACCGCCATCACCATGGTCACCGAGCTCGAGAGCAGAATGAACGTCATCACCGTGGCCTTGACCAGGGCGGGATAGAACGCGAACGGCGTCGGCCAGTTGTCACTCGCTACGCGCACGTAACAGTAAGCCATGAGCAGCGCGGCGAAGGTGATGGCGTCGGACATGATGAAGAGCCACATGCCGAGCTTCTTCGATCCGGTGGCGAAGGGCGCAACGCCCCCGCCCCACGCCGATTCCCCGACGCCCTGCAAGTTCGCGTTGATCGCCTCGTGGCTTGCCATGCCGTTCCCCCCTTTTGAGAAAAGACGAAATCCGAAAATCGGGACGAACCTGGTCAGGATTGGCGAGTTTCGAGTTTCGAATTTCGATTTTCGTCTTTCTGGCCCACTACGCCCACCGCGTTAGTAAAAAGAAAATGTAAATCCAGAGCACGTCCATAAAGTGCCAGTAGATGGCGGTGACGTCGAGCGCGGTGCGGCGCTCGCGCCCGCTCGCCATGCGACCGGCATGAAGCACTACGTAACCGAGGGCTAACACACCACCCAGCAAGTGCACCCCGTGTGCTGCGGTCAAAACGTAGAAAAACGAGCTGCTGGGGTTCGTGGCCAGATAAACCCCGCGCGCCGCGAGTTCGCGCCAAACCACCAGTTGCCCGGCAAGGAAGGCGACGCCGAGCGCCACCGTCGCCGCCAGCCAGCGAATGAAGTTCACGACGGCATGCTGACTCAGGGCGCGGCGCGAAAACTCCAAGGTCAGACTGCTGACCAGCAAAATGCCGGTGTTCGTCCAAAGCAAGCGCGGCACAGCGATGGAAACCCAGTCGAATGCCATGCCGCGGCGCACCACCATGGCGCTGGTGAAGGCCGCGAAGAGCATCACGATGCCCGTGAGTGCGAACCACATGCCGAGTTGGTAGGTGCGCCCCGAAACTCGGTACTCCGGCAAGCCGGAGTCGACACCACCAAAGCCATAGGCGCCCGGACCGTGGCCCCCCCCGCCATATCCCTCGGAGGATTCGGGTTTTACCGGTGTTAAGATTGCTGAGGCCATAAAACCTGTCCTTTGTCCGTGGTCAGTAGTCAGTTGTCCGTTGTCCGTTGTCCGTTGCAACCGACATCTGACTGCGGAACAAACTCAAATTCGAAGCGGCCTTTTCATCTTTCCTGTACCGCCATCAGTTGAAACGGACAACGGACAACTGACTACGGACCACGGACGAACTTAAAAGACCACGGACCACTGACAACTGCCGATTAACTCTCCGCCTTTAATACTTCATTAGAATCTTGCATAACGTAATCCTTCTCCGCCCCCGGCACCGCGAATTCGTACGGGCCGTGGTGGATTACCGGCTGCACACCCGCAAAGTTATCGAAGGGCGGTGGCGAAGGAACGGTCCACTCCAGCGTGGTGGCTTCCCAGGGATTTTCCGATGCTTTCTTACCCCAGAACATGCTCCAGAAGAGGTTGCCGAAGAACAGCAATTGCGCCCCTCCGGTGATGAACGCCGCGATGGAAATGAACCGGTGCAGGCTGATCAACGGCAGCAGAAAGTTGTCAATGAACTCCGAGTAGCGCCGGGGATTTCCTTCCAGGCCCAGATAGTGCATGGGCATGAAGATGGCGTACACGCCGACGAAAGTAATCCAAAAATGAATTTTCCCCACCGTCTCATTCATCATCCGGCCGAACATTTTGGGGAACCAGAAAGCGGTTCCGGCGAACATGCCAAAGATGGCCGCGACGCCCATAATCAGGTGGAAGTGGGCGAGGACGAAGTAGGTGTCGTGAAAGTAAATGTCGATGGGCGGCTGGCCCAAAAAGATTCCAGAAAGTCCGCCGCTCACGAAGATGGAGACAAAGCCGATGGCGTAAAGCATCGGCGTATCGAAACGAATTTTGGCCCCCAGAAGTGTGCCAATCCAATTAAACGTTTTGATGGCGGAAGGCACACCGATGGCCATGGTGAGAATCGAGAACGCGAAAGCGGAGTAAGGGCTCATGCCGCTCACAAACATGTGGTGGCCCCAAACCGTGAAGCCCAAAATGCCGATGGCCGCCATGGCGTAAACCATGGCGCGATAGCCAAAAATCGGCTTGCGCGCAAAGGTGGAGAGAATGTGGGAGGTCACGCCCATGCCCGGCAGGATGGCGATGTAGACCTCCGGGTGCCCGAAAAACCAGAACAGGTGCTGCCAAAGCAGCGGCGAGCCGCCCGTGTGATTCGACAGGATCTTGTCGCTCACGATCAGCCCGCCCGGAATGAAGAAGCTGGTGCCCCCCAGGCGATCGAGCAGCAGCAAGGCGCCGGCCGCCAGCAGCACCGCGAACGAAAGCAAGCCCAGAATGGCTGTAAAAAACCACGCCCAGCAGGTCAGAGGCAGCTTCATGAGCGAAAGCCCGCGCGCGCGAAGGTCCAGCGTCGTGGCGATGAAGTTGATGGCGCCCAGCATGGAAGCAACACAGAAAATGGCAATCGAAAATACCCAGAGCGTTTCACCCACGGCCATGCCCGGGCCGGCTGCGCCTCCCACCGCGGAGAGCGGCGGGTAGGAAGTCCAACCGCCAATGGGTGGGCCGTCGCCGATAAAGAACGTGGCCATCAGCACCACCAGGCCCAGCAACGTTATCCAGAAAGACGTCATGTTGAGGCGCGGGAAAGCCATATCTTCCGCGCCGATTTGGAGGGGCAGAAAATAATTGCCGAAGCCGCTCTGCGGCGCCGTGGTGAGTACGAAGAAAACCATCAGCGTGCCATGCAAGGTGAGCAGCGAAAGATAATACTCGGGACTGATGACCCCCCCGGGTGCGGCGACGGGCAAGAGTTTACCCAGGAGCGGTACGCTGGCGGTCGCCCACCCCAGGTGCAAACGCATCAGGATGGAAAGCGTCAGGCCCACGAACACGCTGAACAACGCAAGGAAGTAATACTGAATGCCAATCACCTTGTGGTCGAGGCTGAAGATGTACTTCCAGATGAAACCCTTCGGAGCCTCGTGCCGGTGAATTGCTTCCGCGTGCATCTCCGCCATCAGTAACCTCCGCTTTCAGATTGAGTCATTGAGTCATCGGGTCATTGAGCCATTTAAAAAACCAAGCTGGATGGCCGGCTGGCCTTGATGAAAGAAGCTGAACACCTTGGTTTTTAAATGATCCGATGACCCAATGAGTCAATGACTCAATGAGTTAATGACTCAGTGACTCAATTTTCTGACTTCGCTCATCAGCGCCAGAAGGTTGTCTTCCGAATCGCGAAAGAACGTCATCCACAAATCGTGATCTGGCATTTTGGCGATCATGTGCGGCTCGTTCTCAAAACGCACACCGCTCTGCTTCATCTTTGCATGGGCTGCCTGAATGTCGGGCACGGCAAAATACAGGATGGACGACGGGTGATCGAACTCGGGCTTCTCCGGGCTGTCAATCATCAGCCGCACTCCGCCGCAGTCGAAGAACGCCAGACCCGGTGGCGCTTTGAAAAGCAGCTTCAGGCCTAGAACATCCTGATAAAACTTCGCCGCCCGCTCCACGTCGTGCGCCCGTATCTGAATCTGCCCCAGCCGCGAAATGCCAATTCCTGTAACCGTGGTGTTCATAGGACGCTCCCAAAGGAGTCAGGAGTCAGAAGATCGAATCATTGAGTCATCGGGTCATCGAGCGATTTAAAGACTAAAGCTTCGTGGCGCGAGCGTATTCCGACCCTTGGCTCCTTGCCCCTGACTTCTTACTCCTGACTTCCGACTCCTGTCTCCTGACTTCACTGCGCTGCCGCCATGTTTTGGAGCCATTTCTGGAAGTCATCCTCGGTCATCACATCCACGAAGGCTCGCATCTTGTAGTGGCCCAGGCCGCACAGTTCGGCGCAGGCCAGTTCGTAACGGCCGGTCTTGGTGGCCGTAAAATGAATGGGAATTTCCATTCCCGGAACCAAATCCTGCTTCATGCGCAGTTCGCGAACAAAGAAAGAGTGCGTTACGTCTTTGGAGCGGAGAATCAACTGGATTTCGCGATTGACAGGAAACGCCAGCGTGGCGGTGACGATGTCATCCTTGGAGTCGGCGTCGTGGTCGCGGTCGAGTCCCAGGAAATTCCCCATGGAGTCATCCACTTTCTCCACGTGCACGGGACCAAACTTGCCGTCGGGGCCGGGGTAGCGGAAGTACCACTCGAATTGCTGTCCCCAAACTTCAATTTGCATGGCGCCGGGCTGTGCGCCCACAAAGTGGATGTTGGCCCAGGTTTTGTAACCCATCAGGTTGAGGCCGATGAAAAGAATGGCGGCGGCGAGGGTCCAGGTGAATTCCATACGGTTGTTGCCGTGAGAATAGGTCGCCTTGCGTCCATCCTTGCGGGCGCGATATTTCCATACGGTGTAGGCCAAGGAGAATTGCGCCGCCACGAAGATAATCCCCGTGATGACCAGCGTCAGCATGAACTGGTGGTCGATCGCCGCGCCGTGCTTGGAAATGTCAATCGGGAACCACCAGGTGTGCGCCCAGAAGAAGTAACCGGAAAGCATGGTGATGATGATCACCACCAGCGCAATCGCCAGCCCCATAAGTCATCGCTCCTGGAGGTAGAGGCGCAGCGTCGCCCGAGCGACCACCTCTACGAAGTTTCCCCGCCGGCCGGGGAATGACAAAAAGGTCCAATTCAGTTTTGGAAGAGATACCCTAAATTAAAGAGAAAGGGATAAAACACAAATATGACGGAAAAAGTGTCCGAGTGCAAGAGACATTATGTCCGTCTCGCATGTTCGTTCCGCTCCCATACGCCCCATGTCCCACTTTTGTTCCAATACACACCGGCGAGAGGCCCATCCCACGCGCGCCCCTCGGCCTCACAAACTTTCCGCCTACGGCAACCTATAGCCACTAACCACTAGCCACTAGCCACTGTTTTCACGATGCTTTGAACTTGAAATCGAGGGTCTTGGTTTCTTTCGCGCCGACGGTCACTGTCTGATCCTGTGTGCCGAAGGTCGCGGTCCAAGCTTCGATGGTATAGTCCCCCGGCGGCAGCCCCTTGATGGTGAACGTGCCGTCGCTACCCGACACGGCAAAGAACGGGTTGGAGGTGACGCCAATCCACGCGCGCATCCAAGGGTGCTGGTTGCATTTTACCGGGACCATGATTTCCGGCCGAGCGAACTTTTGTTCGATGGGCGCGGCGCCGGGAGCCTGCGACATGTTCCACTCGCGATTGTCCTTGGGCATGGGGTGGATGTTGTGCGTGGTCGCGTCGCTGGAAACAATCTTCAGCGTCTGGCCCGCCAGGATGCCCAATACATGGGGTTTGTACATGCAACCATCCTGATCGAGGACGACGGGGTCTGCCGGAGGCGCAAAGGTGTACTTCTCGGCGCCCACCTTCACGTAAACGAACACGTTGGGCAGGGTGCCATTGTCATTCACTCCGCCGTCTTCGGCGACCACCGGGCCGCTGTGCTTCTGCACGCAGACCGGGTCCTGGTCCATCATAATTCGTTGCTGCTTGGGCTTTGCGCCCTCGAAGGAAACCTTGCCGGTTACCTCACCCACCGTCGCTTGGTCGATCGGCGTGGGCGCGGGAGCCGTCGTGGTTTCCGGTGGCGCTTCCGTGGTGGTTTCCTCTTTCTTGCCACATCCCACCAGCGCCAGAATCATCACGGCGGTAAAGAGCCAAATCCATTTACGGTTGTTCATAGGCAGAACCTTCCTTTCTGATTAGGAGTCAGAAGATAGGAGACAAGAGTCAGGAGACAGAAGTCAGGAGTCAGGAGCCAGGAGTCAGAATAAAGACGCTTTGATCTTGGTTTCTTACTTCTAACTCCTGACTCCTGTCTCCTGTCTCTTAGCGCCTCGAGTCTCGTCGTTCGATGCCGAGACGAGCCTCTATTTTAGCAGCAAGCGGGCCACTGGGCTTTTGATTCTGACTTCTGACTCCTGACTCCCGACTTCTGTCTCCTGTCTTCCGACTCCTGACTCCTGACTTCTGACTTCTGACGTACTCATCATCCCCGCGCTCATCCCCATCAACCGGTGCTGTTCCTCCGGCGTAATCTCAAACAAATAGCGCACCAGCAATTCGGGTTGATCGCCGTCGTAGCCCTTGAAGAGGTCGGGCGTGGGACCGGCGAAGACGTAGTGGTCGGCGACCGGCTTGAACAGGCCGGAAGGCATGGCGGTGCCGGGACTGATCATGGAAGGATCGAGCATCCAGCGCCGTGCCCAGCCGGGCTTCAGCCGGTCGCGCGCCAGGAGGAAGTTCGGCGCGGTGGCATACTTGTCGTGCGTGGGATCCCCCGTGGCATGACACTTCAGGCAAGGCGCGGCTTTGCTGGTGAACAGCGCCCGCGCCATGGCGATTTCCTGGTCGCTCAGCGGATCGAGTTTGGGCGGGATGTAGGGCATGGGCTGGCCCGCCAGCGCCTGAAAGAAGCGTACGAGTTTGCGGACCTCGATGGGCGAGAAGTAGAAGGTCGGCATCCGAACTTTCAGGTAAGGCCGTACACCGTTGCGATCCGTGTCCTTGGGGTCCATCGCCGGGTTGGCAAGGAATTTCAACATCCAGTCGGGATTGGCACGCGCACCCTCGCCCATGAGTTTGGGCGGCAACTGATCTTTCCACTCCGGCGTTTGATAGCGCGCCAAGGTCATCAGGTGGCTCGACTGCCCCACCGTGAACTGATGGCAACCCATGCAGTTGTATTTCTTGACCACCCACCAGCCTTCCTGGATGTCGCGCCGCTGGTCTTCCGGCGTGTCCCAGTAACGCGGGGGGATTTGGGATTCCACCGCGCCCATCAGAAACGTGCTCAGGGCGGAGATTTCCTGCGGCCTCAGCTCGAAGTCCGGCATGCGCAGGCGCTCATTGGGATCGCGGTCTTTCCAATCGCGGCCGAGGTCATAGATGTTGGGTCCCTTGAGCTTGTGTTCGAAGAATCCCTTATGGTCGTACCAGCCTTGTTTGCGCGCCTCTGCCGTGAGCAGAGCAAAATCAATCTGCTCGATCGGCTTGGAGCCTTCCTTGGTGAGCTCGGTGCCGATGCGGCCCTCATCTTCCATTCCGGCGATTTCGTGGCAGCCGGCGCAGCCGTAACGCTGCACCAACGCATGGCCTTGCGCCTTGAGGGTGGGATCGTTCAAGTAATCGGCGCGCGCGTACGACGACGGCTCCTGCTTCTTCAAGGTCATCAGGTAACTGGCAATATCGCGCGCTTCCTCCAACGTGAGGCGCAGGTTGGGCATGATGGTTTCCTGCTCCACCTGGAGTTCGTGGCCGTCGTTGGGGCACTTGCTGTGGTCGAGGTCAAAGACGAACGTCAAACCGTGGCGCTTGTAATCCTCCTCCGTCAGGTCGCGCTTCTCCAACGGACAGTACGGGCGCGTGCGCTCGCGGGGATTGTGAATCCAGCGCACCAAGTAATCGTAATTGTCCTTTTCTCCCACCCGTGAGAGGTTGGCGGCAAAACCAGGATTGGCGTCGTCGAGGGAGTGGCAGCCCATGCAGCCGCGGGTCTCAAAGCTCTCCTTGCCCTTCATCGGGTCGCCGGGCTGCTGCTGAGGCAGTGTGCCGTCAATCCCGCTCTGCCATATGAAGGCGGCGATCGCTTTGACTTCGTCGTCCTCCAGGCGGAAGCGCGGCATGCGCGTGCCGGGCCGCCAGGCGTGGGGATTGGAGATCCAGACCGGGATCCAATCGGGATGGATCTTCACGCGCACTTCCTTTAGGTCCGGCCCCACTTTCTTGGTGTCGCGCAGCAAATCCTTGGAGCGCCGGTCGAGTTGCTCCAGACGGCCGTCGATGTCGCTGATGGACACGCGCAGCTTGTCAGCCTGGGTGTAATACATCCGCGCCGTGTCGTTGTCGGGAGCCTGGTCGCCCATCTGGATGTCGCGCTGGATGTCGCGCTGCGCGTCGTGGCGCTGAGTTTCAAGCAGCATCACCTGCTGCTGCACGGACACAATTTCCTCCGGCTCGCGATCGTAATTCTGGAAGCGGTGACAGCCCACGCAGCCGCGATACTGGAAGAGTTCCTTACCGGAACTCAGCACCGGGGCGTGATCCACGACCATGTCCATGGCGTGGCATTGCTGGCAGCCGGCCTGGACATTTGCCAGGGGGTGGAGCGGCCACAGCCAGTGTTCATAATTGCCGTGCGCCTTCTCAACGCTTTCCACCTCCATGCCGTTGCCACCGTGGCAGGGCGAACAGCCGAACTTCTCCGGGTCGTGGAGCCGCAGCAGTTCGGGGTCGGGGTGGCTGGCGAAGACCTCTTTACCGCCCATATCTTTGGCCGTGATGACCACCGGCTCGCGAATGCCGGCGTGACAGGACTCGCAACGATCGACAACGGCGGCATCCGGATTATTGATCTGCCGGATTTCCACCGCGGAATCCTCCGTCTTCCTGACGAGTCCGCGCAATTGCTCGGCGGTCAGGCCGTTGAGGTGGTCGGCAACGTAGGCGTCACGCTTCTTGCGCAACTCGGAGACCGGGCGCAGCAACGCCGACTTCTCTTCCAGCATTTTCGCTTTGTCGAGCTGAACCCGGTTGAACTCCTCTTGCAATTGCTGAAAGGTGTAACTCCCTTTCACGCGCCGCCCGTCAGGAAGCGAGGGCAGGGCGAGCTCAAACGGACCGGCCTCGTATTTGGCCAGTCTCTTTTGCAACGAGGGTTGTCCGTCCAACGACGTATGCTCGATCTGGTAGACCTGGGTGGCGACATAAGCGCGCGCCGTGGTGAAAGTCTCGGTGAGGGCGGAGAAGCGCGCGTCCAGTATGGCAATTTGCTTGTCTGACTCCTCCGTTTGATCTTTCACCTGGGCTTCCAGGGTCTTGAGCTGTTGGTCGAGTTGCTGATACTCCGCCGACTCCAGGATTTCTTTTTCCGCCGCCTTCTGCTTGGGGATCTGCTTCAACAGGAAAGAGTGATAGCGGCGGGCGAATTCGCGCTGATAGCTCTTCCAGGGGCGCAGGCCGAAAAACTCGTTGTAGAGCGCCCACACCAGCGTCAGCATCAGGAGCGCAGACGAAATCACCAAAAGTGTGCCGAGCGATGATGTGGTGACGGGATCCTTCTTGGGAGTGTCAGGCAACCCGAGCCTCCGGAGGGCAGTGGCTAGTGCTTAGTGGATAGTGGCTAGCGACAGCCAAACATCTTGGCGGGCCTGCCGGAATTCTAAAGGCGAAGCTTGCAAATCGTCACGAATTCCGACTTCTGGCACTAGCCACTAATCACTTGCCCCTAACCACTGCTTTTCACAAATTAAACCAGGGCGTTACCCAGATATACTTAATCCTAAACAAATGCCGAATAAGTATTTTGATCGGCAGCAACATCATAATCGTCAAAAACACCTGCATCGTTAGGTATTGCAAGAAACTCATTTTCTGGAAAATCTTCTTGTTGAAATCGCTCCAGGTGAAGAGTTTGTGAATCACTCCGCCCGCTACGGCAAAGTAAATGCCCATGACCAGCGCGCCGAAAACGGTCTTGCCCCAGGCGGAAGTGATAAAGAAAATGTCAGGCAAATCGCGGTTCACCTCGAACACCTGGCGGTTGGGGTCCCAGGTTTGCCCCGGCCAGAACCACATCCAGCCCGGGCCGCGGATGAAGGTGCCGATCACCACCATCAGCAGCCACAGCAGCATGAAGCCGAAGCAGAACGTCCCAATGGCGAAACGGCGCTGTTTCCAGGTGTAGTAGCCGACACCCAGCGGGTTAGCGTCAATGTAGGGGATCACGATCAGGCCCACGATGATCAGCGTGGGCATCACCACGCCCGCCATCCAGGGATCGAAGTAGACCAGCATTTCCTGGAGCCCCAGGAAGTACCACGGCGCTTTGGCGGGGTTCATCGTCAGGTTGGGATTCGCCAGTTCTTCCAGCGGCGCGTTGAGCGTGATGGCCCAGACCATCAGGATGACGGTGACAATGATGGCGGCCAGGAACTCAATGCGTAGAAGGAAGGGCCAAACCGGAACTTCCTTAGTCCAACCGGGCTTCCAGGGCAACGTCTTGCGGTGATGCGTCTTGGCGAGTTGTGGGTCGGCTTCCAGTTGCGCAATCAGACGGTCGTTAGCAAGCGCTTGCCGAATCCCATACCACGTGTAGAAAGGTACCAGGCCAATCAGCGCCACAATGGGGACATTGTCGGGAGCGGAGGTAATTTCCCAGAGTTGATGCCAGTCCATAGTTATTGACTCATTTTTTCATTGAATCATTGAGCCATTGAAATCACCCGTTGATGCAATCCTGCAATCTTTTCAATGGTTCAATGACCCGATGACTCAATGGCTCAATGCTTCTCACTCCGTGTGCTGCGGCACCACGTACGGCAGCACTTTCATCTTCAACGCTTCCTGCTCCAGCATGACGGGGGCGGGGCCGGAGATGCCGCCGTCTTTTCGCACCCGCCAGAAATGCACACCCATAAAGACGCCCCCAATCAGGGGAATGGCGATGCAGTGCCAAATATAGGCGCGTAAGAGGGCGTTGGCGTCCACAATGGAGCCGCCCAGCAAGGCGAACCGCACATCGTTATAAGGCGTCATGCCGAGCTGCGCCCCGAAGGGGCCTTCGTGTCCAAGCAGCGGCGTGGCGCGCGCCATGTTCGTTCCCACCGTCACTGCCCAGAAGCCCAGTTGATCGTCCGGCAGCAGGTAACCGGTGAAGGAGAGCAGCATGGTAAGGACCAGCAAAATGACGCCCACGCACCAGTTGAACTCGCGCGGCTTTTTGTACGAACCCGTCAGAAAAACGCGGAACATGTGCAGCCACACCGTGATGATCATCAGGTGCGCCGCCCAGCGATGCATGTTGCGCAGCAGCGAGCCGAAGGGCACATCGCTCATCAGGTAGACAATGTCACGGTAAGCCTGCCCCTTGGTCGGGTGGTAGTAGTACATCAGGAGCACGCCGGTGATCGTGAGGACGATGAACAGGTAAAAGGTGATGCCCCCCATCCCCCAGGTGTAACTGTAGCGCACCGCGTCGCGATTGATTTTGGAAGGGTGCAGGTGCAGGAAAACGTTGGAAAGCACGCCCAGTGCGCGGCTGCGGGAACTCTCGTCGTGCTTGACGCGAAAGATGGACTTGTAGAGCGCCGTCTTCTCCGGCTGCTTAAGGCTCTCGAGGTCCTCCTTGGCCTTGGTTTTCAGAACCTCGGTGGTCTCGCGCACCTCGTCCAGGACCGCCGCGAGCCCTTTCTTGGGGGGGGCTTCGGCCGGCGCTTCCTTGGGAGGAATTCCGCTGTGCTCGTCAGCCATCAAACCTTCTCCATCTGGTGATCTGATGATCGGGTGATCGGGTGAACAAAGAACCAATCAGCCGGAATCTGCCTTTTGTTCACCCGATCACCGGATCTCCCGATAATCGCCTACTCAGCGCGTCTCACTAAACGTTGACGTAGGAGCCGGGATCATTGAATTGATCCACGCCTCCCTTGGGCCAGGAATAGAGGCGACTGGTGTCAACCACGATCTGACCCGTCGCGTCCAGTTCCACGTGCGCGCGGTCCATGGGCCGCGGAGCCGGTCCTTCAAAATTAATTCCTTCCGGCGTGTATCCGCTGCCGTGACACGGGCACTTAAACTTGTGCTCCGCCGGTTTCCAGTCCGGTGTGCAGCCCAGATGCGTGCAGCGCCCGAAGATTACGAAGATGCGGTCGGCTTCGCGAACCACCCAGATGCGATCCTGAGCCTTGAAACGCTCATCCACGCCCGGTTGGAAATCCGACGGATACCCGATTTTGAAAACTGTGCTGGGCTCGAAAAGTGCGCGGGGAAAGAAAAAACGGAGGAACATCAGAAGATTAGCGGCGAGAAAACCCCAAACACAACTCCAGATGATTCGGCGCCGCATTTTAACGGAGGGAGAGATTTCTTCAGCAACAGCTTTGGCCTTCGGGGAAGTGGCTTTGGGAGCGGGCTTGGCAGCAGTCGCGGCCGCAGGGACCGGGGCCTGCGCCGGAGTAGGAGTGGCTGAATCACTCACATTCGCCATAAGCGAAACCTCGTTGGCTGGCTTTCGTGATTACGTAATTAGAAGAATTCCTGCAAGCCCAGAAAGAAAAACTATAGTGGAAGCTCGGTAAATCTGTCAATAATTGATAGAAGCAAATTCCAAAAAAATCGATGCCTTGATGGCCGTCAATTTTCTCGCACTCAAGTTATATCACAATGCGACAGGTTTTTTGGCGGGGCATACCGGGTCGCTTAGCCATCATGACTGCCCCCACTCTATCCCCCCAACCGCGGCGCCCGACCACTTAATCGCCAATCACTCAATCAAGAAAGCTGTGAGAAGTAGCAAGTGACGAGTGACAAGCGTGATTTCTGATTTCGGATTGTCGCAATCTAAAATCCAAAATGACTCAATGGCCCGATGACCCGATTACTCCGCCGGTTCAAACACGACGCAGACGGGCGCCTGGATATCCTCTTTCTGTCCGGTGGGCGTCAGGCGGCCGGTCTTCGCATCGATGCGGAACACCACCAGGGTGTTGGAATCCTGGTTGGCAGCAATCAGGTAAGAACCCGTGGGGTCGATGCCGAAGCCGCGCGGCGTCTTGCCCCCGGTGGGCACGTATTGTATCGGTGTCGGCGTCCCCTTGACAGGGTCGATGGAGAAAACCGTAATGCTGTCGTGGCCGCGATTCGAGCCATATAGGAACTTGCCGTTCGGGTGCATCATCAGTTCCGCGCAGTCGCTATGACCCTTGTAATCTTTGGGCACGGTGGAGATGGTTGCCAATGGATGCAGGACCCCGCGCGCGGCGTCATAGGAAAAAGAGGTGAGACTGGAGCCCATTTCCTCAATCGCATAGGCAAACTTGCCCTTGGGATCAAACGCGAGGTGGCGCGGGCCGGTGCCGGGTGGGACCGCGGCGGAAGGCGGATCGTTGGGCGTGAGCGTTCCCTTGGTGGCGTCGAAGCGATACACGTAGATCTGATCAGTGCCTAAATCCGCTGACACCACGAAACGATTGTCCGGCGACGCATAGATGGAATGCGCGTGCGACGCTTCCTGGCGCTTGGGGTCTACGCTGTGCCCCGTATGCGGCAGAAAGGCTGTGGCCTTACCCAAGCGGCCGTCGGCGAGAACCGGAAAGGCCGCCACGCTGCCCACTTCGTAGTTGGCCACCAGCACGCACTTGCCGGTCTGGTCGACGCTCACGTGGCAGGGGCCAGGACCGCCGGATGCAACGTCATTCAAAAAGGTCAGCTTGCCGGTCTTGCGATCAATGGAGAAGGCACTGACGCTGCCGGACTTCTTCCCGTCGTAGGTGGCAGTTTCATTCACCGAGTAAAGGTACCGGTGGTTGGGATGAATGGCGAGGAAGGATGGGCTTGTTGACTTCGCCGCCAAGCCCAGCGGCGTAAGCTTTCCCGTCGCAGCGGCCAATTTGTAAACGTAAATCCCCTGGCTTTTCGGCCCGGTATAGGTGCCGATGTAAACCAGGTAGTCGCTTTCGGTAAGAAGTAGTTCGTCGCCTTGGGCGCCCAACAGCCAGGCGCACGCGGCGAAGATGGTAGCAAACAGGAATGCATAGTGGATTAGGTTTTTCATGCCCCTATAAAAGCGCATTCCCAGGGCGAAGCGCAAGAGGAGTTTGAAAATCACCGCGGGAGGGCATGCGTGATGCTGACTTGTTTGTTCCGCCCTCATCCGTGGGCCGCTCCCAGTGAGAGCGTGAGGCCGAGGACTACGCCGGCACGCGGACGCTGACCTTGCGCAGCACCAAGTCCGCGAGGGCGGTGATGAAAGCGGGGGAGTCATTCAGGCCCTCCATGGTTTCAAACTGCTGAATGCCGAGGCTCTCCGCCTGGTCACGCGCTTCGATGTTGATTTCGTGCAGGGTCTCGACGTGGTCGGAAACGAACGCGATGGGCACCACCAGCACGCGCTCGGCGCCGCGCGCGGCAATTTCTTGCAGGCTTTCGTGGATAAACGGCTGTAGCCAACGACCGGGGCCGGACCGGCTCTGGTAGCACAGGGAGTGAGGGTTGGCCCAGCGTCCGCGCTCCATCACCGCCTTCACTGTAGCTTCGATCTGTGCCTGGTAGGGATCACCGCGCTGGATCACGCTGGCGGGGATACTGTGCGCGCTGAAAAGCAGGTGAACGTCGGAGGGCACGCGCGCGGCGTGGCCGTTGGAGCGCCGAAAGCGCCCCAATCCCTGCTCGATGCGCTCCACCAGCGCCTCGAGGTAGAGGGGCTGATCGTGGAAATCGCGAATCACATGCACTGTCGCCGCCTGTTGGCGCGGAAACTGGCGCTGCCACTCGTTCAGGCTGCTGCCCGTGGTGGTGGAGGAATACTGCGGATAGAGCGGCAGCAGGACAATCTCCTCGGGGGCAAAAGCCGCAAGCTCGCGAATCGCCGCCTCTGTGAGCGGATGCCAATAGCGCATGGCCACCACCACGCGCGCCACGAACGATTTGCTGAGTTCCGCCTCCAGCGCCCGCGCCTGCCGCGCCGTTACCTCGCCGATGGGTGATTTGCCGCCGATTTCTTGATAGTGCTTGCGGACTTTGCCCGCACGCCGAGATGAAATCAGCCGCGCCAGGGGCTCGCGCGCGAGGCGCGCCAAGGGGAAGTCGATGATGTCGGGGTCGCAAAACAGGTTATAGAGAAAAGGTTCGATGGCATCGAGCGAGTCGGGCCCACCCAACTGAAACAGTACCACCCCGACGCGCGCGCCGAGACTGGAGTTCGTGCCGGCCAATCCTTAGAAACCTCTCGGAGATATCGGGAACGTGGAATCCCGCCCTGTCACGCGGGCTACGGAGCATCAGTGTCCCGCGGCCGCAAAATCATCCTACACAGCTTGGAGCGAAATCGGCAAGAAAATCTGTAGTGGTGCAGTTTGATCCGGCGTAGCGAAGTTCCCAGAACGGGCTCCCCATGAGATGTCCGTCCCTTGTGACCTGGGCATTTCCCGTACCGGGTGAACGAGTGAAGCTGGTAATCGGAGGCGTGCTGACAAAAAGCAACGTTTCAGGAAGTCGGCTTACGCTGGCCGGCGGACCGCCTTAGGCTCTTCCAAAAGTCGGCGCAAGCGGGCCTGACATCACATCAGTCCTGCCTTCTCGCCTGTCCTTGACGGCACGTGGAGCCAAGCCTTAAGCTTCGTCTGGGCCTTCGCCCGTGCAGACTCCCCGGCGCCGGCCCACTCCACCATGCGCCGGTCATCGTTTTTCAAACCGCTGCTGGCCACTTTGGCAACGCTCTTTGCGGCTGCCACCATTCTTTACACCGTCCTTTGGATATACAGCAACTACCGGCCAATTCCGGTAGAATTGGGTTTTGATAATGAGTACCTTAAGGCGGAACATTGCGAGCTTGTTGATCGTGTCCGAAGTGGCAGCCCCGCGGAGAGCGCCGGATTGAGAGCGGGAGATCGAATCATCGAGATCAATGGACGCCACATCGAAACGGAGTATTCCATCACCGACACCTGGGCCGAGCACCAACCTGGTGATTCTGTCGAGCTGACCATCCAGCGCCCCCATGTTTCTGCCCCATTCGTAATTACAGGAAAATTTCGGGCCCCTCTTGCCTCTTCGCGGGAGGGAAGTGTAGCGGTGGATGTGGGCCGGGACATTTTCAATACCTATCCCGTGGCGTTCCTCGTGGTCGGCCTGGCGGTGCTGTTTCTTCGCTTGGAAGACCCCAATGCCTGGCTTCTGGCTTTGATGTTCGCGGGCCTTATTGCTATACCGAATAGCGAGAATTCGTTCGAGGGCCTGACTCCCTCCTTGCGGTCGTTCGCGCTGGCCTATAGGGCAGTGTTCGACAACCTGTATCCGTCGTTGTTCTGTTTCTTTTTCGCGGTCTTCCCCACACGCTCGCCGCTCGATCGCCGTCTTCCTTGGTTGAAGTGGATCGCCCTCGTGATTGGGGTTTCCTTGGCGGCATCTGCCGCCTTGCAAGGGTTCCCTCGCCGGCCCCATCTACCGCTGTTGTTTTTCTCCTATGGGCTCATCGCTTTGGGCTTTGTCTCGCTGATCTGGAATGCTTTCAGCGCCCCTACTCCGGAGGCGCGCCGCAAGACTCGAGTGATCCTCTGGGGGACACTGGTCGGGGTCGTACCAGCCACGCTGGTTCTTGCATCAGGTGACTTTTTTGGCTTTCATCACCCCCTTTGGCTGGTTGTCGTGGTCGTAGTTTTGTTGTGGCTTTTTCCTCTATCCTTTGCCTACGCCGTGGTTAAGCACCGGGTGCTCGAGATCCCGGTTTTGCTCAGGATGAGCGCTCGTTACCTTCTGGTGCAGCGCGGCTTTACCATCCTGCTAGCTCTGCTCAGTGTTGGCGTGGTATGGATTTTTGCCCTCTCTTTTGCTCATTATCTCAAACCCCTCACCGGGGCCGCCTTACCCGGAGGTTTAGCCTTGGGGACGGCCTTCGGCTCACTTTTGCTTTGGACCGGAACGCGGGTACATAGGCGCGTCGGTGAGAAAATCGATCAGGCTTTCTTCCGCAGCGCCTACGACGCGCGCATGATCCTCCAGGACCTGGCGGAGAAAACCCGCACGGCAACTGATCGGCAGGAGTTGGCGGCGCTTCTCGACTACCATCTGAATCAAGCGCTGCAACCGAGCTCGCTCGTGGTCTATCTTGAATCCAGTGACCATCAAATCTCTGCCCTGCGCGGTAATGTCCCGCCTGAACTCCAAACCATCCCGGTCACGCCCGCGATCATAGCGGAACTGGCGCGACACGGCCGGATGGATCGACATGCTGCGATTCCCTCCACCTGGGAGGTTTCCGACGAGAGCCCGGGCGGTACCACAGGACCCTTCCTCCTAGCGCCTCTTCAGCCTGATTGCCTGGTGCCCATACTGGGACGTGATAGCCGGCTGGTGGGTTTACTGGTATTGGGCGCGCGCCTTTCCGAGGAGCCTTATTCGAGTGACGATAAACACCTGCTGACTTCCGTGGCGAGCCAGGCGGGCATCGCGCTGGAGAGCATTCGCCTGGGCGAGAAGATTGCCGAGCGCATTGAGGCGGAGCGGCGTATTGCTCAGGAAATGAATTACGCGAAGCAAGTCCAGGCCCGGCTGTTCCCGCAGAAGCTCCCGTTCATGAAGACGCTCGAGTATGCGGGCGGCTGCATCCAAGCTCGCCAGGTGGGTGGGGATTATTACGACTTCCTGGAGCTACGCCCCGGCCGGCTGGCGCTGGTGTTGGCCGACATCGCGGGCAAGGGGATATCCGGCGCTCTCTTGATGGCCAATTTGCAGGCCAACCTGCGCAGCCAGTACGCCGTAGCCTTGGACGACCTGCCGCGACTCCTCAAGTCGGTGAATCAATTGTTCTATGAGAACAGCGGTGACAGCAGTTACGCCACGCTGTTCTTTGCCGATTACGACGATTCCAACCGTCGACTGCGCTATGTGAATTGCGGACACTTGCCGCCCCTCCTGCTGTGCGCGGATGGACAACTGGAACGATTAACTGCTACGAACACCGTGCTGGGATTATTCGAAAAGTGGGAGTGCGCGGTTGCGCAGGTCCAGCTTGCCGCGGGCGACACCCTGGTCCTTTACACTGACGGCGTCACGGAAGCGGAGAACGCCGAAGGGGAGCAATTTGGTGAGTCCCGCCTGGTCGAGACGATGATTGCCCAGCGCCACCTGCCTGTCCCCTCTCTTCTCGAGACCATCGTCGAGACGGTGCAAAAGTTCAGTGAAGGCGAACAGGCAGATGACATCACACTGGTGCTTGCACGGTGCAGATGCTAGGGACGCAAGGCCACCGAAGCGACGACATCAAAGTTCGCCAGGCTGTGCGGGACGATTTGTCCCGATGCCACCGTCCCTGGCACCCTCCTAACCGCCACAGCGTTTAGAATTGCCTTGCAGCTCAGCCCCGTACGCCGCATTCTTGTCCCGAAGTTTGCTTCGAGGACCCAAACCCGGGACAGCGATCCACGCATAGGACCACTCAAAGCTTACTTTCCGACTTCCCGACTACTCGAGCTGCGGGAAAACGGCTGGACGATTCCTGGTACGGTGGAATGAGCGCTAGCGCACGTCTTTCATGTACTTCATCCACGGATACCACTCACGCCAGTGCGATGGGAAGTCATCGCCGTCTACGCGCTTGAATTCAATCCGGTAGTAGTGCAACGGAATGGGGCTGCGGTTGCGGATCGCATGCAGCGCCTGCGGGGCGACAGTTGTGCAGGTCGGCACGCTCATGTTGAAAACGCTCGGCGCAGGGCCTTGCCCAGCCCCGAACGCATTGAGCGGCGATTTCGGGTCGAGCTTCGTGTCGACGATCTCTCGCTCATCTACCGCAACCGTATTGAACGCCAGCACGGACGCATACGGATTACCATGCGCGGGAGTGGTTTCGCCGGGACGGACGGTGACTTCGAGAAGTCGGACGTGTCCGTCTTCGTAGAGGAGCCGGTAGTTGTTGGGTGCGG
>Ga0326727_10011761_pt1 | contig 20207 bp, 18 predicted proteins | sample MB2enrmetagenome_FD_207643 | JGI IMG/M metagenome (GOLD analysis project Ga0326727, IMG submission 207643) | Lab enriched peat soil microbial communities from McLean, Ithaca, NY, United States - MB29MY | ecosystem: Environmental > Terrestrial > Soil > Wetlands > Peat | place: USA: New York...
TTAGGAAACTGCCGCGTGGTTCGTATATTTCGCGGTTTAAAGGAAATCCTGGGGCAAGAATCCGGGAGCCCGCCTGCCGCTTGTCAGGCCGGGAAGAGTGTGTCAGTTTTGCCTGTTCAGCGCGGATGCTGATGGCGGAAAACTGGAACTCTTTTTGCGATGCTGGCGGCTTTTTTGACGACATTTTTGTGGGCGGCTTCGGCTGTGTGCGGATCGCGCTCGGCCCGGCTGGTGGGCGGCACGGAAGCCAATTTCTGGCGGCTTCTCTGCGCCACCGTGCTGCTGGGAATTTGGGCGCATCTGTTCGGCCAGGGCCTGGGCGGCTCGTCGTTCCCGCTTTTCCTGTGGAGCGGAATCATCGGGGTGGGCGCGGATGTTTTCTTGTTTCAAAGCTATCCTCTGCTGGGCGCGCGCCTGACCATCCTCATTATCCAATGCGGGGCGGCTCTGGTGGGAGCGATTGTGGAATGGCTCTGGCAAGGCACGCAATTGACCGGCTGGCAAATCGCCGCGGGCGCAACCATCCTCGGCGGCGTCGCTCTGGCGCTGGCGCCCGGAAAGCATCTGAGCGCGACTCCGCGGGCATTGCGGGCGGGCATCGTCTTCAGTGCGCTGGGCGCTTTTGGGAACGGCTTTGGCGCGGTATTGAGCCGCCAGGCTTACGCTGTGGCCGCGCAAGCGCGGCAGAACATTGACGCTCCCACCGCCGCTTATCAGCGCCTGGTGGGGGGATTGCTGGTGACGGGGGTTTGCGTCCTGGCCGTGGCGTGGCGTCGCCGGCAGGCTCCAGGGGATTCCGGGCAGGCCGGCGGGGCCTCGCGCGCGGAGCGGTGGCGGCTGGCGTGGCCCTGGGTTTTGGCCAACGCCGTGGCGGGCCAGGTTCTCGGCGTGAGTTGCTACCAATGGGCCTTAAAAACCACGCCCACCGGCTTGGTGCTGGCGATTGTCTCCACCGCGCCGCTGGTCATTATCCCGATTTCCAGAATCGTGGAAGGGGAAAAAATGACGCGGCGCTCGATCTGCGGCGGAGTCCTTGCCGTCCTGGGCGCCATTGTACTGGTGACGGTGACGGCGAAAACGGGCCGGTAGAAGGACACGCATCTGTCCTCGGTGGTAGGGTGCGCACTCCGTGCGCGCCGCGGCGGGCAGGGGACTGCCCGCCCTACCTTTCCTCCGGCGTCCCATTTCAAAACCAACGAAAACTCAGCTCAACCGCATGGGCATGACGACGTACAGGAACGGGCCGTTGATTTTCAGGACTCCAGGACTCAATTCGTCAATCAATTCCAGAAAAACTTCGTCCTCGGTCAGCACGTTGAGAGGATCAATCAAATAAGCAGGATTGAAGGCGATCTGCAAATCCTTGCCGTTGTAGTTGATCGCCAGCGTTTCGCGCGCTTCACCGACATCCGGTGAATTGGCGGTGATGGCCAAATTGTTCCGTCCAATGGCCAATTTGACGGAATTTGCCTTGTCACTGGTCATGAGCTGTGCGCGGCGCAAGGCCGCCAGGAGCTCTTCGCGCGGCAGGGCCACGCGTTCCTTGCTTTCGCTGGGGATCACTTGTTTGTAATTGGGATAATTGCCCTCGACCAGCTTGGAAATGACGACTGTGGAATTGCCCTTTTCATCCGCGAGCGACACAAAAACCTGATTCTCGCTGAATTTCACTTCCACATCGCCCTTGTCCCCAAGCAGACGCATCATTTCATTGACGGCTTTAGTGGGCAGAATAAATTCGCCCTGGCTGTTTTCCGGGATGTCCACTTCCTCGTCCACCAAAGCAAGCCGCCGGCCATCGGTCGCCACCATGGTCATCTTGTGTTCCTTCAGAATGAGGAAAATTCCATTCAAAACGTAGCGGGACTCATCGCTGGAAATGGCAAAAGAAGTCTTGCGAAGCATGCCTTTGATTTTTTCCTGCTGCAGAACGATTTTTTTCTCCTCCTTGAATTTCTGGACAGGCGGAAACTCATCAGAACCGAGGCCGTTGATTTTATAAAACGACGCCCCGGCCCGGATGCTGCAAGCATGCTTTTCGTCCACCTCCAGTTCAATCTCCGGGCTGCCCAGTTCGCGCACGACGCTGAAAAAACGCTTCACCGGCACGGTTGTCGCGCCCTTTTTTTTCACACTGGCTTCGACAATACAACTGATGGTAATGTCCAAGTCTGTGGCGGTAAATTCCACTTTGCCGCCTTCCGCCTTCATCAAGACGTTGGAGAGAATGGGCAGCGTGGTGCGCGTGCTCACGACATTTTGGACGGTTTGCAGTCCGTGGATCAACTTTTCTTTGGCAATGGTCAGATTCATGTGAGCCTCTTAATATTATATTCTTATATATAAAGAAAGATTATTATTAAGCATGGTGAATAATCGGAAAAATCGGCGTTGTCAAGGCATGGTTTAAGCACTTGCGAAAAAATAAGGGTGGGGATAAAGGCTTGGCGGAGGCCGCAAAAGACGCAAAAAAGGGAGTTGTTGGCGAACGGCACAAGCAATTCACAAGAATTTCAGAGATGACGCGCCTGCTTGATGACATGCTGAAAGCCATCCACCACGGCATCCACTTCCTTCAAAGTCGAGGCTCTGCCAAGAGAAAACCGAATCAACGAATTGGCCAGGCTCTTCTCAACTCCCATGGCCAGCAAAACATGCGAGGGTTCCAATGATCCCGCTGAACATGCCGAACCGCTGGAGGCGCAAATTCCCATTAAATCCAGACCGGCCAGGAGTGTCATACTGTCACAACCAGCCACGGTGAAAGCTGCGGTATTGGACAGACGTTGCTGCGTTGAGCCGCGAAATTCGACACCGGGCAGAGGGATCAGACGCTCGATCAACCGGGCCGACAGAGGTCCCAATGTCTTCGAGCAGAATATGGGAAGTTTGACGAAGCGGACAAGCGATTCCGTAAAACCGGCGATTCCGGCCATATTTTCGGTTCCAGCGCGCCGGTCATTTTCGTGGCCGCCGCCGAACAAAACAGGGTCCGGATGCAGAGGAGAGCGCACAAATAAAGCGCCCGCGCCCTTGGGTCCGTAGAACTTATGAGAGCAAACGGAAACCAGGTCGGCGTTGAATTGATGAATGGATTCAAAAGGCTCCTTGCCAAACCATTGCGCCGCATCGGTATGAAAAACGACGCCGCGAGACCGGCAAATCTCCCCCAAACAGGCAACGGGTTGAATGGCGCCGACTTCATTATTAGCCGCCATAATAGAAACCAGAATCGTTTCTGGGCGAATTGCCCGCGCCAAGTCCTCCGGGGAAACCAGTCCTTCGCCGTCAACAGGAAGGCAAGTGACCGAAAAGCCCTCTTTCCTCTCCAAATACCGAAAGCAGTGGAGCACAGCATGATGCTCGATGGAAGAGGTGATGAGATGACGCCCTTTGTCGCGCAGGAGCCGTGCCGTGCCAAAGACCGCCAGGTTGTTGCTTTCCGTGCCGCCGCTGGTGAACACGACTTCGCTGGGCTTGCTTCGCCAGACCTGGGCCACCCGGTCGCGGGCATCATCCAAGGCGGCCCGGGCCTGCCGCCCGATATGATGGACGCTGGAAGGATTGCCATAGACGCCGCCTAAAAACGGCAGCATGGCCTCGCGCACCTGTGGATCCAGCGCCGTGGTCGCGTTGGAATCAAAATAAATCATCAATGAAGCTGTCCGCCGGGGGCGTTGGTGAGTGTGCCGCCGGGGAGGGTGGTATTATGAGAAGCGCCGCCAACGAGCACCCCTCCAAGCGAAGTGCCGCTGACAGTCGCGCCTCCCTGGGAAGCGCCACCGACCAGCACGCCGCCTGGCGAAGCGCCTCCAACGAACGCTCCTCCGGGCGAAGAGCCGGCAGTTTGCGCGCCCCCAACGATCACTCCACTGGGGCCGGCCGTGAACGAATTGTTAGGAGTGCGCATTTCACCAAGAAGGTTGGGCCCATACTGGCCGCCTGGCGGCTGCCCACTCAGCGCGCCGCCGGGCGAAAAGCCGGGATAATTGGCGCCGCCGACCAGCACACCGGTCAGCCTGCCGCCGGGCGGATATTGCCCATTGATCGTTCCGCCAATTGGGCCGGCTTGGAAAGTTCCCCCCAAAGGCGCCGGGCCAAACCAGCCACCCATTACTGTCGGGCTGGGTCCGAAATAAATGGGACCCTGTGCGCCGCCCATCCGCCCCGGCGTAAAGGCCCCGCCGATGGGCGCAACCGGCTGCAGCGCGGGCGCGGCCAGCGGAGGCGCGACGGCGGCATTGGTTTGAGCGGCGATTTTGCCGTTATTAGCGGCTGGGGGAGCGGCCAACGCCCCGCCCGCCAGCAGCCCGAACACTCCAGCCGCCATGAACATCCGTTTCAAAAAATAACTTCTCATATAATGAACATACCCCATTCCGCCCGTCCCGCCAATGGGGCAAACACCTGACTGGCAACGGGTGTATTCCACATTTTTAGGTTCCCCTCTTCATCCTGCTCGTAATCTTAATCTTAATCTCATCTCCCGCCCGCGTACGGATTAGGAGAAAGATTATGATTAAGATTAAGAAAGAAAACCCGCCCCGACGGCAACTCCGGGAGGAGAAAGTTCTTGACTCCGTTGCGGGCGCCTTCCTACAATCCAGCCAATGAGAGTCTTGCTGACCACATCTTCTTTTCAAGACACGCCCGGATCGTTCCACGATCTGCTGGCCTCCAAAGGATATGAACTGGTCCGCCAGCGCGGCCCCCTGCCCGAAGCGCGCATGTTGGAACTGGTGGGCGAGGTGGACGCCCTCCTCTGCGGCGATGACGCCATCACCCGCTCCGTCCTGCTCAAGTCGCTCCCCAGGCTCAAGGTCGTCAGCAAATACGGCATCGGCCTGGACAAGGTGGACCTGCCGGCCGCGACGGAACTGAAAATCCCCGTCTGCTTCACCCCCGGCGTCAATCACTGCGCCGTGGCCGAACAGACCTTCCTCCTGCTCCTCGCCCTGGAAAAAAATTTCCTCTTCGGCGTGGACGCCACGCGCCAGGGCCAATGGAAACGCAAGACCGGCCATGAAATCATGGGCAAGACCCTCGGCATCATCGGCCTGGGCCGTGTCGGCAAGGAAGTTGCCATCCGCGCGCGCGCCTTCGGCCTCACGCCCGTCGGTTACGACATTTATTGGGATGCCGCCTTCGCCGCCGCGCACGGCGTGCGGCGCGCCGCGGCGCTCCACGAGATTTTCGCGGCCGCCGATTACATCACGCTGCACACCAATCTCACTCCCGAAACGCGCCACCTGATCAACGCCGCCGGCATCGCCCAAATGAAACAGGGCGTGATCATTTTGAATTGCGCGCGCGGCGAAATCGTCAATACTATGGACATGGTGGCCGCGCTGCGCTCCGGCCGGGTGGCCGGCTACGGCGCCGACGTGCTGGACCACGAACCGCCGCCGCCCGATCACCCGCTGCTGGGCGAACCCAATTGCATCGTGACCCCGCACGTCAGTTCGCGCACCTTCGAAAGCGTCCAGCGCCAGGCCACCATGGCTGTGCAAAACCTCATCGCCGTCCTCGACGGCCAAAAACCCCTGGCCCAGGCCAACCCCGAAGTGCCGGTGAAGAAAGTGGTTTAATGCGCGGCATTGACGCGGCAGCACGATTCAATTTTATGCCCGACACTTATTACATCGTCCCGCGCGAAAAACACGACGACCTGGTCCGGAAGGCCTATCGCGCCCGCGGCTACACGGCGGACGAAGCGGCGGCCGGGGCGCGCTTTTGCGCCAGCGCCGCTTATTATGGCATCCGCACGCACAACGCCATCAAGGCCCTGCATTTGGACGACTTGTTCGGCAGCAAGGCCGGACGCTGGAAACCAGGGGCGCAGATCGAGAAGCTCCCCTCCCGTTTCGCCGCCGCCGAGGTCTGGAACGGCCATTTCAAACTCGGCCAGGCCGTCGCGTATGAAGCCATGGACGCCTGCGTGAAACTCGCCGACCAATTCGGCGCCGGCATGGTCAGCGTGGACAACGCCACTCATTATCTTTGGGGCGGCGGCTACGTCATGGAAGCCGCGCTGCGGGGCTACATCGCCTACACCAATTGCACCGCCGCCATGTCGGAAGTCGTCCCCTTCGGCGGCCGCGCGCCGACGCTGGGCACCAACCCCCATTCGTGGGCTTTCCCCACGCAGGCGGCCATCGGCTTCCCCATTGTGGTTGACTGGGCGACCTCCACCGTCGCCATGGGCCGCGTCCAGCAGCTCCGGCGCGAAAACCAGCCGCTCCCCCTCAACTGCGCCGTGGACGCCGAGGGCATCCCCACCACCGATCCGAACAAAGCCGCGGCCCTCCTGCCCTTCGGCGGCCACAAGGGCTACGGCCTGGGCTTGATTGACGAACTCTACGCCGCTTTCATCGGCGGTTCCCTGCCGCAAATTCGCGGCACTTCCCGCGGCGACACGGACGAAAAACGCAGTTCCACTTTCTTCTTCCAAGTCATCCACCCCGAGGCCGTGCGGGGAAACAATTTCGCCAAAGGCCGCACCCAAATGGAAAACGTCAAAGCCGTCCTGCTCGACATCCTCGGCCACGGGAACGAGAAATGCCTGCTGCCCGGCCAGCCCGAAGCCCGCGCCGGCGAGTTGTCAAAAAAACACGGCGGCCTGCTCTTCACCGCCGCTGAAATCGAGGAATTCAGCCACATGGCCCGCGAGGTCAATGAACCCGCCTGGCTCCCGTCCGGCTTTCCATCCGTCCAAGTCTAACCCATCACCCCCCCCTTCCCATGCCAACTCCCACACTCATCCAACTCCGCGACCCCTCCACCTGCAAATACGACATGCTGGCCCTGGGCGAAATCATGCTCCGCCTCGACCCCGGCGAAGGCCGCATCCGCTGCGCGCGCGCATTCAAAGTTTGGGAAGGCGGCGGCGAGTACAACGTGGCGCGCGGCCTGCGGCGCTGCTTCGGTTTGAAGACGGCCGTCGCCACCGCCTTCGCCGACAATGAAGTGGGCCGGCTGCTGGAGGATTTTATTTTGCAAGGCGGCGTGGACACGGAATTCGTCAAGTGGGCGCCCTTCGACGGGGTGGGCCGCAGCGTGCGCAACGGCCTGAACTTCACCGAGCGCGGCTTTGGCGTGCGCGGCGCGGTGGGAATCCCCGACCGCGGCCATTCCGCCGCCAGCCAGCTTAAGCCCGGCGACTTCGACTGGGACCGCATCTTCGGCAAACTGGGCGCGCGCTGGCTGCACACCGGCGGCATCTTCGCCGCCCTCAGCGACACCACCCCGCCCCTGGTCATCGAAGCTGTCAAGAAAGCCCGCCAATACGGCGTCCTCGTTTCCTACGACCTCAACTACCGCCCCAGCCTCTGGAAAAGCATCGGCGGCAAAAAACGCGCCCAGGAAGTCAACCGCGAAATCGCCCAATACGTGGACGTGATGATCGGCAACGAGGAAGACTTCACCGCCAGCCTCGGCTTCGAGGTGGAAGGCGCGGACGAAAAACTCCTCCACATTGATCCCGCCGCCTTCCAAAAGATGATCCGGCAAGCGGTCAAGGCCTATCCCAACTTCCAAGTCGTCGCCACCACGCTGCGCGCCGCCAAGACCGCCACCGTCAACGATTGGGCCGCCATATGCTGGGCCGGCGGAAAATTCCACGAGTCAAGAAAGTATCCTGATCTGGAAATCCTCGACCGCGTTGGCGGCGGCGACAGCTTCGCCTCCGGCCTGATCTACGGCCTGATGACCACGGGCGATGCGCAGGCCGCGGTGGAGTATGGCGCCGCCCACGGCGCGCTGGCCATGACGACGCCCGGCGATACCTCCATGGCCAGCAAGGACGAAGTGGAAAAACTCATGAAGGGCGGGGGCGCCCGCGTCCAGCGCTGACCCTGTAGCGGCGCTCTATGAGCGCCGCCAATGTTGCCGGGCCGCTTCCAGAATTCAAACGAGGCGGAGCGAAAGCACCAAATCCACATGCGAAAGAAACCGCTGTTCAGAATGGTCTGCACAGTGGTTCCACTGGGGCCATAGCCCCGGCGGCGCCGCTCAGACGCGCGGCGGCTCTTCGCCGCGCCCGGCAAACCATTGGCGGAGAAAAACCAGGTCGCCTGCGTCTTTTTCCCGATGCGTGCCCGCTTTCATCCGCCACAGCAAGCGCGGCGAGGCGAACGGAATCGGCACCCCGTCCACTTCGCGCACGACCACGTCTTTGGCCGCCTCGGCATAGTCAATTCCGCCCGCCGAGCGCATCAAGTCCACGAGGATTTCATCGGCGACGCGGATGACGTTGTATTGTTGCAGTTCGCCGGGTTGCAACTCGCGAACGGCATTATCCGGCAGGGTGGAAAGCGCGGAAAAAACTTTCGCCTCGTTTTCCGCGTCGGCGGCGACGACCAAATCCACGTCCATGGTCCGGCGGTTGTAATTGGCTGCGCGCAGGGCGAACCCTCCCACGACGACATATTTTGCGCCGCGCTGGTTGAGTTCCCGGCACAAATTCCGCAAATCCTCCACGGTCGGTTCGCGGGATTCCAGTTCGTCTAACGGGCGATCATCCGCCATAGCCATTGGTCCGCTTCCTCATGGGTTTTGAAACGATGCACACCGCGCGGCACACGCACACCGCCCAGAGCCTTGCGCCAGGCGATGGAATCGGCCTTGTTGCTGGTCGCGGTCGAAAGCGCATCCGGCGTCTTGGCGCGCCGGCCGACCCGGCGGTCAATTCTTTCCTCGACGTTGATGGGCGGTGGTTTCACAGCGGTTTTAGAATAAACTCTGGTCCGCGGCAAAGCAAGGCTGGCTGGCGTCAATGGCGGTTCATTTTCTGTTGAAATTGTTCCACAATTGTCGCCCCCGTGTAACCGAAGCGCCGAATTTCCCGCCGATACTCAGAAGGCATGAATATAAACCTGCTCGAAACCGCCAGTCCCGCCAGAGACGGGGAGGCGCCTGGCATTGAGAGAACCGACCTGTTCAGCCTGGTGAAACACCAGGAGAGGGCCGAGGCCGGCACTTCCCTGGGAGAGGTGTACCAACAGTTTCAAAGCCACCAGCAGGACTATTGCGCCGTGGTGGAGGCCGGCAAGGTGGTGGGGCTGTGCTCGCGCGCGCATCTGGGTTTTCTCATGGGCCATCGCTACGGATTTGCCATTTACAGCAAGGAATCCGTCCGGCAACACATGGCCGGGCAACCGTTGCTGCTGCGCCAGGGCATGCCGGTGCGCCAGGTTCTGGAAATGGCGCTCGGACGCCAAGGCAAGGCGTTCAGCGAAGATGTCATCCTCCTCGGCGCCGAAGATCAATACCTGGGCATCATCCCTGTGCCGGCTCTGGTGCAGCTTCAATCCGCGCTGGTCGAGGAGCGATTTCGGATTCAGGAGGCGATGCACCGGCGCCTGCTGGCCCTCACGCGCCAGGCGGGCATGGCGGAAGTGGCCACCGGCGTCCTGCACAACGTCGGCAACGTGCTCAACAGCGTCAACGTCTCCGCCAGCCTGGCCGTGGAGATGGTGCGCAGCTCCAAATTATCGAGCCTGGAGAAACTGGGGGCCATCCTGGAACAGAACCGGGGACAGTTGGGCGACTATCTCTCCAACGACCCCAAAGGCAGGCTGGCGCCGGAGTTTCTCTTTCAACTGATCAGCCGCTTGCGCGCCGAACAAACCAACCAGCTCCGGGAATTGGAATCGCTCGTCAAACACATTGGCCACATCAAGAATATCATCTCCATGCAGCAGCGCTATGCCAGGGTGTCCGGAATCCTGGAACTGGTGCCGGTGGAAGAACTGGTCGAGGACGGACTGCAAATCAACGCCGAGGCGCTGGCACGGCACGGGGTGAGCCTGGAGCGCCGCTTTGCCCCGGTGCCCCCGGTCGTGGCGGACAAGCACAAGGTGTTGCAAATCCTGGTCAACCTCATCCGCAATGCCAAATACGCCGTGGACCAAAGCCCCGGCCCGATCAAGCGCGTGATCGTGTCCATTCAGGCTCTCTCCAACAAACGGGTTCAGATTCAGATCCAGGACAATGGCATCGGCATAGCCCCCGAAAACCTCAACCGCATTTTCTCCCACGGCTTCACCACCAAAAAGGATGGCCACGGTTTTGGCCTCCACACCTCCGCCCTCGCCGCCACAGAGATGGGCGGGGCCTTGCATGCCCACAGCGACGGCCTGGGCCAGGGCGCGCTCTTCACCCTGGAGTTGCCGGTGGCGCCCCCTCCAGCCGCGTCATGAACTTATCCCATCATCTCATCAACCGCCGCGTGTTGATTGTGGATGACAATCCGATCATCCATGAGGATTTTCGCAAAATCCTCTCCAAGACCTCCTTCGCCGGCAGCCGCCTGGAAGATCTGGAATCCGCCTTTCTCGAAGCCGAAAACCCGGCGGAGGCTCACGAAGGATTTGAAGTGGATTCGGCCTTTCAGGGCGAGGAAGGGCTGGCCAAAGTGCAGCGTGCCTTGGAAAAGGGCAGCCCTTACGCCCTGGCCTTCGTGGACATGCGCATGCCCCCGGGCTGGGACGGGGTTGAAACGATCAAGCGTCTCTGGCAAGCCGATCCGGCCCTTCAGATCGTCATTTGCACCGCCTACTCCGATTATTCCTGGCGGCAGATCTTGCGCCAATTGGGCAATCGCAAAAACCTGGCCGTGCTCAAAAAGCCCTTCGACAACATTGAGGTCATTCAATTATGCGAAACCTTGACCCAGAAGTGGGCCTTGAACCGAATGCTTCACGCCTCCGGCCGCGTTTCCCTCGATGAGCACAAACTGGCAACTTGAGGCCAACGATTGAATTAAGGCCCTGCCTGAGCGCCACGGGAAAATAAAGGAACTCCGCCGATGATCGGGCAAAAGTATGGGTGGCCCTGTTGACCTGTTGAACGGATGAACAATATAATTCAAATGTTAAATGTTAAGATGTGACCCCGACGCGCCCCATTATAAACACCTGTCCCCAGGTTGGCAAGAACAAACGTGGTTGCGCCCTGCGCGAATAAGAGGTAATGTTCGCCCATGACTGCAACATTGTCCAAAAGTCAAGCCGATTTGCCCAGGCTGGTTGAAATCGCAAGCCAGGGCGAGGACGTGGTCATAACGGTCGAAGGGAAGCCGAAGGCGCGTTTGACACGCGCTACGGTCGTGCCCGGCAACGGAGCGTCTCCCGAAAGCCCGGAGGACTTGACCGTGCGGGTCAAGGAACTTGCGTCCTTGCGCGACAAGTATCGAACCGGCAAGGCCGGGCTGACGGTGGACCAGATTTTGGAGGAAAGCCGCGCGGATCGTCCGTGACGCATGCACTACTGGGATACGTCCACGCTGGCCAAATTGTATGTCGCCGAGTCGGATTCCGCGCAATTTTCCGCCCACTGGTTGCAAACGGGCGTCATCAAAACCTCGGCGCTCGCCCGTTGGGAATTATTTTGCGTTCTTGCCCGAAAGGAAGCGGATGGCCTGATCTCCTCCGGAGCGGCGGAGGCAGTTTTTAACGAGTTTCTAACCGATGTCGCCAGCGGGGCGGTTGTTCTCATTCCGATGAATGGGCAGGAGGATCGGTTTCGCAATTTGGTTCTGCGCCTTTCCCGGTCGAAACCGCCTTTGTTCACGCGCACGTTGGACGGCATTCACCTCGCCACCGCTGATTTCCATGGCGCCACTGAATTTGTTTCCACGGACTTAAATATGCGGAAATGTGCCGCAGCAATTGGCTTGGCTGTTTATCCATGAAGGGTGGCGGGAATTTGGAGACTTTAGCGCGGGGCCGGGGTCAGGGAGGGGTGCAGCCATGTCTTTGCCCATTATTCTTTTCACCCCCAACTTTTCTGAAGATTTTGCTGGACAGAACTTAGAGCCTATAGTATCCTTCCCCCCGTGAAGGTCCATTCCATCCACCTTCACCACGGAATGCAGGGAACAGGAACAAACTCAAAAAGGAGATCAAATTCATGGCACGCATCGGAAAAATTGCCCGCCTGTCCAGGGCGGTTCGCGCTCAACTCAACAACCGCCTCCAGGACGGCGGCGAAGGCAAACAAATCGTCCGCTGGCTCAACTCGTTGCCCCAGGTCAAACGGGTTCTGGCCGATAGGTTCGACGGAAAGCCCATCAATGAGCAAAACCTCTCCGACTGGCGGCAGGGCGGCTACGAGGAATGGCTGGCTCACCAGGACATCCTCGCCCAAGCCGGGGAACTGGCCGCCCACCAGCAGGAACTGGCCACGGCCGTCCCCGGCAAATCGCTTGCCGATCATCTCGCCGCCGCCATCGGCTTCCGCTACGCGGCCATCCTGGCTGCGCAAGGGCCGGAGTTGGACGAAAAATCGCTGACCCAACTCAAAGCGCTCAGTCGCATTTGCCAGGCCGTGGTCAAACTGCGCCGGAGCGATCACAATGCCGCGCGGCTCAAGATTGAAATGGAGCGCTGGGAACTGGCCTGTCTGCAAATGGCGGAGGACAAAACCGAGTCCATCAAACGCCAGCAGAGGGAAGCCCTGGCCGCGCCCATTTTGGGAATATTCAAAAAGGTCGAACGGCTGGAAAAACTCGGCTACGGGGAGGCGGCCCAGATGGGGGTGGACTATCTCCATGAAGTGGAGACTTGTGAGGATCCGGCCCATTTTAAGAGCAAAGTTGTCACCCCGGAAACGGTGGAAAAGTTGTGCGCCCATGCTGAAGAACTGGCCAAGAACCCGCCCGTTAAGCGGACCCCGATGGAGGCCGCCATGGACCTTTACACGCAAATGGGCGACTTCATTGCCAAATCCAGGAGCAAAGATCAGGCCGTTCCGCCGCCGTCAAAGCGGCCTGCCAGGGCGTGCCGCCGCGTCCGCAAGCCAGTCGAGCCAGAGGCTCGACGCCACAACGCTACTACACGCGGCGTCCAGCGGACCGAATCTGCCCCGCCGGATGATAAAGTCCACCCGGCTCCAGCGCCCGCGGCCCCGTTGGATCCAGCGCCATTGGCCCCGGATTGCGGCCTGTCCGCCACCGCATCGCCCGCCGGGGCAGAGGATGTAACGTCGAGCCTGCGGCTCGAATCGGGCCTGTCCGATGTGGCGCCTCCCGCCAGGGCAGAGGAGGCGGTCAAGGCTGATCAAGGCTAATCAAGATATTATTTCCATGCCATTTGGAATGAACACATCACGCAACACCCTGAATTTGGATGAGCTCCCCCAATCCTTGGCGACATTCTTGCGGACTCACCGAATGGGTGGGTCAGTTTCTGACGGAAGAGGCCGTCGGCGGGACGCCGGCGGCGGCGGTCGAGACGACCGCGCTCCCGAAGAAGTCGCCCATGATTTGGGTGCGCACGACGTGCGCAAGAAGTGGATTGCCCTTGTGGCTGCGTTCGCCCAAAATTCCGCCATGCTGGCTCGCGTTTTGTCCGCCGCGTTGTCCGCTATAGCGCCGGGAAGCGCGACGGCGGATGTCAACGGAATTGAATCCGTGGTTGTAATGCGTCGGTCTTGGGCGGTAGGGCGCGCACTCCGTGCGCGCCGCGGCGGGCAGAGGACTGCCTGCCCTACCTTTTTCCCCTCGGTCACCGACGCATTGCCCGTGGTTGGGAAAGCTCCATTTTGAAAGCGGCAGAGTTACAAGTCAACAGGCCGGCCGGCAAAGCGCCCGGATGGCAGCCGGTGTGCGTTTGCGTTTTTCTGGCGCTGGCGGTTCTGGCCGTCTTTGGGCAAACGGCGCGTTTTGAGTTCGTGGATTACGATGACCGCGAGAATGTGTCCACCAACCAGGTGGTCCAGCAGGGTTTGTCCGCGCAGGCGGTTGGCTGGGCCTTTACTCACGCCCAGGTCTCCAACTGGGTTCCTCTGACCACTCTTTCCCACATGCTGGACTGCCAAGTCTTCGGGCTGCGCGCGGGTGGACATCATCTGGTCAATGTCCTGCTGCACGCGGGGACGGCGGTGCTGCTGTTCTTGGTGCTGCGGCAAATGACGGGCAGCCTGTGGCGGAGCGCGTTTGTGGCGGCGCTGTTCGCCGTTCATCCCTTGCGGGCGGAATCGGTGGCTTGGGTATCCGAGCGCAAGGACGTGTTGAGCGGGTTGTTTTTCATGCTGGCCCTGGGGGCTTATGTCCGGCAGGCGCGCCAGCCGTCCCGTGCCGGGCCAGTGGCGGTGTTTCTGTTGTTTGGGCTGGGCCTGCTGGCCAAGAGCATGGTGGCGACGCTGCCGTTTGTGCTGCTGCTGCTGGATTATTGGCCGCTGGGACGTTTGCACAACGGGCGGGAGTTCCTCCGGCTGGTCCGGGAAAAGATGCCGCTGTTTGCCCTCTCGGCGGGGGCGTGCGTGGCGGCAGCGCTGGCGCCCGGATTGGTGGTGATGAACGCGCAGCGGATTCCACTGCCGGAACGCGCTGGCAACGCCGTGGTTTCCTATGCGGTCTATCTTGGGCAAATGATATTCCCGGCGGGTTTAGCCACCCCCTATGGCAACCCGCCGCACGGCCAGGCAGTGTGGAAGGTCTGCCTGGCGTTTGTGCTGCTGGTTGCGATCTCCGCGGCTGTGATGGCGTGGCGGAAGAAGCGTCCGTGGCTTTTGACCGGCTGGCTCTGGTATCTGGGCATGTTGTTTCCGGTGATTGGGATCATTCAAATATCCGCCGATGCCGCCCATGCCGACCGCTACACCTATCTGCCGGGAATCGGTTTGGCGATGGCTGTGACCTGGGGGGTGGCGGATTGGAGCGCGGGGTGGAGACATCGGCGGGCGGCCTTGGGGGGTTTGATGATGGCGGTGATTGGCGCATTGGCGGTCTGCGCCCGCATCCAGGCCTCGTATTGGAAAGACAGCCAATCCCTGTGGACGCGCGCGCAGGCCTGCGGCTCCGGCAATTACATGGTCCTGAACAACGCGGGCAATTTGCTTGTCAAGCAGGGCAAGCTGGATGAAGCCATTGCGCAATTCCGAAAGAGTTTGGAAATCGCCCCTGATTATGTGCAAGCCATCAATAACCTGGGCAATGCCCTGGCCATGAAGGGCGCGGATGAGGCCGCCATCGCGCAATACGAAAAAGCCCTGAAAATCCGGCCCGGTTACACCAGCGCCCAGATCAACCTGGCCAATGTTTTTCTCAAGCAAGGCAAACTGGATGAAGCCATCGCGCGTTACCGCGGGATCGTGGAATCCAATGCCGATAACGCGGCCGGGCAAAACAGCCTGGGCCAGGCCCTTCTCCGCAAAGGAGATATTGACGGGGCCATGGCCTGCCTGGAAAAAGCCGCCAGCCCGGGTGCGGACGCCTTGGCGGGATGGTTCAACCTCGGCGGCGAGTTTCTGCAAAAATCGAATTGGCAGGCCGCCATTGTGTGCTATCGGCAGGCGATCAAATTCGACTTTCGCCCGGCGGACGCTTGCGCCAGCCTCGCCATGGCTTACGTCAAGAAAGGAGAAATCAAGCAAGCCATGGACTCCTTGCAACAGTCCCTGGAGATCAATCCCGACCAGATTTCCGTCCAGAACAACCTGGCGTTGTTGTTGGCAACAACGTTCTCCCCCTCCCTCCGCAATGGCGCAAAGGCGGTGGCGCTGGCCACCCGGGCCAACCAGTTGAGCGGAGGCGGCAATCCGGCAATTCTGCACACCCTGGCGGCGGCCTATGCGGAGCAAGGCAGTTACGCGTTGGCGGCGGCCACGGCCCGGCGCGGCCTGGAGTTGGCGGTGGAGCAAAAGCAGGACGCGCTGGCCGCCGCCTTGCAAGAGGAAATAAAGCTCTACGAGGCGAACTCGCCGCTGCGGGATGCGCCGCAGTGAGCCGGCACTTTGAAACTTGAAGGCTGAATTTTGAAACCGGCCAACGCACAAACCACGCGGGAAGCAAGAAATCCGCAAATTTTGCGGGCGGGGTGCGTTTGCGTTTTTCTGGCGCTGGCCGTTCTGGCCGTATTTGGACAGACGGCGGGGTTCGGTTTCGTCAATTATGACGATGGCTTCTATGTTTACGAGAACCCCAGGCTGGCCGGCGGGTGGAGCCTGGAGGGCGTCGCCCGGGCCTTTGCTCATGCGGAGTGCTTTCTCTACCACCCGCTGACCATGATTTCATTGAGGCTGGATTACCAGCTCCACGGGCTTCATGCCGGCGGCTATCATCTGACCAATGTTCTAATTCACACGGCTTCCGCCGTCCTGCTGTTTCTCCTTTTGCGGCAGATGACCGGCGCTCTTTGGCGCAGCGCGTTCGTGGCGGCGGTGTTTGCCATCCACCCGCTGCGGGCGGAGTCGGTGGCGTGGGTGGCGGAGCGCAAGGACGTGCTCGCCACTTTCTTCTTCCTGCTCACGGTGGGCGCATATCTGCGCTATGTCCGCAACCCAAATTCGCCGGGGCGCTATCTGCTGGTGGCCGTTTTCTTCGCGTTGGGCCTGCTCTGCAAACCGGTGGCGGTGACATTGCCGTTTGTGCTGTTGCTGCTGGATTTTTGGCCTCTCCAGCGGTTCGCCCTGGGGACGCCAGCCGGCGCAGCGTCGCCGGTGGCGCGGCAACCGGGCTATTGGGGGATTCCCCGCCGTTTGATCCTGGAGAAGATTCCCCTGTTGGCGCTGGCGGCAGTGATGTGCGTGGTGACTTGTCTTGTGGTGAGGAAGGTGGTCCTGGTTAGCGCCCCGGTTTCCGCGCCTGCGCGGTTGGGCAATGCCTTGATTTCCTGCGTCGTGTATCTGCGCCAGATGGTGTGGCCGACCGGACTGGCGGTTTTTTATCCCTTTCCGGAGAAGGGCGCGCCCTTTTGGGAAGTCGCCCTGGCGTTCCTCCTGCTGGCGGCCATTTGCGGAGGGGTTTTGGCGTGTTGGCGAAAGCGCCCCTGGCTTTTGACGGGCTGGTTTTGGTATTTGGGAATGCTCGTTCCGGTGATCGGCATTGTGGGCGCGGGCGATTTCGCGCACGCGGACCGCAACACCAGCCTGCCACAAATCGGTTTGTATATCCTGCTGACTTGGGCCGTGGCGGATTGGAGCGCGGGATGGAAACACCGGCGGCTGGTGTTGGGGGGTTTGATGATCGCGGTGGCGGGCGCATTGATGGTCTGCGCCCGCATCCAGACTTCCTATTGGCGCGACAGCGAAACGCTGTGGAACCGCGCCCTGGATTGCAATCCGGGCAACAGCGTGGCGCGCATCAACCTGGGCAATGCTCTTTCCGCGAAGGGAGATTGGGAGGGGGCCGGCGCGCAATTTCGAAAAGCCCTGGAAATCAAGCCGGAGGATGCGGAGGCCCGCAACGACCTGGGGATTGTTCTTGTCGTGAAGGGAGACCGGGAGGAAGCCATCGCGCAATTCCGAAAAGCCCTGGAGGACAAGCCGGATTACGCGGAGGCCCGCCTCAACCTGGGCAATGCTCTATACGCGAAGGGAAATCAGGACGAAGCTATCGCGCAATTCCGAAAGACTCTGGAGATCCAGCCGGATTACGCGGAGGCCCGCCTCAACCTGGGCGATGCCCTGTTCATGGAGGGACAGTTGGAGGAAGCCATCGCGCAATACCGGCAGGCCGTGGAAATCAAGCCGGATTTTGCCGAGGCCCTCAGCAACCTGGGCGCCGCTCTTCTCAGGAAGGGCCAAACCAGGGAGGCCCTGGACGCCTGGCAAAAGTCGCTGGAAATCAAGCCCGGCCAACTCTCGGTCCAAAACCAATTGGCGTGGTTGCTGGCGACAACCCCCGACGCCGCGCTCCGCAACGGCGCCAAAGCCGTGGCGCTGGCCGCGCAGGCCAGCCAGCGGAGCGGGGGCGGCAATCCGGTGAATCTGCGCATCCTGGCGGCGGCTTATGCGGAAGAAGGCAATTATGGACTGGCGGCGGCCACAGCCCGCCGCGCCCTGGAATTGGCGGCGCAGCAAAAGAATGACGCGCTGTCCGCGGCGTTGCAAAAGGAAATCCAACTTTACCAGGCCAATACGCCACTCCGGGATGCGCCACGCTGACCCGGCAATTCCAAATGAAAGGTTTCGAGTTTTCTGGATTTGCGCGGCTCGCGCGACCGGCGGGAACATCAGCCCCATGCTGGCTTGCATTATGGCCAACAGGATCGGGGAGACTCCAATTCTTTGAAGGGTAATATCCAACATGGTCAAAAAAGACCAACAATTTCTTGCAAGGCTCCGCTGGCGAATCAGACTTAAGTTATTCTTGCAGAATGGCTTATGACTTTAACGCAATGGTGGCACAGATATTGCGGAGAACTCATTGGGCTTGGCCCACGCTGTAGATGGCAGCGTGAGTTTATGGGAAAGAATTAGCATTTGGGGCTGCGGTTTTTAATGCGGTTTTAATTTTGCAAGAAACCAACCGTGGCCTAAGTTGATGGTCGAGGCGATGCAGAATCGCAGTTGTCGAAGAACTTAGTATGCGTATAGACCTGAAATATCTGACGTTCCTGGCCGCAGTGGTGGTTGGTTCAAATTCGGCCTGTGTCGCGCTGGCCGACCCAAAGCACGACCAGCCGATGCAGCGCCTGTCCCAGAGTGCGCCGGGAGATAATTCGGACCTTCTTGCCCGGATGCGTTCCCAAAATGGCGCGCCCAAGGCGAAGCGGGATTTATACGTGGCGCCCAACCCCGCCAGCCGGGCCAACCGCGACCTCATTAGCGAAAGCCGCGGCCAAAACGGCTCGCCGAAGTCAAAAACCGATCCGATTTTTAACTCCGCTCCGCTAAATAAGGAGCCGGGATTCTGTTCTACAGCCGCGTCTAAATAAAGAGACACAAATCAGAATTAGAACTTGTAAATGACGTTGGCCGCCAGGAGAACTTGGTTTTTCCCGGTCGGAACGGTTGGGGGCGCTGTAATGGGGCCGCCGAATTGATCCCCGCGTCCGCTATGATCCCAACGAACTTCCAAACGGTTGACCACATTGTCCCACCACTGATACTGAAAAGTGCCGGTGAAAGCCAGAAACTCCTGGTCGCCCGGAGCGGTGACTCCGCCGTGGGCATATTCGACACGGCCATTGAGAGACGCTTTGTCGGTCAGCGCATAGTTGACGTAACCGGCTACGGCCGAGGCGTAGCCGCCTTCAACGCCGTGGGCAATCTCAGGAGTAACAGCCGTGGCAATATCATTGTTCCAGACGGAATCCCAGGCAGCGCCGAAGGTCAGCCCTTTGACGGATGTGTTCAAAGTTGTGCCGAGATACAGGTGCTGCCGGTCGGACGCGACCAGCCCCGGGCCGTCATCGAAGCCAACATAAAAGCAGGAGCCTTTCAGCCAGCCCCAACTGTCCGGAGCCGTCAGTGAGAGCAAACTGACAATGGCTTTCTTGCTCTCCGTCCCGCCTGGGACAGAGCCGGAGGTGATGTTCCCGCCGCTGGTCAATGTGTCGGCCACGCCGAATTGGACGCCAAAAGCATCGCTGAATTTGTAGGCGGCCAAAATACCGGTGTGGGTCAGCGGCTCCATCGAATAACCATAAGAACGGGACCAGTTCGGGTTCTTGTAATCGTCGTTGGCTTCATAACCGAGGATGTTGTCCCATTGGCCCACTTCCACATCCAAACCCTTGCCGATCGGGACCTTCAGTTCCACATAGGCTTGCCGAATGGGTGTTCCAGGAAATGGATTAATGGCATCCGGGCCGTATTGTGCTTCAAACAAATAACCGGCGCCCCAGTCGCCCGCGTCCGGGAGCCGGGCGATTTTTACATCGGCCGAGTCCAGGTTAAACCCATCCTGTTTGACCGGTCCATTGAACGCCACCGGCGCGGGGTTTCCGTTGCCGGTTCCAGGAGCCCACACCGCCGACGTGTCCACGTATCCACTGATGGAGGTGGCCGACAGCGCCGTGTTCAGAGGGATGGGGGCGGGGGCATTCGTGATTTGTGCCCGCACTCCCAGGGAAAGGCCGGCCAACCCCAGGGCGGCCAAGCCTAATGTGCATTGATTAAGTTTCATGAATATTATGGCGTCTTAATTTGAGCAGCGCCATGTTTAGATGTGATTATGAATATCCGCAATGCAAATCTTCGCGGAGCACGAAATCCCCAATCGTCCGCGACTTCTTCGGGAGCGCGGCCGTCTGGATCGCCCCAGTTGAGGGTCAAACCATACTTTTGCCCATTTCCCCTGAAGCGCTTGGGCGTGGAAGACAGGGAAAAGGAATTCCGCTGATGATTGGGAAAATGTATGGTTTGACGGGAATGGCGCTTAAATAAGGAATGCCAATTGTCACCCATTTGTTTTAAGGATATTATGAATGGTGTGGTGGCGCAGCACCCGGAATATGTCGCTCCTATCGGAGCTAAATCAT
>Ga0326727_10011762_pt1 | contig 20206 bp, 19 predicted proteins | sample MB2enrmetagenome_FD_207643 | JGI IMG/M metagenome (GOLD analysis project Ga0326727, IMG submission 207643) | Lab enriched peat soil microbial communities from McLean, Ithaca, NY, United States - MB29MY | ecosystem: Environmental > Terrestrial > Soil > Wetlands > Peat | place: USA: New York...
ACCAAGGACAGATTTAATTTCCTGTTCACTCCAGATATAAAATTTTCCTTCTTTCCCCTCGCTGTCTGCATCCTCGGCAGAATAGAATCCTCCTTCGCCGGAGGCTAGTTCCCGCAAAACATAAGTAATAATTTCTTCCGATGTGGTTTTATACAACTTATTTTTTGTTGCCTGGTATGCCTCGGTATAAACTATTGAGAGCAGCGCTTGATCGTAAAGCATTTTTTCAAAATGCGGAACAATCCATTCCCTGTCAGTTGAATAACGATGAAAGCCAAAACCAACCTGATCATAAATTCCGCCTTTCCGTATTTCGAATAATGTTTTTTCAACCATTTTTAAAGCTTCATCTTTATTTTTCCTTTTCCAATATCTTAAAAGGAAGATAAGGTTATGAGCTGTTGGAAATTTTGGCGCAATTCCAAAGCCTCCATGTTCCGGATCATAATTACTTTTGAGTTCATCAAAAGCCTTATCAAAAATACTCTCATTAATTTCCTTTGAAATTCGCGGGACTGTAGTCTTTAATAATGAATGTGAAATATTTTCAGAAGATTTTAGAACTTCATCACGCTTAGAACTCCATAATTCCGTAATATTTATGATAAGTTCTTTCATTCCTATTTTCCCCATCCTATTGTCTTTTGGGAAGTATGTCCCGGCAAAGAAGGGTTTTTTATCGGAAGTCATAATTATTGATAAAGGCCATCCGCCGCTGCCTGTGAGCATTTGGCAGACAATCATATAAATCCGGTCGATATCCGGACGTTCTTCCCTATCCACTTTAATTGAAACAAACGCATTGTTCATCATTTCGGCAATTTTATTGTCCTCAAATGATTCTTTTTCCATCACATGGCACCAATGACAGGTTGAATATCCTATGGAGAGAAATATAGGCTTATCTTCTATCCTTGCTTTTGTAAAAGCTTCTTCCCCCCATGGATACCAATTAACAGGATTATGAGCATGTTGTTGAAGATACGGGCTTTTTTCATTAATTAGGTGATTCGGGAAATTACTCATTTAAACTCATTTCTATATTCAAAATTTATAAAAGTATTAACCGGATTTTCTTTTTTACAATTCTTCTAATATTACAAATTTGCATTATGCAGGTCGAGTGGTTTTACCCGATTACTGTTATAATTTGTTCTAAAATCAACAATATGCCATACGCACTTCACGGACCGACCACTTCAGCCGATAGCAAGCATGAAAATAAAAATAATAGTATTCCATCTCACATAGGATGCTGTAAAACAAGCTTAAATGAACTTTTGATAATTCATACCGTTTATTTAACTTACCTGCCATATTTTTATGTAATGTAATACCGAAATGCACAATAAAATTGAGCTTATGCTCCCTGATTTAAATCCGGGGTTAAATATTTTTAGTAATTACAATTAAAATTTTGACACTTTGAAATTATAAAAAATGAAAGAAGTGAGTTAAATACGTATGACAAAACCTCAAATATGGGTGGCAGGAGTATTAGTACTGTTTTTTTTATTATTTTTCTTAGAGAAGAACACTAAAAGATCGGATGTTCAGCCAAAAGGGATAGCAAATATGAATTCAGGGGCGGATCAATCTGCAAAAGCCAACACACCGGATCAACTCATGGCAAGCTTAGGGTGTACAGGCTGCCACGGAGGCGATTTAGCAGGAACAAATATGGCCCCTGATTTGCATAAGATTAAGGAAAACTGGTCCAGGGATGACTTAATAAATTATCTTCGTAACCCTTCGTCATACATGAACTCCGAAAATTTCAAAAACTTCAGAGCGTTATATCCAAACGTTATGATGCCTTCATTCAGCAACATTGATGTAAAGGAATTAGGAAAGATCGCCGATTATCTATTGCAGCTTCAAAAATAGATAGATAAAATTTTACATCATCCAAATAATATTTTGATATATAATTGAACAAGTAAAAATAAAAAAAGCCCCGGCATTTTTTACCGGGACTTATTTTTCATTGAAAAATTATTATAATTAAGCGACAGTAATTTCCTTTTCAAGATAAACATCCTGAATCGCATTGAGGAGTTTAACACCTTCAGTCATAGGACGTTGGAATGATTTTCTTCCGCAAATAAGTCCCATGCCGCCGGCCCTTTTATTTATTACTGCTGTTTTAACCGCCTCAGCAAAATCGTTTTCACCTGAAGCACCGCCGCTGTTAATTAATCCGGCTCTTCCGGCATAATTATTTAATATCTGGTAGCGTGTTAAATCAATCGGGTTGTCTGTAGTTAAATCCGAATAAACTTTTTTACTTGTTTTTCCGAATTTCAATGCATTATAACCGCCGTTGCATTCCGGTAATTTTTGTTTAATTATATCCGCTTCAATTGTAACGCCAAGGTGATTTGCCTGGCCAGTTAAATCTGCAGACACATGATAATCTTTTTCTGCTGTCTTGAATGCAGGGTTTCTAAGATAGCACCAAAGTATTGTTGCTAAACCTAATTCATGAGCAAATTTAAAAGCCTGGCTTACTTCTACAATTTGTCTTGTAGCTTCATCCGAACCAAAATAGATTGTTGCGCCGACAGCAGCAGCGCCCATATCATAAGCTTGTTCAACCCCGGCAAACATAATCTGGTCAAATTTGTTAGGATAGGTAAGAAGTTCATTATGATTAATTTTCACAACAAATGGTATTTTGTGAGCATATTTTCTGGAGGTCATACCGAGAACGCCGAGAGTTGAAGCTACAGCGTTACAACCGCCTTCGATAGCCAGTTTGACGATATTTTCGGGATCGAAATATTCCGGGTTTGGAGCAAAAGAAGCGCCGCCGGAATGTTCAATACCCTGGTCAACAGGAAGAATTGAAACATACCCAGTGCCGGCTAATCTTCCGCTGGAAATAATCCATTGCAGGTTCTTAAGTACGTTAATATTTCTATCGGTTTGTGCAAATATTCTATCAACAAAGTCAGCGCCCGGAAGGTGCAATTTTTCTTTTGGATATTTAGCTTTATATGTTAATAATGCTTCGGCTTCCTTGCCTAACAGTTGTTTAATTTTCTCTAACATTTCAACTCCAGTATTTTAATTATTATTCTAACAACACAATTATTCAATTACAAAAATAAGATTAAAACACTTTGGATTCAATTTAAATAGCAGAATTAATACAGGATTTATGGTAGATAAAATATGGATTTTCTTAATTTGAGGCCAAAAAGCAACGATTTTTAAACTTAAATAAAAGATATATTTATATTGTATAATTATGCAGAATAATAATTGATGTAACTTTGGATGGTTTAGAATTATTATAAGTTGATAAGTATATCTATTTAATACAAAATCTTATTTATCCTTCTTTAAATTTTTCCGGAAATATATCTATGAATGATGCTTGCAACTAATGTTTGATAAGGCATGCCAATTTGGAATGATCCGGCTTTGAGACCTGCCAGGTCCCTTTCCGGAATGCGAATATTGATTGTCTCGTGATATATATAATTCAATTTCCTTAAGGCGTAAAGCGGATTCCTTTGTCCAATATACTTTCATTGAATTTATTTTTGGCAATTTCTTTTTATTATATTATAGTTTTAAGCTGCCCGGTAGTTATCACATTACCTTTTTCGAAATCTGAAAATCCCCTTGCAACCGATTCCACAAATAATTTTGTTTGCCTTAATTCATCGAATTCCGATGGTGATAATAATACACCGGCAGGTTTACCATTTGGTGCGAGTATAAGTGAATTACGCTTCTCCTGAATCAATCTCAGATATAGCGCCATATTTGATTTGAGCTCATCTACCGGAATAATATAATTTGAAATCCTTATGTTTTTCATTCTAAAATTTAATTTCGATTTTAATTATAACTAATTAATTTTGAAAAACAGTCTTTGTATTTTTTACGATTTAAGAAACAAATAAACACTATTATTGTAACAGTAGTAAGCGTAACGATTAAACCTCCTTCTAAACCAAAAGAACCGCCGGTATATAAATTCGGGTTATTTACCACAAACATTTTCCAACCACCTCCCAGACCGATTTTACCGCTTTCGGTTAACCCGAGTACGGGCCCTAATAAAACATCCCATGTGAAATGAATGCCAATTGGAAACCACAAATTACCGGATATAATATAAGCAAGACAAAATAAAATTCCTGCGATAAATACATTAACCACCGGCAGCCATTCGCCTTTAAATGCCCCGGCATGATAAGTTGAAAACAATGCAGCCGAAATTACAACAGCAATTATAACATTAGAGCGGTTCCGAATTGTCTGAAAAATGAATCCGCAAAGTAAAAGTTCCTGTGCAAAGACATTAAAAAGCATAGCAATGGCAGAGCCAGTCAGCACCAGCCATGAAAAGCCAGTTGGTGAGACTGGCATTACCCAGCGAAATACAAGGGCAGTACCAACGGAGGCTCCCAGCCAACAACACCCGATACTTGCTCCAATTAAAAAATCTCTCAGAAAATGATCGACAACCAGCCCGATCGTAATGAATGGGCGGCGATCAATAAACCGGGTCATTATCCACGTTGCAGCAACTATAGTAATTACTGTAATGGAATCGCTGAATAGCCTTGCATCAACCGGAGATACAGTAAATAACTTAGAAATTCCCGAACCAAACGGTACAAAAATCACTGTTAAAAATGCTGCCCAGGTAAGATAAAATACAATTATCCTCCAAAGTATTTTCCATGTAGTTTTTAATCCGGAAATAAATAGTGGCATTATTAAATAAACCCTTTTATATATATTTTATTATTAAAATAATTGATAGATTTTTAATCATCGTAATGGGAAAATACGCATGGCCCTTGCGCGCCTGATATTAACAATATGTAAACCACCGGGATTATTTTGTGCAATGCTCTTATATTCTTTAAGACCTTCTTTTACGGCAGCCTCAAAAGTATTTATTGACTTATAATTAGTGTCACTAATACCCTGCCCTGCCATAGTTGTTTCTAAAAATAATGTTTCATTTGAGTTACGTGCAAGCCTGACACCAATAACAGCGTGATTGGGGCTTAAAATTATAGATGATTCAAGCCCGATATTCTCAAATAATGAAACAAATAAAACCGCTCCGTCAATACAATTTGCAGATTTTTCAGAAATAGATTCTTCCGGCAGCCGGATTTTTTGAGTAAACCCCACATCTCCGAAATTCATAATGCTATTAACAAATATTATTTTAGAATTCATAACCGCATTAAAAATAGCTTCGATTTCTGATCTTACATTGGAACTGCTGTAACCTGAAAATTTTCTCCCTGGCATTTTTTCTTTTGCGTCGGATAATATTTCTTCGACCATCGGGTCATCGGGAGTTATCCAGGATGCTAATAATAGTTCGGTATCCCATGGACTTTTTAGTGACCAGACCATATCATCAACGGCTTTGATATCTAAATCTCTTGTATCCTTAAAAATAAATTTTCCATCATTTTTTGCACTTAAATGAATTGTTGCTGGAACAGTTATATGATTACTTAATAAATTAATTCCATACGGGAACTGAATTAATTCCCTGCTTTCATCGGGATTCAAACTTACCGTTGAAATAAGCGGTTCTGTCCAGCCCGGTATTTCACACATGAGAGAAATTTGAACAATTTTGGCATCGTTATTATGAATCCTCCAAGTAACCAATCCCGGGATATTATATGTATGATTTCCCTGGGACATGAATTTTTCAATTACGGGGAAAAGTTCCTGTTGAACTTCGACTGTGATAATTATTTTATTTATTGAGAATGAATTTTGAGCGAAGGAATAGTTAGAGACCGGTAAATTAAAAAGAAGCAGAATCAATATAATTCTTTTCATAAAATCTCCCTACGGCTTAAAACACTTTTTAATAACCAAAGTGGAAATATTTTTATTAATAATTTAATTTTTTATTACTTGCAATTTTTATGAGACCCCCGGAATATTTAATACATTCTTACAAAGTAATTTCACTATTAAACGAATAAATTGCAAGTATAACTATTAATTCATACATCAAAACATTTATTAATAAAATAAAGGTTAACTATTTTAATTGTTTTCAATATGATTAAAAATATTTACAGCATGGTAACGCGAGTTTTCAATAAACCACTTGCCTGTATCGTTTCCGCTGCAGACTACACCCGCTAAATAAATACCCTGCCTGTTAGTCTCAAAAGAATCCGGATTATAACAGGGGGCTCTATCGCTATCGTCCGAAAATTTAATTCCGGTTTTGCTTAAGAAATCATAATCGGGATGATAGCCTGTCATCGCAAAAACAAAATCATTCTCTATCGTTATTATCCCGACGGGAGTCTGTACTTTAACTTCCGTATCTTTTATTTCAATTATGCTGGAATTAAAATAAGCTTTTATCGACCCTTCTTTAATGCGGTTCTCTATATCTGGTTTAACCCAATATTTCACGTTATCTTTAATCTTTGCTTCCCTAATAATCATTGTTACTTCCGAGCCCCGTCTGAAAGTTTCCAGTGCAACGTCAACCGCGGAATTTGCAGCGCCGACAACTATTATTTTTAAATACGCATATGGATGCGCCTCATCAAAATAATGCTTTACTTTTGGAAGGCCTTCTCCCGGGATATTTAAGTAATTTGGTTTATCAAAAAAACCGGCAGCAATAATTACCTTTTTACTAAAGTATTCGCCTTTTACCGTAACAATAGTAAAATTTCCATCCTCACCTTTTATTTCTAAAACTGTTTCATAGGTTTTTACATCCAGGTTCCATGCCTGTTTAGTCCGGCGGTAATATTCAAGTGCTTCCCTACGAGTAGGTTTATCGCCATGCGAAACGAATGGTACCCCGCCAATTTCAAGGGGAGATGACGTTGAAAAGAACGTCATATTAGTTGGATAATGAAATATTGAATTTACCAGGCAGCCTTTTTCAATAATGAGATATTTTAAATTTCTTTTAACCGCTTCTATCCCTGCAGTAAGCCCGATAGGGCCTGCCCCAACAATTACAACATCATAAAATTTATTTGACATAATTGTCCGCCTATTTAATTTATTAAAGTGATAAATTTAAATAAATACCCCCTTAGACATTTTGACGGGCGCAATACTATATATTACAATGCCACTTACAGCGAAGTAATCCCGTTCACCCTGCAGCGGGAATAGTTGAACAGAGTGAAGTAAAACTAACGATTTTACTTAGTCGATTATTTCTACCAAACTACTTGCAACATTTTCGTTTTCATCATTAAGTAGAAAAACCCTGTAAAAACCGGCTTCCCCAAAGCGTAAATCACTTTCTTCATTTTTTGCAAAATAGATATACTTCATATCCGGATCGACTGTATAATTAAATTTTTTATAAAACTCAAATTTACGAGTATCCGGGTTATATTTGTCCATTTGGATAAAAACATTTTTTAGGCCAAGCGGCTGATCGGCTCTTACCATGATAGTAAGATAGCCTGTTGTAAACCTGTCTGAGATACCTATTTCGCCCACGCCGGGATCGTATGTTTCACAGAAATATAAGATAGGCTTAGTTTGTGCATACAGAACCGGTTTTAAACCCAACATGCAAAGAAGTAACAAAAAGAGGATCATTGGCCGTTTCATATTAACTCCTATAATTAATTAATAAAATTGCCTTTATCTTAATAACAATCATTTCTTTTTTACAGGTACATAATAATCCGGTTAAATAACAGCAGAAGAAGTAATATAAATAATTACTATAGATTAATATGGACAATTTTATATTAAATGTCCATGATTCTATCAACGTTTTGAGTTAAATATTATGTTTTGTTTTGAACATTTTTTTATATGTGATAGTTAGAATATGAATTTTTATCTTGTTCAGTATCATTCTTAGTAATATTAAGCGATATAAATATTGTTATGAAAAGAATGCATATTGTTATCAATTTTTTTATATTTATTTTTAATATATAGATTAACCAATTACCTATGCTGAACGACGCTGACAAAGGAAAAGATAATGAACCAATTTTATGTTCATGGTGCGGGCAGCCGGCGCAAATAATATGGGTTCACGGGCATGGTCAATGTTCTTATTGCCTTACAAATATTGAGGAATGCTGCCGGGGCGAACAATGCAGCAATACATTGCCTCAAGAATATCTCCCCGGCACGGAAATAATAAATGAATAACCTGCCCTTTATTAAACATATCTCTTTTGACTTAGACGGTACAATAACCGATTCAATCAACACAATTTATCTGTCTACCATTAAAACTTTAGAGAAACTTAAAATTCCAAACAGACTGACACCCGGCGAATTTAGAAAGAGAGTCGGGTATCATTTTAAAGATATGTTTGTGGCACTTAATATCCCAGTAATTAATTTTGAAGAATACTTAACTATTTACAAAGATTATTACAATAAATTAATTGATGAATCAAGTTTATATCCCGGCGTCATCGAAACACTACAATATTTAAAGAACAGGGAAATTAAATTATCTCTTTGTACTACAAAGGTTCAGAGCCAGGCAGATATGGTCATCGACTATTTTGAACTTAGAAATTATTTTTCAATGGTATTAGGACGCAGAGATAATATGGAGAATAAACCATCTGCCGAACCGCTTCTTTTTATATGCAGCGAACTTAAAGTCAGCCCAGAAGCCTCTTTAATAGCCGGCGACACCGAACTTGATATCAGGTGCGGAAAAAATGCACATGTAAAGACTTGCGCAGCTTCATACGGATACCGTGATATAAAATTAATTAAGGAAGAAAATCCCGATTACATTATTAAAGATATTGCCGAATTAATAGATTTGGTCGGATAACCAGCGTATTAAAATTTTTTGTGTTTTTAATATTGATGGAGTGAAGTTTAAAAAATATTAGTGATTGAACCAATACTATAAGAGGCTGCTCAATATTTCATCGCATAAGGCATAACCTTTACGGGTGAGGCTAATAAAATTATTATCCGATGAAATGAGATTATATTCAACCAGGTTTGCAATCATGTCTTTCTTTTGAAATATCCATGAACTTCCGAATTTTCGTTCAAAATCTATAATATTTAAACCTTTGCTCCTCAAAGCAAGCATAATATATTCATTTAACGCCATTTCACTGTCAATATCTTCATAATTAGCGACGGCAGTTCCGAATTTATCTATTTCAGATATATAATGTTTGAGGCTTGAAAAATTCCACCATCTTCTATTATTCATAAATGAATGCGATGAAGGGCCAAAGCTTAGATAATCGCGGTATCTCCAGTAAGCATTATTATGCCTGCATTCATACCCGGGTTTAGTAAAATTAGAAACTTCATATTGAATAAAGCCTTTTGCTTCAAGGAAGTCCATAGTTAATTCATAAAGTTCGGCATCATAATCATTATCCTGAATAGTAACCTTTCCATCCTGTACCATTTTGTTAAGGATAGTTCCCCTCTCCAGGATCAGACTATAAGCGGAAATATGCTTTACCGGAAGTTCAATAGCGTTCTGCAAGTTCATTTTCCATTTCTCTTTTGTTTGTCCCGGGAGATTAAAAATCAAATCGATGCTGATGTTTTCAAATCCAATTTCATCAGCAAACAGAACCGTTTTAATTGCAGTATCCTTATCATGAATTCTTGTAAGAAATTTAAGATCATCATTATCAAATGACTGGATACCGATACTTATTCTGTTAATTCCCGCCTCACGAAATAATTCCAGCTTTTCTTTATCAACGGTTCCAGGGTTTGTTTCTATTGTTATTTCGGCATCTTCACTAATTGCATAATTTCGTTTAAGAGATGATATTATTTCGCTTAAATACACGGGTTCCATTAATGACGGAGTACCTCCGCCGAAGAATATGGATGTATAAATCCTCCCCGCTGAATATTTTTTTGAATAAAATTTTATTTCTTTTTTAAGCGAAGATAAAAACCGGTTAATATTGTCCGAAGTAATTATTGAATAAAAATCACAATAAATGCATTTATGATCGCAAAAGGGGATATGAATGTAAATTGCAGAATCGTTCATTGATGAAATACACTTCCGCTATATTAAATATTTGTTATCAAACAAAACAATAATTAAAATCAGATATTATTCAAAGATAAAAATATTGCTTATAATTTATGGTGTTAAAGGACCTTAATCTTAATTTATCACATTTGAATTCTATGATAAGAGACATAAAGAAATCGCAGTTTGCAGAATTTAATCTCTTTTGGGTTCAATTCCCCGCTGCTTGCGGCGAAATCCGTTCCGGTGTTTTGATACTTCGTCCGCTTGCGGCGGAGTAGTTCATTTGACAAACCCTAATAATTTACTTATGTTGATTTACGTTTAATCTAAAATTTAGTATAACGCTATAATATCCCCTTTTAATTTTAAACTCGTTGTGATCAGAATTTTAACGAACTTATTTTTTTAACATAATGAGGTAAGCTATATGAAAACAAAGTTACTTTTGCTTTTCCTATTACCATTACTCTACTTCAGCGAACTTAAAGCCCAGGACTATGCCGCATTACTTAAAATAAGCACTCTTGGCGTTGGTATTGAAGGATTTAGATCTTTCTCGCCTGAGTTTAATGTCAGATTAGGTATTGCTGATTTTTCATACAATGCCAACAATGTTGTAAGCAGCAGTGATTATACAGCCAGTGCCGATTTAAAACTTCTTTCAGTATCCGGATTAGTAGATTGGTTTCCATTTGAAAATAATCTCCGGTTAACAGGCGGATTGGTTGTAAATCTAAATAAAACAGATATTTCCCTGACTCCTAAAAAAACTTATACACAGGGAAATATAGTATACACGCCGGCCAAGCTGGGACAATTGAATGCAGATCTTACATTTAATAAAGTTGCACCTTATCTTGGAATTGGACTTGGTAACCCTACGGCCGGTGCACCCGGTTTGGGTTTTACATTTGATGTTGGTACATTTTATCAAGACGGGCCTAAAGTATCGATGAGCGCAACCAATTTACTGGAACCATCTGCTTCACAAAGCGGACAACTTCAAAGTAACTTAAGTTGGTTCAAGTTTTACCCTGTCCTTTCGTTCGGACTTTATTATAAATTTTGATTTTATTTAGGAGAAAATTTTCTATGATAATTGAATGGTTAAAAAAACATAAATATATAGCGGGAATATTTGCCGTTGCACTGATTGCAATTGTCTATTCAAGCTGCGACATTACAAACCCTACACAGAATATTGCTGTAATCTTTAATACTTTATCTATAAAAACAAATGCTTCTGTAAATTTTGTTGATGCAGCTACGGGCGTACAAATAGGTACAAGTTCTCAGTCAGTGTTGGTTAATGTAAATTTTACCGGACCGGGAGCAAGCCAGATAGTTTCCTCACTTGATGTACCTGAAACTTCAACTTCAACTAATTTTGGAGTAACTACTTTTGGTGTTAACGACAACTTTACACCAAGCGCTCAGAATCCTGTCCAGGTAACTATAGTGGCCAGCTCAAGCGGATATCAAACAACAAGCTTACCGATTCTTATTCAATCCACCGGAAATACTTCGTATACAATTAGTATGGTAAAAATTTCTGCGCCTCCTGCAGGTTCAAGCACCGGACAAACATCCACTCCCGTGCAGACAAATTCAAGTGGTCAGACTGCTTCGTCCATAAACGTACAGACTAACGTTGAACCCACTTCACACGGTTCAGCCACTCTTTCGGTACCAACAGGTACAGGTATAACGGATGCCAGCGGGCAGCCTCTTTCGGGAAGTTTAACCGCCACCGTTACTTATACTTCTGGAGCGGGTACTTCAAATAATGGATCAATACCTACAGGTTTAAGTGTCGGAGTTATTAATCAAGACCAATCAACGAGTCAAGGATACATTCAACCTGCTGCTTTTGCTACCTTTACCATAACAAGTTCGAATGGTCAATTAGCCAAGAATTTCTCATCGCCAATTACTTTGTCTATGGTAGTTCCCGGAACTACTATAAATCAAACAACCGGCGTTGCAATAGTAAGCGGAGATGTTGTACCTATTTACAGCTTTGATGAATCCTCCCAAGCATGGAAATTTGAAACTAACGCTAATGCAACCGGACCTGACGCAAATGGGAATTTTACACTTACTTTCCAGACAACACACCTTTCTAACTGGCTTGCTGGCTGGATGTTAAGCGGTGGGAAAATATGTACAAATAATGTTACTTTGAATATTACCGGTAGTTTTTCAGCATTAACACTTAAACTGAAATGCGTCGGTCAAACGATTTTAACAGAAAACGTTACTTCGGGTCAAAACAGCTTAACATTTAAAAATTTAACTCTTCCCAAAGGTGTACCTGTAACTCTTGAAGCATGGAGTTTACTGGAATGTCCGGCTACTTTAGTTGGAACTACAACCGTACAGGATCTTTGTTCGGTAAATACCATAAATTTACCCGTAAACGCAAGCGGAAACCGGACAGATGTAGCTGTTGATGTAACTGCATCTTGCCCGCATCTAAATCCTCCTGTACAAGTAAAGCCAAGCGGGTATACTATCTATGTTATGTCACCCTGCGGAAATATTGATGTAGGCACTGTAAACAATGGCTCAATTATTTTACATGGATTTTTAATGGGCGGCACTTATACATTTGGTATGGTATATAAAAACGATATTTATACTCAAGATCATACTGTTCAGCAGTCATCATATTCATATCAATTTACTATTTCAGATAGTGTTTGCAACGCAGATTTCAAATGAAATAATCAATATTGACAAACCTCCGAGGTTTCTAAAAACCCCGGAGGTTTAGATAAAGTCTTTTTTAGTTATTCTTTAAACCCATTAGTTCCCTTGCCCCGTTAAGGCTTGCCTTCGTAATTTTTTCTCCGCTCATAAGTTTGGCTACTTCCTTAATCCTGTCATTATCTTTTAATTTAGTAATTGAGCTGACAACCCTTTCTTCGTTCAATTTTTTTTCTACCGAATAATGATGGTCTGCCAAGGCGGCTATTTGGGGAAGATGCGTTATCGAAATTATTTGATGAAATGAAGCTAATGATTTTAAAGCCCGGCCAACTTTTTGCGCTATTCTTCCGCTCACTCCCGTATCAATTTCATCAAAAATCAGCAAGGGAAGCTTATCATTTTTAGCAAGGATGGTTTTTAGAGCAAGCATAATTCGGGACACTTCACCACCCGAAGCAACTTTTGCCAACGGTTTGGGATCTTCTCCGCGGTTAGTTGAAATAAAGAATTCGATCTCATCGTACCCTGAGTAGAAAGCTTTAAAACATTTACCATTCACAAGTATATAGTTTCCCGCTGATTTATCAACCGGAAATTGATTTATTCTAACGGCAAATTCCGAATCAGGGATGCCGAGAAATCCTAAGGTTTCTTTAACATCTTTTTGGATTTCCTGTGCGGTAATTTTTCTTTTCTTTGATATTGATTCTGCCGAAGTTCCGCACTTTTTTCTCAATTCATTTAATTGAATTTCAAGTTTTGAAATATTTTCAGAGTAGTTTTGTGCAAGATCGAATTCTTCGCCGATTTTTATACGGTGTTCCAAAACTGTTTTAACGGATCCACCGTATTTTTTCTTTAATAAATTTAATGCGCCAAGGCGCTCTCTGATTTCACCAATATGATGAGGATCCACATCAACCCGGGACTTATAATCCCTGATAAATTTGGAGATATCATTTATCAATGTAAGAGCAGAATCAATCTCCTGGGAAACCTCCAAGAAAGATTTATCAATGCAGCAAAGCTCTTTTAAAAAATTCTGAATTTTTCCCATTTGATCGTTTACTGAATTTTCAGAATCATATATTGATTCATAAACAGATGAGGTTAGTTCCAGCAGTTTTTCGGAATTCTCAAGAATATTTAATTCTTCAGTCAACTTCTCTTCTTCGCCGTATACAGGAGTTACACTGTCAATTTCATGAATTTGGTAAGCATAGATATCTTTCTTTTCCTTCAGGATTGATTCCTTCTGCTTTAATAAATTTAATTCTGAAGTTAGATTTAACAACTGCCTGTAAAAACCGGTATACTCTCCAAGCAGGCTTTCATAGTTTCCAAATTCATCAAGAAAATCTATATGCGTTTCTGTTCTTAACAAAGATTGATGTTCATGCTGGCCGTGTAAATCAACTAAAAGATTTCCAATATCTCTAATAAGGGCAAGAGAAACAGGCGTATCATTTATAAAACATCTATTGGAACCTTTTATTGAAATTTCCCTTCGCATTATTAATTCCGGAGAAAAATCAATCTCATTTTCTTCCAACAGTTTTTTTACTTTTTTATTAAGTTCAACATCGAAGATTCCTTCGACAACAGATTTGGAAGCATCTTTTCTTACGACTTCAGTTGATGCTCTTTCTCCAAGCAGTAAGCTCATGGCATCAATAAGAATTGATTTACCTGCCCCTGTTTCTCCTGTAATTATATTTAAGCCGGAACCAAATTCAACATTAACATGTTCAATAAGCGCGTAATCTTTTACTTGCAGAGATTTTATCATAAGCTGAAATGATTTTTTAAAGCTAATTTAGTTCATTTTGAAAGGAAATTCAAAAAACAAATTTTAGGAAAATGTTAACTTATTTTTAGCTAAATAGATACCACAGATAGTCTTGGCGTCTATTATTTCTCCGTTTTCTATTTTCCTCTCTATCTCATCCATAAAAAATTCAAGGATTTCCATACCGAATTCACCTTCTTCACGGTTATGATTACCGGGAACCAGATCTTTAGCAAGGTAAAGATGCAAAATCTCGGTGCAGAATCCCGGCGATGTAGAAATTATTCCCAGTTTTTCAATGTTACCGGCTTTGTACCCTGTTTCTTCCTCAAGTTCACGGAGTGCACATACGCGGGGATCTTCCCCTTTGTCTAATTTACCTGCAGGAAGTTCCAGTATGGACTGTTGAATAGGATGCCTGAATTGCCTGACTAAAATAATTTTCCCGTCATCCTTAACAGCAACAGTTGCAGCCCCCCCGGGATGAACTGCAATTTCCCTTATTCCAATACTTCCGCTGTCATATTCAATTTGATCAACTTTTAAGTCAAACACTTTTCCTTTAAATAATGTTTCGCTTTTTTTTAATTTAAAATTCATAGAAAATATTTATAAGTTAGAATAAATAATTACATTTACAATTTTAGATATAACCCTTATGCGGTAAAATCCGGGTCATAGTAAGGTACCAGCTCATGTCCGAGGAATTTAATAACAGCTGTTATCACCCCCAGATCATCTAAATAATCTATAAAAGGGATAAAGCCGGGTTTTTCGTCCAACGGGCTGACAAAATAAATTAAACCGGCTGTAACTATTGCTTTCCTATACCATGCAACCTTCGGATCGCGCATATATCTGACAAGCGCTAATATATCCCTTGCCAAGGAAATTCTTTTATTAGCTTTTTCAAGTTTTTCCCATAAATTTTCTTCGATGTGGTTAGGCCCTTGAACCGCATCTTCCGGAATTTTCTCCCCGAAGTCAAGTACGTCGAAATCTTTTGTATTGTCAAATCCGAATTCATTTTCCGGCATATTACCTCCCTATTTTTTGTGTTTCTCAAACCAATCAAAAACCGAATTCCACCAGAACTTTGCATCCTGTGGTTTAATAACAAAATGAAATTCATCCGGGAAATACAGGAACTTACTCTCAACTCCAAGCCGCTGAAGCGAAGTAAATAACTGGAAAGCTTGTTCTTCGGGAACCCGGTAATCACGCGCACCTTCCACAATAAGCATAGGAGTTTTAGCATTTTGAATAAACCTTGCAGGATTCCATTTTTCATACAATTTTCTGTTTTGCCAGGGAGTTCCGTTAAATTCCCATTCAGGAAACCAGAGTTCTTCGGTAGTTCCCCACATACTTTCAGTATTAAAGACACCGTCGTGAGAAACAAGAGCATTAAAACGGTTAGTGTGACCCTCAATCCAATTTATCATATACCCGCCGTAAGAAGCACCGGCAGCGAAAGTATTTTTTGAATCAATAAATTTGAAATTCTTAAGAGAATAATCATAAACCTTCATTAAATCTTCATAAGGCCTTCCACCCCAATCCTTAGAGACATCATTTGTAAATTGTTGGCCGTAGCCTGTGCTTCCCGTCGGGTTAGGCGCTATTACCACATATCCCTTAGAAGCAAACAATTCAATATTCCAGCGGTAATGGAAATCATCTTCCCAATGCCCCTGCGGGCCTCCGTGAATTAAGAATATCAGGGGATATTTTTTAGACGGATCAAAAAAAGGAGGTTTGATTATAATTGATTGAATTTTTTTGCCGGCAGCTCCCGGGCACCAGAAAGTTTCCATCGCAATCATTTCAATATTATCAAGACGGTCTTTGTTTAAATGAGTTATTTGTTTTGCGCTGCCTCCGTCGACCTTGAGTGTAAACAATTCATGGGGAAGAGTCGATTGCTGTTGTTTAAAATAAATTGATTTACCATCTGATGAAAGAGCCAGGCCCGAATTACTATGATCGTTCAAAATTAAATTAATCTTTCCTGATTCAACATCTATATTATAAATTGAATTATTTACCTCATTGTTTGCAGTAAAGTAGATACTTCTTGAATCAGGCGACCATTCTATTTCACCTACCGACCTGTCTAAACTCTTTGTGATATATTTAAGATTACCTGTTTTCCTGTCGTACAGAATAATAAAAGCCTGATCCGACTCATGCCCAGGAACAAGCATTGAAGTAAATGCGATATAATTACCATCCGGAGAATATACAGGTTGATTGTTATTTCCTTTACTTTGGGAAATTAATTTTGAAGGAGCTTTTTCATTTTGTTTAATACCGGAAATATCAACAATATAAATTTCATTGTTAGTGCTAGCTGCAACGGTTGTGTTTGGATTCATTGTATAAGCAATTTCTTTATCATCAGGAGAGAAATTAAAGTCATTGTCGCTTCCGAGATCAAGAGGGGGAACGTCATTATGCATTAAATAATTCAGGTCATAAAAATCTTTTGAAGAGGCATCAAATAAAAACAAATGACTTCTCTTACCGTCAAGCCAGCGATTCCACGCCCTGTACATCAAATGAGTAATAACTTTTACGTTCAATTTTGATGCTTTAAGTTCGTTATCTTGGTTTTTATTACAGTCGGGAGAAGTACAATCCGGATAAACTTTTGAAACTATTAAAAATTTGCTGCCGTCATGAGACCACCGGTAATCATCAACGCCGGTATAAAAGTCTGTTATCTGGGCATCATCCGAGCCGTCAATTCTGCATGTATGGATCTGGTCATCGGTTAAGTAGGCAATCATTTTTCCGTCGGAAGAAAATTTAGGAGTTGTTTCATCTTTACTTGATTTGATTAATGGCCGAAGGTTACTACCATCCGTATTGATTAAATAAATTTCACTTTTACCCTTATTTTCATCCATACTGTAAGTAGTAACCGAAAACGCGATGGTTCTACCATCGGGAGAAAGATCAAAAGTACCTATTCTCTTCATAGCCCAAAGATCATCAACAGTTAACGGGTGCTTTTCCTGAGCAATTAATATAAAAGGCAGACAAAAAAGAAGAGTAAAAAACATTTTCATCTTTTCCTCGAATTGATTTCTTATTTTTATTTCTAAAATAGCTCAACTTGCCTTGAAAGGCAATTAAAACAGAAGTGTCATTCCTGATATTATTTAATTTTTACATTCTGGCAGGATAAGATCATAACAAAATATTCTTTAAGTTTGTCATTCAAATAATCAAATTTAATAAACATTATGGATGCAAATTATTTTCTTCCGGGAACCGATAAACAATTGGAATTTCTATTTGAAAATGCGGATATAAACGGGTTTTCAATTCTTATCATCGGCACCGGGTGTGATGAAATTGCCAGGAAGCTGCTTGAAAAAAATGCTTCAAAGATAATAATTATAGTTGACGACAATGAATCACTTTTAAATTCACGACTTCAACTTTCAAATTCCAATATCAGCGTTCGTTTAATGGAGTTTGATAGTACTGATTTTAAAGATTCGACCTTTGATTTAATATTTGCACAGGCTTCAGTCTCAAATAAAAAGCGGACTAAAATCGCAAAAGAAGTTTACAGAATATTAAAGACAGGCGGATATTTTTGTGTGGGAGAAATTACCAGTCCTACACAATCTCCTCCTCAATTTATAATAGATCTCTGGCAGAGTTCCGGCATTACTCCGCTTCATCCTAAAGAACTTCAAAAGTTTTATGCAGAGAAAAACTTTGAGATTGTTAAGACACGCGAACTATCACATACATTAAAAGATTTTTATTTAACAAGTATTACCTTGTTGGGAAAAAATTTAATTAACTTTTCGGAAAATGAAAAAAGTTATTATAAGAAGCTGCTGAATAAAATAAGCCATGAGTCAAATGCTTACCTTAAACTTGGCGGCGATGCACACATAGGTTTTTATGCTTATATATTAAAGAAAGGCTGAAATTGAAAAAAGGCGATATTTTAGAATTAGAAATTGAGAAATATGCTTTTGAAGGCCGCGGTATTGCAAAAATTAACAGGACTAATTCCGAAGGAGACACTAAGTACGTTGTATTTATCGATGGCTCCTATCCAGGCGACAAAGTTAAAGCAGAACTAAGAAAGATAAAAAAATCGTACGCCGAAGCTAAAGCTGTAGAAATAATTGAACCCTCAAGTTCGCGGGTAAAAGCAAGATGTAAATACTTTGGAATATGCGGGGGATGTAAACAGCAGGATTTAAATTACAAATCACAGTATAAATACAAACAGCTTCAGGTAGAAGAGATATTCAGAAAGATGGGCGGATTTACTGATTTTACCATTGAAGATATAATACCTTCAGATAAATCTTTTTTTTACAGGAACAAAATGGAGTTCTCATTTGCGGATAAAAGATGGATTTCCCGGGAAGAGATTAAATCAGCGAATGTAATTGAAAGGAATTTTGCAGTTGGGCTGCATGTACCTAATGTTTATGACAAGGTTTTAGATGTAGACGAATGCTTTTTACAGTCAGAATTAAGCAATAAAATCCTTAACCTGAATAGACAATTTTTTAAAGAAAAAAATATATTCCCCTATTCCACAAACACGCATACAGGGTTCTTACGCAACTTAGTTATAAAGACATCTCATAACAGCGATGACCTGATGGTAAATTTAGTTACATCGTCTGTGGATGAATCGCTTATGAGAGAATATGTTAATCACCTAATAAATGAAATTCCTCAAATAACTACGATAGTGAACAATATAAGTCTTAAAAAGGCTGCAATTGCAACCGGGGATTACGAGAATGTTTTATATGGAAGCGGCTTTATTTCTGATTCTATTGGTAAATATAAATTCAGGGTAAGTGCAAACTCGTTTTTCCAGACAAATACATTACAAGCTGAAAAGTTATACCAAACTGGTCTTGATTTTGCCGGATTAACCGGCAATGAAATTGTATATGACCTTTACTCCGGCGCAGGAACAATTTCTATTTTCGTTTCGGGTAATTCCAAAGATGTTTTTGCCTTTGAATCTGTAGAATCCTCGGTTATAGATGCCGAGGAAAATAAAAGAATAAATGAAATTAAAAATGTTCATTTTATTAAGGCAGATTTATATAACTCGTTTATACCTATTCTTGAGGATAATAATATCCCTGCTCCGGATATTATTATTTTAGACCCTCCGCGAAGCGGAATGCATCAGCGTACTGTTGAAGATGTAGTTAAAACGAACCCTGAAAAGATTGTTTATGTAAGCTGCAATCCAGCCACACAAGTCAGGGATACTAAGCTATTAACCGCAGGAGGATATAAATTGATAAAAATAAAGCCTGTAGATATGTTTCCGCATACTTTTCATATTGAAAATGTGGCGCTACTAGTGAAGGAATGAATATATCGTTTGTCCAATTTTATGGGAATTGCTGCATGTTTTAAAGCATTTGTGGAATTTCAACTTTGGATGATTCATGGAACACTTTCGTCATTTCATGAAGAATAAGCATTTGCAAATTATGTAACAAATAAAATCAACTAATAATAAAACTAAGGAACTTAATTGTAATGATAGATTTTATTAAGAATTACACTAAAAATGTTTGTAATCAACCGAATAATTTATTGTCCCCTTACTTTTTTAATGAACACATAATAGTTGTTTCCGAATATGCTGAAAGACTAAGTAATCTGCTTAACGGCGATATTGAAATAGT
>Ga0326727_10011763_pt1 | contig 20204 bp, 17 predicted proteins | sample MB2enrmetagenome_FD_207643 | JGI IMG/M metagenome (GOLD analysis project Ga0326727, IMG submission 207643) | Lab enriched peat soil microbial communities from McLean, Ithaca, NY, United States - MB29MY | ecosystem: Environmental > Terrestrial > Soil > Wetlands > Peat | place: USA: New York...
AAAGGTGGTGAAGCGCCATGTTGGAAACGGCGCAGTCAAATTGCATGCCGGGAAAATCAAATGAAAGGAAGCCATAATTGAACCATTCAATATTTGTAATATTTTCTTTTTCTGCCTTCAACTTTGCGTAATTCAGCATTGTTTGTGAAACATCAATAGCGTAGACTTTTTTGCATATCTTTGCCGCTTCAATAGCAAAGTGTCCTGTGCCTGTTCCGATTTCCAGCAATGTATCGTTTGAATCAATATTAAGAGTTTTGAATACCAATTCAACTTCTTGTTTGTAATTTCTGAATTTTAGCATCATGTCATCATAGGTTTCTACTTTTTTGATATCGGTAAAATCTGTTCCGATTTGAACAAATTCGTTGTATGTCCATATACTTTCCATTATTTGTTCCCTTCTGTAATTTGTTTTTGGTAATTATAGGATTTTGGGTTCGGTTGCGTTAATCAATTATTTGGAATAGTTCTGTAATAATTATATCTTTTTCTTGAATATTTTGATTTTTATTCATTTATTATAGATTTACATATTTTTTTGAATTTTTGCAACGGAACTACCAGAAGTACCTAATTGTATATTTTCATCAGGTCGTCCATTCTCTAAAGGTTGTCTTAGCTCTCGTTCTAAAGGCATAGTCCCTTCTCCTTATCACAAAAATTTAGTTCTGTATCAACTAACTAGGATAATCTTTCTGTTCTTTTCTTTCACTACAAAAAATAGGATTTGTCGTTTTGCCGATGTAGAAGTTTCCTACAAAACCTATACATCTCAGGGTTAAGGTAATTCAAACATTTAGGCCAAAGCTATAAAGCTGCTCAATCATGAAATCAAAGCACTCACAACACTATATTACAGGTTATGAATTTTCATTGTCCCTTAGTTGCTCGGTTTCCTGCTTGATCTGCTTCCTTCTGACACACATAAGCGCCGCTCTTGGTGTTCCCGTACCAATGTTGACCTTTGTAATGATAGATGCCTGTTTGAAGATTAAGCCAAACAACAGTATCTGTTGGACAATGCTGTTTGGCTAATTGCTCTGTATTGAATGTTTGCAGTCCGCTGCTGCTGTGATGGGGTGCATCCGCGCTTATTATCGGAGCTGTCAATGCTGCTACAAAAAGAACAACTAGTAAAATACTCAATATCTTTTTTGTTTGGTTGAATGTTTGTTTTCCCATTTGTCTAGACTCCAAAATTTTCTTATACATGCATTTAGAAATATATTTGATAATTAAAAAAATTTGGCGTAATAAATAGTTTTAATTTGTTAGGCTGTTGTTCTAATATTTTTAACTCAGTATGTTGAATTGTACGTTGTTTTACTCTCCTGCAGAGAATTACGCGAATATTTTTAGAAACATTCTTAAATTATACTCTACAATAATTCTCATATGCCCGAAGAAAAGAAACGATCTGGAGTCAAAGTTTGTGGGTGGCTTTCAGACAAAGTGTTCTCTAAGCTAATAGAAAAAGGGTACAAAAGTCACACGGTTATTGTTAGACGTGGTGCTGAACTCATCATCGGTCAACCTATTGGAGAACATGGAGAACTTGAGCAAGGGACCACATGGGGAACAGAAGAGAACGCAAATGAATATACAGAGCACACAAGAGAACATATAGAGAACATTGGGGAACTCAGAGAACTTAGGGCACAAGTTAGAGAACAAAGAGAACACATCGAAACTTTGAAGATACACAATGAAACTTTGAAGGCAGAACTTGAGAAATCCAACCATGATAAAGATGATCTCAAAGAGACGCACAAAAATTATATGATCCAAATGCAGACTCTAATAAATCAGAAGTCCATTGAAGCACCTGGAACAAAAAAATCCTGGTGGAGATTCTGGTAAATCCAACTATGATTATACAAATAGATAAAAATGAGAAGTAACATATATTCTATTAAAAATTTATTAAGTTAGGGTGAAAAATATCAACTAGTTACAGACTCATTATTTTCTCTAACCCGATCAAACTTCGCTAGAATTTGTTTTCTAATTTCATCTGCATCATTGACAATTATCTCAACATTCTCATTCTTGTTCTCTGAAACCACATTTGTTTTACGATATTGTCGTCTAACGAAGTCTTCCGGGAAACGTCTTTCTAAAATCCACATACACACCGTGCAGTTTCCTGCTTTTGCTGCCACGTTTAGGCATTCCAAAAGTGCTCTAGCGGCATCAGCATTGCATTTTTGGATATACTGTGCAAACTCAAAATATTTTCCAGATGTTGAATTTTTTCCCCGCTGCATCCATTGATTGAAAGTCTGGTAGGTTACGCCAGCCGAATTTGCAGCGAGAGCATAAGTCAATCCAAGCGACACACCATCGCCGATTTTCTGTTGTATTTCATGAGTTAGTTTTGTGGGTCTGGCCATAATAACACCGTTTTTTGCTTATTTTGAATGATATATGTGGATCTTATGTTAAATATTTGATTAGTTTTCTTTTGTATGAACTAGCCGAGCTTTGGGCTATTAACTCAAAAATGATTGATTATAGGGTGATTTTGGGTATTTCTTGAGTCTTGTGGGTATATTGTAGTAAGCTAACATCCTAAATAAAAATAGGAATGATGGGTAAGACTTTATTTAGAAACTATGTTTATTATTCATAAATTAAGATAATAATGTATTGTGTTCAGCTGTAGCCTAAAGTATTCTCAGTGTATTTAAGCATACAGGCTATGGGTTGCCGGCGTCTTAATTCACATAATTTATTTTGGCACATTAATGAGTGGAAGGGAATGATATGTCAGAAAGACTAAAAATTAGCCTTGATAAGTTAAAAGTGGCACTAAACATTTTTGTATGCTCATTGCTCGTTCTGTTATTGATGGTACCATTTGCCACTGCAATCAGTACACAGGATGAAGATTACCAAGCGCTTGCGAACGATTCCTATACTATAGGTGTCCAGGCTTACATCTACGGTATTGCTCCAGTAATGATGCAGCGTACTGAAAATCTCTTTGCCACAACGCCAGGCATGGGACACGCCCCGGTAAATCAAATGGGCTACTCTACACACCTTGCTACTGCAAACGACACAGATATCGTTGCACCTAACGCAGATACGATTTACAACATTGCATGGCTCGAATTGGGGAAAGAGCCTATTGTGCTGCATGTACCAAACACCAACGGGCGTTACTATGTCCAGCAGATGCTTGACGCGGATACGAATACATTCAACAGCGTTGGTAAACGGACCACTGGCACAGGAGAAGGCAATTTTGCCATTGTTGGACCTAGTTGGAACGGCAGCTTGCCCACAGGACTCCAGGTGATTAAATCGCCGACCAATACTGTCTGGATCCTTGGTAGAATCTTGGTTAAGGGTGAGTCTGACCTGTACAACGTGCTAACACTACAAAAACAGTTCATTCTAACACCACTGAGCCAGTACGGGAATCCAGTGGTCTCAGCAAAAAATGAGACACTTGCCGACTTTAAGGAAGCTGTAGTTTCACCTAATGCACAGGATAGCATACGGTTTTTCGAAGAACTACGGGTTGCCCTGAAGAATAACCCAGCACCTACTGGAGAAATAGCTCTCATGGCAGTTTTCGATAGAATAGAGTTGGGTAAGAACGAGACTCCCTATGGAACAAACTTAGATCCAGCTATTACTGATGGGCTTTCTCGGGCTATCAAGGACGGAGATCAGATTGTCAAAAGCAATTGGAAGAACCATAAAGGGTTCTACATCAACGGTTGGACATATAATACCAACATCGGCACATATGGATATAATTACCTGCTACGTGCAGCCGTTACTGAAGGCGGACTTGGAGCTAATGGCCCGGAAGAAGCGGTCTACGCAAAGACAAACACTGGCATAGACGGGCAACCACTGAACGGTGCAAACAAGTACACAATACACTTCGACAAAGAGAATATGCCACCTACGAATGCCTTCTGGTCATTAAGTGCTTATAATGCGATCACACACATGTTCGTGCCGAATTCTATCAACCGCTATTCCCTTGGCGATCATAAGAACAAGTTTATGTATAACCCAGATGGTTCCCTGGACATCTACATCCAGCACGATGAACCTTCAGGAAAAGGATCAAATTGGCTACCTACACCCAAGGGAGATTTTTATATGACGTTGAGAATGTATTTACCAGGTCCGACGGTATTAAATGGAACTTACCAGATTCCACAAGTGCAGAAAGTGGTGTAGGCAAAAAAGATAAAAATATCGGGTGCTACAATAACTCCTATTCAAATTATTGAGCTCATTTCAAGCTCTATTCAATCCTATTTTAGTATTTTCTTAGTTTCCTTTTGTATGCAGGCGGGATTCACACATGCCAACTGAAATATGAGCCATTCTCAGGCCCTGTGAGCGATTGTTTGGAATGGAGTATTGCTATTCATCAAACTTAGTGTAAAAACACAGCTAGTGGTCTCAGAATAAGTCGGGTTTTGACCATTTTGATTCCCCATGATTTAACTTATACTGCACGGTAACTACCTTCGAGATATTTTTTTCATATATATTTATTACTTTAGAATAATATGAATTAAGTAAGTTATTTACTGGCCTGGAATGGCTTCCAGATGTTGGAATTTGCGGAATCTGAAACACGTAATCCAAATTACTATATATATTCACTATTACCATTTAGAATATATGCAAAAAATATTTATAAAATCACATGTAGATATAATTTAAAGGTTTCCTGGGACCTTTACTTGGACATCATATCGGCTTCAGGAACGAGCCCATGCAGCTACAGGATCAACTTTGTGACATTTTAGATCAGCCGAATCTCCTAAGCTAATAAAAATAATATTTCAGATCAGTATCCTCACGCTTAGTCTCTTTTCTTGAGTCAGAAAACTGATAAGTTTTCCATCTAAAAGCAAACTATGAATGATTCTACTGAAATGAATTGCAACATTTGCAAGAATGAGTTAATTTAACGATGTCAAGTTAATAAAGTTAAGAGTCTCCTTCGCGTTGTAATAAGCTGATGACTTCTTTATCCAGTTCAGCTTCTGTATTAAATGAGCATTAAGACTCTCAACTTATTCTTTATTTAAGGTTTTTATCTTTTAAATTTCGTGTGCGATGTAGCATATTTTCCAATTCAGATAAGGTAGCCGCCATAGCCATAACCCATGTAAGGATAGCCATAGTATGGATATCCGTAAATCCACCATGGGTAGCCCCAGCCGCCGTAGTAGCCGCCCCAGCCACCGTAGCCCCAGCCGCCGTAGCCCCAGCCGCCATGACCCCAGCCGCCATGACCGCCGCCACCGACATGTGCACTAGCTGCTACTGCTGTTCCGGACACTACAAAAAGGACTGCAAACAAAATTGCAAGTACCTTTTTAATACTAGATAATTGTTTTAACATTCATTCCACTCCTTTTATTATATCCATAACATAATATTTTAGGGACGATCTTTGCTCCTATTCATCACGTTTTATCCGTTTTAGTGAGTATATTCAAAATGTTGAAACAAGAATTAACTCTACTGATAGTAAGAAAGCAAGTACCTTCTTTACTGAACAGTAATCATTAATATTAGTATTTATTATATATAAATATTATTAGATTAATAGATTTATATATGTTAAAACGTTCAAAATTGAATCCGCATGTTTAAAGTGCATTTCGCATCAAAATGAAAAAAATTAAAATATCAAATACCCATCATAAAAATTCAAACACTTTACAACCAGATGGTCATTAAGGATGAACAGACAGAGAAACTAAATGAGAATATAAATTGAAAGCAGTTCACAATCAAAGTTGAATCCAAGAAAATAACAGGCTAAACATTAAGCTGCTTCCGGAGTAAGTTTTGATGGACGAGCCATTTTCACACCGTTTTTTACTTTATAACTAATATTAATTAGTCATGTATTTGAAGATTTAGTTCGTTTTGTTTTGTATAGAAGCGGGGTTTATACCCATCAAATCTGAGCCATTATGAACCGTTTAGAGACGTGTTCTAAGTAAGGCAATGATTATATTTAACTCTAGATAAATGTCTCACCTGTAGCCCTATATTAAGCCAAAACGAATTCCCCATAAATCTGGACCATGATACCCCTGGGTCACTCTGAGATATTTTGCATGTATTTTTATTACTTTAGCAGAATTTAAATTGTGTTGGCTATATAGTTATTGGTATTTCAGAATAGGATTTTCACATAAATGTTATATTCTTGAGTCTAGGGTAGTACTATTGAGGGCATGTTAAAACTTTATGATAAATTATATTAAGTTGCTGAGAACCGGGAAAAAGATATATTCGATTTTGTGATTATTCGAAAATATATACTTTTTATTATAAGTAAGTCTTCCGTTATTATATTCCCATTTATTCCCTAATTATTCCCGTCATATTCCCATTATATTCCCATTAAAAATAATATAAAAACAATAATAAGGGAATTAAAATCATAAAAAACAAGAGTATTATGTTCCCAAAATAAAAAAATCATATATGATTTTTTAAAGTAATATCAGAAATATTAGAATGTAAAAAAATATCTTTTTTATTTTCTTTCTTGCATTTTCGGGTTTTTGGGAACAAAATGTCAACTGATTACGTTTCAATGGGACTAAAATGGGAATATTTGGAAAATAAATGGGAATTTTAGGGAATAAAAGAATCAGTTGCCGTTGTACCTGATCAGACATCCTTCAGGAAGATAAACTCCTTATCAAATAGTGACCAGATATTAAACTTTGATTTATCGATACTGAATTTGAAAGCCCTTCTTCCACTACTGCTTATCAAGATATCTCCTTCCCTCTTGTAGTCTGTATCAGTTTCTTCTTCCATTTTTAACTCTTTGATCTTGTCAAGAAGCCCACCTGCTTCCCTTTCTTTCCTTCCAAATAGAGCACGTTTAACTGATTGGTAATTAATGCCTGTGTAACTCGATATATTGTTAATAGTGCATTTGCTGTTGTCTGCTATGTATTGGATTATCCGTCTCTCATTCTCGTTCATTTTTGTTACTGTGTTTTCTTTTTGAGATTCGAATAATCTTTTTGCTTTTTCAAAGTCTTCAATTTCAGCTAGTAAATATCCACCACCGTCGAATGCTCTCTGCTTCCATTTGAAGGCAGCAAAACCCCGGACCATATCTAGGAACATTGGGAATATGCGTGAATTACTCGTATCCTGAAGGTCTATCCTATCCACAAAGGGTATTTTAACATTAAATGAATTATGTTTAAGTTCCCCATACATTCGCCTACATATAAGTACTTCAGTGTTTATCTCCTGTCCATTTCCACCGTTCGCAGCTTCGTGCTTCTGCGCATCAAATATCCTTTTTTTCTGTTCGGGGCTGCTATCAGCGTCAAAGGTAAGTTGACGATTAAGCAATTGATCAGATACAAAACTTTCAACACTAGTTAAGTACCAATTTATACGGGGTGGGATTACCAAGGATATTTGTTTTTGATCTTTCACCGTTGTATAGTAAGTTTCTTCCTGAAAGTTCGTTGTAGCCTGTTTGATGACTTCTTCAAATGCAGGGTCAGGATCCTTATCGTCCGAAAAAATAATGATACCAGGAGCTAAATTCATATAGTAAGCAGCCTTAGCGCTTAATCCAGTTACACGTTTCCATTTTTTAGGAATTAAATGTAAATGTGTTTTGATTCCATGTGACTTCCCAGAACCCGAAGTGCCATTTACGGATATTTGCAAGCCTGCGGTATTAAGGCAACACTGACAGGCTATTGATACACATATCGCTTTTTGTGTATCTCGGTCACCTACATGCTTTTTTGCTATTATGTTTAGTATATACTCTATCGGGTCCCCTTCTCTTAATATTCTGTCTGCTTCTTCCTCTGCTTGCTTGATTAGCTCGGGAACTAAGTCCACTTCATCAAAGTCTATATTTAGGGGATTTTCTTTTTGAGCTACTGGCTCAGGGTTCTTCTGGCTACCTGTCTGATGTGTCTGCCTCCTGAAAGTGCAATTATCACATTTTGAATTAAGGGCATTGTCAAGTGTGATGCTTCCTAACTCTCTTTGGATAGTTTCACATTTCCAAGGCTCTTTTATTTTGCCTCCGTCTACCCCCAGTTCAGAATCACTTTGTGATCGGTTGTAATCATCTCTAAAAAGGTATTTACAGGCAAGGTGTAAAATTTCAGGATCTGCACCATTCACTTTCAGATCTGCCATCAGCGCCAGAGTTAACTGTCTGCCTGTGCTGGTATGCAATTCCGTGATATTAGGGCTTGCTTGATAGTCCTTGAATTTTTCACGTAGACAGGGCTTGCACTTTTGCAAGATCACTTTCAACTTATTATTGATCCCAAATAGAGCATTAAGCCTGCTAATGAGTTTTTCAGGCAATTCTGGTATACCTTCAAGTGCTTTGATTTTCCTGTTAAAGGAATAAATTTGCCCGCTTTTATGCTTGCTTGGTGGTAGGACTGCATTATTGCCATCGGTTAAAATCTCTATGCCTAAATCGTGATGTTTTTGAGCCTTCAGAGCTTCTGTGTATTTAAAGAAGATATGTCCCCGGTTCTCTGTCCTCTTTGACATAAGCCAATTATCCATGGCAAACCCGGCTGTGAGTTCGTTACATATTGCAGGGTTCCAGTCGTCCACATCGATTATGGTAATACCTGATCTTTTCCCGCATTGTAGACCAATATTTGCATTCTCAAAGTAAGAGCTCCTACCAGATCCCCAATACTTTTTTATTTCTGCTTCGGTTAAGATATTTTCTCTTTTTTGCCAGTCTTTTACCAAAACTCCTTTACCTGGGCTCTGTTCTTTACCTGTTTTTGGGTTTATCTCAGGTGCATTGGGATTTAGCAACGGGTGTATTATCATTCCTAATTTTGTATAATTGAATGCAGCTTCAAGAATTGTAGTTTCAGAATTCATCTTTTCAGCCCTCCTTCAAGCTGCATTCATCTGCATCGTCGAACCTTCGCCATTTGTTATTAAAATTAGCCTTACAGTTTTTGCCTTTGGTCATCTCTGATACTGTTAGGCAATTGATCAAGATCGAACTCAGATTTAGTTTAAAAACCATTAACATGGGACATCTGCCCCCCACATAATCCAACCATCTCGTTTATGCCGACTGAAGATTTCTAAATAAGGACCATAACTACAACTTTCAATCAGGTCATAAACTTTAGTAGGTTTCTCACTATGTTTTACTCCCCTCGAAGCTTCAAAATGAGTACCTACATCATTCCTTTTTAATGGAATATTCCCTTTTACTGCAAAGAGAAGTTGCTCGGTACTTCCTCTAAAATAATTTCCCAGACCAATATTTGGTTTTACCCAAGTAAGGCAAGTTATATATCTAAATCCCCATGCTTCAATTAATTCGAAGCCCTTTGGCAAACTTCGATTTGTAATCCATAAATATAAATGGCAATTTTCATCTGCAAATTTATTTACTGGAGATTTTAATACCTCTTCAAAGGACATGGTTGCATAATCTGGCTTTGATCTTCCAAATTGATTATTGTCACTCTCATCTCCCCAATCCCAAGGTGGATCAATCACAATTGTTTGGAATAAGCCATCGATCTCAATCATGGTTCTTCCGTTCTTAATTTTTTCAATATTTTCTTTTACATGTTGATCCCTTTGCTCTCCTTTTTCTTTTCGTTTAATTGTACTATACATTTGATGGACGCTAACCTCGCCAGTTCTTGCTTTTTCGATTTCTTCTGGTGATGCTGTTTCTAATATTTTTTCTACTTTTGAGATAGTATCGTGGGATACCTCTGATAACTTTGCAACTTCTTCCCGTGCATCTAGTTTTATATCACTGTCTAAATTAGGTTTTGCAGAATTCTGCGAAAGCTCTTTTACAGAGTTCATATCGCTTATGCCATGTACTTTTCCAGCATTCCTTTTATTTTCTAAACCTTTTTCTTGGAAAAACTGTTTTAATTTTATTCCTAATTCTGCCCTAGCAAAAAGTGGTAAATTGCGTCTTCCAAGTTGATTTTGAATAATCCAAATACAAACATCATTCCGTGATTCAAAAGACTTTTCAACAACATTAAATTCGAGATTATGTTTTTTACATATTTTATAACGGTTATGACCATCTACTATGATTCCATTCCATACTACAATTGAATCCCTACAACCATCCTTTAGAATGTTTTCTTCAAGAGTTTGGTATTCGTTGGAAGACAACAGTGGAATCAATACTTGAAATTCATTATCAATAATCAGATCCAACAAGAACCCCCCCAAATAAGTTTTCCATACTCTAGCTCCCGCTGTTGGTGAAGATATTGTAAAGATTTTGAAGCCGGACTCTTATATTCTTGAAAACATGAGTTCGGAAAAACAACTTTCAGCAAGTTTCACATCTCCTGTCGAATGTCTGAGCTTTATGTTTTCTGGCAGCTCGAGATTTTTTAAGTCCATATTTACAGGACTTGCAATGAAAGTCAAGTAGTACAGGATCAATGTATTCATCCAGATCTAGTTCGAGGGGGAAATATCGATAAAAATCAGCTTCATTACTCATCTATAACCCCACCACCAGTTGCTCTTTCTGGATAACAGTTTAAAAAAAATAAAAGAGGCAAATTTTATACCTCCTTTTCCATAGATATTCGCATATCCACTAATTCATATTCTTCAGCACATTTGGTAACTGATTCTGCCAACCTCAGCAATTGTATGGCTAATGAATCTAGTGCCCTGTACTCTTCAGGTTCTAGTTGGGGATCTATTTGGACTACTCGCGCTTTCGTCATATGATGTTGAGCACGAAGCGATTCTTCTATTTGCTGGAACTGTATTTTAATGATTTTTGGTAGGTAGTCTTTAGGCTCTACAAACTTATTTGTTTTAGATAGCATTAGTATTACATCCTTAATATATATAGTAAAGGAGAGCCACGAATATCAAAATCATTTTGAGTTACTCAAGCTTCGACAGCTTTTTAATCCAGAATTGACTATGTAATAATGTGATTAGTCGTCAATTTCTGAATCGAATTGATGATTTCGATGCCCTGAAACTAAGCCAATAGTTTCATGGCTCTAACTCTCTTTTTTATTTACGGTAGTGAGAATCTTTCGAAATTGGAAAGATTCTCAGGCTTTCATCATCAGCTGTTTCGATGCTTAGCACATCTCCCTTCCCAATACCCACACTGTGTACCCACGCTGATGGGAGTGGAAGAATGAATGATGTCTTTCCGCGTTGCAGCCGGCAGGGTCTAAATTTTATTATTATTTTTTTCACCTCCATAACAGAATGATCTGTAGATCATTCTAAACATATGATAGAAGATTATTATATATAAGCCTTTCTCATTATTTTTGAATAACTGCATATATTTGTCATAAAAATAGCAGCATTGAATATGTTATTAAAGTTAGATTATCACATACATTTAAATACTTGTTAATTATATGATAACCTATGGTTGGGAAGAGACGTTACCACTTTAATGTGGGTGAAGTAAAGTCTGGAATCATTGAATTCATTCTTGGACGTAAAGAGCTAATTGGAGAACCGTTTATTCGAAGAAGTTTGCAGGAAAAATATGATGGAATTGATCAAGGAACGGCGAACAGGCATCTGCATGATTTGCAAAAACTAGGCTGCCTTGATTTGATACCACCGAGTAAAAAAACAACTCGTGCGAACAGATGGAGTATAACAACACTTAAACAACTAGAGAACATTAGGCAACACTTTCCAGATATACAATTAAATCGGTACGAAAAATCTTTGGATATAGTTAGTAGATATCATCTCCATCTCATAAACCCGGTTCGTGTTATAATTTTCCGCGTGCAGCTATTATTGTCTACTTCATTCTTTGACTTGTGCATAAAAAATGATACTGAAACATTTTACGCTAAAGCATCTGAGATTTACAGATTCGGAAAAGGCTTTGAAGATGATCTGCAGATTCAAGGCTACAGAGAGGATACTTATACTAAATTGACAAACATAATTTTCAAAGACTCTAATTTTTTACTAAGCGTTTGGAACAAGCAGCTCGATTCATTAAAAACTGGTGTTTATCCAGATCCATCAAAATATATTTTGGATATTGAGATATCAGAAGAAACATTTAATCACATATTAGATTTCAAGGATTTACCATTGGACAAAAGTCCAGAAGAAGTACGCGGCCTGGAACTTGTAGAACTAATGTCCTTAAAAATATCGCGGAAAATATTCCAAAATTCGTTAAAAGAAATTTATGAAAATTTCCCGAAAAATGCAAAAAAATTACTTTTTAATATAAAAGATGATATTTTTAATAAAATAATAGAAGAAAATCCCCAGGAATTGTACCACAAAATAGTGACAATGAATGATTACCAATTAGAAATCCGCGATAAGATTTTATCTATTATTTTTGAACATTGCTTTGAAGCTGACATCTTAAACAATACTGTTTCGGACGAAGAAAAAGAATTTATGAAAAGAATAAAAAGTTCAGTGCAAGAAGATAAAGAAGGCATAATAAGCTACGATGAATGGTATATTAGATCCAAGCTTGATGCTTCTGGTGATGGAATGACGATGAGTGAATATACAGCTTATGATAATTTATATGATGAATATTTAAAAAAATATATGATTACATATCTTGAAGCTTCCTAAGCTTTAGGAATTTTGTCTATTTTTCCTGGAGATATATAATGCATAGATTTTGCTATAAAAACTATGCATAAGCAAAATTAGAATATTCTAAGCTAAGAAACTAACATACATTTCTAGATTTTAATTTATTTTAGTGAATTTCTCTAATAATTTTTTTTTGCAACGGAACCGTATTTTAAATACCATCTTACATTCAATAGGATAATTTCTCCTTCATAATGCTTCCATTTAAAGGAATTAGATAGCATATTACTATCTTTGGTTTTCTTTTTATTCTATTATATCATTAGAAAGGATTTTTTGCAACGGAACCGATCGTTTTTATGCTAACAATTATTCATTAATGAGAAGTCATAAAAAAGCAATGCTCATGGCAACATCGTACAATGCGAATGATTGGATAATGAAAAATCTTACATTGCACTATAAAACGATTGTAGAATATCTGAAATGGGATGATGCAGGTATTCTATTGGCAACAGGCGTGGGTACAAGAAGCGATATTGAACAAACCAATTATCCTGAACAGGCATATGAAATGGGAAAAGCGGTTTGATTCGGAAGAAGGAACAATGAGCAGAGCAGGTATAATAGCGGAAATAAAGATTATGAGGTTTTAAGACAATGAAAAATGTAATCTTAGTCATTGGTGCAGGGTCAATTGGTCAGGCAATCGCACGTCGTGTGAGTGCAGGAAAACATGTATTGTTGGCAGATATAAAGAAGGAGAATGTTGATGCTGCGGCAGAAGTCATGATGGATGCCGGGTTTGAGGTGAGTACAGTAATAGTAGATATATCATCACGTGAGTCAATTCATGCATTGATCCAGAAAGCGACTACTATTGGAGATATTACTGGTATAATCCTTGCAGCAGGAGTATCGCCTTCGCAGGCATCACCAGAAACGATCTTAAAAGTGGACCTGTATGGTACTGCTGTAGTGCTGGAAGAATTTGGGAATGTCATTGAACCGAATGGTTCTGGTGTTATTATTTCTTCACAATCAGGACATCGGCTTCCAGCATTATCTGTTGAACAAAATAAGGACCTGGCTACTACGCCTGTTGAGAAATTACTTGATCTTGAACTGTTGCAATTAGATAATATTACTGATTCGCTTCACGCTTATCAGCTATCCAAACGTGCAAATTCTCTACGGGTGATGGCTGAGGCAGTGCGCTGGGGTAAACGAGGTGCAAGGATTAACGCCATAAGTCCAGGTATAATCTTCACACCACTTGCCAGAGATGAGATGAAAGGTCCACGTGGAGATGGATATAGACGTATGATTGAAGTATCTGCATCAGGTCGTGGAGGTACTCCTGATGAAGTTGGAGCTGTTGCAGCTCTATTAATGGGGCCTGAAGGCACATTTATCACGGGCAGTGACTTTCTCATGGACGGTGGAGTGACAGCTGCCTATTGGTATGGTGAACTTGCACCGCAATGATAAAAATGAAATCAACTGCTTAAACTGAAATTTTGAACTTGTCACTAGAGAAATTCAAATGGAAAACAACAGGAAAATATGACAAACTTAGTGATTTATTTGATGATAATCTTGTAATTATACATATTTCTGGACACACCACAACAAAAAAAGAGTCGATTGATCAAGTTAAGTCAGTAAGGTTTGTTTATAACCAAATTGAGCAAAAAGAGGCTTTAGTAAAATGCTGTGGCAATACTGCTGTATTAGTTGGAAGAATGGAAGCTGGTGAATCTTCACGCAACTTCGGAGGATTATGATGACTAAAGCAATATAATTAGACTGTAAACTGACGAATATATGGAGACTTCTGACTAAAAATTATTTTTTCACTCCTTTTGTGAGTGATTAGTCAATCATGATGCAGCTAAACGATTCCAAAAATCAGGAGAAGAAAATTGCTGTACAGAAAATGCTCAAGAATGGAGACGAACTTTCAATACTTGGATTCGTATGCAATTGTTTAAAGGGATACCGATTGGATCCAACTGTATGTAAAAGGTGCATATGAAGCATGGAATTTTCATTTTCTTTTTGTTAATCGGTTATGGATAGTATATAAATAGTTAGATAGAATTATAATTTATCAAAATCTTCCTGAATCAGCAGGACAATTTCTGAATTGTGCAAATTCTGAATCTTGATAAATCACTTTTTCCCAATCTTCAATGGTGTAAGATCCTAAATTCAACTTTGTAATTTTGATTGCATTTTTTAATTCTATAAACCCCGCTAAATCGATCAACTTGAGAGCTTCAAGTATTCTCCCTTTATATACTTGCTCGATGCCACATTCTTCACAAAACTTTATGTAATTATCATATACATCAGTTATATAAATTATTTTTTTCTTTTTATTATATCTTGCAATTTTCAGAACAGATAAGAGTACCACTCTTTGATGAAATGGTAAATATGAGTTTACTGCTTCATATGGATTAAATGGCATTTATTCCCCCCACTAGTGGAAAATATTCTTTTAATCCTTCTAATTGGTAATCACTATATAATGCTTTTTTTGTTGGCTGAATGCATTCATGAGGAATAGAAATTATTCGAGTTTTCCCACAATTATTTACTGCCACAGATTGAATATATCCCTGCATATCTAGTGAACTGATCCACCCTGAAACTGTCGGTCTTGAAGATGGTTTCTCTGCAATTATCTTACATAATGTTTCATACATACTTGTTACATCCCCAGTATTCGAAGGTTTCTTATTATTCATAAGTTTAATAACACTTAATAACACTATTTTGTGATGAAGGGGTAATGTAACAACCGAACTAATAATATCGTCATTCTGTACTTTCGCATCGGCTTCCTTAATATGTGAAACATTTATCTTCTCCAATCCTTCTCCTTCTGCCATTTTTGCTGCTGTATGGAGTACATTAAGAGTTTTTCGAATATCTCCTCCAGTCTTTGCAGAATTTTTGGCACATTCGATGATCGTTTCTTCATCTATTGAATTTGGAGTGAAAGCAAGATTGATTCTATCATTCAAAATATGATAAATGTCATCAGTATTATATGATGGGAACCTGAACTTTTCAAATCCAACCGACGAAAGAACACGGGGATCCAATTTTTCCTCAAATTTGAGACTATTTGAAAGGCCTATAATTCTTATGAACTGGCTTCCAGTAAATTTGCCATTTGAAATAGCTCTACTAAATGAATAGAGTATATCATCAGATTTCAAAAAATCTATTTCATCAAGAATAACAATTAAAGCTGTATTTTTCTCATTTATTAAAGAATATAATATCTCATAATAATAATCCATTGAATATCCAGATCTTTTAACTTTAGTTTTGGGATCAAGATATTCAATAAGCTTGAATAAAACTGCATTTGTGGTATATACTTCTTTACAGGAGATGCAGATCCAATCTACATTTATATCTATTGGATCATGTTCTAATTTATCCATTAGTGCCCTTAAAACATATTTAGAAGTTGCTGTTTTCCCACAACCAGGCGAACCAAAAATAAGAGCATTATTAGGCGCACCGCGAAGAAATAAAGGTTTCATTAGATATGCTAATTCCTGAATCTGAATATCCCTTCCTATTAATACCGGAGGCAGATAGTCATCAGGAGACAATACATCTGCTCTTATGATGATTCCTTTCTTTCCTACATAATCAAAAATATGTGTGTTACTAATATTATGTACCACCTTTTACATGATTGGCCTCACTAAACATGAAACACTGTATTAGACATGAAATATTTATACTTTAGGATTTACACAGTTGAACTGAAAGGAAGCAAAAAACATAAACCTCCAACATTATAAAAACACGGATTTAAACAATACCATTATTTTGTATTTGATTTATTATCCCAAGCCATGAATCCTATATCTTATTAAGCTAGAAATTTTAGTAGGCCCCTACCCCCCTCTTCCGACATGACTGACATGAATATATGAATCTTAGAAACACTGGTAGTTCTCTATTAATTAGTTGATTTTATTTTTAAAATGTGTTAGTAAACTTAATTATTAAAATAACAATAGTTAACTATATAAAATATTAATAATAAATTTATAACATGGCTTTTTTGATTATAAGACATAGGCTTAATTTTTTAGGGTAAGGATTTCATGTTAGTCATGTCGGAAGAGGGGGGTAGGAGTATATTAAATTTTAATTGTTTGCGTTATTAATAATTCACCTCTCAAAACGGCAGCGTTGGCTATGTAGTTGATATCGCAAATTACATTATTACTGGCACTATGAATGTAGAAAACCCTCCTATTGCTTCTGGCGAATTTATAAATTCTTGGCCGCATTTTTTATTTATGCACATATTTTAAAGTAAGATCAGTGCATTTTTCCAATTCAGCGACAGCTTGCATACCATTTTTTACTTAGTTATAGAGTCTTATGCTGATAAGGATCCAGATGTTCAACCTATTTTTAGAATGTGTGTCGAGAATATAATTGCAACTTCTGATTTACGAATTTTGAAAAGGCTTGAAGCTGTCGAAACTGTGTTGGAACTTAATGATTATCAAATTGAAGACGAAGAAGCTGAGAATACAATTCCAAGACAAATATCTGTACTTTCGGACCAAATGGAGCAGCGCCTGCTATACTTGTCAGTATTAAAATCATAGCTGCTGACACTAAGGCTATTGAATATAATTTTTGTTTATTGGTTAAGTATTTCAATTCCTTTCATGATAATCTTAATTCGAATAATTCACAGATTGTTTCATCCATTTGGGAATATTCATCAATTCGCTTCTTAGTACGGTGGCATCGCTAGTTCTTGATAGCAAATCAACTGGTATAATAGTTATAATCGTAAAATTTGCTAGTTTATCAATCATCTATCTATTTTTGATCAAAACATCAGAACTTAGTGGTGATATTATGTGATTTTGATGAACACTAACAAATAGAATAGTAGAAAACATTTTCAATATTTAGAAGAAGTTGATATACAAATAGCTTACTGCGGGAAAAAATTCAAATTTATAGCCATTTGATTCCACTGTTGCCTAAAAACAAAATTTTTGAAATCTACTCGTAAATATAAGCAAGGGATAGGAAACTTATAGGCTCAAGGTAAGGTTCTTACTCGAATAATTATGCTAGCCCCTACAAAATCGATCTTAGCGTCTCTAAAGTGATTTTCGTGGGCTTTGTTGGAGAAGGGGTTTTGGTGACCATGACAGACATTGTAGTAGGTAGCTAATTTAAGGACTATTGGCTAGTGGGAATCGGGAAAATGATATAAATCAGATATCATATACACAAACTGAAAAATATAGAAAAAAGAATAATGTTAGATCTGAAGACTTCACAAATACTAAAAAATTATTATTTATATATATTTGTTTTTGACTCCGAAAAATCTTATGCGGGATTATTTTTTGTTTAGAAGCAAATTTTCATAGAATTAATTTAAAATAACTATGCAGATAATTGTGTATTGTAGTGTAGACACCAGTAGACACCACAACTCAAAAGGATTGGGAAATAACCGGTAGGTATGTGGATAAAGAATTACTTGGAAGATGTTTGTCTGATTTTGAGTTAAATATACCTGGAACGATATTATTCAAAGTAACTGTATTTGGGTTTACAGTTAATACAACTCTTCCAAGATTTTCTTCTATCCTTTTCTAACTTATCTAATAATTCTCTTTTCTGAATAATTTTTTCCTGTTTTATGGTGTTTTGAGTGATTTTTATGCTTATGTTTAATCAAGGAAGCCTTAGTTTTGGAACTACTCAATTTATGAGAATCTGAATTTGATACTTCTGTTGTGTTAGTGGAAGTGTCAATTACAGACACAATGTTGTCTGGAATGTCGTAAGTGCCAGTGTTTGCTACATATACCTGTGTTCCATCTGGTGCGATTGCAATTGCATTAGGATTAACTCCTACATTCACCGTGTCTGCAACAGTATTAGTTTTTGTATCAATTATAGACACAGAGTTGCCTGGAATGTCGAAGGTGCCCTGGTTCACAACATATACCTTTGTTCCATCTGGTGCGATTGCAATTGCACTAGGATTAACTCCTACATTCACCGTGTCTGTAACAGTATTAGTTTTTGTGTTAATTACAGAGACATTATTACCGTTCATTACATATACTATTGTCCCAGTTGGGTTGGCTGCAATTTCTTTAGGTTGAGCTCCTATAGGTACCGTAGCTATAACAGTATTAGTTTTTGTGCTAACTACATACACATTATTGTTTGAATAGTCCGTTAAGTACATCTTTGTTCCCGTGGGGTTAACTATAATTTTATTAGGAGAGCTTAATCCAGTCACTTTGGCTGTAACAGTATTAGTTTTTGTGTTAATTACAGAGACTCTTTTGCCCACAACATATGCCTTTGTTCCATCCGAGCTGACTACAATTCTATTAGGATACCTTCCTACTGGAACCGTGGCTGTTACAGTGTTTGTTGCTGTGTCAATTACTGAAACACTGTGTTTGTAATAGTCTGTCACATATACTTTTTTTCCATCTGGTGTGACTGCAATTCCATTAGATACTCCTTCAGGCACTGTGGCTATAACAGTATTGTTTCTCGTGTCAATTACAGAGACAAAGTTATCAGTATCATTATCAATATAACACGTCACATATACTTTTGTTCCATCCGGGCTAACTGCAATTTCATGTAAATCTCTATCCCCCAATGGTACTGTGGCTATAACAGTATTTGTGGCTGTGTTAATTACAGATACGTTGCCATCGAAGGAATCATCACGACTTTGCGTCATCACATATATTTTTTTTCCATCCGGGCTTACAGCAATTCCAACAGGAGTGTCTTCTACATTTATCGTGGCTATAATAGCATTATTGACAAGATGGGGTGTAAAAGTAGTCTTATTGCTGTTGTTCTTAATGTGCGCAAATGGCGCTGCATCTGTGATACTTATCAGCATTAAAACCATAATTATTGAAACTAAGGTTATCAAACACAACTTTTTTTTATTGATCATTTATTTCTCCAAGCTTTAAACAAACAAAATTGACTAATCAATTAGATATCCATGTGTGTTAATACACACATTAATTTATTGATTAAAATTGTTACAAAAAGATAGTCAAGTATAGCTATAAAAATTTATTTAGCAATACAGAAGCAAATGTTAAATTTAAAAGAGTATCTGGCGAAAACCAAATAGGGTTATACATTTATTTTGATAAAATCTATGTATTATTTTCCAAATTTAACTAAAAAAATCATATAATTTAGGCTGAAACTGAGATAATGCATAGATTTTACTACAAAAACTGTGCATAAATAAAACAATAAATTCTTTTTAAGTTTATTCTCCTTGTTTCTAAGCTTCCTTTCCTAAAGTCAAAATTTAAGCAAGTGTGTCTTGTATTTTTCCAGTTCTTTAGTCTCTCTTTCTTTTAACATATTACTCACTTCATAAATTATATAAGAGGGAAGAACTTTCAATCCCATGTATTCAAATACGCAGTGAGTTAATGATTCTAGGTGTTTGTTAAGGTCTCCATGTGCTCCTCCTTCAGAATACATCTCTTTTGGAGATCCGGTGGTGGTAACGAGCA